>Ga0179591_1358961_pt1 | contig 10794 bp, 10 predicted proteins | sample CZOMad2_1_08_16f_FD_182891 | JGI IMG/M metagenome (GOLD analysis project Ga0179591, IMG submission 182891) | Vadose zone soil fungal communities from Angelo Coast Range Reserve, California, USA - CZOMad2_1_08_16fungal (PacBio error correction) | ecosystem: Environmental > Terrestrial > Soil >... | reverse complement strand
CTGCCATCCACCCCTCCCTTCGCTGCGTAGATCTTTTCTTCAACCCCTCCCGAGCACGCCCAGCCGACCTTCCTCGCGCGACGCAGATAACCTTCCCCCTATTAATTTAGTGGCAGGTGCGTCAAACAAATTCTGAATCCCCATTTCCCCTTTGAATGACTCTTTTCCCCTTTTTTCCTTGCCCGTCCTCAGCATTTGAGGCGCGTTATGGATTCGTTTGCGCCCAATTTCAACTTATCTTTTTTTTGACTTCTGGCCTTCCGACTTAAAACGGGTTTTCGCAAGAGAGTGTACCGGATGTTTTTTGCCACTGAGTTCTGATCTTTCTTTTAAGAGTAGAGGATCATTCCCCGGTGGCAGCGCAGATTCTCGAAGCCACGAATATTTCTTGGTATTGTCGTCGAGAGCCCCGACCCCCCACTGACTGGCCGAGGGGGAATCGTCAAAACGATTTTTTGGATTCTCCCCCTTAAAGGTTCCTTTGCTATCGGACCCGTCTGGGGCCCGACAACCTTGGCACCAACCTTTCCTTAGTCCCGTTCCCCCTCTTGAGATCAAGTACAAACCGAGACTTAGTAATCCTTCAGAGAAATGTTTTCTTTTTAGCTTGGAATCGAAGTACCATGCGATTACCCCTCCGTTCTGCCCATCGCTGGACAACTGGGCGTTAATGTCCTGATCCCCTGCAGAGAGGGTGCCCTTCCCTTCTGCGGAATATGAGGGTAGTGTCCATCGTGTTGTGTCTCCCACTTTTGCGGTGTAGGGCGGTCCCCCCCTTTCGACCCTGCTTGTTCTTGATTTCCCCTTTCTTCCCTCGCTTTCCAACAATCCCTACCTGTCTGACCGGTTGAGTGTTGGAAGAGAAACCCCCTTTCTACCCTGTTTCTCGCGACCAAGCGACTTTGGCGACAGATGCTTTTTAGGCCTTCGAGGCTTTGCGGTGACCGCACCCTTCGGAGTCCCCCGATGATGGGATTTCAGAGTCTAGCGGGGTTTTCCAGATCAGGAGGGAAGATACACGTTCTCCTTCCCCGACGACGACATGAGCGATAATTCCTAGGAGGATTTCCCCAGCCCGAATTCGGCGACTGTTACGAACGGGAATCCCTCACTTCCCTTTTATCCATTACGTCGGTACGAACCAGAAGAGATGAAAGAAAGTTTCTTCCCTCTCCCATTGACCTCGTACGTTCGTTGCTTCACGCTGTAGATTGACCTTACCAGGATTCCGCGCTAGCGGATAGCAAACGCTCTAGCCCCTCTAGACAGCCTGCTATTCCACGACACCAGTAATGCTCCCCAGGGAGTCCCACTCAGGGCAAGTTGTCTTTTCCCGTTTTTAAGACTGCTCCTCCTCCCAAGGATAACCATAAAAGGATGACAGGATTTTAGAAGCGGGCAGTCCCCCTTTTCAGGGATAAAGACCTTACGATCCTTTTTCTCCCCCCCACATAATTGCGTGAACGTAAGTCGTGACAATCACATGCCCATTGAGGGATCCCCCCTTGCTTTGATAGACAAAGTCCGGCGCCTCCCCTCTTCAGAGCGAAGGTGTTTTTAGGTCCTTTTTCCCTTACTCAAACGCGACCCAGTTTAAACCTCCTCGCCCCGTGAGGCCGAATGAAGGCCATCATATAGCCCCCCATGGGATGCGCCCGAACAATTTGCTCCGCTCTTTTTTTCTTTAACCGGACCCTGTTTTTTCTTCCCCCCCTCCGTATTCAGCTCAATTTGTGGAAAGTGTACCAATTTTCGTCAGTATACCCCTTTGTTACCCTCTTCCCCCTTCTCCCCATTCCGGAGAGGCCAAAAGAGATTTCCCTTGAAGGCCAACTTTTTCATCTCTCCGCGCCCTTTTCTTCCTCTGGATCGGCGGTCGTGAGCCCCTACACTTCTTTAAGAAGAATTTTCCTTCCCCGGATTTATAGGACAAGACGCCGAACGGACACCATCTTATGAGTAGGGCCCCCTCTCTTTCTGAGACCAGTGTCCAACCAATCTTTCTCTTCCTTCTCGGTTTGTTTGCTCTTGTGGTTGAAAGGCGGTCTAACGCGTCTGTTCCGAGAATCCCTCCCCGTCGTCGCGATGGCTTGAAACCGGTGGCATCGCTTATGCCACCTTTCCCTTTTCGGTATCACTCGACGCCTTCCACCCCTCACCCTCGACTTTCCCTTCATAGGTGCGCGGCTCGATTGAACATTGACTGCAATGGGAATCCCCTTTTCCTCTCCGGGAAGGATTCAGCATGTACCCACTGGGAGAGTCAGGAAGAGACCTGTGGAAACGTAATCAATTGATAAGGACTTGGACGCACCACTTGAACTTCCACCTGCGACACGGTAGTCTGAGTAATACCAGGTGTCGGTCGATTGGTGCTGTCTTGCTTTTCCACCCTTTCCCCTATTTGTGTGTTAGGTTTTCTTTTCTTTTTTCTCCGAACCGCACCCCCCCCCCCCCCCACCGCTTTCTCCTTGGGACTCCCCTCTTGCGGGTTACTTGCACAGGAATTGGGGAGGACCAAGAACTTCCGGTTGGGGACTTTTCATACCTGATTACACCCCTGTGAGGGACTCCCCCCACCCTCTTGGGGGGCCCGATTTTTTCCCATGGGCGGTCCTATACTGCTATGACAGGTAGGCTTGTGATCGATGGTAAACCATTTTTTCTTCCCCCATTTTGGAAAGACGTCGGCGTCCAACACCCTTCCACTCTTCCCGTCCGGAGGCAACCACCTCTTTGTGGAGATTCCTCCCTCGCAGCTTAGTTTTCCCGGCCGACATCGCCTGCGGCGATAACGCTAGTCCAGCCGTTTTCCGTCCCGGAACCTGTTACCGGTGAAGCCAGACGGCCCTGACTTTCTTCCTTTTACCTTGGCTACACGCAGGTTGAAAGCTGCTAAATCGACCACAGACTCGCGGAAGGCTCACTGGCTTGTCTTTCCCCTTCGGAACGCCGTCCTTGTTTAATTTGGAGGGGGTCCTCCCCCTCTCCGAGGAGACTCCGTGTTTTTTTGTAATCCGCCGTGTCCGTCTTTTTTCATACCAACTGGTGAAACCCCGCCTACGAGGAAAACAGCAATCTCTTCTCCCGATTCCTGCGTATAACAGCACACTGAGGGCGGCCGGAAAAGAGAAAGATTTCCCTACGTGCTGGCGATTCCACTTGTAATGTTTTTTCACTTTGCCTCTCCTTCCACGCCACCAGTCAGTTACCGCCTCTTTTCCCATGGAAAGGCCCTCTCCAGAGAAGTTCCCCCGGAAGTGTCGCTCTGTTCACCGTCCACCCCCCCCTTCAGTTAACAACCGCCGACCCGAAAAACTCTTTTTCCTAACGATGCAGCAGAGTGACCCCGCCCGAGTCTTTCCCCGGCGCGACAGCATGCGCCAAGTGGCCGTTCCTTCATGTGAGGTTTTTTTTCTCCGGTGTCTGGTGATCTGCACAGTCGCCAGGCGAACACTTTTCCCTGTTGTCGTTGCCGGGTAGTGACGGAATTGGTGCTCGGTGGGGTCAGTTGAGATTTTCCCTCCGCCAGCCAGGGGTGCCAGGTCCCCAAAAGACCGGAGATTTTTCCCGGATCATCATGCACATTTTCTTTCTAAAGCCTTCTTTTTTTCCTATTTGACGGGCCCTCGGCCGCTCTGTTGCTTCTCCACAAATTTTGCAAAAGATTTTTTCCTTCCCTCCCATGATATAGGCAGCACTGATTTGAAATGACTGTCCTCCTTCCCAGGACGCTTCGATCTTGGTGGAGGCAGCCCGCACTTTCACAGTGGTACTTCCCCCCCCCGTTCTGGAGTATGAAGGCCAAGTCGACCGACCTTTTTTCCGTAGAATTGCCTCCCCCCCCCTCCTCCCTCGGCCCATCCCACCGATAGGCCAGGAACCAGCGTTTTTTCCTTTCCTTTTACGATTTCAACCTTTTCACTTTCTTTGGTGAGGGGGCACGATCAATTAATCAGGAATTTATCTTCCGCAGGTGCGCGATGCGTGCTAGTGAGCCTCCCTTTTTACCATCATGTTTTGTTTTCTTGAGATACTACGAAGCGACGAAAAGTGAGGTGTTCCGGCTGGCCCTGCCAGCCATCAGAGTGTTTTTTTTTCTTAGAGATCGGCAGTCCCCAAGTTTCGCCTGCGTAGGGATCTAGTTCCCTTACCCACCGTTCCGAGCGCCCCTCCTCTCCCTCCCCGAATCTGACCGACGCCCATAAGCTGCTTTACCCATTCCCCTATTCTTTGGGCAAGAGAAACTCCTTTCACTTGTCGCTGACAAGGGGACGTCGGTTAAGGGATCTTTCTCCCCTTTTTTTATCGGCTTCTGTTCTACTCTTTTTCTCCCAATTCATCCATGTCGACGGTGGCCCTCCCGACCCCCCACTGGGGCCTGCTTCCCCCTCTTGGCACGCTAGAGCGGCCAATAGCGAGCCAAGTTTTCCCTTCTTCCTTCCTGAGACGAGAGCTTCAGGTCGCGCTCCTCAATTTTTCGTCGTTCGGATCTTCTCTTTCCCCCGCTATTGAGTAGGGACATTCCTTTTCAAAACTAGGTGCTACCCGGCACTCTTGAAGCACCTTCCCCCTCTCCCGCTTTTCTTTCTGTTTTTCTTTTTACAGCCCCGTCCCCCCCCCCTTCTGGGCGGCTATTAGAACAAGCCCCCATTAGAACCAGGTTCGCCCCTTTCCTACATTGACGATGCGTGGGTCGCGGCGATCACCCTGGAACCCCCGCCAGAAAAGGTTCCCGTCCCTTTTTGCTTCTTCTTTTTCCTCCTCCTTGCAGCTATCGCGGGTGCCTCCGCTTTCGGCTGGTGTTTCTTATATCTGAGTTTAGTGGACCCCTCTGTTGTTTTGCCCCCTCTTGTTTAGGGGAAGGGGAACACTCGACCGGATTGTAATTTCGGTTCCCCCTTCTGGTGACATTGTAGCACCCTTTTGCTTAGTCCACTCTGAGGTTTTTTTTCTCTTTTTCGCTGAAGCGACGTTTCCCGGGTCATCCAACGCTTCCTTTGGGGACCGGAGTCGAGGCGGCGTTAATTTCTTTAGACACCTACTTTCCCCTTTTCCCGGCGGCAACATTTCGGTACCTCGAGGTTTTAAGCTGAAGTCATTTCGCCCCCTCCCCTGCGAGGAGTGAAAACGACGATTCCTAAGCCCCCCCCCCTTGGCTGATCCCAGCCAGATGAGGCGACTCTTCCCCGCCGGGACCTAGAAATGCGTTAATGTGCCTTTCTCCTCCCCCCCGGCTGCAGACCTGTAAAAGGTCCTTTTTTCTAAGGCCCGTTTTTCTCCGCCGGTTACGGCATGCCCCGGTGATGCGTTCTCCCCGGTAGAGAATGAAGAGGGTCCTTCCTCCTTCCCCCAGCCGCGCTACACGACCTCCACCTTTACGTGTTCTAGTTGTAGGACATAGATTGCCGTTGTTTCCTCAGCTTCTGCCGCCTTTCCAGTTGCAAGGAGTTAAAAAGATAATTAATGACCCTTACTCTTTTTAGCCTCTCCCCCCTTGTTAATAGTTCTCCCCTTTCCCCTCTCGAGTGTTCTGAGAAAGCATAGTGCACTTCCCGGTTCTTTCCCCCAAGGAAGTTTTTTCCTTTTTCCCCCCATGCCGAACCCCCACCCCAAAAAACAACCACCCCCCCCCCCCCACCCCCCCCCAACCCCCCCCAACCCCCTTGCCCCCTTTCCCGGAACTGAGGAAGGACCGGGTCTCAGCGCCTATTTTTTGTGAGATGTTCCTGAATCCCGCCAGAAAGTCTTTTCCCCCTGCAGATTCTTTTTACCGTTTGCAGGCCCGAGCAGCCTCGTCCCGACATTGACCCCCCGCCCCCTGCGCCGGTGCAAGTCCTGGCCAAGCCAGTCTGCCTCCTTCAGGTTCACGGACCGTTCCCCATTTTGCCGTCGCTCCCGTTTGGATTCTTGCACGTGACGCCGCCCTCGGCCACCTCTCTTCCCTTGCCCGGCACTTCATTCGCGTTACCCCCGCTTCTCCACCGTTGCTCTTCCTTTTACTTCTTCTTCGTCAGCAGATACCACCTGGGGCAAAGGGACCTTTTAAAGTGAGTCCCTCTCCCCTCCCCGACGTCCCCATAGTTTCCTAGTAGCGGCCGCTCTTGCCTCGCCTCCTGTAAAAAACCAAATCCCTCCTCCCTCCTCCGTTTGTTGTGACGCGATTTGTGTTGTTTACAGGACCCTTTTTCCGACTGTTTTCCCTATCCCTCATGGTTCCGTCGGCCTTCTATTCGGCTCAGACGGTGGGTTCTTTCCTTCTGCCGCCTATCTGCTCGACTCTCCAATCCCCTATTCCTCATCCCCTTAGGTGGTAACGCTAACACTTTTAAGGGAATCCCCCCTTGGCCGGTTTTCGGATCTTTCCTCCTTAAACAACGAGTCCCCTGGAAATTTCCTCCCCTCCTTGGTACAAAGCTTAGTCACTTACTTTCTTTCTGTCCAAAAAGGGGGTGAAAGGGTTTAGTATGAGAATCCCGCGTACTCTTCCGATGGAGCTGCTTGCCCCCCCTCCTCTCCAGGGTTCATCTCTTTCCCTGTACATCGAACCACAACCGGCTTTCCCCCCCCCTATCCCTAGTCTTGCAGCCTTTCGCGGGGTCGAGGCAATCCTTTTGGTAGTCCACGGTGTCTGAGGCACTCCACCCTGACTAACTCCATTCTTTGGCCTCCCACTCTTATTGGGGATACCCTATGTAACCTTTTGAGGAGAAGAAGAGTCGTTATTCTTTCCTTCCTTTGCGATTGATCCCCTTTCTTCCCAGGTCCACTCCACCGGCGGGACAAAAGGCCCCTTCTCTTCCCCCGGAAACATTTTCTTTTTTCGATCTTCCTATTTGCGAGATCCAGGAGACCCGTTTCTCTGCTAATCAGCCAGGGTTAAGTGGCCGCACCACTTCCCCAAGTTTCAGGAAAACAACGACTTCCCCGTAAATTCCCTTTGGAACAAGCGATTCTTCCTCTCTGATTTCATTAGCTGATAGCCCTTTTCTACGATCGCTTTCTTTCCCGTTTGTACCCGAATTAGGGAGTGTACGAGCCAAGATGTTCTACTCTTTTCCGTCGGGATGGAACTTCCTCCTTTCTTCTTCCTACAGGCTTTGGAAACTCAGAGATCTTGTGTTTAACAAAGCATCCGCTTTTTTCCAGGCCTGTTACCTACCAGCCTCTCCCGCCCTCCAAAGCTCCGCTTTTCCTGCCTTTATTAAGTTTCCCAGACTGGAAGCTGAATAAAACCATCTCACCCTTCACTATCATTTTTTCTCCCTTTCACCTTGCGATCACACGGCAGTTTTCCCCCTCAAGTAATTCGAGCTTTTTCCCCGTCCCGCGCGTTCCCAAAACCCCCGAATGCTCAATACTTTTTTTGCAGATCCTCAAAAGACAGACAGGGACGCTTTCCCAATCTCGCCCCCTTCAGCTGACACTTAACTCCCATTTCGCCAGTTGGAAAACTATTTAGGTTTTTTCTTCTCGCCGGTGGTCTGTGTCTCGTAGTAGGAACTCTCCTCTTCACTGGTACTTGACTTGACGGATACACAATGGTTTGATCAGGTTGACTTTATTATGGCCTCTCCCAAAGAACGGGTTGGGTCCCTGGTATCACCCCCGGGCTTTGGAAGATCATACAAGATTTTTTTTCCCCTTATATAAAGACTAGTTTTCCCTTCCTTACATGGTTTAGGTTTCGAGCTACTCCCCTCACCCTAGATATGTGTGGGAATGATCTGTTGCCCAAGACCATCCTGGGAATCTGCACAGTGACTTAGCCTTGGCGGTCTGCCATCCGGTGAACATTTCCCCCTTGACACCTTAGTTATTTACGGCCCCGCTTTAAAGAGGTCCTGCTTTACAATGCGATCCAAGATTGCCCTTTTCATCCCCAACTTTTCGATTCCCCGGCCCCGCGTCACTTCCTGCGATTGTAAATGGTAAGTTTGAAAAAGGCCAACCCCTTTTGAGGTAATAGTACGTGCGTCCTTTCGTTGCGGATCGTAGGGTTTTTCCCCTCCCCTTTCCTTCATTTTATTGTATCCCTACGCAGGCTCCTTGGTTGCTTCCACCCTCTCTCTTTACTAATCAATATTGTTGAGGAGATTTTCAGTCCCCCAGCTCCCCCGAACTTTTCTCTTCTTTATCGACGCAAAAACATAACGATTGCTTTACCCCCTCCTTCCCTCCCCGACTATCCGCCATCCTGACGCTCCCCGCGATACTTTGCTCTCCATTACTTTAATGTTAGGGCCGCCGAACCCCATCTGAGGTAACCTGTAGTAATAGGCCCGTGACGTCAGGGCCGTAGGGTTCCTTTCCCTATCGACTTGGATGAGGCCCAGTTTTTTCTCTCTTTTCCAAATTAAAAGTCTCCGTATAAGTCTGGCCGTCCAGATCCTTTGTGGGCAGTAAGCTCAACCTTATGGCAGGCAGATCACGGCTGTAGAGGTGCTGTTCCATTATTCGCTTTATGACTCAGGTGGAGAAGGTCTCCTTCCCCTCCCTTCAAATCCGATAGTTGACGATAGAACTAAACAGCCTTCAGGGGCCCGTACCTCAACCCCCCCCTCGGAGGCTATCAAGGAATCTTGCATTTGCATTTCGTCCCTCCGGAAGGGTCGGAAGAAACCTGTTCAACCCCTTGCTGGAGGCGAACTCGGAGCCCATCCCACCGAGCCTCTTCATCGACCTTTTGGTCACGTCTTTCCCTCCCTCTTGTCTTTCGAGGTGAAAAATCACCTGAGTTGAAAAAGCGCACATAGCTTCACCGGGCCTTTTTGTCATGTATGCAATCGCCTGGGAGATAGCTGGTTGGCAACGCCCAGGACTCTTAGGAGATATGCAGGGGTTTCAGGGTTTTACTGCGCGGTTCTGGGAATGAGTTCCCCCCTCACTTCTTTTGAACTTGTGGTGATTTGGTGCCCGAGTTCCCTTACCTTTATGGAGGAAAGTGTTGATGGGTTTTCCGCCCGATTCAATGTCTTTTTTTTTTTCCGATAACAGTAATGGATTATTGTTTAGGCCGGCCGGCTGGGAGGGTAGACCCCTCCCCGGGTCGGCGGAAACGCTGGGTCGCGCTCGGCGTTTGGTTTCCCTGCCGTAGGAATTTCTTACACGGAGGGATGTACCCAGCCAGCCGACATTTTCCTTTTTTTTTTCTTCGGCGTAAACGCCCGAATCCTGCAAGGACCCGTTTCCCCACCAGACCCCCCCTTCCTCGTCACCAGACGCCCGCCCGAGCGCGGTGCAATTCCCCGTGTAAGGGCCTTTTTTCTCAGTTTCGCCCCCGTATGATGATCTAGCTGGATAGCAAAGCAACTCTGTCGCGTGAACTCGCGTCCACCTTAGAGATAAACCCCTCTCCCCCGTGTTGACAGCTTTGAACATAGATTTTTTGGTGAAAGACTCCCCCCTTTCTGACTAAGGTAGACACTGAGTACCCATCGACAGGCCTTTATAAAGTCCGCTTGGACGAAACTTTAATCTGGCTCAACCCGCTCGTTTTCATTTCGTGTTCGTCAGCTTTTTGAAAATTCCCCCTCCCGTAGTTTCTCCCCCATTCCTTCCTGACGCAGAACTGCTGCCTCCGGCTCGCAGCCGTCTGGTGGGTTCACTTTCCCGAATCCCGTAAAGCGACCGCGCAAACCCCCCCGAGAGGTCGGTGAGCAGGCCCCCCAGCCTTTTCCGCGTTTTACCCGCCCGCGCGACCGTGCCGCCGTGGCCCCCCTTGTTTGTCGGCGGCCAGTACGGCACCGGTGAAACGGAACGTCTTCTTTACTGTCTCTTTTGGTGCTTAATCTCCGCCGGCCGTGATTGCCACCGAGACCCTTCGTCAGGTCCCCCTCTTAAACGCTTACACCATTGCTGACCGTCCTGGAAGGCAAGGCGTCGATCCAAACCCCCCCGGTTCGCGGAAAGGAGTCCCTTTTATGTATCGGATCTGACTTAAGGACATGAGTGACTGTCTGTCAGAGAAGCCGCCTTGTCAACACCACTATTAAATCTCCGTTGTTTTTTTCTGAGCCTTTTTGTGGACCCAGGCGGATCGTCACCCCGCGTCGTCACCCTCGACACCTCATGTTTTTAAGGGGCTTTGAGGGCGAGGTTGGCCCTTTCCCTTTCCCCCCTTCGTCAAGAAATAGTTTTACTGCTCGACGCCTTCAAGTAGAGCTACGGCACTTTCCGCTTGTCCCATTGACGCAAGGGAATCTAGTTTTCCTCTCTTTTTCCCCTTAGGCAGTACTGCCAACCACCGGGAGACGAGCCAGCATCAAGCTTTCTTTCTTTTTTTTTTTTTTTTGACGTCCGTCCACGGCTGGATGGACTCCCACCCCCGGACTGGAAATGTCTTGCAAAGGTGGTAGAGCGACATAACAGGTGGTCCTTTGAGGAGCGTTTCATGATTAAAACATCCCTATTCTTTTTTTTGTGCTCTTTCTTTCTTCCTCTTATACCCCCACCAGAGGAAGAGCATGCGTGATGACTCCCTTCTTTTTTCTACCCTCATGTGGGCCACCGAAAATTTTCGTTGTACTTTTTCCCTCCCCTGGACTGCCCTTTATTGAGTCCTTTTAAACCACTCGCTTCTCTGGGTGGACTAGAATATTTAACCTTTAGGCGACCCCCTCGGCGCTCTAGCTCTTACGTTTATGTTGTCTGTAAAGCCGGTTTCTCCCAGGCTGATCCCCTCACGAGGCGTTTCCCCCCCCCTTACCTACACAGATAGACGCCGGCAACCAACATTTTTATGGGGCTCGTGGAGTTTATCTTGACTCCCCCCCCTTGCCCCCCGGCGAAATG
>Ga0179591_1275764_pt1 | contig 10796 bp, 10 predicted proteins | sample CZOMad2_1_08_16f_FD_182891 | JGI IMG/M metagenome (GOLD analysis project Ga0179591, IMG submission 182891) | Vadose zone soil fungal communities from Angelo Coast Range Reserve, California, USA - CZOMad2_1_08_16fungal (PacBio error correction) | ecosystem: Environmental > Terrestrial > Soil >... | reverse complement strand
TTCCTTCCTCCTCCTTTTTGGTTAGTAGTTAGTCTCTTCCCTCCCTTCTTGCTGTCATTGCCGATCGAAATATCATGAAGGTACCTGAAAGGAAATCAGTGTTTCCTCCTCCGCTAAAAGAAAACCCCCCTTCTCTAATTCCCACGCTCTTAAAGGCCCCCCGTAGTGGGTCCGGATGTTTCACGCAGATACCTTCTTTTGATTGCTCGCGGAATTCCTTACTTGGTATTAGTCATTATCTGAGAGACCATCCTCAGCTTATCGGAAATTGCTGCAACCTTTCCAGATAGAGGATCGGTCGCGTACCGAAAGGAAGTACCCTTCCCAGCTGATCTTCTACTGAGCCGGCCCTGCCCGAGAGTGCCATATGAAGATGATGCCCCCACGTCAAGCGTTGGAGCTTGTTACAGTTCAAGCAAAAAAGAAAGAAAAACTTCACCTGGTATGCTTCAGCCTTCCCCCTTTGCACAAAACCTCGCTCGCAGGAGAAGATCGTTTTTTCCCTCACGGAGGGGTCGTATTTATTAACAAGACTTCCCCGTGCATATCATATGCCGGACGGGACAACCTCTTTTTCCTCTATAGGAGAGCGTCTTTTCTTAGCCCGCCCCTTTTTTGCGCAGAGATGGTTACAGGTCCTCTCCCAGGCTCGAGTTCCGTGTTTGAAAAGGTCACTTTCCATTCTTTTCGTCCCCTTCATGGCCGGCACCCGCAGAATGCGAGAAGTTCCCTGAGCGATCGTACGGTGTGGTCTTTTCTATACACTCAGCTCGTGATACCTAACGACCTTGGTGGGCGTGCATTCAGTTCGTGACAACCGTTGGATCCTTTTTCCCAGCGCTGCGTTCTTTCTCAATTAGTCTCCCCCCTACGCGCCCCCCTCTTCTGTTCGGGAAGAGTACACCCCCTGACACGGGCACGATCACTCGCCCCTCGACTAGTTCTCTGCTTGTTGTTTCAACGGTTCAGCAGGGCCCCATGAAGGAAATCAGGATGAAGTGCGTCTCTAGACAGAAGCACCACTCCCAATGCCCTCTTCTCTTCTGCTCCTTCCCCGGGTTGGTAGCAGTTGCTGATTTCACTTTCCTGGCGGAGACCCACTCCAATCCGTGCCCCTACCCCTAAGTCATGTGATCTGAAACGAAGCTCCGTCCCAACAGGAGAGCGGGAGTCCCTTCCCTGACCCTCCTGGCGTGAAATGTCCCTTGTCTTGCGCACGCCTACGGATGTTCGAGCTTGTCCCCTTCTCCACTCCTACCTGATCTCCTACTTTTCCTGATGCGAAGGACGATCTGACGCTGCATCCGGCGACCTCCCCCCATCCCAGTACCGCCTTGCTTCCCTTCCTTTTGTGGTCTCCGTACTCCTGACGAACTGATCCGTCCCCCTCCAACCGCAAGTTAAAGTACCACAATCCTTCTCCTCGCGTGGCGAGACTAGGACCTTTTTCCCACATGGCCTTTTCTTCTAGCTTTGCTACGAAGGGCGTTGTTATGAAGACTGCCAGTCGCCTTTTTCTTCCTCACTCCCTTCCAGAGAAGCTTGTCAATGATTTCGGCCCTGGCGATTGTTTCTCTTTTTCCCCACAATAGCAGAGTAAGGGCTAAGCGAAAAAGGCAGTTAGTACCTTTTTCCTCGCGTCCTGACTCTTTCTTGAGTCACTTCTTTCAACGGGCGTGCATCCAGAACTGGTTGTCTTTTTATAACTTCAAAGCCCAAGCGGTACCGAGTAACCCATGGCGCTTTTCTCCTGCTTCTATCGCGACTTTAGGTTGTTCTGAGCGCACGGTGAATTACCATCTCGTATGTCGGGATCGACACAAAGTGATTTTCCTGAGCTCAAGGGACGCAAGGCGCTTAAAGGCTACCATTTCTGCCTCCCGCACTTCATCCTTTTAGACTGCTCCCCTTTCTTGATCGCGCCCCTTGTTCGCAACGTTGAGATTTCTGTATGAGCACATGGTCCTTCCCTATGCTCCCGGGTAGAAGAAAAAGTGGCCGCGCCTCTAGATATTTGCCTCTTTTATGTGGAGAGAGATGCCGCTAGAGAGGGAAGGTAGGCACTCTCTATTTGGCCTTATTCCCACTTATCATTGTTTTTCGCCTTTTCTCGTTACTTACGCCCGGCATGGGCGATCCGTTTAACCAGGTACTCTTTTCCGCCGTCGAGTATCAAGCGTTCCAGGCTTGCGGCAAGGCGAGTCATCATTTATTGCGAGACCGACCCTCTTTTCCTGCACCTGTCTCTCCCGTTCACCCTCTCCCCGCGATATTTTTCCCCCCTAGACTGCGCCGGTCCCCCGATTTACTTCCTGCTTTGAGATTGACGAATGACGAGCATATTTATTTAGAAGCTCCTGAGTACATCTCCCCGAAAGTAGTTTCCTCCCCTCTCTTTCCAATCTTTGTGCCCGTCAGGTCCCCTTGTTGTTGCTTGCAGCGCTGTCCTCTGACCTTGACCATGGTGCACATGGCCCGTCGGAATACCTTGCATTTTCGGTCTGCGCTCCTCTCCCAATCGGCATTCACGGTTTGCGCAGTCCCCTTCGCTTATTCGTTTCCCCCTCTGGGCATGCCGAGTTCCCCCAGAGTGACCCCTTATTCCTTTAAAGCAGAGCAGGTCCGCTTCCGCCCGTGACCTGCTGTGGCAATTGATCGGCGTCATGATCCGGCGTCGGCTTCTCCTCCGCCCCCCATTCCACTTTTTAACTTTTTTTATGTTGGTGTCTCGTCCCTTGATGCCAGCTTCTCGCTGGATGTCCTGCCTCCTTGGCTGCTGGTAGTCGAGCTGTGAGATGTGGCCAGTAACAGAAGTCGTTGTTCCCCTATGTAAGATGTCCTTAGCCATTTGCTCCCTCCTGGACCTGTTCTTCTTTTCTTTCTTTCGAGTCGGTTCAGCCCATCTGCCACCTTGGTCTTTGAGTAGTCCCGAGCGTTAACTCAGAAACTCCAAGACTTTCCTCTCCCCGAGACGTCCTTCTCTTTGTGTTTTCTCCCCCTCTTCGAGCGTGACCATTGCCCTTCTTCCATGATTCCTTGCAGATTGTGCCCTTGTGAAAGTTGAAGCAAATCCCCTCGTCTTTCGTTTACACAGACGGCGTATGGTTCTTTTTTCGCCGATTGCGCTCACACCCTCCTTTTTCGCGTCTGCGCAGCTTTCTTTGCCCTCGGCCTTTCTTCACTACAAGTGCACCGAACCGGGAGTGCTATTGGGTCTGTCACGAGTTCTTTTCTGACCCACCTCCTGGCTCTGCTCCCCGATCTCTTCTCATTTGCCAGCCCCTGAATGCAGAAGAAAAAATTCCCGACGTTGAAGGCCTTAAATTGTCCTTTCCTGCGAGAATCGTTCGAGGGCTAGTTCTTCCCTGCCCTCAAGGTGAGTTCCTCGATTAATGATTCGGAGACAACCTCACTCTGTTTCGTTCCGCGCATTCTGAACCGCGCCGTTGGGTAGACAGTTTATGTATGTAGTAGACGAAATGACCTCTTTCTGCTCCTCTTCTTTCCCGCTGCCGCTGCTTTTCTGGGGGCTTATGCCTTATGCCAAGTGAAATAGGCGGGTTTTAGTGTGGGCACTCAATCGTTTATTTGGGCCTCTTTCCAGCTCTCTCGCGCTCTCTCTTCCGATCAGGATTGTATGAGCCATGCGTACCCAGATGCCGTCCCTCCGTCATCTTCCAAGTCTACCGTCTGAGTGTCCCCCTTTTCCTCAGCAATTCTGACGTGCCACCCTTCCTTCCGTGCATGCCCGTCCATCCCCAAGAAGTTCAGAGTTTCTCACAAGAGCAGATTTTTATTTCGGATGTATCCTCTTTTTCTTGTCGTTTGTCGCTGTAGGGTCCTGATCCCAGTCTCTTTTCCCTTTGAGGTGCCAGATGCAACGCGGTTCCTCCCCGAAGGTCGCCTAACACCACTCCTTACTTTTGGAGATCTCTTGACGTTCCTCTTGTGCTCTGCAGGTCTCCACACCGTTCATCCATTTGACAGGAAATGCCATGTGAGAGACTAGAGAATCAAAGAAAAAACCTTTTTTCTCTTCCGACGCCTTTACAATTTTTGCCTTTTCTTTTTTCTTCGGCTTGCGGGCTGATCGGCTTTTACCCTCGAACTGATTGATGGATTGAACGAGGTTTTTCACTTCATCGTTTTTGATTACCTCGCCCCTCCCTCTCCCCTTCACTCTGCTTTCCAAAACCCCGTCTCGAGGACGCCAGGTCACCTTAAAGAATCTGGGAATCCTTTACTTCCTGACTCCATCGGATTAATTTCCCCCACGCATCTTGAGAGTCCGGTGCCCCCTCGTCACAATACCGCACATTTTGATGGCCTCACTCCAACAAAACCTCTCTCGAGTTGATCTTCCTCGGTTTTCGCACGTCAATCCCGGCTAGCGTTAGAACGCCCCCCCAGATGCATTTAGTAATTAACATTACTTCTTCGTGCTTCACATGCTATGCCCACCGCTTGCCAGCTCACTACTTGATGTCGTGCCGTTAGAGAGTGAGGTATGAGCGCTCGATCCTTTCTCCGGACTATACCCCCTTTTTTCGCTGATCCCGAGAAGTTGAATGTCACCGGGCCTATTCTCTTTTCGTCTGGCATCTTGGCGTGTGAATAGAGAAAGAGCCGCTTTCCCCCTTTTGAGTAATTAGGTACAAGCACCTCGTTCTCTCTGTTGCTGATCTCACCCTCTGCGTCATCGTATCAGCTGATAGTGAGGGTCGAAGATAGGGCATAAAGTTCTCCCCCCTCCTCCCAAAAGTATTGGGCCACTCTTCCCACAGCCCTGCGCGTCTATGAGCGAACAGCTACGATTCTGCGGCTTTCAGGTGGCAGCGCACAAATCTGACCCTCAGAGAAGGGCTGGCATTGCCCCCTTACTCTCTGCGGTCTGCACCCTGTTTTTCTCGTGAACATTTGCTGATGTTCCACTCCCCGGCGCGAACTACCCCCCAACCTGAAGAATTTGATTTCATGCACAGACGCTGCAAGGACGCGTGAAGCAGTTGACAAGTCGTTCTGATAAGCTTACAGGTTCTTCTCCCTCCGAACGTCTTTCTTTTTTTCCTAGCTTCCCCAATTCCCAACTACCTACCTTATCCATTTTCCCCCCGTCTTTCCCAGTCAGAAATAGCGCACCCTCGCCCCATTCCCCACAAGGGACTTCATAATCGTTTCCCCCCTTCCCTTGTTTGGTGCTAGGTCCCTCCCCGCCGCCTTGCGCGCATCGCCTCCGCCCCTGGACAGTACATTTCCAGTAAAGGTCATTGAGCATCGACTGCTCGTGAAACTTTCCTTTGGTCAAAACTTACTGGCATGAATCAGGAATACGCTAATCTCTTCCCCCCCCCGTGAGAACCGGAATCAGACTGAACCCCCCTCTTCGGCCCCCCTTCCTGGCACGCCCCTCCCCCCCCGTTCCCGATGGTTTTTTTAATCGATAGGGAGTGCCGTTTTTTTCCTTTCACGAACCCCTTTCAATTTCCTTTGTCCCCTTTCTTGTGACCTGAAACTGCGCCGACGTTAATCAAGGAGTGACGCCCTTAATAGGCTTTGGATGGTGTACGTAGCTGCAACCCATCAATCCCGAGTTATTGCTTTTTCCCCTCTTCACAGACCGCGGGCAGTTCTCTACTTCTCGTTCTGCCAGCTCTATTCGCGATCTTGGCTGGTACATGGAGCGCAGCACCATCAAGCCGCGTCTTGGCTCATTACACGCAGAAGAGGAGAGACGAGCCCTTTTTTTAACGCTCTGACTTTTCGCCCCTAGATTAGATACCGTCTTCCCTGTCGTTTTGACTTCCCCCGGCGCTTACCGAACCTTCCGTTCTCCCCTCAGTCTTCTTCCTGAGAACGCAGGCCTTATGAGAGGTTAGCTTAAAGGATCGGAGCGAGAATCCTTTAACTCCTCTTTTTTTTGTAGATTAGAGGCGCGTCCGGTTTAATTCTTCCCTCCTCATCTTCATCCGTTTTCCTCCCCAACACGGTTCTCTCGCGTATCGGAAAGCGCCTGTCGGACTTAGAAACAAGTGGGTAGTTTCCTGCCCACTTCTGACAGCGCGTCCCTTTGATCCCAGAACCTCTTATTGAAGGCAGAGCTATCTGTCCTCTTTGTTCACTTTCAGTACCCTTCACCCCCCTTCTGCATAGAGCTTTCCTAACGAGCCGGTGTAATCGACTTTCGCGATCTTTTTTTTTCCTCCAAACTGCGCGAACCCTTCCCTTTTAGGTATTGATCCGTTAACGCGAAGTCCATCTACAGAGTAGACGAAGAGAAAGCATCCCTTCCGATCTTCTCATGTTCTCTGAGGCCGCTTTACGATACCCCCTTTCCCCTTTTTTCTTCGTCCTTGTGCCCCATCGCGCGCCACTTCCGTGAAAAGATCTTTTCGTAGTGAAACACGGCAACATTCGTGAACGTGTCCACTTGCGCCTGCTTGGATTTTTCTTTTCCTCTGGGCATGCCCCTCGTCCTTCCCCATCCTTCCCAGGTCCTCTTTCTTACCGAGCCTTTAGCCGACCGTCCCCCCTTTTTGGAATACTTTGACGTTTCGGCGATGCGGCGATTTCTTCTTCGATTCTCGCCCTTCCCCCCCCCATGCGAGGGATCCCCCCGAGTAAGCAGGACTTGCTGGTGGGGGTGAGCTCGTTTTTTTAAGCCCGCTCTTTCCTTTTCTCTTCGTCATCTTTTGGCCAGGAGCCGATCAGGTCTCTTTGAGCGGATGCGACCCTGCGTGCTCCAGATCAAGGTCCCTTTACGTGTTCTGATCGTCAGCCCTTTTTCTCATTTATATCTTAGAGAATGTTGTTTAGGTGGTGCATGCTCCTTCGCGTACTTTTTCTTCGGTGTTTAGTTCCGCCGAAGGCTTTTAACACGCCGTTTGCAAGCTTGCACGATGCCCGCCCTGAGGTCTTTTTGCCCTTCGTGTTCTTCTTCACCCTCTTCGAGCTTTAACCCTGGCATTCTAAGGGCAGTGTCGCCGCCGATCCCCACTTGTCAACATTCCCTCCTCCCCCCTTTCTTCGCCCGTCTCTCATCGACTCATTCTCCTTCTTTTTGCCCCTTGTCCCGGCGAGATTGGCACTTCAGAACTCGGGCGTCTTCTCCTCTTCTTGCGGCCCTCGCGCAGCGACTTGACTCCCGAGCCATCGACTTTTCACGTACATGAGGCTCCCACACGCTTCAGTCGTTACCGATGTCTTCCCCCCCGTAGTCTTCTTCCCCCTCTTCTCTCTGCATTCGTCGTCCTCCCCTCGTTCTGCGAAAAGAGATACGTATACCTTTGATCACGGTCCGCTCTTTTTCTTCTCGGCCATGTAAAGCAATTGCCCCTTTTTAGTCAACCTCTGCATTACCCTAAAGAGGGCTCAAAGAAAGTAGCGACAGAGGTGGGAAGCCCTGACTCCGTTATCTTTTGCGCGGGGCCGTCCGTTTATTCCCTCATAGTCGTCGCCGCTGAAGAGACATGTTCACAATCTCCCCCCTAGAGCGCGGTTTCGGAGTCCGGACTGACCCCCCAAGTTCTGGGGTTTCCCCCTGGTAGTCATACATGACACCTTTCCCCTCTGATGACGTGTCCTCTTTCATCGCTTTCCGTGAGCTGTTCTTTCGCGTCCGGGCAGTATGCCTCAAAGACGAGGGAACTACATCCCAGACTCCGTAGATTTTTCAACGAAGCGTCGGATTTCGTGAGTTGCTCATCCACCCCTTCATGACGTTGCCCCACGCCTGACCAAGAAGGAATTCCGCATCCGCCCTTCGCTCCAGGCCGAGCAGCCCCGACCTCTATCACTACTCCTTTATTGTAAGGCGAGGTCCCTTGATAATGTTGTCGTGGATGGTCTCGGTCTTCGCACGCCGTCTGGTTCCTTGGCTTTGCCCCCCTTATTAAGGTTGTCGATAGTGGAAGCATAAATTCCCTTTCTCCTCGGCATATTTATTTTACTATCGTTTGTTGAGAGCTCGTCCACGTACCGATTGTTTTCCCAAGGATGAACCGTTCATCCTTCCAGCAAAATGGAAAGGGAAGTTATTGATAGACTAAATTCCTACCCCATATCCCCCTCCCTTTTCGCCGTTCCAAAGACCTCCCTTTAGTGAGCGTGCGGATGGTATGATCATGGAAGAACCGAAAATCTGCATGCCGGGCTCATTGGCCACGTGTCCTAGTTGCAAGTTACTTTGTTATAGGGCAATCTCCCCCCCCCGGCCCTCATCTCCGGAACTTTGAAAACCCTCCCCCGCATAGCGACAGCCGCAAGAGTTAAGATCTTGAGAAACTATGATAGGCCCGACGAGACTTCCCTGAAGCCCGAGTTTACGTACGTCTTGGCTTTTTAGTCCCTTCCTTTTTTGTCCCTTTGCGTTACTTACTTACCGAATCCACGCCGTAAGGTCTATGCCTTTCCTCCGCCACCCCCCCGTCTCTCCTCGGTTAATACGAGACAGAGTCTGCTTGAAATTTGCCCCCAGACTTCATCGCGTTTCGCCCCACTCTTACAGACCGGCCCGCGCATCTCGTAGGACATGAGCTGGTACAAAGATGCCTCCGGATGTAGACGCCCTGCTTTTAGAAGTTCAGGTAGCCCCCCCGTATCACTGATTACGCATCTTACGATAACCCCTTTTTGAAGTCGCCGTTTCACCCCCTTCCTTCGATCTATTTTTGCTTCCCCACACTTCATGGGCGGCGACGATGAGAACCATCTTGATAAGTAAGTTTTTAGATATCAGATAGCCCTCCCCTTCCGACGGGCCATTTGGGCATGCCTCAGGAGACACGTCGATTCTCGTTTTTCCTCAAGGCGCGCTTACAAGCCGTTATCTAAAAGCAGTTCTGTGTCCACAGTGACTCTTCCCCCTCTTGTCCACGCCTGCCTCTATCCGAAGCGAAGAGGTGCTGTTTCCGTGTCACCAAGACAAACCAACTTCCCTAGAGTGTTTTTCAGCTCGACCCCTCTTGAGGTACCGTTTTCAGACCCAAGAAGTCCCGTTCGTGGCGGCTATTTCCTGGAGGGTATGAAACTGCCCCATCCGGCGTCACCCCTCCCCATCCGCCTAACAGAAGGGTCTATGTTGGTCTCCCCTGCCAATACGCGAACGCAGTGGAGTAACCGTAGATCGACATCCTTCCATGTGGCGCACTAAGAACCTTCTTTTCGATCTTTCCGCCCCCCCCCTTCCTCACCCCTACTGACTCTTCACCTCAAAGATCGAATTATCGAAATAGCATTACCACCGAGCGACCAGCCCCCTTTCAACGCCTTACCCGTTTGTGATCCCGCGATTGTTTGTGGAAGTAGTCCCGCGCGAACTTTATAATCGCCGAGACGTCCCGTACGGACCCGTCCGGAGGGTCTCTCCCCTTCTCTTTCCTTGAAGAAAATTTAGGCACTGGTCAATCCTGGAATTCATACGTATGAACAAACGTCCCCTCGAGTGCCGAATTTCCTACTTCTTCCTTCCTCCTTCCAATTTTTCTTCGCACGACGGCCCGCACAGAAGGGCCAAGTTCTGGAGAGCGCGTTGATGAGAATGCTAGAAGCCATAAAGTGCGGCCTCCCCCCCCTTCTCCGCACCCTAACAGCTTAGACTTTCTTTCCCTTCTGTGGACTTTCCTTTTTCGGGACTTTTCTTGGAGAAGCTTTTTACTTCGGAGGAAAAGGGGCCTTCTCCGGTGCCGTTTTTTAGTTCCCTTCATTTTTCGCTTAAGTACTAGGAGTACACTTTTCTTTCCTTCCCCTTTATCTGCTGAGGGCTGGTTATTTCGGTTCCGGTGCACTACATCTGCCGAGTCTTTTCGATCATCTGGTTGGGAGGAAGTTGAGGCGAACGGACTAGCACTCGACCTGCGGCCGCCCTTTTTGTCCGACAGGCCGCGTTCCGTAAGTCATTCGCAACGGTCTGACGAGGCACTTTTTGAAATCCGCCGGGAGACGAAATTCCGTGATTCGCTGCTCCTCTTCTCTTTTCCATTGTTTTTTCTAGAGCTTGTCTCCTCTCCTCTCCCCTCAAGTCGTTCCCTTCTCCGATGCCTCAGGGTCCGAAGGTCCACGGGTGCTCCCGTCGCTATCCGTTTAACGCGGCCTGTCCTGACCCATACTTTTTTGCCGTTTCGAATAAAGCGTTACAGAGCCATTTCTTTTCGCGTCCTACAGAATCCTCTTGGCTGATCGCTCCTCCTCCTTATTTAGTGCCGTTTTCCCTTCCCGCCCTCTCTGAAGCAGCTGGCCTCCGTCGCAGTGTCCTCCACTCAGGCAGTTTTTTTGGACGAAAAATGCCATGCCCTCCCCTTTCCCGTTAAACCGCCCTTTTCGACGTCTGAGATTCACATCCTTGATCCAGCTTCCTGCAGTTGCGCGAAGGCCGCCGACTTTCTTTCGAATTGGCGAAATCGCCCCTTCCTTCATTTGCAAATATGTCTGATGTAGTTCGACTAAGAGTCATTCGCGCACGCAGTTTTTCCCGGTGCGCCCCCAAGTAATTATAGTACTGCGGTTTTATGTCAACTGCCGGTCCTCTTTCCCCCGTCGACAGTGCTCGAACATCCCTTGACAGTGGTACCCCCTTCCTTTCCTCCCCCCTGCTCAGTAGATGAGGCGTTCGAGGAGGATTTCAGACGACACATCTTTGATACCGATAGCCTCTTTTGCTTTTTTTCTTGGTTCTGTCTCGTGATGAAGCCTCCGCTCCTTTATCGTCCTTCGCCTTGGTCAAGGTCAGCGTTAGTTCGTGGTCTACTTCACAGTGGTTTTCCTTTAGCCCTGTACACTTTCGTAGACCTTCTCCTTTCCTA
>Ga0179591_1188642_pt1 | contig 10796 bp, 13 predicted proteins | sample CZOMad2_1_08_16f_FD_182891 | JGI IMG/M metagenome (GOLD analysis project Ga0179591, IMG submission 182891) | Vadose zone soil fungal communities from Angelo Coast Range Reserve, California, USA - CZOMad2_1_08_16fungal (PacBio error correction) | ecosystem: Environmental > Terrestrial > Soil >... | reverse complement strand
ACAGCGTCTCCAACCATGACCACCCGCCACGACCGCGTCGATTTTCCAACAAAGATTTAATCCCACCGCAGATATAAGCGACTTTTCTCCGAATTTACCCCACGGCCTGCCCATGACAGTTTTTCTCCCCATTCCTTTCCGAATATCAAAGTCGCCCCCTTCACTCAAGTGGTTTTCCATTACCGTCCCTTTTTTTTTCTCCTGCGACACGCCATCAGATCCCCTTTGTTTCATCCCCTCTTTCCACGTATGCCCCTTTTAAGTTCCTCATACCAGTGTGACCTCATCCCCCCGATCCGAGGCAAATCTGGGGGACGATTCCTTTCCGCACTGCCGTCAACCCAAACCCAGTTTCAAGCTCAACCCCGAGCCGTACTTCTTTCCAACTCAAGCACCTTGTGTTCAGTCAAACACCCTTCTGCTGCAGTATTACCTCCGCTTTCCGGCCTGGACTTACACCGGTATGAAGGATTGTATGACCCAATTCTTCAGTCACTTTTTGACCTGTATCTCCACGGCCCCTCGGTCACACGCAAGCTTTCTGGAATTTGTTCTTATTCCTTTTGTCCCGCCACATTAGACAATGCTCCCCCCGATTGGTTGTGTTTCAAACCGGAACAAGGCGTGACCACTGAAAAATCATGAGCATCTTCCGTTCATGCCCCTTCTGTTTTCGTTTTTTTGCTAAGGGGGATCTTAAAGATACCGGCCAGAATGAATGGAGCACACTAAGCTGAATTTAGTTCCTAAAGATTCCACCTCTCGGCGCCTCCCTCGCAGGTCATCACCGTCCCAAGGTATTCCCACCCCTTTGTGTGGTTCCCCCCACCACGAAGTTTCCCAAGAACTGCCACTGGAATAACTCCGGGTGCCCTAGTTAGGCACCCCCCCACTTCCCCTACTTCAATTTTACGCGGCTGTATGCTTTAACACGCCATATTCCTCCTACCCACGCTCCTTCATCACTCTTTTGAGCGCAACTTATACGATGCGCTCCGTCTCGACTGGGTAATAATTCTCTCTCCTTCAACAAGCAACTTGTTTAACATCTCGTCACATATTCCCTGCATTCAAGTGTACGGATTACCTGCAATTGTCTAATATCCTTCTGATGTTGTAATTATCTTCCCCTGCCTCATACCTACGACGAGGAATCTATCCTTTAATCTTTTGGAAGTTTTGAACTTTACTTTACGCGGCCTCCTCGATCTCCAATAAGCGCAAGTTTTTCTTTCCCTTGCGGCAACGCCCCATTCAGAGGTTCTCTCTTTCATATGCCGTCCCTCTAACCCACGCTTTCCCCTATAGCAATCTTTTTAACCTAGAGCGTGAGCTTCCCAGCAATTTTATAGACCCCAAGAACAGCGTGATCGGACTGCCCTGATTGTCAAGGAGCTGACGCCACTATCTTCTCCCTTCTACCAACTTTTCCACCGCCCCACCTTTCTCGAGCGCGAACTCCGAACTCCAAGGCGATCCTGCGCCCTTGCCTTATTTCCTGCCCGATCAACGTTCTGGCAAAGCCTTCTTTCCTTTTTCTTGCTGCATCCCCGATGGCTACATCCACTGATTGAATCGATAATCTTAGAGGGACCCTTTTCACTTTTCATATGTCTACTGGACCTGATGATGGCTGAATTCGACCCTAAAAAGACCTCCCAGAAAAACGATAGAGGAAGTAGTGCACCTCCGATGTTACGGAAAGACATAATCCTTTTTGATCACAAGCGCAAGATCACCCCCACGCTTTTTGCCTCTTGACTCCGTCGCCCCCTAAATCTCACCCTTCTTTACCGAGATTCGCATCCATTTGGTTTACTTGTGTCTCCCCTAATTCCCCAGGAATTTGGACAAGTCTCCCCCTCACAACAATCTCCCTCCCTAAGGTTTGTCCCAGCTCTCCCCGCGATCAGAAACGTAAAGGACCGAGACAACCTACTTCCTTCCTTTAATCCCCCGTTCTATGCGCCCCCAGCTATTTGACTATTTGACTGACTTCTTTAAGTTCAGAATTCATTGCCCTAGGAGCTTCAGCCTCGACCACGATGAGAAGTATTTTTCCACATCCTAGCCCTTATTGCGACTGTTTGTTTTCCCCCTTTTATATGGTTCCATCTGACTTTTTTTCCCGCGTTCTGAAAGGGCCAATTCCTTTCTCGACTTCTCCCTCCTTTCAAAGTATGGCAGTTCTTGACACTCCCCAGACGCCATTCCAGATCTCTACCCCCCACTTTTAACTTTTGATCGAGAAACGACCAGTCCCCAACATCTATTTCTGCTTCCTTAACTCATCGCACCTGGCATGAGCTTCAATAATGATTCTCCATGGCCTGCCTCAGCTTCCTCGTTGTCCGTGGGACTGTTCATCTCCCCGTCCTTCTTCTTCTCCACCGAGCACCCCAAATCCCTATGTCTCACCAGTTACTTTTACCCCTTTACGTCCCCTCAGACCCTCACGAACTCGTCCACTTCACTAGTTCGTCTCCGTTCTTTTTTTCTATATCTCACCTAAACCATTCGCTAGCTCCTTATGCCTCCATTATCGACCTTGGCGCGCCTAGATCCCAGTTTCTTTTTTCGCTAGATGTTTTCACGCTTTTTCCGCCCTTGCCATCTTGCTCCCGTAATTCAGATACGCTGATGCCCCTCAAATCCCCCTCACCCTTGCTTTTGACTTCCGTATGCAGATAGCTAACTATTCGCCCCTCTGGCTCCTCTTTCGGCCACTTGGCCCCTGACCAAAACTTTACACTATGTTTGTTTCTGAAATATAACTTTCTTAGCCACCAGCCGGTTTTCGTGAAATCCTTGCAATTTGAGCAGTGATCCGGAGATCCCCTGTGAGCACATCCTTTTTCGACCTTACCCTCCCGTTCCGGCTCTCTTATCTCGCCCATCTTCCCCAGGTCTGCCCCGCAGCCGCAGTTCAGCTACATCAACATTACATACCTTTGGCCGCCCCTACCACTCACGCCTTGAGGCTGGCTAATTAACGCCAGGGCTGGTAGGAACACTGTCCCTTCCCTTCGAAGACTACCACCGACCTGCACCTTCCCCCCATTCGCCCCACCCCCGACTGGTTCGGTTTCATTATTTTCTCATCGGTTGCAGACTAAGTGGTTTTTTGTTCGAGACGACTGCACAATCTATGGGGATACCCCTGGCATGGTGTGGACCATTCTAACTTCCTTGTCTCCCTTTTTGCGTACTTTTTCCCCTATGTGAACCTACATAAACACCGGTTCCTGATTGTCTCAAACGTCTTCTTTTTTTTCGTAGAGCTTTACACTTTATAAGTTTGGCCCAGATGGGTAGCATGAAGTGCGGGGTCCCCCCCTCCTCTTTTTTGCCATCAGAGCCCTCCAGCCTTTTATCACTTTCCACACTCTTTGCTTCCTCTCCTTAAATCAACTTATCCCCCCTTCAATGGAGCCATACGTGAGTTCCATACCTCGACTTTTTTTCCCCCCCCTCCCCCTCTCCAATTTTTCTTTCCCCGGTAGGACTCCCTTCTGTAATCGCGACCTTTGCCATCCATCTGTTTGCATATCTCCTTTTTCCTTTTTCTTCGTAACTCTATTATCTTGCCTTTCACGTGTGCAGGGCACTGAGACCCCCCCGTCCTCGCCTCTCGTCAAAACTGCACTCCTCGAGACGTTTTGTAGATCCCCCCTGAGCGGACGATCCCTCTCCCATTTCTCCCTCTCGACAGCAATAAAAGCACTGTCTGCCCCCCCTTTTCCTTCCGAGCTTGTGTGGTCCACATCTGTACTTGTCCCAGTCTTTTCGTTTTATAATGTTTTTTTTCTATCTAGCCCATGCCGATTCCTGCGATTTGGCAACACATCCCATGCTCTGTCCATCCCTTCTTCCTCCTCCCTTCCAGGTCTAGCCAGACATCCTTTTATGTTCTTCGCGCCTTGTCCTTTCCCTATTCTCGCTTTTGTAAATTATGTTGAACCCCTTTTCCAGGCGGTGTGAGTCCTTCTCCCCCTAGGCTCCTGCCTTTGCTAACATGTCTGGACTGCTGCCTTTCCTTCCCCTTGAACCACTGTAGTGTAGAACTCTCTTCCAATTCTTCTCCCTTCTACTTTCTGGGCTTCCACCCCACCAGAAGAACTAGAATTGACGCTTCCCCCTAGGTCTAGGATTGATATCTCCCTTCCCTCGCTTCGACTAAATGATGATTTGTCTGTTCACCTTTTCTTCCATCTCTTTCGTACAGTAAACATAAGCCTCCATAGCCCGCCGCCCTCTCTGTTATTACTTTTCCTACTGTTTAGTTCCAGTGTCTCCTTTCGCTTCCCTCCCCGTTTTCCTCGACTGTGCACAGCTTTCGTGCCTTGGTGAGATTTTCCGCGTGACCCTCACCAAAAACTTCTTTCGGCCTTTTTGGTATTACCCCCGCCTGATGAGCGCGCGCTAATTCTATTTCCGTCTTCTTCCCCTCCAGTAATAGATTTAATATCTTTTTAGTAAGTTTGTCGAGCTATATGCGTTGTTTTGCGTTCCGCGGGAAAACAGTACTTTCCTTTTCCTTCCCTCTATTTGCGCCCCTCGATCCTCTACTGAGCTTTGTTGTCTGCTTTCTGAAGTTACCTTCGACGTCTGCGCCACCGTTGCCCACCCCCCCTTTCCCCCACCCCACTTCCGTCTCATCTTGATCACTCCCACCTTTAGCTCCTTTTCAGATTCATTCCCTCTTTTCTTCCCCTTTTGCTGCCTCTGTCGACACACCGACCTTTTTCCGAACGTTTATGCCAACTGCCTTCCCTTCGATTGCCTGTGTTTTTAGTTTCATTGATAGCGCTACCTTCCCTTTTCGCTTGGCTTGTTTCCCCACTTGCCGTAGAGCCCTTACTCCGCTTTTTGTTGAACCCCTCTGCCCCCCATATTTCAGTGTGCTTCGCAATTTAGTTTACGGCAGCAAGCCATCCTGTGAGCTTTCCGCTGCCGTCTCATCCGCCGGTTCCTTCCACTATTGTAGCGAGTTCCCTTGGTACCTGAACTCCCCCTTCCTGTTATTCATCCTTCCCATATATTTGGTCCCCCCCCCTTTTTTTCTCTGTCACGTCTTCTTTCTCTCCGACTTCCGACAAGTCGTGGCTACTCCTCTGTTTTCCATCTTCCTCCCTTGATAGTCGCACCTGACCCCGATTTTTCTCGAGTCGCCTTTCCTTCGTAGGTCCTAATTGATTACCGATTCATCCTTTCCTGTCCTTTGTGGGTTCACCACCTCTTCTAAGTTTTGAGATTCTTAGTTCCTCGCATCACCCTCTTCCCTTTTCATTTGCTTCTCCCCTCTCCCCTGTCTTCTGAGTTTCGTTTTTCGTAGCTATTTTTTTCACACATCGCGCCCGGCGCTTCTTCTAATTTTCAGCTTTACCTGCGGATTAACAGTCCCCCCCCCCTCCTCCTTGCTGTCAATTTGTTTTGAGGTTTGGTCGTGTACACCGCCGGTTCCCCCCTATTCCTCCCAAAACTTCTTATTTAGTTGGCCTGCTTTACTACACCCCTTTTTGGCGTGTCCGCCCTCAATTTCTTCTGAGATTAAGGGGAGAGAGGGAGATGTTTGTCCCGATCCCCATTCTCGCTCCTTTCGACTTGACGGCGAGGTTCGACATTTACGATTCACGACCCTTTCCCCGTCCCAGGTGCAGGTTTTCCCCTTTGTCGTTCCCAACGCCCTATGAGCGCTTGGCGTGTTCTTCCTTCCTTGTTTTTGCAGGTTTTCCCCCCAACCCCTTTCGGAATTTATGTTTTTTTCTTTTTGACCTCTCCCTCCCTCTCTCTTTTACACTTTCAAACAAGATTTGGAGTGGAGATTCACTCGTAGGAGGCTCTTTCTGCTGCATATCTTCCCATGTGCCGGTAACTTGCCATTTCCCCTTCCCCTATACCTTCCCTCATTCTTTTTGCCGATACCGGGTTTGCCTTTTGTCCCAGTTTCGCTGAGATGCCTTCGGTTTGAGCTCACTGATGTTCCTTTCCTTCCCTTTTCCTGTATCGCTTCCCGCTGTATCTTGGCTTTAACCCTCCTTGGGGATCCATTTCGGCCGTTCACCCTATTTTACCAGTAAGTCAGCGACTTTTTCCTCTTGCTTTCCCCTCTGCCGCACTACGTGGTCCAGTTATCCTTATTGCACACTGCAAATGTTCGCTCTTTTCTGTTGTTTGTCAACCCCTGTCTTGTGCCCAAACATATTCCATTTGATATCCTGCATCGAGGATTCGTCGTCCCCTTTGTGTTCGCTAACTTTACCTGGAGATATCGACGCCTAGTACCCCTTTTTTTTAATGCCCATAGCGCGGGATCGTTTTTTCCTTTTTTTACGCTTTCTCCAGATCTTTTCCTTAGTTTATTCCTTCTTCCTCCCTTGTTCCGAGATTGAACCCCTAGGCAAAATAAGCCCTCCTCCCTCCTTCTTTCCTCAGGTCGATTATATATAAGACCCTCGTTTTTTCCCCTCCTAACCCACGTTACGTCCCCCTTTTATGTCCACCCGATACCCCCACTCCTATTCTCCGGCCCCTCATGCCGATATGAAGTTGGAAAGCCTTTTTTTTTACCACCCCTTCATTTGATTTTTAGCATGTCCCCTTTCTCCCCTTTTGGGACCCCCCCCGACTTTTCCGTTCTGTACGTTCATCCGACTCTCCCCAAGTTTAGATGCTCCTTTTTCCATACCAGTTTATTTTCACCGACTATATTTAGGGTTCACTCATCTATCTTCCCCTAGTTATGATAAGCAGAATTTTTCCCAGTCTTCCCCCTTTTCTTTCCCTCCACGCCCCCCGCTCCACGATTTATGCGTCATGCCCTGCCCCCCAGGCCTCTTTTTTCTAATATTACCCCATTCTTGCGTATGACGCACCCCCCCCCTTCCCTCCACATGTCACTGGGCTTTTAATGGTATCTCCCTCCGCGCTTCCCGCCAAGGAAATCGTTGACGCCTTTCCCTCCCCATAATCCTTTTCTGCCAGAAATACTTCCATTCAACTCCTGCTCGCCTTTAATCTGTCATTAGTCAGTTTTCCTCCAATAACTTGTCGAATTTAAACTTAACTGTTGATTTCCGTTGCCCACCCCTGCCCCAGAAGAATAAGTACCAGCTCCTTCATCACGGCACTCCTGCCTCGTCTAATTTTGCGGATAAGGGCCGATCCCCCCCCTTTTATAACGCTATTCCTCCCATTCTTTCGCCCCCTACTTCCGAGCAATTTATTGTTACATCTCAACGCTCCCTTCTCCTGACCCCAGTTCATCAGAGTTGCCCCAAAAATCCTATTTTCCTTTCCGCATTCGTGCAAATTAACCTCCTCCGGCATTAACCCGACCCGTCGGGCCCGCCACACTTTTCTTTCCCGCCGCCACCACCGCCCTCGCCGACACTACGTCCCTTTAGCGTCTTTCCTTTTTCCCCTCTCTTTCAGCGACCCTCTCCTCATAACTCAAGCAGCAGCGTTCTTTTTTTAGCAGTTCTTACTTTCGTAGTCCTTGCCCTCCCCCACAATCTGCCCTGTGACTCCGTCGAGTCCTCCTAAAGCTTACCTCCCTTTTCCGAGGATATTCCTTTCTATCTCCACCCTTTTTCCATTCTCCTATTTTATGATCCGCCCCTTGTCGCGTTCTCTTCCGATGCTTCTTCTCCCGAAATCGTATGAGTGTCACGATCCTATTTGCACCCCCGGCGTTGACCACTGTCTTCCTTTTCCTCGTATAACACCGCAGCTGCCAGGTTTCTTCCCTTCCACGCCCCCGTAATGGCCTTTGCTTCGCGACGTGAAATAACGACCCCGATCGACGCTTCTTTCCCTTTAGATTCATCGGTACCTTGACAGCCCCGCGGGGCCATACCAGGTCCCCCTCCTTTCCTGACTACCCTGATTGAATTGCATTTCCCCCGAACGTTTTTCTCTCCCTCGTCACCTGCCTTTTTCCCCCACCCGCCTCTGCAAAATCCCAGGTTAATCTCTGCCGTCTCTTATGTTTCGCCGCGCCTCCATGGTCCTCCTTCCTTTTCCTTATTATTGCTATATTGAGAGAAAAAGATCCGTTTCCCTTCTTTTCTACCAGCAACTTTATTTCCCGTAACCCCCCTCGGCCCCCATTCGTTTTGAAGACTGTCACCTTATAATTGTCCTTCGCCGGGCGACTTCCCGAATTGCATTCTCCCGCCATCCCCCCCCCCCCCGAACCCTCTCCGTCCTTCCCTTTTTTGGTCCTTTGACAACCTTTACATAACCTTTTCGCCCCCGCCCGCGAACAATTCTCTCTTCACTCTAGCCTATCTCAACATTTGCTAAGTTTTTATATTTCGATTTTCCCCCCCGCTGGTGGAGTCCATTCATGTAATGCAGTCATTTTTGGCCCTCTCCGACAACCCTTTATTCCTTCCGACCTTACGGTTCCCTCTTCACAATTTCCTTTCCCCCTCTTCTCGACCACCCGCGAGTTCAGCTCCGCCTCCTGTCCCTTCTGTAATTCACCTGTTCTGTGCGCCCCGCTATGTCTTCATCTTCTTCTCTGGATGCTTCTCCCCTTTTTCCTTACTCGAGCTTATAACCGACCTGCCCTTCACCGGCCTTGTTCTCGATTCACCGAGGTCACCTTTTTTTTTCCTTTCTTTCTCTTCCATCGTTCCTTCCGCCTGGGTCTTTTCCCCGTTACACTTCAAGTCTCCGCGTTGTGTAAAACCATCGGTTCCCCTTAAAGGGACGCGGCCTGATGCTTGAAGCAGCCTTTTCCGCTTGCCTTCCCCCCCCTTGGCCACCTTCCCCCCGAGACGTGAAGTTAACCTCATTCCTTTTTCCTCGCGCCCCGATCTGACTTTTCGCTCATGCTCCTGTTTTTTTTCATCCCTCGTAGACTTCTTTCCAGTCCTTCATTTTCTGTTCGCCCCCAAAGACTTGATGGCTCCCCTATTTACCTGATCCCTTTACTTACTCTCTAGTCAGCCTCCTTCCCTAAGATATCAGCAATACCTCCGTCCCCAGCTTAGCCGTTTTTTTGACTTCTATAGGCCTCTCGATCCCCGGATGATCCGTCGATTCTTCTACAAGCCTGATTTTCTCGCTTCACCCCTTTATTTTCTAGATGGTCCTCCTCGCTGTTAAGCTACCCCATCTCCGGCCGATCATAACCTTTCTCCTCCCCACGTCAACACCTGATGATCAACACATGAATACTGGTCATCTGCCACCTTCTTTGTCGCATCGTTCCCCCATTGTTCCCCTGTGACCCCCCCTCTTGTTCCCCCCGTTGGCCCTTATATTCATCCTCCAGTTCATGTGCACCACCTCTGACTTTTCGACTTTCTTCAGGGAGCGCGCACCTCTTTTTTTCATAAGAATGTCTACCTTCCCCACTCTTTCTTCTCCTCTTTCACCATTGCTCTTTCAGCAAGTCCTGTCGCTAAGTTTCCCACATAAAGTTTTACGCGCTCACACGGACCCTTCTGTTGAGGCCGTCCCTCCTTTCGTACTTCCTTCTCAAAACACGTTCCCCCGGACGACCGTTCCTCCCCCTGCCCCCCGGAAGGTTTCACCCCCAACCATGCCCATTGATCCCTGGGTGGTCTCTCTTCCCCCCCGTTTTCTTTTCTCTCGAGGTCCCCTATGGTTCACCCTTTGGTCATGGTTTTCCATGTTCTGCGGCGCTGTTTTCCGTTTTTCAGCTCGTTCCATACTAAAATAATTTATAATTCCTTCGATGCGCCATCCACCTGTACCCCTTGCTTTTTTCATGAGATTCCTCTTCATACCTGTTCGCACCCCGATTTATCTTGACCCACTGTCCTGGTCCCTTAAGAGCTGCTCGCTCATTCTCTTTTCTTCCGTTCCCTTATTAGGTCGACCTTGATGTCGCCTTCCCCGCAACTTGCCTATTTACTTCAACCCTGTCGTTCCTCCCTCGGGAATTCCCCTGACACCTCTCTAAATTTATTTTCCTTGGCCAGACCGTCCTTCTCCTTCTTTCCTACCGATGTTCCCCCTGCTCGGCTGGGTGATACAGCCAGTGTTTTGGAGTTTTTTCCAACGCCTATCTGCCTCCTCCGCTTTTTTCGGAAGCGGCTCACCAGTCGCCAACCCTTCCCTGTTCTGACGACTCTCCCTTGGCTGGCGTCGCTAATTTTTACTGATAACCTCTCTTTGTCCATTTCTACTTATTTTACCTCAAAAGAACGATCCAAGGGTCTCTGCGAGATTTGTCTTCGCCCCTCCCTCCTCCTTCTATAGGTCTTTTCTCATGGTCTTTCTATCGCTACTCTTAGAGTTCTTGACCCAGTACCCTTTCACGTCGGGTTTACCTATGTTCCTCTTATGGAGTAAGTGCTCCACTGTTCATCGAGTGCCTGGAAATTCCCCTTGTAAGTGTGAGTTGCTCGTTTTAGTTTTTCTGGGAGCATCTCTCCTTCCCATGCCCAATCAGATTTTTCCCTCTTACCCAGTTTTTCTCCCCTCCTCTCCGGTCTCGCCCCTTTAAGCCCCTTTTCCACCGCGTATTAACGCGAATGAGAACCTCCCCAAGTTTTGCGGGTGGTTGGCCCTTTTTTCTACTGTGTCTTACCTTTCTTCTCCTCTTCCTTCCCCCCCCCTCTCCCTCTACTTTACCCTCTGTCCTCATAGATTCGAGACCCCTAGAATTCCTCTTCCCTTCCTTAGCGGTTTGCCTTTTCGTTTGCGATATCCTTAGCGTCACCTCCTTTTCCTTCCGTGCGTTTTCCTTTTTTCCGTTGATCAAGGCAAATACAAGGTCTGGTTTTTTCATCCCAACGCCTGATTTACGGTCGTGT
>Ga0179591_1303687_pt1 | contig 10797 bp, 10 predicted proteins | sample CZOMad2_1_08_16f_FD_182891 | JGI IMG/M metagenome (GOLD analysis project Ga0179591, IMG submission 182891) | Vadose zone soil fungal communities from Angelo Coast Range Reserve, California, USA - CZOMad2_1_08_16fungal (PacBio error correction) | ecosystem: Environmental > Terrestrial > Soil >... | reverse complement strand
TTCCCTAGTAGCTGATGTCGTCGGCCCTTTTTTTCTCAGTTAATAGTTGATGGCACTCGCTCTTCCTTTTGTTAGTTTTCCTGCAAAACATTCATCCCCTACCGGTAAACAATGTTCTCCTCGCAACTCTTGACCAAAATCTTCCCCCCCTATCGACCGACGGCCGGCAAGACTGGCCCCCTTTTGCGATTCTCGTCACCGAGGTTTCCTCGCACGCGTTGTTGTGACGCCGATTGAATTGGCTGCGGTCTTCACCCCCCCTTTTCGATTCCTGCCGTGGCGGTTGCTGCCCTATGCCTTTCCCTGGTCGCCTCGAGGGTTCAACCATTGGGCTCGGGGGCGATATCTTTTAGACTGAGACTTGCTGGCCTTTTCGTCCGGAGTGGAACGCGCTAGGTTTTCTTTTTAACCCTTCTCATGATTTTGTACAAGGTCTCCACATTTTCCGCGTTTTTCAAGCGGGTTCTTCTTTCCAATTGCCTTTCCCGTTGGGTATGTTAGTTAGACTTCCGGTCCCCGGGTATCGCAACTTGTCTTCCCCCAACCGTTTCTCGAAACGTGTCTGTTTACGAAATGCCTTGTTCTCCTCGAAGATCTTTGTCGCACGTTCCCCCTCCCTGACCCGTTCGATATGAAGGTCACCGCTCGCCATACCTTGCGCTGGTGTTTTCTTTCACGGCGTTGCCCATATTCGGCTCTTCCCCACGAACCCTTTTCCCTTCTACCCGTTGACGTGGAAAGATCGTGCTGTCCCCCCCGCAGAGGTGCGTGGTCCTGATTCGTCCCTTTTTCCCTTGCCGTTGGTGTTCTGATCATACGTTCAATGGTTTCAGCGACCGCCTTGGTCCCTCCAAGGTCCGCACACACTATTTCCCTTCTCTTTTTCTAGGTCCCTTTTTATCGTGCGGCCCGTGGCCCCCCCTTTTGAGATTTTTCTCGATTTCGGAAGTTCTGAAGTGCCCACCGGTCTTTTTTCTTTTTTTCTTTTACCTACCCCTGTCTCCCGAAGTGTAGTATTTCGAGTGTACTCCCCTTTTAGGGTTCTTACAAAGGGACCTCGTCCACGTAGAAGACAAACAGTGCTTTCCCCAACCTTTGGCCGAAAAGCGGCCCCAGGTGATCTACTTTTTACCGTCTCTTCTCTGTTGACCCCCCGTGAAATCCCCGCGGTGGCTTTCTTTCCTTAATCTTTTCCCTTTTTGCTACCCCAACCGTCGGGATAGCTTTTTCTTTGAAATGGAGCTCTGTGATCGGTTTCCTCGGTTTGTACCGCCTCTTGGCGCCCCAATTTCTAAGGCGTTATGTTGTCCTGACTTTTCTCAAAATCTGTCCCCTCTTTCCAGTTTTTCCCGGTCACCGTTCTTTTGAAGGTAAGTTTTCCCCGGGGGCCCCTACCCATCATCTCGACTTTGAAGCCCGGAACCCCGTTCAGGGGTACCCTGATGTTTTTCCTGGTCCTTCGTCAGCTGCCCTTTTATTTCTTTTCCTGGGTTTTCAGCCCCCGGCTAGTACCCGTCCTTTTTTAGCTTACCTTATTACCCGTCTTTCTGTTTTCATCCTTCCCTTCCTTTTGCGGCCTTTAGGGTCGGGGGCCCTGTGGTAATACCTTTATCTCTCAAGGTGCTTCACTATTCCATGGTTTGCTTTTTTTTTTCCCCCCCCTCGCCCGGGGAGCTGGTTTTACAAGAGCCCCCCCCCCATTGGTTTTGATGCGACTCATGTAATACTTTTTTTGTTCAAACCCCAAGTTATCAGCCAGTTTACGGAGCGTTAGCGTTTTCAGTCCTCATGCACCAGGATGTTTCTTTTTCCTTTTCCGGTTGAGCGGCCCATATCCCCCAGCCCCCCAATTTGTTAGATCCTATCAAGGGTACCCCCACTCTTTTACCATATTCGAAATCCTCCCCCTTTCTCTTTTTCAAGCCTTTTCTGACGTGGTTCCTCCTGAGCGGACAGGTCCCCCATCCGCCGCAACCCATTACCGAAAGCTTCCCTTTGTTTTTATCCAGTCCATATAAAGAATACCGTTGTCCTAGAGTTTGTCGAGACCCCAAACTCCTTCATGGGATATTCTCCCTTCTCGACCCGTATGTTTGCGGCCTTTTCGCATCCACTGGTCTTCATCTCTTTCACGGCTGGTGCCCCCCGTCTCTTTTTGATGTCATTTTTTTTGGGCCCTCATTTGTTGTATGGAACGCTAGTGTGGGCTACATCTCTACCCAACCCCAATTGACCTTTGGGTTGTTTTGTTTGATTTTTATCGTTTTTTTCTTGCTCCACACCTGAGTGCCCCCTTCCCTGTTAATGTGTGGTTTTACCATGCCACTTCCACCTCCTTTGTACCCTGAGGTTTTATCCTTTTTCTACCAAACCCGCGGACACCTTTTGAACTGACGGCTTCGCGTATCCCCCAATTTGGATTTTGTTTTTTGACTCGCTTCCTTGCTTTCTGGAAACGTCGGACTTTTCTTAAATAGTAGGCTTTTGATCTAGCCCTTATTAACCTTCGAGTTTTCCCCACCCCCTTCTATCTCTTCATCGACCCTTGTTCCCTTCTCCGTGTGAGACAGTGGTGACGGTATCGCATGGTCGGCAGCAACTGGGGTACTACCCCCCTGGCTTTTTTTTCCCCTGTGCCGTATCGCCCTAAGCGTATCTTCCTTTTTTTTCCTTTCCCCCCTAAGCTTCGCCGGTTCCACCACGTTGACGGAGGGCTGCCGAAAGGGGCCCCTTCCCCTATGATGATGGTGTGGATTTTCGCCCGGGCTCTCTGCACGCCTGTAATTTTTTTTTTTTTTCCTTTCCCCGATGACGGTTTCCCAGTTGCCCTGTATGAGGTCTGACTCTCCGTTTGCATGTCCGACGTAGCCTCTGCATCTTGTCCTCTCCGGCCAGGGTACCCCTTTGGTATCTGGACCCTTTTTTTTGGGGACTTGCCTGTCGAGGACCCCCCCCTTTCACTCCGAACGTTGTTGTTTTTTTGCTTTTGGACGAGGAATCCAACACGGAACCTTTTTTTGCACCGCGAGTTTCTCTTACTCAGCATCCTCCGCGGGAGGTACTTTCTAACCATTTTCCGTTTCTTTACTTTTCGTTTTACCAAACCAATCTTCACGGTGGGGCCCTTTTTTTGAAGAGTTTATGATTGACCCCTTTAACTGTCGATCAGTCCCTTGGTGGTAGTAACACCCCCCTTTTGGGGAAACCAGTGGTGAAAAATTGCGTTTGTGTTCACGTCGATATCCCCAGTGGTAAGAGAGTGTTTGGGAGAGCGGATGCCCGATTTTTCTGTTGTTCTTGTTCTTTTTTTTCTTTTTTTTTTATATCCTCCCCCGCGTCCTGCCTATTTCTCTTTTGTTCCGATTCTTTCGAGTTTTTCTACGTTTAGTGCTTCGGAACTAAACAGTCCGTAAGGCATTTGGTTTTTCGTCTTGGGGGCACATTTCTCTTTTTTCATTTTTTTTCTTCTTGGACCGGTCCCCCTTCCTATTTCGGTGATAATCACTTATCGTTTTTTGTCCGGCCGAGGGCACCTTTTTTTTCTCGAGCGACTTCCTTGGGACGTCCCACCTGACGAAGTCTTTTCCCAGGCTCACGTTTGAGGGGCCTTCGAGGTTGGTTTTGGTTGTATGGACTTTTTTTCTTTGCTCGGGAGGCTTCTCCAAGCGGTCGTTTTTCCCGCTTTGCATTTTTTAGTTACAAGTTTTCCTTTCTGGTTTTTGTTTCGATTTTTCAGTTTCCCTTTCCATTTTTGACCCGGAAACATTTCCCCCCCCCTTCACCCGGCTTACGGGGATTCCTTGAAACCACGAGTGCAACCCGTGCACCTCCTCAGGTCTTCTGCTGCCGACCCAGGTAGACAGGTCCCCCTTTTTATCCCCCGACCACTTTCGCGCCTTTCGCAACTGCGGAAGCCTTTCGAAAACTTCCCATTGGGTCGTTTCCGTTTCCTTTCGCCTTTTCCTCCCTCCTGGCCCCATTCCCCCTCTTCTTCAAATACATCCCTTCTCCTTCACCTGAGCAATGGCCGCCGTGGCAGGAGACCCTTAACTACCCGCACCCGAAATTTTCCGGTCGTTCACGACACTTTAAGGCTGAACCCTCGTGCCCCTGCTTTCCCCTCGCGGTTGTTTTTCTTTCGGCGGCGTTCGTTTTTCCTGATCGGATTTTTTCCGTCTGTCTGACATTGCCTTTCTCTTATGTTTCCTTTTTTAGCGAAAAAACCCCCCCCACCTCGCGTAGTGCCCAATCACGGATTCCGACCCCGAAATGGTTTGTTTCTCCCTCATTCTACTTAAGGGCTTCCCCTTCTATCCCCTTCTTTTTTTGTTTTTCTCTTCGTCTTGGCATTCCTTTTATTCGGTGCGGAACACTAGTCGTCTGCACATTTCGTTTTTTCTTTGTCCGCTCGTTCGCTGGTGTTCCGCCCCCCCCCCCCCTTTTCCCCTGCTCCGTGTATCGTTGCCACGGACAGAGTGATCCTGATTTCCTTTTGATTTCCGAAACGCGCCCGTTCCCGACGAACACGCAGTCTTTTCTACTTTTTTAATTTTGGCCCCGGCGTTTTCAGTTCAAGCCCGATGCTTGTTTTTTTTGTTTTGTGTTTTCTGTGCTTCGTCCCGTTTCTCTGCTTTGTTTGGGTTTTTCCTCATGGTTTTCGTTCCTTTGGGTGGGACTTTTGATTCTTTGCTCCAGTTTACATGTCTTTGAGTCTTTTTGACACATGTGGCTCGGGGCTCGACTCCCTTCGCCTTCTCGACGACCCGGTTGACTGCACGTATTGCCCCAGTTTTTGATTTCCCCAGTGTCACGTCTTCCTGTCGCTTTTTTTTCCAGACTCCTCGGTGCAAGCGGTTTTTACAATCGTTCGGCCATTTGCCTTGGGTCCCCCGTTTCCCCCCGTACTCGTTTCGTGCGCTCGGGGGGGCCACTTTGAAAATCACAACACATTCCCCCGTTTTGTTGTCCTCACCCTTGGCGGCCCTTCTTCTAGTATCTTCATCAGGCTCAAGTACCTGACCGTTCGATACGTTTTGTACCCCCCTCGTGATCACTCTGGGAATCCTATTTTACTGTAAGGTCCCCTAGTCGGTTGGCCTCTCACAAACAAATTTTTCCTCGTCCGTCCTTCACCTCTTTTGACGATTATTTTTTTTGAAAAGTTTCACCCTTTGTTCTTGCCGGTAGTCGGACATTTCTCTCAGATTTATGAGGAGCTATGCCCCCCCCGTTTGCGGTCAATGGTTCAGCTCGCTCCTCTCCCCCTTAGCACCAGCTGAACCCTCCCCCCCTTTTTTTTCCCCCTGCTTTACTGATCCCTGCGCTGTGTCCTTTCTGTTCTAGATTCGCCCCTTACCCCTCAAGTTTCGTTTCATCTTACTCTTGGAGGGATGGGCAGCGGTAATTTTCCTCTTGTTTTCCTTAAATGCCCCCCTGTTAGTCCCGTTTCCCCTTTTTCCCAACGACCGCCTCTGCCCAAGGGGGGTCGGTGGATCCCCCAAAGGTTTCCTGTTCTTTCTTCGATTGCTGACTTTTGATGTGTGTTCAGCGATGTTTTTTTACCCGCCTCCGTTCTTCGAGCAGCATTTTTCACGTGTCTGATTGCTACGTCTTGACTCTGACTTGACCATTGTTCTCCCTTCTTTCTCGCCAGCGGCCTGTACTTTTTCTAACAAAGCTTTTGCGCGGATAGCCTATCATGTTCCCCCGGGATTTCCTCTCCCGAATCGACCTGCGGCCCAAGGTTCCCGTCATGTCCCCAGGTCCCCCCCTGGCAACGACGGGGCCACCATATTCTCCTTAGGGGATTCCTTTCCAGTCTCCGTTCCCGTTTGTTGTGTTGTGTTCTCTTTTCCCCCCAGATTAGTCGACTTTTTCGTTTTTCCCCCTGTGACCACTTTCTTCGTCCCTTGACGGCCGTGGCCCCCCCCCCCATTTTTTTTTTGGCACCAGTTTTGCCTGTGTGCTTCAGCCGTACCCTTGTTTTGCTCCCTTGTCGTTCCGATTTTGATATTTGTCCTGCAGCCTCGAGTCCGGGGTTACTCGAGGGTAAATCATCCCACATTTTTTGATAATTCATGAAGTCTCGTCGAGTTCAGGAGCCATGGTGCGCACACCAGGTCACAAGAGCCTTGGTGCTGATGCTCTTTTTTTTGTTTTTCTTTGTTTTGTGGTTTTTTTGTTGTTTTGCCGCGTCTGAACATTGTTTTTTGTCCCCCCTTTTTTTAACCTTTTTTCTCCCCATGCCCCAGGATTCCGCAGCGTTAATAACTTGTTCCACCGACTCGCTATCTTTGCTCCGGGTGTGAGTTCCCCCCTCCTAAACATCATTTCTTTTTGTTTCGATCTGATCTTCTCCCCACCCCACTATCGTTTCTACCCCCCTTTGAGCTAGACCCGAATCATCTCCCCGTCGTTGGGACCCCACCTGTCCTGGACGAGGAGCTTGATCAATGTTACCCTTCCTTCTCAGAAGTATCTAATTTCTAGTTCCGCCAGGGGTTGATTCCCCATTTATATTCTTTTTTTCCTCTTTCAGTACGAATCCGTTGTTGTTGTTTTTCTCTCGCGAGTCCACCTTTCTTTAGTCCTGAGATTGTATTTCGGTCCCGGTTTCCAGTCAAACCCCTGTCCTCATCTTCGGTTCCTTGGCCCCACGTTCTCCCCACTGGCGTATGTCCTCCGGTTAAATCCCCCTATTCAATGGAACGGGATTTGTCTTGGTGGTGAGCCCATCTATACACCCGTTTTCGATGAGTGTGTTGTGGTTTTTTTAGTATTTGTACCCCCCGGAGCAGAAGAGTTTTCGGGCTTTGGAACACTTGAGTCACGACAACGCTAACCTTGGTTTTTTTCTTTCCTTCCTAATGGCTTTTGTTCAATTAACCCCCCAACTTTTTTCCAAGTTCCTTTCTCTCTCTCCCCCATGTTTGGATTTCGCAACCATGGCCCTTGTTTTTTCCTTTCCTGGAACCGATCATTTCCCGGTTCGCCTATTGATCAGATCCTTTATATTACCCCCCCCCCCCCTCCGCCCCACCCGGACTCTTTGGCCCTTCTACTTTTTCGACCACGGCTGTTTCTCTTTCATTTTTGCCAGCCCTGTCCACGCCCCACTGGTTTTTTCTTATTTCCACGGGCCGGATTGTAAACTAACTCCTTGGAGAGGATCATGGTTTTAGTACAGAACGAAGAGTGGCCCTTTCCCCCCCCCCTTTGACGGGGGGAGACCGTTGTTTAGGATACGAGTCGCTCTTGATTTTGGAGGTGGGCTCTTGGAACCCCCTGACCGTGACGAGGCACCCGACGGTTTTGTTTGCCGTAGGCTTGTATCTTGAGGGTCGCGTGCCCTATTCCTCTTTCTCAGGCCTGACGAGCAACTTTTTTTGGTGCTGGCGCCAGGGGATTTTTTAAGTTTGGCAGGATGAGTAGTTTGTACCACCATGGTCGATGAATCCCCGACGGTGGAGCCCTCCGTTTTTCTTGAAGAAAGACCCCCCCCCATAGAAAGAACCTTTGAACTTTGTTTCCTGGTCTTTTTTGTGGCCGATTTCCCCTCTTCATTCCATGAATCTCCCTGTGAAATTGGGTGCTCCGCGCTTTTCCTTTTTGCCTGTTTTTTGGTCAGATTTGACCTTGTGTGGCTGTGGCCGATTTATGATGACCATCTTGCAGGGAAAGTCCGGGCCTTGCGATTTATCCTTGGGTTCGTAAACCGTCGTTACAATTTTAGCTTCTGCCCTGAGAAACATTCCACTTCCCAAAGCGTTGGGCTTGAAGCTGCCTCTTTTTTCACCCCCAGGGAAATCCCTTCCCGTTATTTCGTCTGGAGGTTATTTTTGATCCTTCTTCGGTTCCTTTGCCCATTGACCGCGTTTTCATGAGGGCGCCTATGGCAAGCAGATCCTAGTATTTTCTCGCCACATCCTCTGGGCTTGTGAGCATTAAAAGTTTCCATCCTGTCATACCGGAGTACACCCGATGTTTCGTTGGGGCGATTTTTCCCACTCTTAAAAGTCTGTCTCGTTTCGACGTCCGGAAGGTTTCCCCTCTCGGGCTGGATGTTTTCCCTGGCGGGTTTTGTTCCTTGTTTTTAATGACTTTGGGTGTTGAGGATAGATCTGGCTCTTTTCCTTGACCCCGTCGGTATCACACACACCCCTCCACGTGTCGATCCTTTGTGTTTTTTTTTCGAAGGGTCTCCACATTCCCAGCGTGTCCTCTCAGAGTTGGGGGGTTTGGGGAAGTCGACGGGACCACCTTCTCCTCGGACACGGAATGGACGCGATTTCTTGGCCCCCTCTTGCCCCCCTCTCGTTCTTGTTTGGAGGACCCAAGTTTATCAGTGATGCTCGCCCAACGAGCGCCCCCCCCCTTCGCTCAATCTGGCCTTTTTCTGTCCTCAAATTTTTCTTCTCGAAATTTTTCTGGATCCCGGCAACATTTCTTCGATCCCTTCCCCGCTTTCGGCTGATCGACGTGTCCCCCCATTAGTTTTTTTTCCCCATTGAACGGTGAAAGAACTCCGCAATCAGATCTTCGGTTCCCCCGGTAGTGTGACCTAGAAACCTTTTTTTTCTCGGGCCCAAGGTCCTTCTTTGGTTTCCCGCGTTCGGTTCCCCCCCCCCTGATCGGTTTCATTCGGTTGCCGACTGACATTTTCCCCGGGCGATCCCGGGTTCCTGTCCACCCATCGGACTGTCTCGATACTCACGAGGTGCCGCCTCCTCATGTTTGCCCGACGAACACTTGATTCCCTCTCTATCTTTTCCTCCTCCTTCCGTTGGTTTCTTTTTCTCAATTTCCTTCTAGTAGTTTTTCACATTCTTTCTTACCTTCTGATGCACTTCTTTTTTTCGCTTCCTGCAAACTCATCCGGTCCCAAATGTCGTCGGCAAACGGCCCCCCCAGGCGCTCCTGCCTGCTTGCACCCGCGACTCAAAGACCTCCTTTGCACTGCTGATATGTTTCACGGAGGCAGTTTGACTGCCTATGATTGCTGGTGTTTTTCACCGTTCGGTGTGATTGTTCCCTTTCTGAATTGCGCCCGAATGTAGTTGTATGCTTCGGAGACCCTGTTGTTTGGGAGACTGCGCCTTCGCGACTGACCATTTTCAAAAACTTCTCCTTGAAGTTTTCCTCTTTTCCGGTGGTGGCCTACCACCTTGATTCACTGATATTCAGCTGCCCGTCCGCTTTACAACTTTGCATGGGTTTCCGGGTTGTTGTTTTTGCGTTCCGGGTCATTTTCCGTTGTTTCCTTCTTGTTTCCTCTTTCCGTATCGACCCGGTTTCCTGTCTCAACTTTGAAGCCCTTCTACCACCCCGTCCGTGACCCCTTTGACCATGGCCTTTCGAAAAGAGTCCCTTGATTCTTTCCCTACCCCCGGATGCACCCGTATTCGCGCGACCCTGCCACCTCTTCCCTTGCTTGTCGGTCTTCTTGATTTCTTAGGTCTTTGACGGCCATGGAACCAGTTTTTTCTGGTTAGCGCCTGAAATCCCCCCCCACGGGCCTTCACAGGCCCTCTAGTGTCTTTACTTCAACCAGCAGAGGGACTTGGCCGGTTTCTCTCTTAGTCCCCTCTATGCTTTTGCGCCGATATTGTTGGGTGGTATCACCAATGGTGCCTCTGCCCTTCCTATGAATGCCAAACTCTCAACCCGTTCAATTGCCTACGCTAGATCGCGCTCGTGCCCCCTTTTTCGCCAGTTTCGAGATCTCCTTTCCCCCCGCAGTTCCGTTTCCCGCCTTGTACAAAGGTGCTTTACCCCTGCAATTCACGGCACATGTCATCCAAGCTCCTTTTCCCACGAGAAAGCCCCTTTATTGCACAACGGACGACCCCAAGAACCCTGCGAGTCAATTGGTGATCACCCCATGTAAGAGTCTGGCGGCTGTTTTTCCCCTCTTCTCGAAAGAGTAGTGGTTTTTTTGTCGTTTTTTCCCTGAAAGTTGCTTGACCCCCGTCGTGTCACCCGGTCGATCGATGTTTTTTCCCTTTTCTTGCTCCCCGTAGTCCTTACGCCTTCCTGTTTTTTTTTGAGTTGGATGCTACTCCCGATGATGCCCCTCCCCGAGATTTCGGCGACTTCAATTGCCCTGCCCACTCTTTCCCGTAACCGTTTTTTCACGAGTTCCCCTTTTCACTCCCGGGCCCCAATCTCCCCCCCCCTCGGAACTCGGGTATGATAGCCTCTCCGTTCCCCGTGGCCCCTCCACGCGTTTTCTATGATCCCGCTGCAACTTCTTATTGTCAATTCCTGTTTGTCCCCGGGCTCGTTTCATTGCCCTGTTTCCGCGTACCTCGCCCCCCCTCCCCTTCTCCGATTGCTGACTCATTCGAGAGTTTGTTTTTTTGTTTTGTTTTGGTTTGTGTGTGCTCCTCGAGGTCTTCTCTTCCTATCCCCAAGCTACTCTTCTTTTTTCGTTTTTCCACGTTCCCCCTTGAGTCCATTAACCAAAAGGCCACCCGTCGCACATTTTGTGCATCCCAGGCCTTTCGTGGCCCCCTTGTCCGTGTTTTTTTAACAAGTGCCCTCAGTCTTCTAGGCTCGTTTCAGTTCTCCTTGTGCCCTTCCTTCCATGCTCTCTTTCTCCCCGTTTTGAGCGCCCAATACTCAACACCCCCCCCCATCCGTTTTTTATATAGATATTTACCCAGACCGTTACTACCATTTGATTCCCTTTGAAAAGTTCTTTTCATCCCCTCCGCATTTCGGACGTGTTTGCATGGGGGACTCTGATTCCGACATTACCCCCGGCCGGGATGATCTCCGTATTAGACCTTTGTTTCG
>Ga0179591_1353362_pt1 | contig 10798 bp, 7 predicted proteins | sample CZOMad2_1_08_16f_FD_182891 | JGI IMG/M metagenome (GOLD analysis project Ga0179591, IMG submission 182891) | Vadose zone soil fungal communities from Angelo Coast Range Reserve, California, USA - CZOMad2_1_08_16fungal (PacBio error correction) | ecosystem: Environmental > Terrestrial > Soil >... | reverse complement strand
CCTCGCTGACTGTCCTACCTCGTAAGAATAGACCGCTTACAATCCCTGGAGCCGCGCTACCTTGAGGAAATCTTTTTAAGAGATACCGAGGCGTTTCCCCCCCGCACCCTTCTGGATGTGGCTCTGTCTTTAGGTGCATAACCCACCCTCTTTTATTATAACTATAAAATTGGTGAGGGTTGGTTTTTGAAACCCTGTTGAGTTCTACTCTCGTACTCCTTTAGCCTCAGCCAGAAGTTTGCACTATTCTTTTTTGATGTGATTTTCCGCGGTGCGGCAGGCTTTCGGGAGTTTCTTTTCTTGTTAACATATCATTTCCTCCTCCAAGCCTGCAAGTTGTCCCCTTCAGAACCCCCCCCGAGCAAAGGTATTTCCTTGGCGGCTCCCCTGATACTCCCCCGCCCCCACCACCCCCCCATAAGGATTTCGCAACCCAATGTCTCCCGGAGTCCTCAGTACCAGAATGATTTCTCATACACTCAACAATTTGAAACCCTTCTCCCCTTTCTCGATCTTCTCTCTTCTCCCCCGAATCCCAATCTTAGAAAACGCACCCCCTCGCGGACCCTTCTATTTTTCCGCCCCACGCCCTTTTTCTTCCTTGGCCCTTTCTCTTACGTTTTCCGAAGTTATCCACTGGTGTACGATTCAGCTGCCCTCCCTCCCCCCCGACTACGTAAAGCCGCACTTCCTATTCATTGCAGTACCCTATCCTTCTCCCCCCGCACAGATAATCTTGGCTTTCCCAGGGACCAACCCTCCTGAGGATGGGGCGCAGCCCTCCCAGGATACCCCGCTCCCGAGCGCGCTTAAAGAATCACGTCGTTCGTCCTCGCCCCCTCACTGCCCCCCTCCAGTCATTGCCAGTCGCGAGCTCATACACAACTCTAGGTCAATTTTTTCCGATTAGGCCCTCAAACGGCTCGTGACAAATTCGAGAAAGTCAAGCGTTTTTCCTGCAAAAATTGTTCTTCACGGATTTTGGCGCGTCATTCCTTTCAGGAAGATGACAAGTTTTTCTTTTTCATTGTCCCTTCTCCCCCCCAAGTCTCTGCTAGAGGCTTGGTGCCCTAGAATCCCCTCCCTTGACCCCTAGGCGGAAATCCCCTGCTGTTCCCCTTCCATTTCCTCCATTCATTCATGAAACCCCCCACCTTCCCTCTAGCCTGTTTTTTATTGGTCCTTCTCTCCCGTTACCTTGCGTTCTCCCGGCTAGTCCGGCCCGAAGCATTAGGCTCGTTCAACGCTGACTTTTTTTCTTTTTTTTTGCAAATGGGGGCAGATGCGCAATCAATCCCGGCATCGAAAGTTAGATGCTGTACCAACCCTTCCTTTTCTTCCTCCTCTTTGTGTGAATTTTTTACTTGCCCTAGTCTTAGATCCTTTTTCTGATTACCGCTTTCACGCCCAGGTTAATGATTCCTTCAACGAGTTCTCCCCGCCACTTACATTCGGAATGTCTTTTCCGGACTACGGCGCCTGGAGTTTCCATTTTGTGCCGCCAGTTCAGCCAAACCGCCCCCAAAAATTGCTTCTTGAGGCTTTGGTGGTTTGGCTCTATGACTGGAGTAAAGTCCCTTCCCCAGACTTGCGGAATTTCCTCCTGCGTTGCAGTTGTTAGGGTTGATCCACCCTCAGCCTAGAATTTCCGATGACTTTGCTTCTTTCATGAGGGGTCCGTCAATCGTCCATCGTCTTCAGTTATCTAAGACTTCTCAGCCCCGGTGACCCATTTTGAGAACCGTCCTTCCCGTTCTAGAGAGCCTGTGTTTCTGGGCACGGGGCAAGTGCGTTACGTCCTATCGACCCCTAAGATGGCCTGGTCGTGGTGGTAGTGCCCGTTTATCTTTGCGATGAGGTCCTCCTCAGTTTTTTCTTTTATTTTTAACTCAAGCTGGGAACGTTTCGGACCCTTTCTGCACTCCCTTCACCCGAAAAATACGATTTTCTTGATTTTTGAGCCCGAAGTGCGCTGACTGCCCCCTTATAGTTTCCAGCGACAATTCACGGAGGTTCCGGATGACCGCTTCCCCTTGAACTCAAGAGGAACGTTCCCTTAGTATGTGTCCGCAGACCCCTCGCCATCCCAAACGTTTCTGGCTGCCAATCCGGGCCTTTAACAATTTTGTTCCCTTCGGTTGATGCGTTTTTATATGGTTTGCGCGGTAAGAAAGAGAGATAGTTCTTTCTCCAGGGCGTTCATTTTTTTATAGTGAGTGGAACTTTGTGTCCGTGTTTCCCGGAAATAGTAATGCGTTCTACTAGAGCCTGGCATTTTCACCCTCCAATAGGCTTTTGGTTGGCGGTGAGTAGACGGAGAGTCCTTCCCCACCCGCTCCCTTCGTGTCGATGCGGGTCCGGAGCCATCCCCCCCAGGTCTTCTGGAGGGTTTTTTTCTTTTCCCGAAGGTAGCTTAACGTAGAAGCTGCCATGAAAAGCAAGCAGCCGCCCCGCGCCATCCCAGCCAAGAGTTGCTGGGCCACTGAGGGGGGGAGGCTTTTCGAAGGCGGCGACTATTAACTTCCGTTCGAATTTTTCTCTCCCTCCCATAAGCTGAATTCCCGTAATGGTCATTTCTCTTGAGACATCGCGGTTAACCAGTCTAGGATAAGAGAGCGAAATGTTCCTCATCCCTTGAAACGGCCGTTGCTTCTTTTATCACCTGCCGGGAGGCTGGTTCGAGATGGACGCTTTAGTCCTGCTTTTCCTCAATAGGTGGTTAATAAAGTCGGAAGTTGCTCGCTTTCAGACATTGCAAGAGCCCCTGGGAGGCAGATGCCCCAATGTTATCGAGAAATGGCAGTCTTGCCCTCTCTCCGTCGATACCGGGTCCCAATGTCGAGCATTTTCAGTACCGGATCTAACCATAGAGAGATCCACCTCTTCTTTTTTTATTTTGACCAATTTTTCCATTTTTTTTTTTTTTTTTACCTTTTTTTAGCACATTTTGAGGCCTCACTCCCCGATTTTACATCCGCTATTGAAGATATTGAAGTTCTTCCGCACCAGGGCTTTAGTAGACCTTGCCTTTAGAGAATCGTTAGACTACTTTCTTTCTCTTTTTTTTCTCCCAGAAGCCGAATCGCGGTTCGGTACTAAAACGATTCGAAATCGCTTCCCGCTCGACCTCCTGCTGACCTGCCACATTCCCACGTCCCGACCCTGTTTACATCCATCGAGGACGCCGAGGAGAATGTATCTGACCGGCAGATTGTGTCACAGCCGCCTTTTCCCCCCCCTCCCCGCAGACTTAGCGAAGCCCCACTGTTGACTGTATATGTGCTGGCGGCATGCTGGTAGGAGGGTCACCAGGTCTAAACAGGCGTCCATTTGTCACACCACCTTTTTGGGGTTAAGCGCCCTCCTTCAGGCTGCTCAGTTGCACGGGTCTACCTGAGCAAGACCTTCAGTCCCCCCCCCTTTTCCCTCATAAGAGTTACTCGATGCTTCTCTTCCCAAACCGGTTAATAATTTTACCGTGAGAACACTTTCTCTCACCCCCGTGGTTCCCGCCCCTCCTGAATAACTCTTCAAATCTTGTGCCTTTTTTTAGTCGGCACGCGCTGACAACCCCCACGAGGCAAACCTCGAATCCCCCCCCCCCCCCCCCCTTTCGCCCTCCAGCCCAAACTCCCCGATGCCACGGTAGTTTATGGAGGGTTGTGAGCGGATATGTCCACTTAAGCTAATTTTCGTGGAGAATTCCCTTCAACTGCTGTTCAATTTTCAGGCCATCCGATGTGACATTTTTTGTTGTTACAGATATAGAGGTACATTTTTTTTGCCCCCCCCAAGGTGAGGTCCTGGTTTTTTGAGCGCTACATCAGCCCTCTTCTCCAATTCACTTCATTTTGACCCCTCTCTGTGAGGTTACGTTTATCAGGTGAAATGAACGCCCCCTTGACCCACGCAACGATTTTCTTTGATTCGGAGCCTGGTTTACCGAATCAGACCCATTTCGGGTTGTGGCATCTCTTTCTTGAACCTAATCCACCCGGCCCTGAATGACACCACGGACTTGTGGCCTTCTTCCTCACTCCTATACGTCCGAAGACTGACAGTTATACACGTTTTCATGCTCTCCCGGTCCTGTCTCCCTGTTGGTTACTCCTCGGACCCTTCTCCTCCTCCCTTTTTGGTTTCTCTCGATGCGGCCCACGCTCCCCCGTCTTTTTGGTTAGAAGTCGCACCAATCTATTGTCTGGGCAGGATTAGTTGTAGCCCGCGCTTTGACCCTATGGGCCTCACTTCCTTGTTTCCCTCTTTCGACTGAGTTTTCATACAAGTGATACTCCCACCCCCCCCCTTACAAGATCGGATCCCCCCCACCCCTTTCCCTTTCAAGAAGTATGGAGATGTCGGCTGACGTCTTTGTCCCAGTATTTTCCTTCACTCTCACCCTCCCCCAGAAGGATCATTGCAGTTTCCTTAGTCGTACTGGAATTTCGGCCCGACCCTTTTTAGTTAGCCCATACGAGGAGTGCTCCCCCTCCTCCCCGATGAAGCCGGATCAACACACTTGGGAACTCTCTTTCTGTTCAACGGCCAATTTTGCTGACACCCTCGTCCCCCTCTACCCATGAACCCTCCCCCCCCCCATGTTTTTTTTTTTTTCTGTTTTTGCGATGTTAGATGCTTTTCTTGGCTCTGATTCGTGCGCTTGGGGTGTCACTTTTTTCTAGCCGTCGCCAGTCATATTGTTGTTTTGCCTACTCGGCTAATTCCAGTAGATTAACGGGAATGGGCCACCGGAAAACCTTTTTTTGTGCACCGTGTGTAGGTTTTTTTGAGATACCGATCACCGTCGTATATCCGCCTGCCCTTACTTACTTGTTTCCTCGGGTGTTCCCCCTTGCCGGCAGATGTCCTTTTTTGATGCGCCGGTCCCTCCAAAACAGATTTTTCTGGCAATTGCGCCGGGTTCCCTTATCCTCATGTGACCCCCAAATTCCTGTGTACGTTCCCACCTATACGAATACAGCCGTTTTCTAATCTCGGAGCCGGGCCTGGCGTTGTGCACGTTCTTCCGTTCTCCTTCCCCGCTCCTCTGACTAGGGTGATGCAGGATTTTTCGGTTTTTGCTGTTTGGCGCAGACGTCTCGAGCTTTCGTCCGCCGCGCCGATTTTTCAGACTTTTTGGCTTCTCCAGTTGAGTGTGTCTTTGTCCAGCAGCGCACGCCATCCGTTTTCCTTATTGGATAATCTTATTTTCGCGGTGAGTCGCCCACGGCCCGGTTGCCTTTAGACCCCCCTTGCACTGCTTCATGCTTCTGTACGGTCTTCCCCATTCAAAGCTTGATTTTAGCGCTCTTGGTGCGCCGGCCTCCAAAGGTGGCCAGAGAGGTCTCGGTTCGTTGCTTTCAAAGCGCGGCAGAACGGATTTCGATATAAAGGTGGTTTACAGGCTGACTAAAGGTTCTCTTGTGCATTTCGAGCGCCCCCTTCAGGGTTTCCTCCTTGAATGACCTAAGAATCGATCAGAGATCACTCTTTTTCGTGGGAGAGAAGGTCGGTAACCTCGCCGACGCTCCCAAGATTTTCTTTGAGACACGGATGGGGATGCTCTCGCTTATAGACTATGACCCCTAGGGTGTTCTTTACATCACCTGGGCTTCGGGGGCTGCCGGCTGTCTTAGCAGTGCTGTATAGACCTCACATCCCCCTAACGGCCAGAAGCTTGCCCCCCCTTATCTTCTGGATTCCTCCCTAGTTTGCCAGTTGCCTTGTCCCTATTGATAGCAGTTTCCCCCTAGAATTTTCGAGAACCGTAAAGCCTCCCCCCAGTTTCCCCCTCAGAAAGCCTCGCTGCCGTTCATTCATTTCGCGTTATAGTCCGTAGCTCCCCAATCCCCAGTGTGTTGGCACCACTGTTTCCCCTGTCTCGTCTCGAAGTTTTTTGCAACCCCAGCTGATTCAATTCCCACTCACCCCATTTATAAAACCCTTAGCCCCATTCTAGACCTCCCTCTTCTCGCTTCTCCTATAACTCCGATTGAGACACCCCTCCCAGGAACGGAGTAGACAAATGATTTGTTCAGCCAGTCGCTCGTGTGCGTATTTTTTCTTTCTGAATGCCGACTGTATCAAGGGCCCCCCCCCCCCCCCAGCTTAATATCCTTTTCCCAGATAGTTCAATCGATTGATTGCGATTTGACCCTTTTCCCCGGCAACGGCCCGACACGTGTCCGCACCCAGCCTTGGCCACCCCTCTCTTCTGGTTAGTTTCCTTAGCTTTTCCGATAAGGTTCCTATCTGCCTGCCGTCCCTTCTTTCCCTATTCTGGGTTATCCCCATAACCTCCAAGTCTCCAAAGGCAAGCCTGTCCTGCTTAGAGCTCTTAGCGACGTTTCCCCAACTTGCCTTCTTCATGGTAAGGTTCCATTCCCAGGATCTAGAGGTCTGGACGTCCCCAAGATTGTGCGAACATTTTTTGAGGTTAGTCAGGGAGATAATTCCTTAAATCCTTAATCAGTGGACCGACCAAGTTCGGTCAGAACCTTTTCCCCCTTGCATTGGCCCCCTGCGGGCGATGCCTTGTGTTGGACTCTAACTCCGCAAGAACCCATTCCCGCAAATGCAGTCCGCTGCTTCATTTTTTTTTAATGAACTTGAACAACCCCCTGTTTTGTCTTTTGGCTTATAGGACAAATTGGCCAGTTGTCCCCTCAGTCGGACGTTCTTCCCGACGTTCAAGTCAGTTCATAGTGTTCTCCTTACGCTCACTCGTGTGTAAGGAGAGTTCCCACTGGGCGGCAGCGGTTAAATCCCGTACATCTTCAAAGAAGATGCCTGGAACATCTCTCCCTCCGTTGTTTTGAGAGAGTCTTTTTTCCTGTAACTATTTACTTCTTCGCGCCCGATGTCCTCCCCCCCAGTAGTTGACCCCTACACCCCGCGTTCCCCGCAAAGCTGACTTCCTCTTAGGAAGGAACAGGCGTGACTGGCGTCCACATTGCCTCCGAATCAACACTCCAAACATTCAGTATGTAGGTGTGTTTTCCTTGACGATTCTTTTCCCAGTTTGAATGATGAAACTTCATTTTTTTGAGTTGAGGATTCAGACCCCAACGCCTGCTCGATGAATTTGTTTATCATGCGCGGGCCTGAATGTGTCCAGTCTTCCTGACCTAAGGCACGAGCCAATACAATTTCTCACCGTTTCTAATTTTTTCCGAGTCCGCCGTTTGAGGGAACTTCCCGGGGACATTCTCCGTTTGTAGAGATTGAAAGAGCGAGCCTGGGTCTTCTACGTGGTTGAGCAGTGTCTCTGGATGATTCAGCCTTTTTTTTCAGATGTCCGATGATTACCTAGTCCACGATGGTACCTATCGAAACAGAACCCGACATTTTACCACATAAGATAGTGGCTTTCGAGGCGCCGCTTAGATTGGAGGCCCTCTACCACTCCCCTTTGGAGTTTTAAGTCAGCGCAATTCCCTCGTCTCTTTTCCGTGAGTCAGGGTCTTGTGCCGACGAAAGGAGGAAAGTGATACTTTTTTTGTGCCTTGGCAACGTACCCGCTCCCCCTGCCAAGCCCGAGCTCTTTCTGGACATCCTTTTTTAGCCAGCCATGGTTTCCTGGTCTGGCCGTTTGCTCTGAAGTTTTGATTTTTTTTCTTTCCAACGTGCTGAAAGTGAGGGAGAGGGCAATGTTTATAACCCTTTTTTCTTTTCCGTGCGAATCAGCTTGCCCTGCGGCATAATAAGTTTTTTTTACAATCAACTTGTTGGTGTCGGGAGTCTCGGACGGATCGCGCTCCCCTCTGACCTCCTTTGGCTCCCTAGGGGGCTCTTTGCCGTGTGGGGGCTGAGAAGGGCTATTTTTTCATTGCGCTTCCCTAGCCCCACTAGACCTTCGCCGCCCGCCGTGCAACACAGCGCCTGACGTGCTGGAACTTGATTTTCTTTTGTCACTTCGCCCTTTCCCCAATTACCTCTCCCGGAAGAAAATGCACAGGCCCTTTCTGCCCGAAAAGATTTATAGTCGATATAAAGCGCTGCGACTACTCAGAATGGGCGAAGTCGTTGAGAGCCACCTCTTCTCCCCATCTTCTGAATAGCCGGTCCTTCGAGATGGAATTTTAATTTCTAGGAGTTCCTCGGGAGGTACCCGCGATGACGCTTGAACACTGTCGCATGTCGATGAACTTGTCGATGCTCACCCATGACGTATGAACCCCAGTTTCCCATTGGGTCGAGGTAACTGCGCGTCCCTTTGTAGGAGACCCCCGCCAGCCCGAGATGCTTTTCTACGTAAACCTTTTGCAGTTCCGAATACGTAATATTAGCTTCAGATAGATTTGATCTGCGGCCGTAGTAGATCGATTCCGTTCGCGTCATTTTCCTTTTCTGCCATACTTGGTCCCGGTTCCGGTGCTTTGTCCACGTTCGGAACCGCGAGAACTCTTCGGGGTTCGGACTTCCACCCGTCCCCACCTGTAAGGGACAACAGCCTTAGTCTACATAAGACGCAGCTGTCCCCCAACCGCCCGACCGAAACATCCTGCCATCACCTAAGAGAATCCCGCGCTGGGTGGTTGGAATTATAACGGAGACCCCGTAGAGCCGGCCAAGCTAATATGAGATTGATCGTTGACAATGGTTGCGTGCCGGATAGTCCCCCCGAGTCTGGGCCGCGGGGGGTAATGGGGACCCCGTTTTACTCAACTTTTCCCGAAATTTTCTTTGGTAGTACCGGAGATCGGACCCCATTGTCCCCCCTTGGTGTCACGTCAAACGCCGCCCCAAATGAATGGACCCCGTTCTTCGCCTTCCTCTATTCAGCCGTTTAGCATTCAATCACACCCCCATGTACTCCCCTGTTTTCCTGTGGCCCCCAGTGTTTCTATAAACCAACTTATTGCATGCGATTATTAACATTATTAAAACTTGAAATGAAAGCACCCCAGTCCGGCGGGCACTCCCTTTTACCCAACCCCCCCAGAGAAACTAGAATAGACCACCTACCCCGCTAACACCGCAGAGGCAAAAGATTTTGAGTTTTCATTTTTTCTTTATGGACTCTGGGGCTGAATTGTAACGGTCTTCTCCTCCTCCTCCCCCCAAATTGAACTTTACCAAGGTGTTTTTCCATCAGTTTCCTTCCCGGGAAACTGTTTCCCTAGTCGTTTTACAAGCTATCGTCTGAGAACTCTGTGCGTTTTCCCGGCGTAACCAATTCCCTGAATCGCCGAATTCCCTCATAATCGCGGTGAGGGTCCGAGAGAGACCATACCTTCCCCCCGGTGAACATCCCACACATCTTTATAGAAATCCACCCAACTTCTTCTTTCATGCGTTTTTTGGACGGTATCCCGCAGAGAGTTTGGCTGCGCTTGTCTTCCCCCAATCACTCGGACCAGCGAATGCAACGTTAGGCCATTCTTAGAAAGAACTCTCTACCTGGCTCTCACTTGAAGGGTCCTCTTCTTTCATTAGTCCAGACCGGGTCTTTTGGTTTGACTTAGGGATAGACTATCTTTCCTACCTACTAGCGAGATCCTCCGGAAGTCACCCCCCCCCCTGCATCCTGAGATAGAACCTTTGAGTCCCATTCAAAATGCTGTATTCTTCTTTTTTAGAATTTTCCAGCGGAATCCGTCATTGTACTTCATTCTTGCAGACCCATTGTGAGTTTACACGGAAGTCTTTTTTTTCCAGCCCCCCACAACAGGCTCTGGATGGATGCCATCGTACCCCCAAAAATAGTACATCAATGAAGAAGTGACCCCCGATTTTTTTTCTTCTGGTGATCTTCCTGGCCCAGATTTGTCCCGTTTCCCCCTCCTTACGAGACCCCCCCCCCCAAGAGACATGCTAAGTGAAGTGTCGCTTATTCAATGTCGCACCCAGGCGTCACCCAGAGGCTGTGATCGACGAGATTTTTTTTTCCATTAACCCCTTCTTCTGCAGAAGGTACGTCCACAATTTTGTCCCATTTGCGGCCTTTATGCGCAAGTCCCCCGTTTTCTGCATTCCCACCTTCCCATATAATCCCCCAGCAACCTCCCCGTTGCATCCCCCTTTGTTTGCTGTTCTCAGCTTGGAGGGTGCGATCAGTGTGGTGCTGGTGTTGTCACGTTTTTTCGCCCTGGCGCTGCCACTTGCACTATTTCCTCTTTGTTTTCCCCTGAAGGCACAAGTTTTTTTTTGAGCAACGGTTCATGACGGTTTCAGACCTTTTAACAAATTTTCTGTACCGTTTGTAGTTTGCTGTCGATCGTTACCAACTTAGTATACCTTGATAATGCATCTGGTTTAATTATTGGTGGCTCCGTTAGGGCTCAAGTGAATGGTCCCTAGGGGTCTTTAGGACACCAGTCCGTTTCTAGTAACCCCCTTTTCGTCATGGGATGATTTTTTTTTAGGAGACAATTGTGAACCCCATTCTCCAAATCTTCCCCCCCAGCTATCTTCCTCCTAGTCAGTTTTCCTTCCTCCGCGTAGAACGGGCCTGCAGGTTGCGCCCGTGTACGTCCCCGAAACGCCCGATGTTCGGATTGTGTATGGCTCGTTTTCTTGCTTGTGGAATGACCCCATATTCAGAGGACTTTGCCCTGTGGGGAGAGTTTTATTTCCGGTAAATTTTAGTTGGAGTCGTTTTCCCTGCTCTGACTTGGAGCTAGGATTGAGGAAAGTAGCCTACGGGTCTTCCCGCTGCGCGCGAACGGACGCGACCTGAAGACACGTTTGCGCATGTCAAGATCCCACGTGCTGCTCTCTCCTGTCTTCTGGGCAAATGAAGTCTCCCAAGCGATCGTTTTTCGAAGGAACTTTAAGCTTAATGGATCTTTCCAGC
>Ga0179591_1304334_pt1 | contig 10798 bp, 12 predicted proteins | sample CZOMad2_1_08_16f_FD_182891 | JGI IMG/M metagenome (GOLD analysis project Ga0179591, IMG submission 182891) | Vadose zone soil fungal communities from Angelo Coast Range Reserve, California, USA - CZOMad2_1_08_16fungal (PacBio error correction) | ecosystem: Environmental > Terrestrial > Soil >... | reverse complement strand
CCCCATGACCTTCCTTCCAAAACGTAGTAATTTCCCTGTATTTCTTTTCTCCCCATTGGAGCTTTTCGGTTCTTTTGATGGCCGTTTTACCCCCCCCCTTCGAGATCAGGTTCTTCCGGCGCATTTCTATTCCTGTTACTTTTTGGGAGTGTTCCATTCCAGGACATCTGCTTCCCAATAAAAATTGATATATATCAAGCAAGTAGACTCTTTCCCCCCTTGGACGGCCTTCCCCCGACCTGCTACCTAGAAGTTCGTGCCTTGTTGTTTCTTTTCTTTTCCTTGAATGGAGTAATTTCGTTGTGACGTGAGGGCCTTTTTAGATGCTAATTGACGCTTTTTTCTTTTCGTGTTAGTCCCTCCTATGTCAGTTTTTTCTTTTGATAAATTTGTTCTTGGTAACCCAAAAGAGGTTTTCCAAAACCCTCTTGAAGTTTCTTATTTCTGATTGACCTTTATTTATGGCAGGGCTTTCACTTCCCCACTTCATCTGTTTTACAGTGTAGTCAACGACTGCGGAATTCCCTTCCCAAAACAGTGGCCATGCCCCCTAGGTACTTAACAAGAGCCGCCCTTATTTTTGTCGATAGTTGATCAGAGGAGTAGAAGGTCAATCGGTCAACCGATTCTTTCGGAGTTTCATACCGGAACTTTCTTCAGAAAAAAAACCCTCACGTCAAGTCCGGTTTATGCTCACGGTAATTGACACTTTTTTTTGCCTTTGATCCCAACCCCCTTTTCTCGGGCCAACCCTTATCTTCTTTTGATCGATTTTTACAAGAATTTGCTGTCTTGGATGAGTCTTTTTTCCACCCCACTTAAATCTAGTGTGCGATTTCACGCTTAATGACTCAAGTCCTTAACTGACCTGGTTTTTTTTTCCGAGTTTCTTTTGTCAAAAGTTTTTTTCGAAAGGTCACTGCAACCCCCAAGTGTCTCTCCTGTAGTTTAAAGAGCCTACAAACTGCTCAGACATTTCCTTTTGCAGGAAAATTTGGTTTTCCGAGGCACTTCTTTTTCTTTTTGGTTTAGGTCTTCGTATATTTCGCTCGACGACCTAAATTTCTTTAGGGGGGGTCATCCCCCTTCGTTTTTGTTGTTGTCGGGCAGGTTCTCGGAAAATCTTTTCTGTCCTTTGCTGTCCTTTGATCGATCCAAGGGAGATTGCTAAAAATAGTCCCTCTGGTTACAGTCTTTAGGTTTCAGGAGTACAAATTTGGCCCTTTCCTGTCCCCTTTCAAGAGTTTCTTGCTTCTCGATTTTCCCAAAGTTTGAAGCCTTGTTATCTCCCCCCCCCTTTCTAGGGTGTATAACCGTTCCGCCCGTCAGAGCACGAAACTTTAGAAACCCTCCCACTGGAACCCCCTCTTTTGCCCCAAATGACTCCTTTTTTAGCCGCCATGACTGGCCCCAATTTTGCCCGCAGGTTGTTTCTTGGTAATAACCCTCCCGATACACCCGTAAGTCCTTTCGGCCCTGGTTTCCGGTTTGGAATTTTAGCGGAATTCTTCTTCCCGGGTCCTACTGCCGTGAAAATTTAACCCGGCGTTGATCCCCCGGGGGCGAATCTTAAGACCGCGGGTCGCAACTTGAGAGGCACAACATTGTTTCTGAGCGCTTTTAATCTGACGCCAAACCAACTTCTTTTGCGTGGTGGGTGGCGTATCTGGCTTTCCCTAACACCCCCCATCAACGGGGCCCTCAAGGACGAGTCACCTAATTTTTACCAAGTATGAACCACCTTATCATTTGTCTTCTGTGCCTTCCCCCCCCAAGGGTGTTTGCAAATCCCCCAGATAGAAACTCCAACCCCATTCAAACCCCCTTTTTGCGGGATTTACCTGATTGGGCTTTTTTCGACTGTACCTGCCAGGGTCCCTTGGCACCCCCTTGCGCCTCTTCAAAATACTTTTCTACCCAAGCCCGGCAGCAACGGATTTTTTTTCCAGGAGAACCCCTTATGGTATACATTTTTCCCTCTCGAATTCAGTGAATCCTCTATATCCTGAAGTTTCTTGGTTGAGTGCTGGATCTTTTTTTCCGTTGATTTCCCGTCTCAACAGGTGTCTTATCTGGTCCCCACAACCCCCCCCGCGATTTTTACAAAATACTTGTTCGCATACAGTGTTGTTCCCTACCCCAAACTAGAAACGGCTCCCCCCCCCCAGTATTCCCCGCTACCACAACCAACTCCCGGCTTCATGAGCCGAGTTTTTGGGATTGCCCACCCACCTCGGCCTTCTCTTTACGTGTCCGATGTGGGTTTGTAACGTGTCCCACCTAATCCGATGAATTGTTTTTTCTCCCTGTTACCACTGACCATCACCCAGAACTAGTTAATGATTCATCTCGTGAAAATCAATCTTACTTGGAACATTCCCTTGAAAACTTGATCGTCACCCCAAGTAATTCTTTGGTTTCGACACAGGCGTGCGAAACTGGACAACTTCCCTGTTCCCCCCCAAAATTCTAGCATAAAAAGGCCCAGTGACACCGTGTCCTCCAACTGCAGGGTGACCAGAACCTCTCCTGGGCACCCCAGGATTTAGTATCCCCCCTTTTTTTTAAGAAATAATCGGCCCTTTCTCTTTCAAGATTCTTTTTAAAGATCGATTGCAGTTGAACGTACACGCCCGGAGCAGTTTTTTTCCGAAGCACCCCATCTGGTAGAACACGCGTACCCGACAATCAGCTGGACCCAACCTTTTCACTAATTTCCTTTTTTTTCGCAACTGTTTGTTGTACCCTCCGTTTTTGTATTTTTATTTCCATTGGAGATTGTCCCCCCCCACTGGCCAATCGCCAGGTCGCCCTTTTATTTTATACCTCTCGCAATCAACCCGATTCTTCGGATTCCCAAACTTTCCTGGTCCGGTAGCTTTGCGTCCCCCAGCCTTTCCGAGTGTGATTTTTTAACATAAAGTCCTTTTTTCGGTGCAAGTCTGGTGGTTTTTTCCGAATTTGTATTCCCCCTTTACGGCTTTCTCCCTCCCCTTTTCGCTCCGAAACTTATTATCTTTTGCAGTCCGATTTAAGGTGGCACAGGCACTAAACCCTCAACCCACCACACCCATCATTTTTTTCTTTTGGGACGGCTAGGTAGCGCTTCTTTTCCCTTTTTCTTGGACCACCGAAGTGGACCTTTTTTCGTTCCACCCCTTTTGGTTAAAACACGCTTACCAACCCCTCTATTTTTTAGTTGACCCCCCGTCTGCAAGATCAGAACCCCGGCCATAGGTTTTCCGGGTTTTTGTGCACTAACGTTATTCCTTTGCTACCCCCTTATGTTTTTCTTGCCCTGCCAGTACTTTCGGGATATTGGCACTTCTGAACTGCTTTGACCTTGTCAAAATCCTGACCCAACACTTTTTTTTTCAAGCGCCATGGCAAGTCTTTTTATTGTTCTTACAAAAAAGAGTGGACAATTAGATTTGGCGGAGTGCAAGAAACTCTTCTATTCGGCCCTGGTTTGGTTCCTCCCCACCCCAGAAGGCTTGACTTTCCTCTTCTCTCATTTCCCCCTTCCCCCCCCACCCATTTTTTTTTTTCACTTTTTTGCCGAGGTTTATACTTCCCCCCCTTTTTTTTTCCCCCCCAGAAACTTATTTCCCCCCCCCACTTTTTTTGAAGTTTTATTTAGGATCCATCTTCTGTCTTCTGTTCAAGCCACCCTCCTCGGGTTTACCAATGTTCGTCTTTTGAGTTTTATCCTTTCTTTCCCTTTGCATCTTTTTTCCCCGGTTCTGGCAGGCGTTCATAGATTTCTCTTATAACGTTACCCAAACTTCAAAGGGACAATTTCCCACATTTTTATTTATGCCAACTGTGTGGCCCGCCCCCCCCCGTGGCGGGCTTGTGATTACAATCGACGTTTTTCCCTTCGATTGGCCTCTCTTCACCTTCCTCTTATTGCCCTTGCAGTCTTCTTCCCCTCCCTACAAATGTTTTGGGGGGGGGGTTTGGGTTTACAACTCATCATTTCCTCACCCCTCACCTAGTCATTTCTTCTTCCCAAAGGAACGGGCTAACAGCCGTACTCACAACAACATGTCCGCCGACCCCCCCTTTGTATTTTTCCTTTTCTTATAGGTTAGTCTTTTTCAAACACCTTGGTTCTCGTACCGTTTGAACTACCGAGACGAGTGGAATTGTGATGGTTTATTTTATTTCCTTCCAGGCCTGTCCTCTTTTCAGTTTGTTCCGACTTGATGAAAAGCCCACAGACTTTTTGGGGCCCCCCCCCTTCAAAAATCTGAACTTAGTCCATTTTCCCCTCATGGTTTTCCTTTTTTGCTTTAAGATGTCGCCTTTAGGCTCTTTTTATAGACCTGGGCGGTTTTGCAGCCAATCTGCATCCAATTTCTTTTTTCCTTCACGTGTCAATTCTCCGATATTCAACCTGGGGTCTTTTTTGGGCAAGCCCGGCCTATCCTATAGTTCTCACCCCGTTCCCCCCTTAAAGTAGTTCTGATTCAAACGTCACTTGGAGATGCAGGTTGCTGTGTTTTTGCTTCCCCCTGTAGGTCATTTGCCACTTTTTTTTTGTAAGCTTAGTTCGTGTTGCGAACCCCGTTGGGCCGCCCATTAGTGTTCCGGGTCCCTTTTTTTCCCAGTGGAATTTTAAAAGTTGTCCACTTGTACTCCCCCACTGGTAAAGTAACCCCTTTTTAATTTTTAAGATGTACTGTTTTTGTCGCGGTGCAGGACCCACCCCTTTTGATAGCTTCTTCAGCATTTTTTTTGACCCTGATCAACCCAAGGTTTCTCTGTAGGACCTTTCGGTTTTTGGCGCCACAACAGTGAATCGCGTGGTGGGAGTCCTGGTAACCTTGTACTTTCATTGTTGTTTGCCCACTTTTCCCCGATTCCCTGACTCCTTTGGGTTTCTAAAGCTTTTCCGCAGCCCTCTCCTCCTCAAGAGCACACAACTTGCCTTTTTCCCCGTTAAAGCGCAGTTGACTTAATTCTTTTTGAAAAGACGTTCTTCCTTTCTTCAGTGCTGATGTGTGTAGGAGTTTCTCTTTGGTGATCTGAGACCCACCTTTTTTTTTAGAGTTGTTCACATTATTTTTGGTCCCCTCCCCCTCCCGGACGTTTTCGGCGATCCTGTCCTTGTACCCCAAGGTCCCCTTGTACTTTTGGCCCTCTTGAGGAAGACCGGCCTTGTCCGCTTCTGCCTTGAGGGCCTTTAGGTGATTTTGAGCAGGTCATTCACAGGTGCTGTTTTTTTTTGTCACAGCCCTTACTCGACCAATGTCAATTTTTCGGCGTGACTCTCGTTTTTGTTTCAATTTCTTCGGACCTCTACTCTTTCTCCCCTGGGCCAACGTTTTTCCACCCTGTCCTGCCTTCCCGTTGAAAAGGGGGCCCGTCTCTTACGACCGTTTTCCAATCTTCCTTTTTTTTTTCCGGGTCCCCAGGCTACAAGTCCCAAAGAGTTTCATGATTTGTGTGGTTTCTGCCTTTTCCTTAGGTCGCTTTTAGGGCCCTCCCTTTTTATGAAAAATTCCCCAAAACGTGCCCATTCCATAGGACGCCAAGGCCAACTGGGTCCCCTTTACAGCGATCTCCTCATATGCTAGAAGGGCAATCAATTTGCAGCTGTTGCCATTCTTCACACCGAGCAATAGCAAGTCCTATTCCCACAGCGGTTCCCCATTCCGAGGGCTCAATAAAGTGACCTCCCACCCCGATGATACCCCTCTCTTTTCGTTTTTTCTCGATTCTCTAGACGGAGACTAACTCCTTATACATATCCAATAACTTCCCCCCCCTAAAAAACAATCCCTACCCCCCCCAAAGTGCTTCACTATGGAATTGTAAGGCACCATTCAATGTCGAATGACGGATTATGGGCCACTACTCCTTAACTTTAATGTGGCTTCAAGGGACCTTTAGCCCACAGAATCATATGAGTCAGGATAAATTTGGCCTGAGGCGTACGCTAGTTTCTTTTTCCATGGACCCCACAAGATTTTATACTGTCATACCCTCCATAGATGTTTTCCCCCCCGTGCGATTTTACCGATCTGCGCAAGGCTGCATACAAAGTGATACTACCAGGACTTTTAGGCCGAAGGCGTAATATATTCCATGATCTTTCGGACTGTCCCAAGGAGTGCATACATCCGCCCCAGACCACCCGACGGCTGAATTTTTGGCTGCCCATTCTTTTCCTATGCCACGTGACTCCAATCTAATGCAGTGGTGACCCGTACCGTCATGTATAAAAGGAAATCCCTCACCCAGTGACCCAGGAATGAGTTATGCGCCCCCTTTCTGTTCGACGAAAAGTTGAATTTTTCCAGGTACCCACCCCCCCTAGCATCCCCCCAGGGCAATACATTAGAGCTTGAATTCTTTCTTGTTATACCCAGGTACCTGTACATCCCCCCCATAATTGTACCCCGGACCGAACGGCACTCCGCCGAGACCACGGTTCTCAGGCGCCCACGGTTCCAATTTCCCCCCCCTAGCCGGGTTTCGAGACTCAGTGACGGGTAGGGGTTACTTTTTTCCTTTTTTTCACCTTAGTTTTTTCTTTCGCGCTTACGAACCCTTAAATGGACCGCTACCCAGGTAATTACGTTGCTATCCTCCCAAACTTATTTTCCCGGCCCAAGCTCCTTGATCTCCACGGTGAGTTTGTCTCTCCCAGCCCCCCCCTTTCCATCCCGAATCTCAATCGTTTTGGTTTGGGACCGATGGCTAATTGGACACCCACTTTCCCTTGGAATTCCTTTCCTAAAAGAGACCCAAGTAGTAGCGCTTTGAGGCCCCGCCAACCGGCCCCTCGACTTGGTGTTTGTAGCATTTTTAAACCCCCCCCCCACATTTCTCGACCTTTTCAATGCCAAGGAAATCCCGTGACAAATCTATGTCCCGAAGGCCCCCAATTATTTGTTCCGCCCCTTATGGAAACAGCCGAGCTCTCTGTTCCGGCCTCGTTGCCTTTACCCCGCTTTTCATGCTCTTTTAGTTGCCTGCGCCTGACCGCCTCCTTGGTGCTTTTTTGGTACCCCCCCCAACGTTTTGGCCCCTCTCTTTCCCCTGCCGAAGTTGCGCCTTTCCCCCGAGCTACAACCCCCCTCGCAGAAGGGATCATGCTTTAATGTATGATTTTCTTCGACCCCTAATAAAACACCTTCCCCCCCCTGTCCCCGAGGAGGATGTGCGGGGGTGTTTGGGATGCACCCTCGAGGACCCCAAGCGGTCCTCTTTTTTTACGAATTTCCCCCCTTCCGACTGTAGTTTCCTCTTTCGGTTCGAAATTACACTCCGCTTAGACTAAAACCCATATTGAGACCCTGTCTGCTGGGTGCTTTCTCTCCATGTTTCTTTCTTCAAGGTTAGGTTATCGAGTCCTTTCTTCATCCGAAAACCTAAGATACCCCAAGGAGCCTCCACCCTCCCTGCACCGCGATTTGTTCAGCTTGGTCCCCCGAGATATCCCATTGTTTTTTTTGGAAGGGTGATTGGCCACCAACAATTTTTGTTCCTTGAAATTGCGATTGGGGTCTTTTTGGTCCCTGGAGTTTTCAGTAATCTTTGCGTTTGGACGACCTATTCCTTGGATTGGGGTTTTCCCATCTTTCTACGCTTGGATATTTTTCCCCAACGTTCGCCTTTTTTTTTTATCCCACATGATTTTTACGGCGGTCCCCCCCTGAGAACTCGGATTTCGTCTTTCTGTCGTAACCGTTATAGCCGACCACTGTTCCATTCCCCCGCATTTTCCCCGCCACGCTTTTTTGGAAAGGATCTAGTTCTGGGCTTGCCCTTCTCTTCGTTAATACAAGGGCCCGTCTTCCAGCTTTCCCTTGCCCCCTTGGGTCTCTGTAACCCTCCGTGCTAGTCCTGGACCGATTCCGTCCCTTGTCATTCCGTGGCGTGTTTGTTTCCCAGTGTTCACAGAAGTTGTATCGAGTCCCCCTTTTTTCTTGTTTCAGTTGCCACCCCTTTTGGGCCGTAATCTTTCTTTTTTTTTCCGATGTGCCCTACCTTCTCTCTTTCATAGAGGATGAGCCCAGGCAGTCAGGTTTACCATGAGACGACGCGCCCCCCCCCCCCCTTACCACTCCTCCGCTCCCGCCCCAACCGCACCTCAGCCTTCCCCCCCTCCTCACCCACCTCCTCCCTCATTTTCTTCCTACCCCCTACGGCCCCTCCTCCCCGCCTTAAACCCACCCCGCCCTCTCCACCCTACCTCCACGCCCTCTCTCCACTTTTCGCCACCCTCCCCCCCCCGGCTTCGCCTTCCCACCACCCCCTTCGCTGTTCACAACCTCAAGCCTAATCGCACATCTCCCCATCTTCCAGTAGTCCTCACTACTACCTTCACTCCCACTCGCTCGCATCGATCCGGCGATACCTCCACCAGTCTCTCCCCGGCCTGCCCCCTCGCTCCCCGCAAACGATCCCACGCCACTTCGTTACCCGTCTCTAATGAAGCCGTACCCTTCTCCTTGACCCCCCGTCCGGTCCCTTCCCCGCTCCCTATTCCACTTCCTTCACCCCTCTCCCCCCTTTCCATATTTGTTTTTTATTTTTTGTTTTTTTTTTTTTTTTTTTTTCTTTTTTTTTTTTTTTTTTTTTTGTTTTTTCTTCTAGGACCATTTCAGTATCACGTTAGGTTGATTCCTGTCCTTACGCCATAAAGCAGATGTGACGGGTGAGTCTTTCTTGTAGGGTTAGGCCCCTTTGAGTTAGTTTTTCGAGTTTACACCCTCTGACCGGTCTAATACTGAGGATTCTTTTGTCGCACACTTTTCTCGATACACAAACGAACCTTGACTGTGCAGTGTTTTTGTGTTGGCCATTATCCTGACCGTCTCTACTCATGGGATTCTTACTTTCCTCAATACCCCCCTCCACCGTTTTTTGAGTCGAGATGAACATCCTGAGTAAGCTTAGTTTCTTACCCGTTTTTTCTCGTAAGTGAGGACCTAGATCAGCCGATTGTTTTAAGCAGATGCCGCACCTCCTCACTGGGCCTTTCTTCGTTTTAGGACACCCTTTGTGGAAAAACCCCCCCCGTTCCACCCTTGACTACACCGTCCCCGTACCCCGACGACCCCTCAGGTCCTTTCGTTGTTTTTCGTGGGAATCAGTGCCCTTCCCCTTTGCTTAAATCGGTACCTATCTTTCACCCCTTTGCTGTTGAACACCAGCAAAATTGAGCCCGGAAGAGGTAATGGGCAGACTAGTTTGTTAGGGTGTGTTTAGCTCACTTTTCTCTTTTATTGATTTCAATTCCCCTGTCTAAAGGGATTTGTCAGCTTTCCATCAAGAGAATTTACCCAGGCTTCCGTCCCGCACGCATTTTAGCCATTTGTAAGAATGCCATTACTTTCCAATAGGCTGATTGGGCCGATAAGCTTCCTTGAAACGAGGCCCCGCGCAGCGAATAGCAATCTAGCGTTTAGCTCGCTGCTAGCGGCGAGCTCCGCAGTTTACCTCTGAACCAATCCTGAAGCGGTCCCTTAGTCTGAGCCGTTTTTTCTTCCATCGACTTGTATGTGGCTCTTGGTACTAGTCAAACGTCTGCCGCGTTTTACAAAGCGTGCTTTTCCCCACTGTGGCATTTGAACGGCCTTTTGTTGCGCAGGCTGCTTTGCGAGAGCCAGTTCCTGAAGAAGTCCGACCCGACCAGTACGGGACCACAACTCCCCTTATTCTCCTCCACCAAGAAAACCCTCTGAGAAGTGGGAGGGTTGGAGAATGAAGATCCATACCTCGATTTGTGCCCCTATTCGTTAGTCCCGGATCTAAAAATGCCAACCGTACCCCCCCCCCTGTGGACGACGAGGGGCTATTCCCCGCTTTGAACTCCCCCCCCCTGGGCCGACCCCGCGCACAACCGCCTGTCGCCCCTGCCCTACACCCGGAGGTTCCATCCTCACGTCCACAATAGGGACTCTGAGCCTGATATGTGGTACAGCTTGACTACCTCAACACCCCCCCTTTCTGTGCCTTTTGTTTTGGGATTACTGAGTTTCATTTACATTTTGTTTTCCGCGTTAGGTGCTTCCAACGCGCGAGACTTTTTACTACAGCTTTATCCCTTTGTTTTTTTTTTTTCCCCCCCAGACAACTCCCGTAACGCCTGTATTAGGTGACTTAGTACGAATGCCTTAAGGAATTTTTCGCACCCCCCGGCATGTCCACCTACAAGTTTTGGCCCCTTTGCGCCACACCCCCACAACAATTGTCACTTCCCTTTTTTACTCCGGGACCCCGGACCGCCTTTGCCTAACACTTGCCAAGTTGGGGGTGCCTGAAGTTCTTTCTTTTTGCACATTAACCAACTAATTGACGTCAGCGTCCAATGTCTCCATTTCGGTTTTTTCCTCCCCCTATGGGGTAGGCCCAAATGTGCTCCCCCCCAGGCCCTTTGCCTATAATTCTTGTTCTTGTAAACCCACACCCCCCTGCCCCCATAACTTTTCTGTCGTGGTCAGTTCTTGCAGTGAGAAACTTCGAGTCCACCCCTCTCCCCCTCCTTCTCCAGAATTTAATAGCTTTCTTTTTTGCTCTTTCGTCACAGAGCCACCGGCAAACACTGGGCTTTGTAGAGGGTTTAAACATTCTCTTCTTTTGACTTGTTTGAGCGTTAGGCCGCCCCCTGATGTGTTATTGATTTATGCGCCACCAGACCATTTTTCCTCCGCGAAATTCCCGTCCCATCTGCCGGAGACCAAACGACGCCCCCCCCTGGAACTTGCGCTAGTTCCGATATCTTTCTTCACATGGACCGCAAGCCCGGGTGTTTTCTCTTCCTGAGAAAAAGAGGAAATGT
>Ga0179591_1351229_pt1 | contig 10799 bp, 10 predicted proteins | sample CZOMad2_1_08_16f_FD_182891 | JGI IMG/M metagenome (GOLD analysis project Ga0179591, IMG submission 182891) | Vadose zone soil fungal communities from Angelo Coast Range Reserve, California, USA - CZOMad2_1_08_16fungal (PacBio error correction) | ecosystem: Environmental > Terrestrial > Soil >... | reverse complement strand
GTTCCTTTCCTTTTCTCAAAGACTTCAGCTGCTCGGCGCCCTTCCCCCCCCTCTTTTTTTCGCTCGCTGAACAGAGGCTGGTCATGGTTGTTGGTGCTCAAGTTCCGTGACCATGAATCGAGGGGTTTTTTCTGTTTGAACCGCATCTTCTCCCCCCTCCGACCCCCCCCCTTCTACAATTTAAGTCTTTTTGTTGAATCTTGAGTCCTCCCCAGGCTCGAAATGTGGAGGATCCACTTTTCCCCTACTCCAGTGGCCTCTCTTGCCGCATTGAGTTGTCACCCCCCCACTGATGTAGGGGTTGGTAGCATCACCCGGCGTCGCCGTTCCTTGCCTATTGCCTTCCAGTACAAAGTGATACTGTTTGTAGTCTCTTTCTACCTCTTTTCCCAATTCAAGAGCCTGTGAACCCCCCCCCTCGCCGCCCCCGGCAGAGCGCGTTCAACTATCGTTCCTTTCTCCGAAGGACTGATGCCCGCGTGCACGAATTCGGACTAGTTTCCTCCCATTGCAGGTCTTACGACCTCAGCCTTTTCCTTTCCTCTTTTCGCGTTGTTCACGACTCCTCCGAAGAGAAATCGACCTCCCCGGACCTTCACTTCGTTGATGCTGATCTTCTTGGTCCCTCAGTGGAACCCCCTCCCTCCCCCCCTGGTCCCCGGGAGAGGTTTAATTCCTCTTTCGGCCCCCCCCCTAATTTTTTTGCAGGATCGCTACACCCTTGTTGCTGAGGAACCACCCCAGAGCTGTCCGCGGGAGCAACCCGGCCCCGGATTTCCTTTCTTTTCTCCAGTGAAAATCCTCCCTCAAAATTTGTTTTTTTTCCCTCATGAAAATACAAGACGGATCGGTAGTTACTGTATAAGGAGAAACGTGGGCTTGCCGGTGAAGGCAGGTCATCTCCGCAGCCACCCTCCCGCCTTCTCCGCTTTGCCCTTAGCCTTTTCGTGTCTTTACCCCTCGGTGCCGTATCTCGTTGGGCGGTCCTTCTTTCCCCTCGAAGGAGGCGCCCCCTTTCTCTTTCGGAGCGGCCCGTCCTAAAAGTTCCCGTCAGCACCGCTAATTTTCCCTCCATCCTGCAAGGAGTAGGGTCACGCCGCCTCCCACCCCCTCCCTTTTTTGGCGTCGCCTTTTCCCTCGAGGTCAGGAGGCCTCCCTGACTATCTTGGAGCGCGTGGAGTTAGCATGCTCCACGTTTTAGGCTGTTCGCCTAGGCAATCACGATTGACTCACTGAAACCGCCTCTCTCTCCAAACTTCTCAGTAAATCGTTGCTTCACTTCCTTAAGAATCTTTCTCTGATTTCATTCCCCTTGCCTCCTCACATTCTCTGACTCCCGGTCCGGATGCCGTTTGTTTCTTTTTTTTCACTGAGGTTAGAAGAGTATTGCTGTTTTCTCGCTCCGTGGAAAACGATCATCCCTCCCTATGACTGAGACGCCGTCAACGGGCCGGGTTCTGTTAAGTTTCTATCGTTTTTTCCTTGCTTTCTCCTGTTTCCCTGGATTTTCTAAAAAGTTCCCTTTCTTCTCCCCCCCCTAGGCTAAGTTTTCTTTTTCTATCCTTTTTGGCAGGGACATGATAGCCTCTTGTACCTTCTCCGTGTCAGTGCGGCGTCGCACCAGCAGTCGGTACCTACCCTTTTTTCCATGAGATGGATTGGCTTGTTCTCTCACCGGTCTCAGTGTTGATCAGCCCTTCTGGTCGCCGCGGTCCTTTTTTCCCCTTCCACCTCTCTTTACCTGATAGTAACGAGTGTCCTCTGGCGTTTTTTTCTTCCACGTCCTGTGTTCCCTTCGGTTGAAGAGGCGATGGCTTCTGTCCTTTCTTTCGTTGTCCGACTCCCCCGTCCTAAGCCCCCTTCATCATTGTTGGCGACATGGCCCCCCCCCCCCCCCCGGTACCTGCACGTGGTTTTGTAAAAAGGCTTTTCTGTGCAGATTTCCTTCTTTTTCCTTTGACTTTTCCAGTGACTTTTCCCCGGATAAACCGTCTCTAAACCTTCGCTCATTCCCCGCTCCCCTCCCTCTCTTTCTCTGTCCAACGTCTGGGGTCTTTTTTTTTCCTGGATGTTCAGCTTTCCCTTCTTCAGCAGAGGTCTGGCTTACCCCTGGTTGTGACCACAAATTTTTGTTGTTCGGATCGAAAACTCTGACCACCTTTTGGTGGCCCCCTCCTTTTTTTTCCTCCCCCTCCTGTTTTTTGTTTCTAGCTTTTTTTTCCCCAAAAGGGGGTAGTCGTTTTCGGCCACACAAACTTCACCCATGGTTCCCCCTTCCAGGAAATTCCCCCTACCCTCATCGGCTGAAAGTGAATGGGGGACCACTGCGACCGCCGATCCCCTTTGTCCCATCATCCCATCTCGTAGTAATGAGGCACGTCGTGCCGTTATCCGTGGAGAAGGACTTTCCTGTTAGAACTGTCCCCTTCCTGTTCACCTCCGTTGCCAACTCGTGGTAAAAAATCCCCCCCTTCTGTTTCTTCCCACCCAACCTCCTGTTCCTTCCATGACCCGCTAATTCTCCTCCTAATGATATGAGGAAAGGTTTTCTTTTTAAGGGACCTCCTTCCTTCCGCCCCTGCGAAGCCTCTTCTCAACTCGTTACGGCTGAACAGCCCCTCCTGTAACCCCTTCCTTATCCTCCCTGACAACTTCGTATACTCGTTTGTACTTCTCTTGGCTAAACAGTCGAGTACCCTTCCGTGGAGTTATCCCTCCTACCCTCTTCCTTAGAAGACCTCCGCCCTGGACCATCTGTCCTTTCCCTTGTCGGTTCTTCGTCTTTCTTCCCCCCTCCCCTCCCTTTACTGCAAACTCTCCCTTCCTCTTTCTCTCACCCCTTCCAACGTTTCTTCTACAACCGCAGTAAGGCAGAGTCGGAGGCATCCCCCGTCCTCGCTCCTTTCCCACTTTTTTCTAAAAAGCAATGCAAACCCACTCTTCCCCTCCCTACCCCAGACCCTCTGTCCCCTTCCTCAGACTCGTCTCTTCTTCCTCCCCTTACGAAGCACGACCCTTCGCTTGAGCTTGCAGCCCCTTAACCCCCCCTAACTTTCACCCGTGCACTCTGAACGACCTCCCTTTCTCCCTTCAATTGATCCGCCACTCGAGTTCGTTCAGTCAAAAAACCCTGTAAGTCGATCGCTTCTCTCTCTGCTTTGGTTCTAAAGTCCGGTTCCTGATTTATTCACAGTAGAACTGTGTTTTCTCCTGTCTGAAAGATTTTCTCCTTTAGTTTTCTCCAGTCTCCCATACTTTTCCACGTTGCTCCTTCCAGACTCGAAAGCGGCTGGCCTTCTCTTCCCAGTCTAGGTCCTTATTACCCAGTTCTCAGGTGTGAACCCTTTACTTCAGAATCCCCCCCCCCTTTTGCCACGTCCCTCGGACTTCCTTCTCATTCAGTCCCCGACAACGCCCGGAAATTTCTTCCCAACGGTCAGTTCTAATAGAGATCCTCTTCTCTTTTTTTTCTTGCTTTCCCCTTCCCCCCTTCCAGCCCTTTTCTCCTGCTATTTCTTTTTCAGAGATGATAATGAGCTCGATGTACCAACCCGAGGTATTTTCCCCTTCCCTACCCCTTCCCATGGATCAGTTCCTATGTGTCGTGTCCCCTTCCCTGGCGACATCAAATCACTTTTTTTTCTTGACGCGCACACTGTTAGGACTCTCCTAAAAAAAACAGTTTTTTCCTCATCTAGTCAAAGCTCCGCTTCCGGATGCTTGTTCCAAATTATCTAAGCAGAAGGCTTCTCTACTCCCCCATTCTTATTGTCTATGGTCTCTTGACTTTACGGAGACCGCCACCTCCTGAATCTTCCTTTTCTCTGAAGAACTTCCCTTTCTCCGTCAAGCCCTCCTGCCCTGCGATTGAGTCTGAGAACCCTATCACTCTAGGGAAGTTAGCCTTGCCTGCATAGGTCATTGTTTCCCTGTCTGATTCGATACCAGATTTCAAGCGCATACCTAAACCCTCCTTTCTACTCGGCATTAGACACAACCCGGACCTTCGCTGACTCCTTTTCCGCTTCACCACAATCCCCTAATTCTTTCATTGTTAGTCCCTCAATGTCGCCTCTTATGAACTTACCTTGTACCCATCAATTTGGTCAAATATCACTTCCTCCTATGTCGAGGAATACCTATTCACTCGCGTCCCGGTGGTCCCCATCGGGCCCCTGCGTTCGCCACCCTTCACACGCTCTTTTTACTTCATTTAACAGTACTACCCACCCCGCATCTGTTAGTACTAGATAAATTCCCCCCCCCCCCGGTGCCGGTTTTCTCTATAATGCTTACTTTTCTTGGCTAAATGATGGAGTCATCCACTTTAAGTACCTCCGGTTGTTGTTGTTTTTCGAGTTTCTTCCCCCCCCCTCCCCTCAGTTATAAAAGGAAGATTCTCGGCTCCCTTCACACGAGGGGTCGTGAGGCGTACTCGAACCCTGAGGAACAATGGTTGCGTCCCCTTTTGTGTGACCCTTCCGTCACGCTATGATGTTGCAGTTTTTTCCTTCTTCCAATATTTAGCTGACCCCCTTCGCCCGCGCATTTGTCGTTGTCATTTTGTCTCTCCCTCCATTTCTAAGGTGAAGTTGCTCTTTTTTTATTACACCACTTTCTGACAACTTACCATGGCCCTTCGAGGAGAATTGCTTTTTCCCCCAATGCTCTGATTCCGTATGTTTTGTTTTACAGGACCCCTTCTTCTGCATTCCCCTCTTTGTTTTCCATTCCCTTTCAGTTACATTTCACTCCTTTTCTTAGTTTTTTAGAATAGTATTTTCTCCAAGCTGGGAACTTCCCCCCCCCCTCTTCCCTTCACCCTAGAGAAAGGACCTCTCCTTCCCCTTTTTTATCTCTGACCGATCGACTCCTTCATTGCCCTCCTTCTTCAAAGTAGACCCTTTTACAGTCTTCATGACCCTTCCCTCGTTTTCCGCAGGATTCTTTTGGCTTTCAGTTTTCCTCAACCTCCGAACCTCGATCCCATTGTCCAATCAGTGTTCCTTCTTCTATCTTGCTGATTGATATATTCCATCATTTTAAAAGCTGTTCTCACTTCTCCGTGTCAGTGTCATTCTGCCACAAGCCATCTGGTTGTTCTTAGTTCTTTCCAACCCCCAGTTTTTTGCCCCGTTTCCCCCCCCCCTGAGCTGTAACTTATCACAATTCCACTCTTCAACTGATACGGGACTTTTTGCTTTACTTTCAGATTTGGTCCATTCCAAAGCTCTTCTCGGTTAATGTCTTCACTTCTCCATCTTGTTGGCTTTCGCAGTGTGTACGTCCCTCTTTTTTTTCCTCCTCCCCCTTCCTCCTCCCCTTTATGCTTCAGAAATGAAAGGGGAGAAGTTTTCTCTGTTCATTTCATCCTTATTAGGCTTAAGTCATTCTTCCTCTTCCTTGGTCTCCCTTGGAAAGCCAAAAAAAGACCCTTTTTCCTCCATCTAACTTATTCGTTCTCTCTCCTTCCAAAGAAGCTTTCTTTCCGCCTTTTCTCTCCGCCTTCAATCTTCTTTTGGATGCTCCCGATGACTACTCCTCCGTTCTTCTTTTTTAGGGTGCTAGTTTTGTCGATCTTCTCTTGCCCTTTTCCCCTTATACCTGACCTAAGCTTTTCTACTATCCCTTCCTCCTAGACGCAGTATCTCCGGTATACCTAACTTTTTTCTCGTTGGATGTAGTCCCTTCCATTTTCTATAAAAGGTATTACTTTGTCATTAATTATTAATTTCCTGTTATTTTTTTTCTTATTCCCTCAGTTTTAGAAGTGATTTCTTGATGATGTTTGTTACATCCGACTCCTGAACCCCTGATTTCTGCTCCTTTCACTCCTGTCTTTTTTACTTCTATCTTGTTTCTTTTGTTGTTAAAGCTGTTTGCCTTGCTTCAAATTACCTTTATCCGGTATTACTGGCTACTCGTTATTTACAAACTTTTTTTTTTACTGATAGCCACTTTGTTCCTTTCTCTCTGTTGAAAGTAGCTTCTTCGCTCCCTAGGAGACTGACACTTCCACTACTCAGATGCCTCTTCTTTTATTCTCACAAGGGGAATAGTTACGTCTTTACTTTCTTCTCTTCGGAGCTTTCTAGACTTCTGTTGACTTTTCATCTACTTTCACAAAGGATAGAGAGTTCTCCTCTTTGATGTTTGCCGGACCCTTTTAATTTTTTCTACCTCCTTCCCTTCGAGACTCTTCTGAGTTTTTCGTCTTTACTTTTTCTTCTTCTGAACTTACCCTAAGTTTTACCTGACCTCATCTTTCTTTCCTCTTATACCAGGATGAAGGATTTACTTTCCTTAAGGAATTTGGGTCCTAACAGACCTTTCTTCCTCTCTCCCTGTGTTAAATGAGGGTCAAGTATGGCCCATTTTCCCCCCCCGTTTAACTTTCCATGCTACCGGCTCCTTTTTGCAGGTCTCTCTTCTTTCAAAGAAGTAGAGTTTCTCTTTAATTTGTAAGCTTCTTTTTTCTTTCCACGAAGCATTCTTCCCCTTGGTTACCTTTGACTATCTAACACGATGAACCAAACCTTTTTTTTCCTCCCCATATATTCCATTTTCCTCATCCTTTTTGTTTTTTTTGAGAGATCTTTTTCTTTTCCCACCAACCATGGGGTAGTAGTGTTAGTCTTTCCCTCACCCAGTTTTTTTCTCTCTTCTTCAGTTCTATAAATCTTACCCCCTTTGCTTAAAAACTGGTCATCCCCTGAAGACGTCTTTCCAGGATAAGATGTACTTCATCTTCCAACAGTTTTTCTCCTTTTAAAAGTAAATGTAAGCCTTTTCCCGATTTGAATCTCTTCCCCCACGTATGTTAGTTACCACAAAAGAAGGTGACAGTCCATTTACCAAGTCCTGATTTCTCATACTTAAAGATCTCATTTCCCCTCGGGTAAGTTCTCCTGCCCCCCTCCAGCTCGCCTGAGTTTCTCCTCTTTACCTTAGTACATCCATGACTTGTTCCGTCACACCTCCTTCTTTTCTCCAAGTGACACCTTACTATCCGTTTGTACGCTCTTTTATCTAAAACCCTCTTATCCACTCGCTGCATACTTCTACTCCTACCCTATGAGATTTTATCATCCCCCTTCTTCCACCGATTAGGACCCTTTTCGTTCCTCAGCGGACTTCTCTCCTCCTCCCTAAGTGAAAAAGCTCACTCAGCTAGCATTCCCCATATGGCCTCCCTCCCTTCTACGATATAGAGGATCACTCCCGGTTACCTTTTTTTTCGGCTGACCTTTCACTTCTTATCACAGATTCCCCCCACGATATACTTTCACCCCCGGAAGGTACCGCTAATCATATTCTTTCTCAAGTTTTTCCACGAGTTTTCCTCATCATCACCTGACTTTCCCCTTCTCCCGATTGCCTCACCCCCGAATAAAAGGGAAATCTCCCCCAACTAATTCTCACTTCCATGAATTTCTCTTCCTCCAAAGGAGATTGCTGTCCTCTCATTCCAAACTACTCTCGTAGATGTCTTCCTTTCGATCTTTCATTGTCCACTTTTTCATCTTTGTAAGTGAGAAAAATCTCTACCACCTTTTTCCTCCTCCCTATAACTCTCCCTCCTGTTTTTAGTAAAGTTCTCCCTATTCACTTCTTGCTCTCTTCCTACGAGATTCTTTGTCAGGCTCTCTATCCCACTCGGTAATGTTGATACCATTTCTTCTGGCTGTGCACTTTTATTCTACTAAGTAAGAACCTCACTTATCATTCTATGAATACTTCATTCTTAATTCAGTGCCCATTCATTTTATCTCACTTTTTAAGCACAAGATTCATTTTTTAGACCTTTCCCTACTAAGCTTATGCTTTTTTCTCCCCTCTGATATTAAGTTCATCCAAGATGGGCCCTGATACACAGCTTCCTCCTGTTATTATAGATTTTAACCAACTGGAGGAAGGTGAACTTCTACCCTTCCTCCCTTATAAGTTTATGTTTCCTTTTTTGTCCGTTCCCTTTACCTCTTCCTTTTGTTAGACTCCTCATGGTGTAGTCCTTCACACCCTATGGCAGTCATCTACTCCTTTATGACCTCTCTTTTACCACTACCTAGACCTCCTCCCTGTTTCTTTCCCCTTCCGTTTAGGTAGAGTCTTAGAGAGTGAGCACCACGCCCCTCCCTAAGTAAAAGGTTCCTTAGGACTCATGTTCAATTTCTGCATTTCCTAATTTTCACGTCCTTCTTTGCGAGAATGGTACTCCCCCCAGAGTTATGAGTATTGTCCTTTACCGACTTCATATTGGTTCCCCCCTTCTTTTTCTTTCTATACTTCAATATTCTAAATCGCCACTACCCAGTCTTTTATCCTACTGCCTCCTCAACCCTCTCCTGAGAATACTTTGCCGAGACCCCCCAGACTACTTCTTTCTTTTTCCTAAAAAATTCGACTCAGGGCTTAATTAGTGGTCCCTTCAGGTCATATAGCATTCTCCTTTCTTGAGATATTACCTCTTCCCCAACAAGCGTCTCCCCTCTGGGTAGGGGTTCAGCAGCCGGGCTGTATCCGTCACCCTTTGTAACTACTCTTGCTTGGCAGGGTCTCAGGGCGACACCCATTCGCCCGGCGCGAGTACCGGCACTCCCCGGTCGGTAAGGTCCGAGAAGCGGAAGGGGTGCGGCGAACAGCCTCTCTCTTTCAGATCAGTGTGTGTTGATATATGGAAGAAAGAAGGGAGCAGACCTGATCTGCTAGGTAACCTGGACCCCTCTCGTGAGCTATTAATATTAACTTCGACATCTTTGAGAACCTTCCCTTTTGACCAGGCCTTAGCGATTTTTGTTTTTGATACAATGCTCAATCTTTCCCGTTACCCTTACCCTCAAGCCCCTGTGTGAACGTATTCTTAGGTCAGACTATTATTCCCCCACTTTCTGTACACTTCCTCCAATTTATATCTTCCGCCGTTTGTGCTGCCCCCCCGAATGGAAAGGGTAGGACTTGGTTTTTTCCCGACTTCTTCATTTCAGTGCTGTTTTTTCTTCATCCCTATCTATCTCCTTTTTCTTTTAAGAATTTAGCATATTTCCTCTCTAATATCGGTAATGCCACCTTCCGTCCCCTTGAACTTCCACTCTATGCAACTTTTTACTCTTTTTTCTTTTTTTTCTCCTGAAGGAGCCCTCGTAGAATTTCCCATGTGTTGTAAAATCCTCCTTTCTTTCTTCTTTCTCTTGGAGTCGTTTTTTTCCTCACGGCCTCTACAAATATACAACACTCCTCCGGACCGCCCCTTGTCTCCTCCTTTTCTGCTTCCGTGATCCCCCACTCCTCAGCCGCTTCTTAGATGCTCAAAATTCCAGTCTGTTTTCCTTCGATCAACATTTCTCGAAGGGAAAAAAACAGAGATTTTTTTCCCTTTCCCTCCCTTATACCCTTCCCCTCTTCCACCTTATAAGATTAGGGGATGCCGTTCAACTTCCTCCCTTACCCTTTTTAATTACTTATAACTACCCTCGTTATCTATTCCCTTTTCATGTGGGAAAGAGTGGATTCTCATTGAGCCGTCTTCATCTCCGCATCCCCCTGAGCCCTAATTTTTCTCCCTCTTCTTGCGGACATCAACTCCCTTAGACCCATACTTTGCCGTTTTATTCTTTTTTTTTTCCTACTTCTTCCTCCGGACGTATCGTTTTTCCTCTCCACGGAGGGCCCCCTTTCCTTCCCTCGCCTAACTGGTCTCCATCATGACCCACTGCTTCTGCTCGACTCCTGTACCCTCCGCTTTTCTTTTCTCTTTTCCTGCAGTGGAAATAGATATTGAACCTGGTCATACGAAGAAGATATGTAGTCTACTACTTGATAGGTAGAAACTTCGACCCCGTTTGAGAGCTTTTCTCGGCCATCTCCCTTTGACCTTGCACCCCTGCATCTAGACAGAGGCTCCATCGGTGTGCTTCTTCCTATTTATGTGATCTCCCTTCCATTTCTGTACCCTTCTCTTGGGCATCTGGTCGTGAAGTGGCCCGTTGTATGGTTTTTCTCTTTCTTTCCCGCGGTAGACTTTTCCCTTTGATGATCCGTGGAATCAGAATTCTCCGCCTGATTCTTCGGGAAGGTAACGGAAAGGTATTTGTGATGTACGTACTTCGTGAAGTGCTGGTATCGGGTTTTTCCGGATTCGAACAGTGGTGCTGCTACATAATCGCCTTCTCCTTGATTATCTTACACTTTGGGAAGGCTTTCTAAATAGTTCCGAGTCCGTTTCTTAGGAGAAATAAGTAAGTTTACCGAGATAACTGACGACTCTTTAGGAGGATTCTTCACCTTCCATCGGTCTGTCACTGTCGCTCGGATTTTTTTTCTTTTTTCTCTCTGCTTTTTCGTATAACCTTTGTCCCCTTAGTACCCCCTTCTCTTAATGAGTTGTATAGGGAGATACTACTTTGTAGCTTCCACCCTGTTCGTTAGGTCCTTTTCCCTGCTTCTCAGGAGATCTTTCTTCCCTTGGACGTAGTCGTCTTCTTCAAGGATTCCCCTCCATACCGGTAAGTAGGAAGTCTTACTTGTTCCTTCCTTCCACCTGCTGTTTTTAAAGAACTCCAATTTCTGGTAAGATACTTTGCACGGTTTTTACGCCTGGACCCTGTCCTTTTCCCTTTTGCCCACGGGAGACCCTTCTTACCTTAAGAGACTACTCTTTTTCTGTTCTTAACCAGAACTTTCGTTACTCCTTTTTCCGGCCTGTGACCAGTCTTCTTCTTTTTCCAGTTTCCTTCCCTTTCTACCCTGTGTTAAGTGTGTGTTCTGATCGCAAACACCCCCCCACCTGTTTTTTGGGCCAA
>Ga0179591_1311665_pt1 | contig 10799 bp, 12 predicted proteins | sample CZOMad2_1_08_16f_FD_182891 | JGI IMG/M metagenome (GOLD analysis project Ga0179591, IMG submission 182891) | Vadose zone soil fungal communities from Angelo Coast Range Reserve, California, USA - CZOMad2_1_08_16fungal (PacBio error correction) | ecosystem: Environmental > Terrestrial > Soil >... | reverse complement strand
CCCATTGTTACGTAGTGTCAGACTTCTCGAACTGAATGACGTGTCTCCTCCTTCCTTTCGATTCTGTATGGGCAGAGATTCTTTCTTGTCCCGAGGAGGGTGCGGGGGTGATGCTTGTAAAAAACGCTACATAAGCCCTTCGTTTTTAGCCAACTTTAACCCATAGCTAAGCCTCCCCATTGGCTCTATGAAATGCTTTGCTTGCACGCACCGGTCCTTCTACTCAGAAGAGTTAAGGGGTGTCTACTATTCGATAGGTCCCCTTCAACCTTCTGCCCAATCGCTTCCCTCTTCACAACCCCCAGTCTTTTTCCGCATGAACTTTTTTTTCGCTTTTTGAACCTTTAGTGGAGGGGTTTCTTTATTCAAGAGCAGGAGTCCCTCCGGTTGTTGGGGGACTGGGGCCACTTTTTCTTTTCGATTTTCCTGGGTGATTTTCTTTCCCCCCAGTCATCCTCTTTTTGCGACCAGAAACAAGTCCCTTTTATATCGCGGGGTTGGGTTCTTTCTGTCATTCTGTACTTTTTTATACATCCCCCCGGTTTTTTTTGTTCGAGTGTCAAGTCTTCCCAAAATTATTTCAGTGAATAAGTGTGGCGGTGGCAAAGGATCCGTCAGGAGTTGAGGCACCCCTCGGTTTGTTTATGTTTCATCCCTTACACAGATTCCCCACCACAGTCCATCCCCACTCGTACTCCAGCGGACACCCTTTTTTCCCCTTCCTGACAAGCGGCCCACCTCCGTGATTTTAGAACGTTTCCCACGTCGACTCAGAGCGTTCCTCTAGTGATTGAAGGGTCCCCTTTTTTATTCTTTTCCTCATCTCCTTGTGTCAGAATTCGCGTCTTTGCTTTCCCGCTCCCCATATGGAAGATGGTCCTCGTCGTCTTTCCCCAGCGTTATTTCCGCGTTCCCCTTCCTTTTGCTTTCCGGCGGAGTCATACTTTCTTTCCAGTGCCCTTTTCTTTCTTGTCTTCGCCCTCGCCTCCTTTTCTTCCAAAGTAAACTTTTGCTTTCTTCCAGCAACCAACGGTATCCCATCGCGCTTGCTGATTCCCCGCACACGCCCTATACCCCTCTGCACAGATTTTTGAGTTTATTTTTTTTCATCCGGGACACCCCCATGCTGGATTGGATTGTTTTGTGGGGTGACCGCCATGCTCGGCCTCTGCGGTTTGAACTTGTTGCTCTCGATTCTGAATTCTCTTTGCACCCCCTTCCCCTTGTCTCCCCTTTCATGCCCTCTCTTCCCCTTGGTTGTTTCATCCCTTGCACCAGCCTGATTCTGTTGATTCACTGGATTTTTTCAGCGTTAGGTTTTTTCCCCTTGTCTTCCTTACCGCTTTTGTTCGAACGACTCTGTTGATTGTTTAAGATTCCCGTTCTCTCTAAAAAATCCCTCTCGCGGTTTTTTGCCACGGCTGTATTTCCCCTCATGAAAGGCAAATTTCTTTTTTCTCGACGCATCTTGATTCATTTTATTGCCCTTCCTTGACAATGATCCCTCTTCCAAGTACTACAAAGAGAGAAAACTCCCCTAGGAAACATGACTTTCCCGCTCAGGTCCCAATCACCCAATGATCCCCCCCCAAGCCCTTTCAGCCGAGAAAGCCTGTTCCCGCAGAACGGTGTCGCTCCTTTCTGAGATTTAGTTAAATTTTTTTCCTGGGCGAAGTATCGAGGCCGGACTTTCTGGAGACAGAACGGAGCGTAGTTGTTCGACCGGTTTTTTGCCCCCGGGAGTCCTCCCCAGAATACCTTCCTTTGTTTTTTTTTCATTGTTTTTGTTTTTGATTTATTCTTTTTTTCTTTTTCTCCCATAAGTTTTGTGTTGATTCTCTTCCCGCAACAAAAAATCACCCCCTAAACAAAAGGAAATTTTTTAAAGCATTATTCGTCTGACTTCTCTGACTTTCCCCCTGAGCCCTCTTTTCCGGTTTACTGACCCTCTGTTCTGACGCCCCAGTCCATCAGAGCTCCCATGAAACGGGAACGTACTCCTCATGAGCAGTCTCCCTCGCGAGGGACGGTCTTGTGCTCGGCGGCGCTTTGTGGAATGTCTTTTTGTTTTTCGTTCATTCGTTTACCCTGCCAGCTTCTTTTTCCTCTGTTTTCGCTAAGGGCCTTCCTTCTTTTCTTTTGGAGAGCTCCCCAGGGACCACTCCCCCTTCCTATGAAGAAAACCGTCCGGGTAAGATTCGACCTTATTTCCATTTTTTTCGTAACTTTCCCCCCCACAAACTCTCCTTCGATTTTTGAGCGCGTGTTAGACGAAATACGCCCCTTCTTTCGAACAATCGGTAAAGGAAGCCTTGAACGACTTTTCCCATCCAGGCCCACCTAATCTTTTTTCCGTGGTTCACCCCAAAAAATTGGTCAACCCATATGTGACAGATTCCTCTCTTTCTCTTTACATTTTACCCCCCCAGAATGGCGACCACCCTTATTGGTGACCTAACGTTCGTCTCCACCCCCCCCTTTTTTCCTAAGTTTCTTTGAGCATTTTTTCCCCACCAAGGATCCCCCAAGAATTGAGGTCTTTCCGGATTGACCAAACCCATCGCAAAAGCTGTCAGCCTTGTTTCTTTCCATAAGTCTTTAGAAAGTTCTTTCCGCCTAACCCTCGCGATTGGACACTTCTCCCTTTTTTTGCTGAAGAATTGCATTTCTTTTTCTCCCACGGGAAGGAGTCCTCCGCCAGACACGAAAGTTCCTTTTGCTATAAAAATACGAATTCCGCGGATCTGGAGCCCAATCTTTCTGGCTGCTCCCTCCCTTCCCTGCTGTTCAGTAGAGGACCCTTTCCTATTTGAAGCTTCCTGAAACAGAAGCTCGCGACCAAGCAGCTCTTTTTCGTAACGATTAACCTTGCCTTCCTTGAACGCTATGTCTTTTCTTTTCCAGTTCATACTCTTCTCCGAACTGTCCTTCATTGTTTCCAAAAGATTGTGCCTTCTTCCCTTTTCAGAGGCGCGCTTTTGGCATCGGTGATTGTGGAGGATCCTAAGAACATTAACAACCCCAACGCGTTTTTAATACACTCGTTGCCACAGACACTCGGAAACGTCCTCCTGCTTTGAATCTGCCAATAACTCTGTCGGTCCTTTTTTTTATGGTAGATTTTCCCTAACTAAAATACGGACTTTCAAGAATAAGCGCAGCCCCCCACTTTTTCTAGATCAACCCTCCCTGTTTCTGTACCCCCCCCGCTGAAGTGTTTTTTTTCATGACCCTTTCCGATGCGAACGCGACCAAGGGAAACCCCCAAAACAAAACGCCTTTTTCTGCGCTTGAATTAACTTTCACTCCGACGGCCGTTTTTCGCCTCGATCTTATTCGTAACCCCCCCCTTTTCCTTCCAAAGCTTTTTTTCGAATACCCTTCCGAGGTTGGGACCCTTCGTTGCAAGGTCCAGAGGAGAAAAACTCTTCCCAGACCCCTCCTTAGTCGTCGTTGGGACCCCACCCCCCCCCCCCCCCCCCCCCCCCCCCCCCACCCCCCCCCCCCCCCCCCCCCCCCCCCCCCCCCCCCCCCCCCCCCCCCCCCCCCCCCCACCCCCCCACCCCCCCACCCCCCCCCCCCCCCCCCCCCCCCTCCCCCCCCCCCCCCCCCCCCCCCCCCCCCCCCCCCCCCACCCCCCCCCCCCCCCCCCCCCCCCCCCCCCCCCCCCCCCCCCCCCCCCCCGGGTGTCGTGTCGTGCACCTCCCAGTTCAGAGAGCTCTCCTACCAATAGAATTATGAGGAGGTCGCTATGGTAAAAGGAAGCTCCGTGAAACCCAAGTCGTTCTTCCCCAGCATAATTTTCCCTACTGTCACTCGAAAGAATCTCCTCCCCACTTTTAGAATCGACTTGGGAGTTCGAAAGATGATCGCTACCCTTCCTTCTCTCACGTCACCTTTTTGTCTTAGGACCCCTTTTTAGTTGTTCAAACCCCGGACAAAGGTCCAAATCCGTGGTTGGCCCCGTTCCCAGGGTTTGGCCCCCCCCAGAAGTCCTTCTCCATCCCGAATAACGTCACCCGAAACCCCAAGCAGATAGTCCTTGATTGCTCATTGAGGGGCGATTTTCTTTTGTTTTTCGGATATCTCTATACCCCGCCCCAATCTGCTGGATCTCCAGGAGGGGGGCTTCGGACCAGGATAGTAGCCCTGGTTAATGCCCTCCATCAGCAAGAGACCCTAGCTGATGGCTTTCTCCTTTTTTGAAAGATAAGTCCAGAAAATCATAGGTGAGGGCTACTCCAGCTGAATGTTTTTTTCTATGAAAGGCATCCCCTTATGGATTATCCCAGCCTTTTTTTCCGGTCACGCGCCATGTGTACCCCTTTCCCCCCACCCTCCTGCTAATAGACCCCTTTCTTCCTGAATACAACCATCTCCTACAGAGTCCCTTCCATAGAAGAGCGCCTCATCTCAGCCGACCTTCCTCAATTCTGTCTACACCCTCTAAGAACCCCTTTTCTCCTGCGCGAGCAATTTCTTATCCCTAGAAAACCTCCCCCCCCCATGTGACGACATTGCGTCATGCGTTGTCAAGGGCCTTTTTCTGATCCCCCCCACTAAATGTTTCTTTCGGACGGACCAAGGGTCAATTCCCTTTCCCCCCACCCCCTCTGTGGCTTTCGTGATGAACTTTGTCCCTTCTTTACAATCCCAATCCCCCTCAGGCTATAGTTTCACAAACAGGTCGAAACAATCGCCTGTGATGGAGGAAAGACCTTTCCCCAGTTGCGAGTTTTTGATTCTCCTGAAGGTCTTCCATTTCGGAATGCTAGTGAGGTGGGTTTTTGGTGGGGAATTTGACTTTCCCTCTTTTCTTTTCACACGCATTGTTCCCCCACACTGAACCGGCGGGAAGACCCACATAGGCCCCCGGGATTTAATTCCCTCTCTTCTCTTTGGAATAAAACACGAGGTTTCTCCCCACGGGGTTCGCTATAATTTTTTTCTTCAGCTCCAAATGTGAGAAGGAAGCCTCTCCTTCCCCTCCCCCACCATCTCTCTTTCCCTAGATTGCCCCATATTATCCTCCGACAAAAAAACTACTCTTTTGTTCTGTCCACCCTAAAATCGTCCATTTTGGGACGCACCTCACTAGCGGTTTTTTCTCTATTTGCTCAACTCTTTCCCCTTGTTTTTGCTTGATTCTCTTTCGCCCAATCACGTTTGCGGATACAAACTGAGAGTGATTGATTTTCCTTATCTTTCCCCCCCCCCCTTTATGCATTTTTTATTACTATAATCCCAATAGGACTGCGATATAATTTTTTTTAGAGGGGGTTTATTCTTTCAATGGAAGCTTCTCAGGCTCTCCATTTATGGCGTCAAATCCCCCTGATCCCAGATTTCTTCCCTTCAACAGCTTACCACTGGATCCCCCGGTAAATGTCTCCTCGGGCCTATTTGGGCTTCCCGCCTCCCCGTACGTGTCACTTCCCAATACCTACCAACTCTTTACTTCAAGACCCAGTCCTAACTAACTCATTTCATAGAACCCTTACATGCCTGCCGCCCTCCGTTGACCCGCCCCCCCACATCTTCTCTTTTTTAACTGTTTGTACCCTCCCAGCGTTCTCTTCACCCCTGATTTTCTTCCTTCGCCCCCCCCTCCTGTTCATTTTTTTCAATCACTTGTGCTTTGAGGAAAAAGGGCTGTTTTTTGTCCCCCCCCCCGCTTCCTTTTCACCCCGCCTCTGGAGGATCTTTTTTCAACAATTTCATTTCAGGTGGCATGTCCCTTTACTTCTTCTTCTTTCTTCAAATGGTTTTTTCTTTTTTTTGTGCTCTTGCTTTTTTTTTTCGGCGCCTTTCTTCGAGGACATTCTGGACCAAAAGTTGTTTGAATCCTCCGAGGAGGCGACTGCTTGACGCTCTGACTCTGGAGGTTTAAGCGCGGAGACTTTTTCTGGTTTTTTGAGAGAAAACTTTGGGAAATGGGGTTATCCTGCTCCTGCGGTTTTGCTCATGTTTCTTCAAGACAATGCCCAGCTTCAAAAATTATTCGAGTAGAGCCATCCACCTCTTTTCGCAAAATTACTTTCCCCTCGCCACCATAAGACCTTTTTTGAATCTTTGCTCATCATTTTTCGGAATTTCTCTTTTTTTCCTTCCCTCTTTCCCTCTCATGGCAAGCAGTCCTGGAGATCTTAGGGCTATGTGAGAAGAACACTCTAGGATGTCTTGGCTTCTTGAAACCCCGTCCCTCCCCAATGGGCGCCTCCCGTCAAAACGTCTTTTTTAAGAAGGCATTTTCACTTTGAATAAAGGTTATTGCACAGGAGATCTGCGTTCGTGCCTCTTTTCCAAATCTTTCTCCTTTATGGACTGGGTGACAAATACAATTTTCCCCCGAGCGCTCTTTCCCTTAGCAGAATTCCTGAATCTGAGAGATAATCTGTTCTTCCCCCCCCCCCCCAAGTTATTTGGCGCTAATCCTGGTTTGTGTTCGGGGGTTTCTTTTTCAATACTAAAGTCCCCCTCAGAAGAATTGTCTTCCTGACGTTCCCCTGTGCTCAGGACGCCCTCTTTTCTTAATTGTTTTTCCTCCTTCTCCTCTCAACGCCTTTCTTGCAAGCCTTTCCTTTACTCTGAATAGTTCGCTTAAGTTTTTCTCCCTTACCTCAACCGTGGCTCGTGAAGGATGCAGCCCCCCCCCCCCTTTGTCCTGCGCTGACCTTTGCAAAGTTTTCTCTCATCTTTTTTGAACCTCCATTCGGAGGGGATTGGTGGCAATCCTTTTTCAAGCCGCGTTTTTTGGGTTTTTTTTCCCCTAGTGGAGACTGCGCTGGAATTTTTCTTCGAACCCTACAATGAAGCTTTGTGGCCCCTTCCCCCCTCTTTTTTTTGGGGTTCCCGGTATTATGTCCTCCCGTAGTTAGGTTAGCTTTTTTTCATACAGCGCCCTCCCCAAAAACCGCCTTCAAAGAGTGGACTTGGGGGGGTTCCTTTTTGTGTCCCTCCCTTTGACGACGTTTTGGCCACCTTTCTCTCCAGTGATGCGTCCCACAGATAAACGGGGTGGTTAATTCCTAAGACCTCAACCCCTCTCCTGTAAGCTCCCAATCGTTTTCCCCCCTCCGCCTTTTGTGCTATAATTTTTTTGCTTGTTAGAAGTTGCTCCCCCTTCCTGAATCACCTCTTCCGCAAGTAAAGAAGGTTTTTCTTGCTTAATGGCCCTTTGTGCGGGATTCCTCCCTGCCCCTTCTTCTTTTTTTGCTTGTAAAGACGCCCCTTTTCCTTTTTGTGTAAAGGTGAGGATCCCCCCCTCATTGCTTAAGATGCTCCCTTCCTGTTGTAAAATTTCCCCCCCCTTGGGTTTATAGACCCTCCTTTCCTTAGACTTCCATCACATTTATTGACTCCGTAAAAAACGGGCGCTTCCCCCCCCCTAGCGATTGATGATTGACCTTTCCTGAAACGCTTTCCCCCTCATACTTTTAACTGGTTCTCCTGCGAGTATTCTTTTTTCACCCCGCTGGATTGTCTTTTTTTGTGTGGAAAACACCCCTTTCTGTGGCGCCCTCCTTGAAGGATAAAGCTGCTTTCACTTTTCGCGATCATAGTCCCTCGATTCCTTATTATGTTCTTTAATTAAAAGTCTCTTTTCCGCGCCTTCCACGTTTTTTACGAAAAAGCATGATTAAGTTTTTGGATCTTCCTGGATTTGCCATGTCCACGTCCGTTTTTTTAACTCCTTTTCCACCTCTTTAAGACCTCTTTGGAGATTCTTTCGCGATGAGTTTTGGCAGTTTTTTCCCCAACTTTTCTTTTCCGATTCTTTTTGTCCTGGAAATACCTTTCCTCACGCGAATCCCATTCATAACGTTTTTCATATACGGTACTGCCCCTTTCTCGCCACTTACGCGCCTCCTGCCCTCGTCATCCTGGTCGGCACCGCGATGACGGAAAAGCCCGTCCTCCTCCCCCCTGATACACCCACGCCAACACAGAACAAACCGACTCTTCTCCTGCCCGATTTTTCTCTTCTTGAGCTTTTTGGGAGACTTTTCCTTGCCGTATTCCGGGCAGGTCACGAACGGAGATGTCGTCTTCCCCCCCCCGGTTTTTCGCTCTGCCTTCTTTTTTTTCCCCCTCATACCCGTTTCCCTTTTGTTTTAGTTATTTTGTTCTCATCTCTCTCTTCCTCGGTTGTTTTCTCTCCCCAATCCACCAACCAATAACCCACTAAAACAAAAGGAAATTCTTTTCCTCCCTCCGTTTCTGTTTTCTTTGATTTTTCCTTTCACCCCAATCCCCCCCCTCTCCCGTTCCTCCGCAACTCTAGCTTTAAAAGGTTTTCCGACAGCTCCAGAAGGTCTTGATCACCCCCCTGCGCGGGGACTGGATCGTGCTCGGCGGCGCGTTGGTCTTGGATGCCTTTTCTGGATTCCTCCCGATTTTTTTGTTCGCTGCTCTGACAGGATGTCATTGGCGCGCTTTTTCCTTCCCTGTTTAAGAACGGTTTCTATGAAGCAAAACTTTTATCCGTGATCTTCTTCTTATTTCCGTGCCTTCCTTTGCACCTCCAGGATCTTTTGAGCGCGCCGGGGAGTTTACATCGCACGTAATTCAGAAAACTAGTAAAGGACCTTTGAAAAAAGACCTGACCTTGCAAATGGACATATTTTGCACCCCCCCATGGAAATCGGTCCCAGCAGTCCTTTCTTCCATTTCCTCAACTCCAGAATTTTGAGACAACCCTTCATCTACTGGGAGTTCAAGAACGAGATTGATACTCCTTCCAGATTCTAGTTTATTTTTCCCCCCCTTTCGATCCTTCACACCCCCCCAAGGAACCCCGCATTGGTTGCCCGGATTTTCCCCCCCATCTCCCTTTTCAAAAGCGGGGGAAGATCTGGCAGATCATGCCACAGTCTTTCTGGAACTTCTTTTCCCTTTTTCAATCTTCATCAACCGCCCCTCCTCAAGAACCTTTAAGTTCGAAGGCGCCTCCCTTTCGAAAGGCTACTCCTGATTATTCCGCCCTCCTCTTCTTTTCGGGAGCCCCGTATGACCAACATGGTCCTCTCGTCCTTCCTTTAACTTGGTGGTGGGTGGCGGGGAGGGACACTCTTCCTATTTTTCTTCCCTCCCCCTTCCCTTCCACGGACCCAGCCCCCCTCATCCCTCCAAAGTCCTCTCATTTGAGTCTGGCAGTTTCATCAAAGTCTAACCCTTTTCACGGCGGTCGAGCCCTCCTTTTCCAACGGGCTTCTCCTCTGAGGTCCTTTGCTTTTTTAGGCTTCTCTCCCCTTAAACACTTTTTTCCGTTGCCGCAACCTGTTTTGACGTTCTGACGTGCCAAGCCTTTTTCTTTGCCCCCCGGGCATTTCTCTAGCCTACTCCCCCAGGCGATTCTTCAGTAACCCCACACCTCTCCTTCGGTTTCTGTCCAAGCGGCATTGCTGTTAGAAACCCCCCAATTTCAAGCGGAAAGTCTCCTTCCCCCCCCCCCCCAACCCTCCTTTCCTTCTACTTGATTTCCTGAATATTTTCTCTGAAAACCTGTGCTCTTTCCCCAACCGGGGTTGTGCATTCAGGGAACTGATTTGGGCCCTAACGGTGGTATATCAGTTTAGCACCTTTCCTCGTTTTAGGAATTCCATTTTCCAGATTTTTTTTCTAGAGCTCCTCAGGACTTTTGTTCGGTGTTACCCATTGAGCATACCGTACGACACTGAGGATGAATTTCTCTTTAGTATTGACCCCTCCCCCCCCTACTCCTTTTGAAAAGCCCCTCCTCCCCCCAATTATTTCTGGGACCTCTTACTCCAAGGATTTCGTCGCAGTAAGTTCAATGCGGTCTTAGGAAAAAATGGTAGTTGGTGACCCCAACCCTTCCCCCCACGTTGGACCTTTTCTTTTGGTTTCCCCCTAGCTTCTCTGGACACTCCCCCTGGATGAACTACCCGGATTGAAACATACTCTTCCGGTCGAGTGAGTTCGTCCTGGCCCGGCTCTCTTCTTTTTTCCCCAAATGCCACAGGCCCCCCTCGGGACCCAGTAGGGAGTCTGCCCCCACATGCGCGTTTTGTATCTTAGCAAGCGCTCTACCCGTCCTAAGGCGTCACTTCCCCCTCTTTCTTTGATCTTTAAACCTTTTGCCTAATAGTTGAGGTCTTCGCCCGCGCTGAATGGTTTTGCCGCTGACCCCGTTTATCCCTCCTTTTTTTGTCGAAGCTCAGTCCTCCTGTAACCTTCCTTTCTGCGCCAAGCCATAACCTTGATATCGACCCACACGCTTCCCCCCCACACCACGCCCCTCCCCAGCTTCCCTACCTTTTTCTTTTTTTCTCTCTCAATAATTCTCCATAAAACCCTTCTTTCCTCCTCGAAGAACTGAGCAATGCTGCGCAGGCCCCTCTCCCGAGCCACCTAATTCCCCTGATGTCCCTTCCCCTGGTTTTCCTTCCGAACCTCTCCAAACCAATTTGTCCCTCTTCTCCCCCGGGAGGAACCGGGGCCAGGGGCCCCTCCCTGGCTGTTGTAATCGTCAGCAACTTTTAAAATCTCTTGGTCGAAGTAGAACTCCGAAGGGACAACCAACGGCTCTTTTTGTTTTTTTTGAAACCTCGCCATCTTTTAAATTCCACCCCGGTGTTGCGAGTAGCCTGGGATGGCCCACCTGGAGCAACATTCCCCCTGCGGCAGGCAGGTAGCAGGCATGTTTGTCTTTTTTTGTATTAATTTTCCTCCTTAGCAGTGCATTTTGTTCAAAGAAGGCGGACCGCCCAAATAGGCGTCTTTCATTCCGGGGGATCCTCGATATCGTGGGCTTACCTTTTTTTTTTTGCCAGCTT
>Ga0179591_1307724_pt1 | contig 10799 bp, 8 predicted proteins | sample CZOMad2_1_08_16f_FD_182891 | JGI IMG/M metagenome (GOLD analysis project Ga0179591, IMG submission 182891) | Vadose zone soil fungal communities from Angelo Coast Range Reserve, California, USA - CZOMad2_1_08_16fungal (PacBio error correction) | ecosystem: Environmental > Terrestrial > Soil >... | reverse complement strand
GCAGTGATCTTTTTTTTAGAGTTTCTGCCAAACCTTGTTCTGCTTCTCCCCCTGCGATTTTGACTTCTGAGCTTTGCTTCTTAGTTGTGCGTAAGTGCAGATCCTGCCTGCTGGTTGAGCATATGGTCCATTCTTTGGATAGTGAGTCTGGATGCGTTCTTCTGATCGTAGCACCCAGTTGAGTTGCGCGGTGGAAAGTTGGACGCTTAGTCGTATTGCGACTTAAAAGATAATTACTCTCTACTTGATTTACAGACTCGCGATGAATGTCTCAAGATCCAGACCTTACAAGTATAAGGCATTAAGAACTCGACCCCCCCCTTCATCACGATCTGCCAGGATGACTTGGTGAAGAGCAGGTTTCTGTGCGTCCAGGACGTTGGGAATCTCTACTACTTTCGGCTTATCTCTTTGTTTCTTCCTCTTCTATTGTTATATTTAGGAAAAGCTTTCCTTCCTTCTCTCTGGCCTTCGTGTCGTCCGAACACGACTTTGCACATCAGCGCTCCGTCGGTCATTTCCCTATCCTCTTCTCCCACTTTACTGCGATAGTGTCAGTGTAAAAATGTAAAGGTTGATAGTTTAAGGCATCCAAGAGTTCACACTATGGGAACTTCAGATCCCTTCCTGTGGGCTTGGTCAGGTAGTTACTTTAAAATGGAGAAAAATAGTCTGTCAGTCTTTTCCTTCTATTTCTCACCCACAGTCCTCAAATTAATAGTTAATACTGGAAGACGGGGCACTCCCTTCTCCCTTGTTGTTCTTGTGTCCCGAAGAACCGTGTCAGCAATTTTCTGGCTCCCGTTCGTCCTCTTTTTCCTCAGTTCCCTTCCCTCAGGCACCCCTCATTTTCTAAATAAGCTGATCGCTTATTTTTCTCACTGCCCCCTCGGCTTCGACTTTCAAGGGATTTCTCCAAGTACGATTAAGTTCATCCCTATTCACATCTACGACTAGGAAGGGTAGCTAGATTCGAGTGACCCCCCCACCCTGTAGCGCAGCAGGACATTCCTAAATCATTCGGGTGATAGTATGGCGCCCCCTTTTATCTTTCGGATGTATTAGTGTCGACCCTCCCCCCCTTTTCATCTGTTAACGACAAGGTTAGTATCTTCCTGTTCTGACCCCTCCGGCCGTTCCGCGCTTGAAGAACGGCTTCCCCTCTGCCGACTGTCGCCTTTTGCAGTCTTCTTTGAACTTTTGACACCCTGGGATAGGGAATCGGGTCGAAAACCGACTTCGTTTGGCTCGGTTGTCTATTCGCTGCCGATTTCCCTCCCTGTTCGGATAAAGCTGATCGACCCTTCCCCTTTTCTCCGTTCAATCTCCTCAAACCTTCCGAGAGGCGATATCGGGGCAAATTCTGTTCTATCATTCTTTTTAGTGAGCCCCATTTCTGCGGTCTTCTGCCGCTCCCCGATGCATGAGGCTGCCCTACCCCCTTCTGACACTACCGTTCTAAAGGTTGGACCCAGGCTATCTGTATGCAGCTGCACACTCTTCTTGCACACACTGGACCGTTTTTATTTTTCAAGCCCCAATATTAAATTGTGATTTGCCTGCCCTTGCTGAACCCGGCCGCGATTCCAGAAGAAGTACACTACTAGTAAAGGGAGTCCCAAGACTTCTCTTTCCCTAGGGCCACCGTTTTGAAAAGTTACGATAAGGAACGTGAACGGCCCCTCGCTCCGTCGACCGAGGCCTTCGCTGGATAGAGATTCTTCTGTTTGTGTAAGTTAGTGGACGATCGCCTTCGAGAGTCGATGGCCGGCTCAGCCCGATTTCATAAAATGGTTTTCAGAGGGACGTCACTCTCTTTCGTGGCCTCTCTGGTATTAATTACTATGAGAACACCTCACCCCCCCCCCCCGCGTCCCCACTGGCTCCGTATCCCTAGGAAAATAACGTCACTTCCCGTACCAACTGGTAAACGGTCCGAAAAGGTTCCCGATTTTATTAACGTGCCGAACCCTCCCGTGAAGGCTGGACAAGGCTACACAGCTGTTGTGAGGTCCTTATACTATTAATAAGGGTTCTAAGAGTAGGCTCTCTCCCGGCTCCCGGCATACCCTTCCGTGGTACCGCACTAGTAAACCTCCCGCTGTCAACTATCTGCCGGTCCGGTAGGAACGCGGATCTGCCTAGGTCGAAGCTTAGAGATACCCCCTTTCCTTACAGATGTCCTATTTTGGAACAGAACGGTAGGCTATCACGTAAGCCCACCCTTATGCTACAACCCATCACACGACCGGAAAGATCTGCCCTCCCTCTGTCTTTTCCTCGAAGACCCAAATGTCTCACGCCTCCTTGCCTGAATGACCCAGCACGCTCAGTGCGTGCTCCCCTACGAACTATTCATCATCTCGCCCGCAGCTCGCCCCACCCTCTCCCCGGGTATTTTTTCCGGTACCTTTTCCTTTTTCACCTCCCTTTTTTTCTTTGGTTGTCCAAGGCTATGTACGGCGACGCATCGCCAGCTGTTAACGTGGTGGCCCCGGTTCGAACTCAATCTTCCCCCCAAGCGGGCCAAAAACCCCTGGACACGAAAAATATAAATAAAACGTTTCCCCAGTGGTTCTTTTCTCAGCGGTGCCCCTTGAAGATCCCCCTTTTCCACCAGTCTGTTCCTCCAAGTAGGATAATATGGCTTAAATGAGTGCCATCTAACTCGATGTGGCCTGTCCCAGTCCCTCTTTGGCATTGTCCGGGCGGTCGCCAAGCGAGCCCCCAAGTCTCGATGACTATTCCTTCCGCACACTCGGAACCAATTAAAGATTTTGCCCAACGCATGGCAATTTTCTGGACGCTAGCGTTTATTTTGCCATTCTTCCCCCAATGGGCGGCTTGTTTTTGTCACAAACCCATTTATTCCCGTTTGGTGAGTGGGTCATTTTGGCTAAAACTACGAAGCTGTGCTCCAAAAAATAATCTCTCAACACACTCGCCCTGCAGAGCTCCCTCTTATGCACCAGGAACGGACGAACATGAAAGGCGTACATGGACAACTTCTCCACAGTACTGTCTCATGTTTTTTTCTCCTTTTCCTGCTTAACAGTCTCCCCCCCTTCCAATTATATCCCCCTGCCGTCATGCGGTCTCTTCTCTCCCTTTCTTTCCCCACCTCTCCAAAGTAGGATTCCCCCCACACCTTTCTTTTTTGAACGTTACCATCCAGGTCGGGGATATTTCCCTGGCCCCACCTAAATCCACATCCCACTTTTTTTCCCACTCTTTACCAGTCTGCTTTCGTAGCTTTCCTTTTCGTCCCTACTTCGAGCGTTTTGCAAGCCGTTTCCACCCTGAACTTCTTATTCGGTGTCGTCGAGAACGCATTACACAACATCCCTCCTTAGTCCTCCCGGTGCAATATCAAGTGTGGCCCAAAATACTAGCGTCCGTAAAAGCGCTTTGGGAACACAAACTATTTTGTTAGTTTAATTCACGCTACCGGTAGACCTCCGGCTACCCCCCCCGAATTTTTCCCCTTCCAATCAAGAACTTGAAAACCAACCCCAGGATCATACCAACTATTTCTAGGCGTGCTATACGCACTAACCCTTAGTTTACCCCCCGACCTTTCCTTTTAAACAATGCACTTTTTCCATGGCGAAAGCAAACCTACGAGTTTATGTGCGAACTCGTGTGTGGCTGCGTGCAGCCTACCCCCTACAAGATGGCTCGAGTTCAGTCCCCCCCGCTTCTGTTATTTACCATCTCTTATTTCCCTTTTGAATGGAAGCTTCCCCCTGAGTACGAAAGTTTTGTATTTCGAAACCCCCCCCCCTTCCCATAGAAACCATGTTACATATCAAAGAACTAATCGGTTCACCGTTTCCCGCCCAGCGACCGTGTCGTGCGAGGACTCCCACCCCAAATAACTCGAAGGACCGCTCAAACATTAACAAGGAACCATTTGTCAGTTGTTTTTTTAGCTCAGTATCTCATTTCCCCCCCCCTGTCCTCCCCAATACCTCGACCACTCAACAATTTCCTCGCGGCTTCTCCTGAGTTGGCGCTCTCGCCGGTCGCCCTCTGATATTCGCCCCACACATTTATTCTCGCCTCCCACCAAACCCACCAGACACAAATCGAATTTCCCAGCGATGGTAAGCTCGGAGTCCGTGGACTACCTTTGGAATCTCTCTTTCCGTGTTTCAGCCTTTCGACTCTCAAGTCCAAGCTTTTCTTTCGTATGGCATGAGATTGATGTCTCTACCCTATTGCCCCGATCAGACCGTCGAGAGTCAGGTAGTTCGCGGTTTTCTCGCGGAAGCCGACGTGGACCCCTTCCCCTCTACTGTCTCCCCCCCCTGCTTCATTTTTCCTCTCTGAACCTAAAATGTGAAGGTTGATATGATCAATAAGGGTCGACATAATACCAAAAAGTTCGACCTACTCATACACCACTTCCTTCCATTTTCCTTTGCAGCCCCCTTCCCCTTATCTCTTTCCTTCTTCACTTAAGGAAAAGGCACTCCTCTTTCGTGGTACCCCGAGCTAGAGTCAGGGAAGCAGTCACTCGTCCCGTTCGTTTGCCGACCTGTAGCGGATTTGTTTGACATGAGCTGGATGTCGTCGCCTGGAGTGTTCCTCCGTTATTCTTCTTTTCAACATCTATACCGTTGAGTCTGAGTAATTGGCTTGTTATATTACCTCTCGCCCTTCTTTCCCTTTCATTCATTACGCTTTCCTCCCCATAATGCGATCACCTCAGACAGCGGGTTCAGAATTTATCGATTTCTGTCGTACGCGAATCTTGAGTATTCCCAGAGGGTCAGTAAGACCATCAGACGTGCTGTCTTCTATCCCCTCTCTCTTTACTCATCCTCCCCTTTTTGGTTTGCCGCTAGGGCTAAGATGCCTTCAAGCCGTACCATAAAAATATGTTTGAGGAGCGACCCTTATGGGGACTCAATATTAAGCTTTACCGTAAAGTTCCAACCTCCCGTTCCTCTTGAACCCCCTCTTTTTTTAATAAGGTATGTGAGCATGATTTTCGCAGTATGTATATTATTTCAAATATTTAAGTGCCTGAATATCACGTCTCCCCTCAATTCTTACACTAGGAATAAACTGTTAGAGATGTTGGACAGACACGGAGCTCGCTCCCTGCTACTACATCCACTATCCTTGGCCCACGATCTCCTCAACCTTTTCTCCACGACTTTTCACGTTTAACCTCCAGGAATCTAGCTGCTTTTCCTTGCTCAATTAGAGGCATTACGATAGGAAAGTGAATGATACTAATTGCAGTTATGCTCTGTCTAGGAGTATGGCATTACGGTCAGCTTTTTTATTCTTTTCAAATAGACCCCGGGCTGATATGATACCTATCTTTCCATTCCTTCCTTTTCAGTCTCTGCTTAATCTATTTATAGAAATTAGTCTGTTTGTAATAAAAGTAGACGAGCACCCCTCGGACCAATTACTGCATCGGATAGGACGTCCGTAGATTCTTTCATATGGATGTCACTCATAATTACGAAGTATAGTTAGAGTGTTTTGTTGGTTCGCCCGACCAAAAGGAACTCCCCGGAAAACAATCCGATCCAAGTCTTCACTTCTATAGATGAGAATCGTCCGTATGGGATGTTTTTTTTTTATTCTATCGTCTTACCTCAAAGAGGTGGAGGAAACCGATGCCTTAATGTGCTACACGGCGAGATTTCCACTCATGTAAGCCCGTGTCATGTAGTTGGAGTTAAGCCTTGTTCTTGATGATTATTCCTCCCCAACTGGCTCGTCACCATACCATGGCTGTTCTTTTTTGGTTCTTGGGGGAATTATCGTCTTTGTTTTGATGAAGCGCATACAGCCTCTGGTCGGCTGATTTCTACGAATATTTAGCAGTTTTAGTTTTGTACATGCCTATCGTCCTTTTTGTTTCTAACATCCCGTTTTTTGATTTGATTATGGAGAAGACTAGATTCGTAACAGGAAAATGCTTTTTTCACTTGTTTCGCTCTGTCCATCTGTTTGTTAGCTTTTAAGTCAACAACGCTTTTCGTCCACCTCCCCCTTCGTTTCTTTCTTTTTTCCTCCAATTTCCTTGAACGGTTGTAAGGTGTGAGTAGGTGGTTGGTGTTTACTAGTTGTGATTTTTGATCGGCTGAAGTCTTCTCCTCTCTTTGGTATGTGATCATTCTTTGTCTTTGCCTTCCCTTGGGCAATTTGAGGTGATTTTGACTCGTACCTTTTTTTTGGGAGTCTATGTCGTGAAGTTAAACTAACACAAGTGTTTGGGTTTTCCTAAACTAATTTTGGCTTGCCACTCTTTTTTTTAACAGTGCGGCTTTCTTCGGCGCCTCTTTCGATGCTTTGTGTTTGATCATTTTTAATCTTCGAGGACACCATACCTAAGCTTCATGTTGGTGCGAACCTTCTTGCCCGACTCGTCAGTTAGGGGACTAGGGGAAGATTAACTATCCTTCGTCAACTCCTTTTCCCTTTTCCCTGTTATGGGTTGTGTATAGTTCGGTTTTTGGCTCCCCAAGTAAATTGATGAGTAATTACACCCACGCCCTATTGTCTCCGCTGCTGGAGATGTTTCAGAATGCGAGTGAGGTCCGCACTTATGGTGATTTTTATGAATATGGTCCTTGCTGTTATTTGCCTTTTCTCTTTTTAATATGCAGGAGAACAGTCCTGTTGTTGCATTTTTAACCGCCGCCATTTGGAATGTACTATTAGGAAGGCTGAATTGATAAGTGTATGTTGAATGCTTTTGTGTTTCTCTCCTGATTTTTTTCCCCTCCCTTTTTCCTAACAAAAAGGCCGGGCTAATTCACCCCAACGAATCTTTAGTTGTGTGTAAACCCCCCACACAATAACCCCCTCCCGTAGTGGACGGAATTTTTCACTCCAAGCGTCCTCGTTCTCATTGCCCTTAGTTGGAAATCGTTTTTTTCGTCCCGTTGGTCCACTTTGGGCGACGAAGAAGTCGTTTTTGTATGTTCCGCGTTTTGTATCCCGCCCAATGCAACTTTTCGGACATGGAAACAGTATTTTAGGATCTTCCCCCCATTCTGGAGTTAGCCGGACTTGCGTACATTCCAATGTTATCTGCTTGTAACGCATTGCTTCAACAACCATGGTGCACCGTTGTTATTTGATGCTTTGAGAGCTGCTTGAAGCTTTACAAACCCGATTGTCCTGTGCCAGATTTTAAGTCTAACCGGCCACCCGTACATCTTGGGAGTGTCCCTTGAAGGACTCCAATCAATAGCCTTTGCCTCCAGACCCCAATTTGCTTTACAAAAAGAAGTTCCCGTCACCACCTGCGTAGGTTGGCTTAGCGGATTTGCGGCTAGTCTCCTCGTCCTTTCAACTTGGCGCAGCAGCGTTGCCGATCCGGCGTTCTGGTATTAGTAAACTTCATTGTGCTTCCCATTTACTTTGTCTCTCCTTCGTTCCTGACCGCCATGAGGTCCGCTTTTCCACTCCATATCTTTGCTTCGTGTTTAGACAGATTCCCTTATAGCTCATGGCAGACTTCATATTGTTTGGAAGCTTATCGAGTCTTCCCTGTGCTCCCCTTCTGCTCTCGGCTGCAGACTGCTCCAAAGAGGATCGTCCTCTTGCGTTCTCACTGTTCAAGTAACGAAAAGCTTATGACGGCTGCTCTAAGCCCGCCCTGGTCACCCCCGGAGGACTCTTATCGCGTTACGAGGTGCGCGTTCGAACGATGCATTTTTAGTGGCAAGTTCTGCCAGTCGCCCTTTTTGTTAGAACGAGGTAACCCCTTTTTTCTGAACTTGACTTTGGACCTATATTCAAGGATAAAGTTGGAAATGTGTTTTTTGAGTATCGAGTCCTCCTTTGGGCAGCCCGACGCGGAAGAGAGAGCTTACGTATCTGAAACCATTCCCTTTTTTTCTTATGGTACCGAAGGTACTTAGAATCGAAGAAGTCGGGTACCCCCAGATCAGTTCCCCTGGCGCTTTTTTGATCGGAGGCCACCTTTCAGTGACTGTCACGAGTTTTACTTCAGTTCGTTGCCACGGTTATAGGGTAGTGGACTGCGACGGGCGCACCCAGAAGGAACTTGGATTGACTTTGAGAGGGGGACGTGTATGTCATCGCGGCCTTTTTTAGTGCAGCAGGGCAGTACAATCAACGTTGAAGAGGTTTGGCGGGTCTTTCATCACGTCTCCCATTTTCGCGTACTGGAGTGTGCGTAGTCCCTGCATTAGCAGGCTTTTAGATTTTTTGAAAGACAGGTTGAGCCTAGTGTCTCAGTTGTAGGCCCTCTCTCTGGAGCTCGGAGAATAGATGAAATCGTAAAAAAGCTGATACACCCCCTGAGAATTTCCCTTTGATCTTTCTATAGAAGGATGTGACGGTTAGCCCTTTAACGGGTCCTACACATTTCCGAGGTTGACTAAATATGTTAGCTCGGATCCCCGTCCCCCTTGGTCTTTACTCGCCCCCCCTCTCCAACTCTTCAGGAGTGAATCTGATTAAAGATACCGGTTTTGGTCTCCGTTCCGCCTTGGCCCCACCTCGTGCGTTAACCCAACGTTCAAAGCGCTTTCTTTCCTCCGTACCTCTCTTTCACTTGCTCTGGTCTCTTAGCCAAACGATACTGACCTTTTTAACAGCTGGCCCCTGGGGTTATATAACTCATCCTTCGTTCTCCCTTTTCTCGCCCCCACTGACTGGAAGAGATAGGCATTGCCGCTTCGCACTTCGTTGACAATCAGAAGGCTTAACCTCCCGCCCCGCTTTCTCTCTCCTCGTTATGACGTTCTACCTCTGTCGATGAAGAAATACCCCTTGAAGCTAAGCAGATTTGTTTTCTTGCTGCTTCCCCACGTCCCTAGTTGCTTCCTTACGTCTATTCGACCCTGCCAATTAGTGACGGTATGGCATCATTTCTTCCCATGATTGACCCCCACACACAAGTCTGCAAGCAGTGGCGGAATTGACTTTTCTTCATCCCCCCTTATCACCTGAAGGCGGACTAAGCGAAAGCTAAGGCATTCTATTACCGTTCCTGTTTTTCTTCCTGAAGAGAAACCCCAACCGACCCCCTCTGTGTCTTCCCTTTTCACGGTGCAAGAGAAGCTGCCCCGATGCCTCCACAGGGTTTTCTAGAAAATACGTGATTCAAACTTGGACATTGTTTTTGCTGTCACGTTGCCGATCGCATTCCGGCCCTTTCCGACTTGATCGGGATGCTCCTCCGAATGGCCTTTATTCCTTTTTGTCTTCTTCTTTAGAACCGAAGTCTTAGAAGAGAAGCCGAGTTCCGCTTTCTCTGTGAACACCTCCTTTTTGAACCGCCTTCACTCGCCTCCAGGAAAGAGCTTGATCTCCTCACCGTCCTTACTCACCATGATCGTTCAAACTTTCATCCATCCCTCTTTGGCCTCTCGGTGATTAGATTATTAGAGTCGAGTCTTAAGTAAATTCAAGGAAAGTTCTTTCTTCAAGGACCCTTCTCTACTCTTCTAACTGGCCCGGTAGCCTCGGAGCGGTTTCGTCTGCTGATTACTCTTCGCCCCCATTTTTTCCCTCTCATCCAAATGGTGGATCTCAGAATGCCCAACTCACTACCTCGCGTCACCTTACCTCTGTCAAACCAGCGCCCTGCCTTAAGGAAAAACGCCACCGTCCCCACTCCTCTTCCCTTCTATGTAACGCCTCTTCTTCTGAATGCTCCTGGTAAGAAGACAACTTTTGCTATCCAAAAGGGAATCGGCCGTCGACCGACCTTCCGGCTGGATGGCCGAACGCTGCGGCCCGCAACTTAGAAAGAGGAATTTATTTACCTTTTTGATTTTTTCGAAATGGGCTTCCTAGAGCCCTAAAATCTTCTAAACTGTTTTTGTCTTAGAACCTGATCCTAGGGGATAGGGCGCCACCCTTATCCACGTCCGTTTTGCCCTTAGGCTTGGTTAGATTACCGCTTCAGGCAGCGGCATTACCGGTGGAACAAGCCTATCAGCTTCACGGGATACCTGCGAGATCGAAAAACGGGACGCGTCTCTCGCCTGGCGGTGAGTCCTCACTTAGATGATGGAAGGCGTTTCGTTTCTTCCTTACCCTGGTTCGGGCTCTCCTTAACCGACCCAAGGGGGGTTGAAATATCCAATGCGGAGCTACCTAGTCCCTTTGATTCGTCTCGTCTCCTTTCGACCTTTCGCCGGACAGTCCCGAAGGAACTTCTCAAACTTCCTACCACAACGCTAAACCAAAAAACCTGCAAAGCGATTTATAAGTTCCGGTCACTCCCGTTGCCAGCTGCCTTTCTCCTCTCGCTCCAGTCGGCCTGCACTTGCCATCTTTACATAACCTTTTAAAACCTAAGAGCCATTGCTGACCCCTTCTAAACCTCTCCTACCTGGCGAACTTTCACTTCACTTTCCTTTTCCCCGGGACTTAAATGGTAGAAAGACCCCCTGTCAGGTCCTCATTCCGTCCGGGGCTATTGGACGCTTATCTTGCTTCAGGTTCTTAGTAGCCAGATCCGTAGCGTACGTCATCGAGACCTGAAACCCTTCGTTTATGCTTCTTTCTCGTTCAACACGGGGGTTTAGAAATGACATATCCCAATTCTGTCCTTGTTCGTTCATCGGTTTTTTGCCACCATTTTTTTTAAACGTGTTGTCGCACGGCTCCCTACTTCCTTCTTCATCCGGAACGCTGTCGAGGACGCCGTCCTCGCTCCTTGACGTTGAAATGGCTTCCTTTCCTCCGTCTCACAGGCGTCCCTTTAGAAGAAGAGGCACCCCAGGAATAATAGAACATGGTCTCTTAACAGGTGCTTAAGAAGATATCTCCTGATTAGTACGCGG
>Ga0179591_1278250_pt1 | contig 10799 bp, 15 predicted proteins | sample CZOMad2_1_08_16f_FD_182891 | JGI IMG/M metagenome (GOLD analysis project Ga0179591, IMG submission 182891) | Vadose zone soil fungal communities from Angelo Coast Range Reserve, California, USA - CZOMad2_1_08_16fungal (PacBio error correction) | ecosystem: Environmental > Terrestrial > Soil >... | reverse complement strand
AGGGTTCTTGACCTCCCAAGTGTCAAGCGCGGCCCCCGCGGTAGTTCCTCGCGTCCACCTCCAACATTAATCCCCTTCTCGACGAGTGGTTCTCGCCCTCTGGGAACCCCTCCGATCCTCTCTGTTCCTTTCCTCGGCGTTCAATCTCTTTGACAATCCGAAAAGCTGGAAAGCACCAAACCCAGCGTTGAGTTGATTGACAGTATGTTTTTTCTGATTTAATTATTACCCCTCTCGACCGCCACCAGACGGAGATGGGCCCCCGCGCCACTTTGGCGGGTAAATGTCTCGGTTTTTCTTGCTGGAAGATTGGTGGCCCCCTTAAGATGATCCCCGAACGTGATTTCCCTAACCCCCCCACAAAAGTCCCATCTCCGCGCATTACACGGGCCAGCAGACGAGCTCCCTTTAGACTGTGTCCCACGGTTGCCCGAACTCCCCCCCACAGCTCCTCATTCAACAGAGTTCCCTACTCTTGCCTATCTTTTAAAATCCCCCAGGTGACTTGAAAGTTGAAAATTACCAGCCTCTTCTTCGTTGACATTGCCCCTTCAAGGCTGCGTGTCTCAGAAGGAGCCGTGTAGCCTCCATAACTCCCCTAGTCGCCTGCTTTCTAGTCACATCGCCCTCTTCCACCCTTTCCCCTAGTAGGACAGGTACTTCTGAAGCGAGAGCTTCCCTCCCCTCCACTTCTGCCTCTCGCTGACCACACCACGTCCGAGCGACCTAGTTGAAGCAATTTAGTCCTACACGGCTCCCAAGACAAACCCAAATATCGGGATGGTCATCTTCCTTCGTTTCTTGCGCCTTTCGGGACGCCCCAAAAGAGTAATCCCGCTTTTTTTTGACATTGCGCGGCACAACCTCCTGTCGCGGTGAATCCCCCCCGGATGAGTACGAGAACACAGACTTCCCTGTTTCTTAGAAACCAATAATCCCCTCTTTCAAAAGGCCCACCCGTCCTCCCCGAGGAACAGTCTAGCCTCACTTTCTTCCCCTTTTCTTCCTTACGACGGACTTCCAGCACGCTTTTTTCACATAAGTAAGCCGCGAACTATTTTCAAGTCCCTCTCCCCAGAAATTAGGCCCCCTCTCCCTCGCGCAGACCCTTTTTTTTTTGATCTCCCCAAGGTACACTCTATCCCCCCAAAAACATTGCCTTCCCTGCCCTACACCTATCCGATGGATTGAATTCCCCCCTGGACCTGAGTGTCAGAGTTTCTTGTATTAAATCCCCTTAGATGTTTTGACATCTCCCTCGCGACACTGATGTCTTTTCTGAAGATCCCCCAGTACCGCAGTCATCCTGCAACTATTTCCCTCCCCTCACCCAAAAATTTTATTCTCTTAAGTCCCGGATCTAGCAGGAGGGATGAGTCCTGAATCTATCCCAACCTTCAGCTCCACCAGCCTTTTACGACCACCACTCGCACGGGCCTATCTCTGTTTTTTTTTCTTAGGTAGTCTTAGAGGCTGTGCCCTTTCTGAAGCTCCGAATTAGTGGTTCTCTATATTATCGTTCCTTTAGTACAGGTAATTGGCATATCCTTGAGACTCGGGTCCGACCAGCTGAGCAGCCCCTCCTCCCCTGATTAACTTCTCCTGGATCTGCAGGTCTTTTTTTTGACTTGTCCCTTTCCCCAGAAAGGCCCCCACGCGACTTAACTGGAGATCCTTTTTTTCCCCTCAGCCTTGCTCTCTGAACGTCCCAGGGTTCGCTTTTAGTTTCAAATAACGGACGCCTTCCACAAGGACACCATGGAACCCAAACACCTCCCTGACCCAAGACTTATCGATTCGCAGTGGTTTTCCTGAACAACCCAATTTTTTTCTTCGTGACGAGGCCGCCGCCTCCCCAAATGTGTTGTTCCGTGGTCTGCGAGGCGCGCATGACCTCATTCTCTCGCCGACCCAACTTTACGTGTAGGACCAAGGATTTCCTTAAAATTCCAATAAATTTTTTTCGTGGGCTTGCCACCGGCTTGGTTTGACCTCTAGACCTTCCCTGGGCCCCGAATTTCCTCGTTCCGCCCCTGGCTCACCTTCCACCTGACCCTGTCTTGTTAAACCACAGTCATTTTGAGTTCCCCTACGCGTCGATCTTCGCTATTTCTGCGTGTCGGAGTTTTTTTTTTGACAGTTCGGAAACCGCCCTTCCACTCAAGGATATCCGTTCCTCCAGTCCTACTTCTTCCCCCCTCAACTGTTAACGTATTCCCCGCTTTGAGGTCAAGAATGATAGCCCCAGCTTTCATGCTTTCGCTCCGAATTTCTTCCCGGCCCAGACGTCCTTTCAGTCTACTCCCCTGTGAAAACATATCTCTCCCTCATCAGCTGTTTTTATCGAGATTCTTCTCACTTGGCTATTCTCGCGGACACGGCGGACGTTTCTCCTAAATCCTGGGTGGCTGAGAGAAACCACTCCCAGCCTCGGAGTCTAATTCGGTAAATTACCCCTAGAGAGGAGAGGCCCCGTATCAAGTCCTGCTCTCTTCGTCCTCGGCTCTACATTTGAGTGGACATATTGAGTTTTTTTGCCGCTTCCCACTAGTCCCGTTCTCGTCCCCCCGAATCTCGAGATCTTCGAAACAGCGGCCGTTTTTTTTAGCTCCCAGAATGCCTTTTTAAAGTTTCGAAAGCGATTCTTCTGTCCATTTCTCAGGCCAGTCCGTCTATTCTCCCCTGTCAGCAGCCCCCCCTTTGCCATTCTTTACCATGGCTCGTGTTTGACCAAGCCCAGTCCCCCGTTGTCGAATTACCTCTGTATTTGATGCCCACGGAAAACCTTCCTTGTCAGCCCCTTTTCCTCAAGTCTGCGCTTGTATGCGTCATTATTATCCTTTTGAATTCTCCCCCGTCACTGATTCCACTGAACCCCTCCGCTTGTTACCTCTTTTAGTAGGAGACTTCTTGCCTGATATCACCTTACTCCTGCCTCCCAGCCTCTTTGGACGCTCCTTTGTTTAACAAGAGTTGGTTGGTCCCCCCGATGAATTGTAGCGCTGTACCCCATACACCCCAAGTTCTCTTCAGGCATGTCCCGGAGGCCTACTCTTCCAGCCTGAATTTCCTGGTTTCGTGTCTTCCCCTCGGGTTCCATTCCACCCCCTGCTTTCGGATCCGCATCTTAATGCCCTTTTTGAGCCCTAGTGTCGTTAGTCCATCGGCTTAAACGAGCGGGCCTTCAGATCCTGGACACTTTTACCGCCTGACCCCCCCCCTTACGTTTTCTAACTCCCCATCTGTTTACCGCCGTCCTGAACAGACAGCTGATAGAACCAGGTCCAGCAGCTAGATTCCCTGATTTGCTGCCTCTTCTTTGAGGATTTAGTCTCTCTTCGGTCACCTAGAACGTCTATGTTTTTTTTCTAAGCCCGAAGTTTTGATCGACCGCCGGATAAGACTTGCTATTTAGGCTCCTTGCCCTCTGGGTTTGGATCGTCGTTTCCTATACTTGTTTGCATCTTCACAGTTTCACAGCAGTTCTCCCTTCCTGCTCCTCTCCCCTCCGGCTTTTTTTTCCTCTTTTCCCCTCGTCAACCAGACTCTTGCGAGTCCGGTCATCTCCTGCGCGCGCTCTGCTGAATTCCTGCTCGTGATTTTTTTCCGCGCCTCTCCTTTGTAGGATACTTTTGATGCGTGCGGAACTCCCCTCTGTAGATTTGGACGCTGTTTTTCCCCTTTACTGAGCAAGCTGCTTCCAATGACCCATCAGAGGCACTCTGCAGGTACTTTTTTTTCTCGATTGTCCGGAATAGGCTTTCCCGTAATCCCCCCCGATTTTATTTGGTTATAGAACTAGTGAGGACGATGCCTCATCTTTTTTTGACTTCGTCTTATCGTTATGTGTATCCTAAACGCTTTTTAGACCCCCCGAACTATCTGTCAGGTGAGTCCCGGATAAAATTTTGGTATTTGCAGCCCCATGGCAGACAGAATGGACCCTTCGAGTTTTCTTTTGGCAAATGATTTTTTTGGCTCCTTGAACGCATCCCCTGCAGCATCCGATGACCCAATTTCGGTTTTTTTTCGCGGATAATTCCTGGCCATATGAATTGATCCAGTGTGGTCGAAAGTTCATAGCGTCTCCTTTTGAGGGTCAGACAGCCCGCGTTGTTCCTTGAGTCTGCGTCTATCGCCAGCCTGCCAAAACCTCGATTCCCCTTGTGATCCTGAGATTCCTCGAAACCCACTTTCCCTCCCCGGCCTCGTTAGTAGTTTGCGACCGGCGCCCAGGAGGAACCAATCCGTCCATTTGACTTTCTTCCCACTTGAATTTTACGCCTTCCTTTCTAAACCCGTTAAACCCCCACCCACCCCTTCCCACCTCATCCCTCCACCCCACCTCCCCATTTTCCATCCCAAATCCGCCAGAACCATCTTGAGGCACCCCAGACTGTCACATATGTGCATAGCTTATGTCTCCATCCTATGGTATTTCCGGAAACCAGCTGTTGCCTTTGAGTATATAGAAGCGTTTTTCTTCTAGCTGTCTAGAGCTCCTTTCATGTGTTGGTTGACTTCTCCCCAAGAAACTTCCAGACCCTTTGTATTCCAAACCCCACCTGCCGGACAGATACCTATAGTTTCATTGCACTCCTCAACATGCTGGCCCCCCGGCAATCTTCCCCCCCCCCCCCCTTCTTGGGGTTCCTTATCGTGTTGGATCTTTAATTCTTTTCCCTCGACCGCCGCGGATCTGTATCCCTAACTTCTTTTAGACATGGTGGGGCATTTCTGACACCAAGTCTCTTCTCCCGGGTCTTTCCCTTGCCACCAGAGCGCGCTGCGTTGCTTTTTCGCGAAAGCTAGGATTTTTTCCTGGCGGTGTCTCCTGAAAGTACCTTCCCTTGCCTCTGGTTTCTTTGCCCCCGATCAGCTCCCTCTTCTATCCGTTTGTTGTTTCGAGCCTCCATGTTTTTTTTTTTTTGTGTGTTCGCCGCCAACTGAAGTCTTTCCCCGAGTTTTTGATGTTCATCCTGCTTTTTCCACCTCACTTTACAATTTGCTTTCGCGACACTCGAGATTTCCTGTTAGAGCTCGCTTTACCCGGCTCAATCCCCTCTTTCTACATAGACCCCCTGTCGGACCCCAAAGTGAGGTTCTCAGTATGCCGGCGGTCCCTCCTTTCCTCTGTCTCCCCCACACCTCCTAAAGCACCCCCCTCAAGGCTACCTCCCGATTAATTTCGGTTCCCCCATGTTAACGACTTTGCGTTTCCGCCCACTTGGTTTGAAACACCCGCATCCTCGAACCAGTGACTGTGCTTCACCCCCACCCACACCGCAGGCCGAAGCGTCCACCCTCTCGACGCTCGCGGTGCGCCCCTTTTTGCCGCCAAGGTCAGGACCCCTGCCCGCCATCCAGGGACGACTCCAATATCTGACCGGCGAATCCTTGCCGGAGGTCCTCCACGCGGTTGCTTCTTTTTAGGTCCCTTCTCCTCTCGTAGCGACCCCTTACAATTCTTTTGTTCCTCCGACTTTTCCTGTGTCTTACCAAATCTGCCGCCTGGTCGTTGTTGTCTTTCCTTCTGAACCTATATTAGGACATTTCTCCCACAGTCGGAACGGTTATCATGGATGCCCCTTGCCTCCGAATGCTCCCCCGACCGTTTGCTTCGTTTCCGACCCCCGTCAAAACGGAGCTGTCCTTTGACATTTTCCCTGCTTTCGAGTCCCCTTAACATTGAGTCCCCCCTCCCACCATCCCACGGTCTGAGGGTGAGTCCTAGGCTTCCTTACAGCATTGAGCACCGTCCTCAATGAATTTTTGACCCCTTGCAACCCCTCCCATCAGAGTCCCCCCCCCGAAAAATTTGAGCCTCTCAACCAAGAGATCCTGATAACCACCCCCACCTTCCCCGGACTACTGAGTAAGTTCTCCCAGTGAGATACCCACTGCTTCATACGTTTCCTTTTGCCCTGCCTCACCCTCAAATCTTAGTAATCCTCTGACAATTAGTTACCCCTTGAATTATTCCTCTGAACTGCTAGTCCCGACCTCCCCCCTTAAACCTCCCTGCCGCCTTTTCCACCCCGGTACGCGCGGACTCATCTTTAGACCCCAACCGTCGATCCCTCTGCTGATGTATGACACTTCCTTCTTGTACCCCCGGATTGGTCCATGATTCCCCGTGAGATGGGCTCGGAACGGCGGTCTCCCTGCTTTGTCATGGCGATGCCCTTTCTTCTCATCTGCATCCGCAAAATCTGCAACCCCCTGATCCCACTAGCAACTGTTTCGAGCCGGTTTCCCTTTGAGTTGCTAGCCCTTATGATACCCCCTGGTCTTTACCCACTTATGCCTTCGTCCAGTCAAACCATAGCAACCTTCTCACTCCTCTTTTCGTCTCGGCATAGCGCTCTGGATAGCCCGCTTCACCCCTTTTTAAGGCTTTTCGGCTATGTTCCGCACCATTACAGTTTTCGCCTTCCTTCCTTAAGTTTCCATTCCTACGGCCCCTTCCCCTAGGGTAAGCCGATGCTTAAAAATACGCACGCCGCAACCAGGATCAGTGAGACCTAACCTCCTCCCTGGTCTTGAGCCAATACACGTGTAGACAAGCCCCAAGGTCAGTTCCTTTAATAGTCCGCCCGGTGACCCCAGATGACCCCTTGACGAACTGTTTTTGCTCTGAAGGTAAACCCAGGCAAGGTAGAGTGTTCTTCCCCCTGCACCACCTATGTAAAACCCCCCACAATCAGCCTCCCACATTAGGCCCCGCCTCTTCATGGGAAGATTTTCCCCGTGGTCTCCTTCTGTCTGTTCAGGACATCCCCACAGATCTGGGTCTAAGTGAGCCCCTTTCGTAGCCTTCCTCATCAGTATAATTCGTCCTTCCGCACCCAGGAGACGTGCTGCAACGTTCTCCCGTGGCGCCCCCCCTTAAATACTCTCTTTGAGGCGCACCCCCTTTCTCCGGGCACTTTAAGAGCCCCTGTTCCCCCTTTTCTTCAGTACTTTGCTTCATCCTCCTTCCGCCGCCGTACCTCCGGTAAGCTTTTCCCTTCCCCCGAATTCGCGACCCCTGAGACGCTTTTCCCCTCCTCCGATTCAGGTCCTCCCGGCCGAGTGGTCGATCCTGAAACGCTCTTCCCACGCCCAAGGTCTATCCGGCCCGTCCTTCCGCTCCCGCCTTTCTTATCCCCCCCCGCGCCTCGAGCCTCGGGCCCGTCTTCGACCTTCTGCGGTTTTGGGCGCACGTCCCACCCCATTCTTCCTACCCTTTGGAATTAGCATCTCCCCAAATCACCTTCGTCACACCTCCGTTTTTGAGTCTATTCGATGCGTAAGGGGACCTCTGCAGTTGAAGAAGGGTGGAGGCACCCGCTCCCCCCCCCTATTGCCGCAGGGTCATTTTCTCAGAGTTCCCCACCTCAAGAAGGATAGTTCTTTTTAAGTTTTAGAAAATTCGTATCTAGCCTCTCTGAGTTCCTCTCCTTTTGTCGAGGTGAGAGGTTTGGGACCTAAGGGAACCCCCAAACCGGAAGATCGCCCCTCCCTACCGAGAGTTGGGATCGTCCGACAGCGCCCCCTTATCCCGAGAGCCCTCACGTTTCCCAGGAGTACAGTAGGTCTTTGAGCAGGCGCTTCTAGAGCCCCCCCCCGGCCTTTGACCTTGTTTAATATGGTTCTCTTGAAGCAAACCATATTTTTTCCAACAATTAAAAGCTTTTCTCCTGGTGCTCTTCCCCCATGGCCCATCAGTGTACACCCTTTTAGCCGTTGTTGAGGTGCTACCTTATACTTTCATGAATCTTCCCTTCTCGGTAGACACAAGTAAAACGCCCCTCTTTTTCTGTTCAAGCGTAGTGCCCTCGTAGTTAACCTTGTTACCCTCAGCGACCTCGTGCCGCCCCCCCGAGGCTCCGTCCCCAGGGCCCCAATCGGTCGGATTCTACTGGTTAGAGATGCGGCACCTTTTCTCTTCCTCCCCTCTCAAAGACCCCCCCCCCACACGCCGGTATTTCCCTGAGTGTGAAACCCCAGATTCCGCCCCTTTTTGACGGACTTTTTCATTTGCGGTTCCCCCCGGTATTAATGACCGGTGACCTAATTTCCCGTGATTTTATAATGCCTCCCTTGCAGAGTGTTGTTAATGTCGTAGTTTTGTCCTCGGCTTAAAACTTCATGCGTTCCCATTCCCCGTCGTTCTCCCCCCCTCCTACAGGCCTTAAGATACTTTTCTCAGTTCAACTCCAACATCCGATTCGCTTTTGTACTTGAGTTTTGTGCCAACTGTCACTTACAGCAGATGCCCCACCACCCGTGACAGCCATCGAGGACTTGGCTGCATTACCGGCCGGCGGCCTGCGTGGGTTTGGAAACCCGTGTGTCGGGTCACTCCCTGCGACTGCCGCCCTTCTCATTCACTTGATTGTAGAGTTGACTAGTGCAGATTGCTTTATTTAATTCGGATTGTATGGCATCCCCACCTCAGGTTTTGGTCGCGGCCATGTCGTCGTACGAGCCCTCGAACTCTGAAGTTACCTTCCCCTTCGTAACAGCTTGCCGGTTCTTTTCTTTGTTCTTCCCGTCCCCTCGCGCATCGTCCTCTTTTTTCTACATTCATTTGACGTGCAGCGCTTTCACCTTGTAGCTTAGGCCCCTTTTCTGTCGAAGGTTTTTTTCTTAGGTTTCTTTTCCCCCCAGGTTCCGCCTTCCCTCCTTCCCGTTTTACACTTCAGCAGAGCATTCGTGCTATGGAGACGGGAGCCTAGGATGTCCCCTTTATTCACAGATTCTTTTCTGTTTAGCGCAGATGTAGGCTCCCTTTGCCCTTTTTCCCCGGTGCGCCCCTTTCTTATACTTTCCCATGTCTCCTTCGCTCTTTTCCCTCATATTCGGCGGTCCCACGCTCGACATTTATCTTTTTTTCCTCGCGCATTTGGCAACGTATTTTTGCCTTTGGCGCTGCGGCACTACAACTAACAATCGAACTTGAACCAGTTCGTCTTTTCGGCGTTTTTTTAATTTTCCCACGGTCCCAATTGCCGGAGTGAATAAAGAGGGGAGCTGGTGGGTCTGTCATAAATTTTGCTTGTTTTCCGAGAGCCCATTCAACCCATTCAGCTCTCTCAACTGACGACTTATGAATTGGCTCCTTTGTTACCGCACCCCTCCTTTTGCCATTTTTTCGTTTATTTGATTTTCTCGAAAGTTCGACACTTCGGAGGACACGATTTGTATTGGTATGCTCCGATCCCATCTGGTTCCTTTCCCTTCCCCCTCCTTCTTCCCACCCAATCGTCCGACCGTTCCTGACCTAGACATGTCATATTCCGCCATGGACTTTAGGTAGTGTTGAAATTGGCGGACCCCTTTCCTAGTTTTTACTACCCGTCCCGCTTGACGAACGTCGACGTATGCGTTCAATGTGTTGGTTATTCACCTTTTTCTTAAAGTTAACTGTTAGCTTCGTCCCCCCCAGTGGGACTCCTACCTGTTCATTTTCCGCCGAATTTCTTCGCGGGCCCCCGCCGATCGCCCTGGTTCGATTGACTTTAAACCTTGCCATGCATAATTCCCTCTTTTTTCGACAGTTGGCGCATTTGCCCCAAAAATACGTCTATTTCTGATTCAGTTTTTTCCCCCCCTGCTAGCTTATTTCGTTTTCGAGAAAAATTCTATTCTTTATGTCCTTTGGTGGACGCTCTGACACGTCAGGAAGCGCTTTCGTTGGTTTTTTCCCTTCTATCTCTCTCTATTCTCATTGTTTTTGTGCGGGAGAATATGGTCCTACGCCCCCTTCCAGACCGAGGTGACGTTTTCATCGAGTAACCCGAACCCCCCTGAAATAAGAGTAATCTGATTCTCCCCCTCTTTTCTTTCTGCGATTTTTCTGCCTTGCATTCCGGAGTAATTAGATTTCTACCCCTTAGAAAACGCTTTCTAAAGCGCCAGATGTCAAGCTTTTGTGTCGTGATTTGCCTTCCCCTCTCACACCACCTCATGCCGATACGGCCTCCTCCTCATTTTTTGACAATGACCCATCTGTCGCAGTTTTCCCCTTTTTGGGAACGCATATTCCTGGAATGCTTAACCAACAAAAATCCTCCTCCTCTCCAGGTGGCCCCATCTCGCTTCCTGCTTCTCCCCCTATTCCTGAATTTCACACGGCTATGCAGATACCATGCGAGCAGGAAGATCGTTTGCCCTTCTGAACGCTTTCCCAGTGCCTCAAGCGGTGTTCTGTCCCTTCCCCGTAACGAAGTTCTAGTCGTCCAGTTAAAAAAGGCTTTTGATCAAGCCCCTGTTTTTTAGATGACATTCGTAGGCTCTTGCGGGTTCCTCGGTTGAACATCAGACCCCGACAAAGTTACTACTTTCCTTTCCCCCGGCGTCCGTCAATCCTGCCGAATCCTAACCGAAAGGATCCCGAGACGTCACCTGAACCAAATTCCGCCTTCTCGGTGTAAAGACCGTTTTCCTTTTTCCGATTCCAGTCCCCAAAAGGACATCTCCGAAACTGTTAATTATCGAGGTTTTCTCACGAAAGTAAGCCCAGCAGGCAGCAACCGCTAATCATTTTTCTTGCATTGCGCGTGCCCAAACCTCAATGTTTGTACGCCTGCCCACTTCTGGATCTCTAACCCCACTCGGAATTGAACAGCACTCAGGAACAACAGCGCCGAAGAGCCCTTTCCCTCCGGGTGGACCAATATTAGACTACCTCTAAGGAGATATCACGAAACGGGGATGACCTCTCACAGGCTCTGAGACTGATCGGAAACTGTGACCTCTCTCAGAAGCCGTACTGGTTAAGCAGTCAAGTCCGATCCTCAAGAACCCCTATT
>Ga0179591_1268968_pt1 | contig 10799 bp, 7 predicted proteins | sample CZOMad2_1_08_16f_FD_182891 | JGI IMG/M metagenome (GOLD analysis project Ga0179591, IMG submission 182891) | Vadose zone soil fungal communities from Angelo Coast Range Reserve, California, USA - CZOMad2_1_08_16fungal (PacBio error correction) | ecosystem: Environmental > Terrestrial > Soil >... | reverse complement strand
CTTTCCGGGAACTTGACTCGCCCCCGAGAAGCCTTCCACCCCTCTTCTCTGACCCCCATCCGATCCCCCCTCCCTAAGAGCCCCCTATTAAAAAAAGGTGGTTCTGACTCCCGGTTAAGACCCCCAACCCTTCAACAGTCAGATGACTTTAGACTGGACCTCACCTTTTGAACTTCCTGCCCCTTCCTCCTTTCAGAGTAAAGCAAGCGGTTTTTAGCCCCCCCATTTTGGTCATGATCCGTTCACTACAGGTTTATTCCAAGAGCTTTGTTTCTCCTTGCTTTCCCAGTAGTTCGAGAACTGAACTTTTTCTCGTCATAACATATACTGAGATAGGGCTTGTGCCACTCCTGACTCACCTCAAACGGCCAAATAGCTTACCCGGTTCCATCCGAACCGAAATTCCCCCCTCAGTTGCCTTTGAGAAGGTGAAGCCCTCTTTCCCCCCGTCTCCCGCCAGGGCCATTGAGATGTCACGAGACGATAAGATTCCCTCTTGTCCCCTTGAACCGAGAGGCCGGAAAAACCCGTTCTGTTGCCAGGAAGAAGACTACCTTTTTCCATTTTGCTTCCATCTTTTCCCCTGATGTCTGTAGGATAAGGTCAGTTTCAAGTTTTCGGGCCTTTGCATCGTTAATAAGGTCTTCCGGGATCTGTCTTTTCTTCGTTCCCCCCCTCCCCCCTCTGCAACAAAACACTTGCCTTCTGAGCTCAGATTTTTTCCCCCCCCGCTCCGCGAGCGGTACCCGCTCGTCCAAGTTTTTCTGGATTGAGTTTATACAGTTGCCCTCTTTTCTTTCGCTTGGGAAGTCCTTTTTCAGATAGTCTCATAGCTGCGCCCTTTTTTGCCGTCCCTCTGTCTCGCGAGCCTTCATTACTCAGTAAAAGATCTTTCACGCTCCCCTTCAGTAATCAATACCTGTGCATTCGAAGTCGAATTACCTATTCCGTCTCTTTCGCCCAAAGCGGGGCCGCTGGTGAAACTCACCAATAGAGGTTTGTATTTGGGTCTTCCCCGACTTTTAACGTTTAACCGGGGCTTTTCGTCTCCTGACGAGCTTGCAGGATGAGCTGACTTTTTTTATGAAGGCAACCCCACTTCCTCGCACTCCCGGTCCTTTGAACCGCGACCCCGCTCCCCCCCTTTTCGCTTTCTCCCTCTTTTCCGAACCGACTATCGCCGCTCCAGAGTGCGAGGTATACCGATATTGTTGATGGGCGTTGTAGTTCTAGGCGATCTACGTGGCAATTTAATTTGACTTCGAGGGTGGGGTTTTCCCGGACTTCAGATCGTAGATGCCTGCGTTGGATAACTTGCTTTGACGGCTCAAGCCTAATCGCCAGCCCCGCGTGGAAGAATCGTATCTAGGGTAGTTCTTCCCACATCCCGCCCCCTTCTCTGGTCCGCACCTCTGCCGTAACTCGAAAACGTTCAGGTACTGACCCGCTACGGAGTCAGTTCTGCCGGAGGCGGATGTTCCTCTATGATAGTACAAGCCCTGTTCCCCTTTCACACTGTAATGCGTTTTCGTTTAGCAGTCTGACCCGTCCCCGCCGATCCTCTCCCACCAGACGACCTTCCGCCGACCCTTGAGAATCGGTACCTGCAGAGGATCTTAAAAGTAAGGGTGGCGTTAAAGCGTCCCCTCGAGTGTACTCGGCCGATCCGTAGGACACGCCTCTCTACGCTACAAATCCCCCTCCCCCCTGTCTCACAGCCATTCACCTATCTCTTTAGCCCGTTGTTTTGCGAGAGTGACTTGGGGGTCCGGGACTTGCTTTTCGCATCCCCTAGGGATCGAGGGAGCGTTGTCGCCGAGGATTTGCTCCCCCCCCGATTACTCCCTTCGCTTTCTCTGCCAACCCTGCCCGAGGAATGTTTCTTTTGCCCAGACCTTCTCAAGGTGCGGCCCCCTAAGTTTATTCATGAAGTCTTTTAGTGGGAGGCTTCCAGGTTAAATAACGGAGCCTTTTCCCTATGAAGAGAGATCAACCTCGTAGTTCCCTTTCCTAGAATTTCGACGGCGTGGCGACTGGCCGAAGATAGCCCCTTAGAAGGCCGGATCGGTCCCACAGCCGAGTCCGGCTGGACCTGTTCCTCGTGCCCTACTGTGAACCGCTACCCCTCCGATCGTCCGCGGTTTGTGCTCTCTCTCTTTTTTGCGAGGTTCCAGGCCTGGCTTCTCGTTCAGTTTCTCTTTTGCTCTCCGGCGCCGTCCACGTCCTCATGATCTCTCCTTCGACGCTCTCCGCACTCCGGCCACCCACCTACTGAACTTTTTTTAAAGAGGCAGATCCCGTTAGCAACCTTTTACAAAGCCCACTTTCCAAAAAGATCTTGTCTACGCATATTTTTTTCCGGCTCTTTCCCTACCTAAGCGGTGAGGAGGGGATCAGTTTCCTCCAGTTGGGTTTTCCCTTGCGTAAAAGTCCTATCCTTTCTCCGTGCTTCCTTGCAAGTCCCGATCCATAAAAGTAGAACTCCCCCGGATTCTCCTCTAGTACGCGGACAGGTGAACACATTGTGTCCGCAAAGGGTTTCACTTATTCCTCCTGCTCTCTACAGACCCTAGGTCAGCAACCTTCGTGATTGTTTTGGCACCTCTGAAGTTCTTTTTTCATTTCACGCTACGACTCTACTCTCCCTTCCCCCCTGCCATCACCTTGTCGGCGTACTGGATGTTCCAGGAGCTAAGCCTTTACCTTTCAGATTCCTTCCAGATCGCTACCTTGCCAGGCGGCGTTACGACCGTGGTGCCCAATCAGGGTCCCGAGTTTGCTGGTTGTGCTTCTTTTTTTTTTTTCTCGACTCCACGGTTACGGAATGGCTTGAAGACCCCCCAGCCCTGGGGCCCCGACTCGGGCGCGGAGTGCATTCCGGCCAGCGGCAAATTTTTCCCCGTTGGCGGGCGTTACTACATTTAACGGCTCCCCGGATGAGGATCTTTTTTCAAGTTTTTCCCGCGATTAGTATAGAATCATGACCGGCCTAACGGAAGGACATTTAACCTTGTTCTCTGATTAGTCCAAGTAGCCCGTGGTCCGCGGATGCCGAGGCCCCTCCCCTGTTTCCTTCTCTTTGGAATTCTTAGATTGAAGAGTCTGCGTGATAGTAATAGGACTTTTCCCGGTCCTTATCTGGGCGGCCTGGATTTCCCCCCCCCCGACATAGCCCCGGCTCAAGTAGACTTGCTGTTGGTTGAAGTCCCCGTCGCAGTGTTTTCCTGAAGGGAAAATTTTCTGGGGCGTTTTGTTCCAGTGTGGACCCCCCCCCCCCTGTGACCGATAGATTTTTTTCCCGACCGCATCTCAGGAAGGCTTTGCCCCTTAAAAGTCATTGCCCTGAATCGAGTACACCTGCCTCCAGTCTCTTTTGCTGAGTGTCCCCCACCTACATCCCTATTGATTATGAAGTCAGTCTACCCTCTTTCATTTCTTGCACCTCCTTTTCCCGGCGTGTTTTCTTAGAAAGTTCGTTTTTTTTATTTCTACTTTTTGCCCCCACCGATTCTAGAAGGCCTCCCCCAGGAAAACGTGAATGCGTTTGCTTCAGTACTATAGTAGAAGGACGAGCCCCCCGGTGTTCTAACAGTTAGCGGTTCTCCCCCATGACCTTCTTTCTTGTGGGCGTTCAGATAACCCCCCGAACTATTTTTCCTTTAGTTCATCACTTTTTTCTTCATGGACCTCTTAGAGAAAATGGCCCCTCGTTCTTGTTTTGTGACCTTTCCCTTCTGCATCAGGAATGGTTTTCACTTACAGCTCCTTCGTCCTTTCCCTTCGGGGACCCACTACTCCTTAACCTCAGACTAATTGGACGCGACTTTCAAGTTTCGCCTCTCTTTGCTTAGACTTTCCTGGAATTCTCTTAGAGAATGGGCGGTCGGACCTGACTTTTGCCACTATTGGCTGGCCCGTCGTACGGAAGTGCTCCTCCCTTCCCAGCCCCTGAGAATCCCACGATGGATGAAGGAATTCGACATGGTTCCCTTGACCTTCTCACCTCGTCGGGCCTCCGGCTGGAAACTCAGGGAGGGTACTCCTAGACCCTCTCTTTTACGGTCTCCCCATGATGCTCCTTTTTTTCCTTCTTCGCCAGGGTTCAGGATTAAATTTTTTCTTTGTGACTTTTCTCTTATCACCCTTCCAGTCATTCGGCCCCTCGCGTCTATACGCGTAATCCATTCCAAGCAAGGTCTCGGCTGCCTCCCTTGCTCGTTCAGCCTCCCTCCCCGGAATGTAATTTATACGACAACTATTGCTCGTCTCCCGGCAACTCACTTTCACGCCCCTCTGAATGCTCGTTCTACAAGCGAGGGAGTTGTCCACCCCCCCCACTTCTCCCCCGCCCCCCCCACCCCCCCCCCCCCCCCCCCCCCCCATGCCCTATCATGTCGCGCGGGCTCTGATTTGTGCCCTCTTTATGATTTGTAGGAGGAGGAACTTTTTATTTTTTTTCGTGAGGCTCCCTCAGAATTTTTTCTGGAGACCCCCCCATGTAATGAAGAAGTTAGAACTATTCCAACTTTTGGGGGCCCTTGCTTGAGGTTGAGGTGAGAAGACAATTGCCAGCTTTTCGTTCTTCTATCCCTGCCCCCCCGCCACAAGAACAGGCGGCAGTCAAGGTGATTAAAATTTGGCAGCGCTCCCTTCTCCGGGGCGGCTTTGCCCGTGCCACGCGTTCGGGCTTTTCCAGCCCCTTATACGACGTGCCCTTTTCCTTGATTCCCCCCTTCACTGGATACTAGCTCTTTTACTGCCATTTTTTTCAATTGAAGACTGCCCTCCCTTTCGGTCCCTAGTCCTGCGAAGGCTGTGGGGAGAGGTTTTGTTTTTTTTGGACCTCCTTGCTTTTTCTACTTCCAATCGGTTATGCTTTCTTTCCATCAACTGACACTCTATGGAATCTGAATTTTTTCATCCCCTCCCTTTTTGCGATAGATTCCCTACTGTCCCATGCAGCGTTTATTGATGCAACGAAATCCTGTCTTTTCATGAGGCTGGGTTCCCCGTACATAGATCTGTTTCCCCAACCCCCCTCCTCCCCAAGGAGCGGCGGTGTGGGACGGGATTATGGTGTGGCGTCCCTGTCGGATATTTCTTTAAAGATTGGTTTAAGGTTTTATACACGGACGTGGCTTCCTTCTGGAGGAAACGAGAAGAGGTCAGGAAAGGCGGTTTCGCTGCAGTCTCCCGTTCGCCCCCCCCCCCCGCTGTTTTTTTAAAACATCCTTTCCTTTTTCCCCTTGTGGCTCTCCTTTTTGTTACCCTTCCTCCCAGATGACCTTTAAAGAGAAGTCACAGTATATTCGTCTCAATCCGAACGGTCCCCGCGGTTTGCGGGGGATCGTTTCTAACTCGTTCCATTTCTTCCACATACTACCGTCTGGTGTTGTCAAAACCCATGTAAGCCCTTCCCCTACAGGATTCCCCCCCTCCACGCGAAAAGTTTCTTAGTAGACGCGGCTATGTACTACTCCTTATGTTCCGTCGCTGTAGTCCCTTCTCTCAGAGGAATGGCGGGATAGGGCCTTCCTTTGACGTCTCCGGCACGATATGATTCTGACATCCCCTGCTGTTCCGGCGGACTGAGAAACAGGTTTTTTTGCATCGCCCGGTTTTCCCTCCTTCTTAGACTTATAGGCCAGGTAGGCCAGGAACTGTGAGACGCCCCTTTTTGACGAAGCTTTGGAGAGCAATTCGCCCTCTACCGCCTCGCTCTCTTTAGCTTCTCCCCCTCGTAACCAGGAGGTTGTCCTTTTTCTTCAAACCTCGGGATCAAAGCCCCGCCCCAGCCAATGGCATGACTTCCCTTGGGTAACGGATTCCCTTTGGGTTCTTGTCTCACGCGACCTCCCCCAAGAAGAGGCGACAGCGGGGCACAGGGAGCCCATGCTAAGTAGAACGTTCTACTTTCAATTCCTTCTACTCTTGTATAATCTGGCCCTGTAAGCTTCGCGAGGGCGGCGGTAGTTTAGCGGACCAGACATGGTAGATCTTATCCAATTCTTGCGATTCTTTCCCTAAGGGCGACAAGGCGATCTCCGCCCACCAGTTGTGGAAAAGTACGTGGCTTTCCAGTTGCGGCCCCTGGGAAGTCATGAAGAAACGACCCTGAACTCCCATTGTAGGCTCTCATGATCAAAACAATCTTAGAGATATCGCGCCTATTTAATGCCCACCTGGTGTTATGATAGAAGTTCCTGCTTAACCCTTCACACGTTTGAGAGCAGTTATTCTGAGGGGGTTACATCCCCTTGTGTGCCAGTAAGTAGACCTGTTGATGACAAGCAGGGTGCGTTGTTGTGAGAAAATTCATTTCCATTCTTTTACCAGATTTCTCTCCCCGAGCATATCCTGGGTAGCAGAGTAAGAGGTAGCAGTGTCCTTCATTACTTTTTTCCGCAACTCTCTGGCTTCTAGCGGCCCAAGCACCGGGCAAAACGAGACATCCCTGCTGCGTTCTGCGGACGTTATGGACCCCTCCCCAGTTCCAGAATCTGAACGTCGTTGCGCAGCCGCAGTCCCTTGTCCTTCCGACAGAACCAGATAGTCCCCCTCTCAGGAATCTTCGCCGATCACAATCAAGAGTCCTTGCAGTGAACCCGGCAACCCTTTCCTGGGAAAGGCAGCCGCCGTTCCTTTTTTTCCCTTTTGGAGAATCCCCCAGCTACTGGGCACGGGGAATGGTTTTATTCTTTACTGTCCTATGCTCTGCGACCTGCCGAAGGGATTGGGAACCGGGAGTCGTTTCTCTTTCCCTTACCTCACGTTCTTCTCTGGTAGTTCAGATGCAACCCCATTTCAGGGTTTCAGACTTCAGCGCCCGCCCGAGAGGGTCCTGATAGACTCCTTTCTTTAGACTCTTCTCCCTTGGCCTCGAAGTAACAAAACTGAAATGGGAAGCTACCTCCGTTGACCCCTCGCTCTGTGTGCCTCCCCGGGAAAACTTTTTGATCTTTTTTCTAATTATAACTTCTGAGCTTTTTGTCGCACCCGTCCGATCCCGTTTACGGTGGAAGTCGATTAACTATAGAAGCGGTTCCTATTCCACCCTCGAACTTAAGCGGGTGCGGGGGGACCCCCCCCCCTAGAGTGCTGATAGATTTGGCATTCTCCAGCTGTGTCACCCAGGGTGTTTACACACTTTTTTAAGGATGCCCCCCTTCCTCCCAGAAAGGTTCGAGAGGACTGGCATCCGGTCGGTGGATGCAGCTCACTGGGATTAAGCGTACCGGCGTCACGATTTGGCCCGAAGTCCTCCCCTTTGCGTACGGTTATATAAACGCCAATCAAACCCGTATTTCTTTTTCCAGGAACTGGGCCTGCCCCGGTATGCACGATAATGCAGAAGTTTCGGTTTCTTGATTCTTTTCCCCCCCCTTAGTGCTTTTTGTTGGACGGTAGGGAGTCAGCTTACTTAATGTAGTCATCCATGAGCGGGCGTCCTGCTAAGAGAAAGTCACCCTTCCTCTCCCGACCGCCCCTGGTTGAAGAATCTTTCCCTCCTTGATTGTATAAAAAGCCGCATCTTTCTTCGATTGCTGTCGAAAGTGCAGTCCCCCCAACTGACCTCGGCCTCCTTTCCCGTCGAAGGGCGTATATCGGCCTTGTGGCTTTCTCGTCCACGCCCGCGCCCTTTTCTGGACCGAATCCCTTTCTCTCGCTGACCCCCCGAGGCCGTAGGTAACGAAGTAAACTTGTCACTCCTGTGGTACTCGGGCCAGACGGTCTGTGACCCCTGAGAGAATCCTCGTTTTTTCCATTTTCGCCCCCCCTCGGTGTGAATAGAGCCCTTCTTAGCCCCGAGCCCCGATCCCCGAGGCTAAAACCACACCGCTGCCCTATCTTTATCCCACCCGTTTTTGTTGAGAAGCCTTGCCTTGGCTGTCTAATGGTTTTTGTTTCTGTTCTCCGAGGGATGGAGGTCGAGAACTCTTGATTCACCAGGGCTTACTCAGCTCCCGTCAATCTTCATGGAGATAGAGCACTTCCCATCCCTATTCCCTATTAAACTTTTGTATCTGATAAGGTCGTCGTTGGGCGATGGTTAACTCCCTGGGAGGAAGCTGTTGAATGACTACGCGGATTCGGGCCTCGTCCTCCAGCGTTCGCGGCTGGAAGAGGACTCGACCCTCTCGCCTCTACCCCTGATACCTAGCCGCGTACGGGTGTTGTCGTCTTGACGGAATCCTCTTCTGCCAAAGCTCCCCCCACCCCCGGCCCGGTTTTGGATGGAACATCCATCTTCAGCGCGTCGGATCTGGTTCTGAGTTTTCTTGCTTTCCGGTCGCCGTCGTGAGCCAGACGAGCTTCGACGGCTTTGTTCCCCCCTTTCCGGTCCCCCTATTAGGTTTTTAAACGAGGATCGCCGAGCACCCTTCACCCTACACTTTCCCAGTATCTGTTAGCACCCGGGGACCTACCTGTCCGCCTGCCCCCCTCGAGGTTTTCGGGGATCTTTTTCCCCCCGTAAGAAAATTTAGATTCACGGCGAGGGCCAAAGTCCAGGCTGTGCTTGGCCGTTTTTATCTGTGCCCGCGTCCCCACCTAGAAACTCCGCCCCTCGTACCGCAGTCATTTCCCCCTTCCCCTTCTGAAACCAGTGTGTCATTTTTCAAGGTTCAGTCCTTCCATGATGGCCGAGAACGCCAATCCTCCCCCCCGATTGTGGTTGGCGGACCGATGAAGTTAGTTTTTCTCCTTGACTTCGCTATATTTCCTCCAATGCAACTCGTAAAAGAAGGCGGATCTCCAGATATCCGGAGTAAATGGGTACCCCGGAGTCCTCTGAAGATATTTGTTTTCGTGGAGGCCCCTTCCCCGGAGAGTTCAGCATAGAGGCGCTATTTCATTGACCATGTTTGGAGCTCTCCGAGGTACTTATGGAATGGTAACCCACGTCACATCCTTGGCTTCAAGTTTTTGCGGAGTTACTTTCGCCTAATCATCAGTTTCCGGTGTTTTGTGCGGAGGACTCTGGTCATTCCGGGAGGAAACCTTCTGCGTTTCGCATCCATTTCCCATCTTCCCCAACTTTCAGCCGACTCTTTCAGGAGACTACCCCTTTACGGATTCCGTTGACCCTCCCGTCCTAACTATCGGACCTTGGCCGAGGAGGCCTCTGGCCCAGGTTTCCCAGCAGAGTGGATTTTTGAATTCTCTGGTTAGCTGTGTCTTCTCTCATAGAAGATGACAGGAGGGATAGCGGGACGGAGGAGAATAGCTTCCCCCCCGTCCCTTCCCCCCTTACCGTGGCGCATTGACCCGTCCACGAAGTTCAAAAGACTTGGTTTCCTCCATTGTTTCGGTGAGTGTTTTTAAAGCGTTGCACGCCGCTTCTAAATGATAATTCTACCCCTGAAGCCTTCCCCCTTCCCTCCCTTGACCTGATTCCTGCTATTCGGCAAAGTCGAGCGCGTGGGCAGATTGTGTACCTCTTCCCGACTGGGCATTCCAGGAAAAGCCCTGAGTGGCGTTTTCATCTCAATGGAGACGGTACGTAAGGGGCCCGTTGACTCACCACATCGAATGGCATAGGACCCAACTTTTACTGTCGGCCCCCTTGGAATTCTCTTTAAGAATTTGTAGGCTTATGGACCCCTTTACGTTTTTCCACTTTCAGGGCTCGGGACTTTTTTGTGTCGAGTAAGAGACACCTACTTCCTCGTCCCTCCGTTCGGACAGGAAGGCCTTGACTTCCAATTGCGTCCAAGAGGAAGTTTTTTAGTCCCCCTTTTTTGCTGGGAGCAGCTCCTTTTAAATAGGCAGATATCCGGTATTCTCTATTTTCCCTTTTGCCCCGATACTCCGCACGAGGGAAGAGAACCGTACATTGAACAGTTCCCTCATTTCGATGACCCTCCCCTTTATGGCTTGTGAGAATGGAGTCTGACCCCCTGACGTTTTGTAGCGGCATGGTCATGGCAGTTCTTAGGTCTTTTAGACTCCAAGACTTCTGGGCACTCCCCCCTGATGGTGAATGCTTAGAACCTATTTGGCAGTTGATTCTCACTCCCAAGCCCTCCTCCTCCCGGTTGGAAAAAGCTTTCTTTGCTTCTCAGCCCCCGGACAGGCCTGAGAAATGATTTTTGTAGACTGGACCAAGTCGGATTCAAAGTGCCTTTCTTTTAAAACTTTAAGTTTCTTCGTGGCTACCCCCCCGAGTTCCCGGCCTTCGTCTGGAAGGGATTCCCCCGAGCTGACGCCAGAAAGGTTGTCCTCCTTTTTCTTCTCATTTTCCCTCCCTTGAGGACAGTCTTCCCCCAGAAGATTAAGTCTTATCCCAAGTTTGAATCGTTTTTAGTGTTTGGACCGGCCGGGCTTCGTAGATGATTACGACTTCCCTCTCGTGTTTTTGGGAGTTCGGCCCCCAAGGATTAATAGTGTTGCCCCCGGTCTTCTCAAGAGGATTTATTTCCCCATTAAATGACTCGTTCCACCCCTCTTCCTGCGGGCTTTCCTTAGGGGGCTGCTTTCAGAGCATCGATCCGACAGATTCCCTTTGGGTGCATCCCATTCCGGCCCGCCCTACCAAGTTAAAGACTATTTTTTCTTCCTTCCCCTTTGGCTCGTTCCTCCGCCAGGGCCTGAAAGTAGTAGCGCTGTGACGGCCCTGACCCCCCGAACGGGGGGGACCGTCCCCCGTCCGTTCACAATGGGACCGAGAAGACCCTTGACCCAGTCCCTTTTTTCCTCCCGCCTTTTTTTCTCGACCTAGGAATTGCAATCCGCCTGTGGCGCCCCTTTTTTTTAGTCTCCCGGACTGGCCAGCCTATGAAGGGTCTGAGTTCTTTTTC
>Ga0179591_1359638_pt1 | contig 10800 bp, 17 predicted proteins | sample CZOMad2_1_08_16f_FD_182891 | JGI IMG/M metagenome (GOLD analysis project Ga0179591, IMG submission 182891) | Vadose zone soil fungal communities from Angelo Coast Range Reserve, California, USA - CZOMad2_1_08_16fungal (PacBio error correction) | ecosystem: Environmental > Terrestrial > Soil >... | reverse complement strand
CCCTTCTACTGTCCTTTTGGACGAAAAAGACCACTACGAATTTATTCTGCCCCCCACCCTAACGACGAAAGGACCTTTATTGTCTTTTATCCTGACTTCTTTCTCTCACGCGGACATATTCACGTTTCACTCTCACATTTAAATTACGTCAAGCAACAGGAAACCAACCCCTGCTTCCTTCCCTGCCTAAATCCTGAGCCGAATCCCTTTTACAAGATCAGCTCTGGACTCCTTAAGTTGTCTCCCCAGAAACTCAGTGGTCTTCTCCCCCAGGAAGCTGACTCCGCGTTACTCTCACTATTTATTCCCTATTCATAATTGCTCAGGATACTTTTCCAGTAAGGAAATGTTCTCCGATTAAATCCGCTTCGCCTGAATTTTTTGCCTCCCTTTCCCCTCTTCGTCATCATGCGTCCTCTCGGAAAAGGAGACTCCCCCCCTAAGTCTCCGGGATTTAAGGGCTTCCGTGGCAATCCTGGTTCTTCGGCAGTTCAGGTCTTTTTTCCTCCCTTCGATGCTTAGGATTAAATCTAAGGCCCTAATTTAATTCCCTCTTTTTAACCGCGGATGTAGTCTCCTCACCATGTCTCTCATGTAAAAGAGAAAGAGTTCCTATTAACCCCAATGAGAATGATACTCCTTTGAAAGGCTAATCCCCCACCTCCCCCAACCCCTTGTTTTTCTTGTTGTAGAAGCGGCCTGGAATTCTTGTGTTCCTGCAGTCTTCTAGTACAATGACGGGTGACAGAACATTGCCCCGGGATATGCGCATCCTGTCCCTCCTCTTAACATTCTGGGCGAGCCTTCTCCCTCTACCATTAAGAGATTAATGATGATCTTCCGCGTTTTTTAGGTCTCTATTTTCCCGATTCGGGTTCTCGTGACGCTTTCATGAATAATTAATTTTGAAGGACGAAAATTGATATGACGTGACGTTGTCCCCTCTGACTCCTCCTTGTCCTCCAGGAACTCAAGGGACGGGTTGACCCCCACTTAGAAGGAAAGGGACTCCCCCCCCTTAGATCCGTGACTTCTTACATCTCTCTTGCCGTCACCCCACGACCCTCTTTTTCGGGCCTAATCAACAAATCGTTTGAACCCATCCCAACCGTCGTGTTTAACCCCAGGAAAACGTTGGCTTTACCTTCCCCCCCCCTTCCCTAGTAATCGGCCATAACAGTTTTTTCGTTACCTGGAGATCCGCAGTCAATTTATGGTCTCCGGACCTGGCCATTAGGAGATGTGGTCCAGATAACGCCTTTCCAGCCTCCTCGTGTAAGATTCCCCCAGTGGTCAGAGGGTTTCCCTCCCGCGTGGATGGTTGTGGGGTATTGACTTTCGTAAGTAATATCAGTTTCATGCGCTCCCACCTCAGTCTGACATTTTGTGATATATAATTTAATTCTCGGAAGCACCTCTTCATCCCCCCCCTCTTTTCATGTACTTTCATACGAAAAAATTGAGCCTGCCGATCTGGAAGGCTCCCAGCAGCAGTTTCTGGTCATAGCCCTCCTCCAGACCCTCTCCCATCCTCATAATCCTTCATCATCAAAGGATTAGTCCAATTAGCAAATCCTATTCCCCCCCCCTCTACAGCCCCCCCCTCCACTGTGAAAGATACGATCGGGAATTACTCCAAATCAAGATCTGGAATGGTCCTGTCAACCGAATCCTTTTTCGGATTTATCTTTAACTCTTTTAGTCCCCCCCCCCAAGGTGTATTTGAGGCCTAATCTAAAGCTCATTTTCAGGCGGTTTACCTTGTCCGACACTTTCACGATTAGTAGATTGCTTCTGCCCCACTTTCACTAGATGGCCCCCAGATTCAAGGACCCCAAGGTCTCCCCCCCCAAAACCAACGCTGGGCGAAGAACCTGTCATTGAAATGACGCCGACGAAAGGTGCAATATTTTGGGTTCCATCCCCCCCCCCACTAGTTTCCCCACATCCACGGATTTGTTATTGTGTGAGCCCCCTTGTGAACCGTCTTGACCCCAAAAATCATTTTCCGGTGCATGTTTAGAGGAAGCTCAGTCTTAGGATATTTGATCGTGTGCCTGCCTTTCATACTGGGAACCTTTCCCCATTCATCTCATGGACCCCGGTCCTCGTCTCTCAGCGTAAATTGAGAAAGGGCCCCCCTAGTTCCTGATGTTTCTTGCTCTACAGACTGACTATCAGACTCTAATTTCCTCGCAGCGGTTGACTCCAGTAGCTGAGGTAATTCCCTTGTACAATCTTTCCCCCGTGACAGTCGACTCTCTCTCATTTTATGTTTCGTCGTAGCTGACGATCTCCGGCCCGATGTATATAAACCCTCGCAATAGAATGAGCCACTCCCCCCTTTCCCTCTTAAGGAAACCTTCCGAACCTATCCTTTTCTGAAAAGAATTTACCTTCGACTTCCCACTTACCACTGAGACCTCTAATGCCTCTATGGCATACGGTAGATTGGCCCCAGTAGAGTTGATTAAAGTGAACTGACATTTACCCATTTTTGATTTTCCATCCTTCCTGCTATGGTGTGAGCCGCAGATCTCCTCCCCCCCCTGCCACAAGGAGTTTCCCTGAAAGAACGGTTACCTGTCTCTTAATTCTCGGAGGATCAGAAATAAATCTCTCTATTTCATGAAGTAATTTGCGTCCCTTCCCTAACACGGCCCATAATACAGAGGACCACTAGTGTAAATTGTCTCCCCCCTCTCCCCTACTCACATTCCGTATACCCAAAAAGCGCTCTCGCTTCTACCCAGTGATTCGAACAATCCTTTTCTTGAAGTGTGCGATTCCATGTCCTTCTCAGAGAGTTGGCGAAGCCCTTTTTCCCTAGGAAAAAGCTCTCCCGGAACCGGCCACTTCCTTGTGTTCAGGCGCCTTTTCTAATACCCTTTGCGAGTGGGACCTTCCTAAAAACTCTCCCTGGTTTCCCTTCTTGTGCGACATGAGTCGTGCTCCCGTTGAAAATCAGCCCTTCCTGGTTTCTCCAATATGTTCTATATGGCGGTTCCCTCAGTGGTTATCTCATTAATTTCTACTGTGCAATCACCAGTTTTCAAGTTTTCTTGCAGATTTGAAATGACTTTATTCCCCTGCGGTATTAGAACATTCATTTTTCTTTTTAGCTTCATGTCCCCAATCGCTCAATTGATAATTGACGAAGCATAATATTTCTCTTCCCCTGTATTAATTTCAATGGAAAAGTCTCCTAAGATAGACACCAGTCCCTTCTTTTTTTCCCGTGGTAGAGGTCCACTACCCCATCTTTCCTCCCCATTCTTTCTCCTCTAATAAGTTGTGTTTTTTTATAGATAATTCCTCCTTATCGAAAGAGAAAACCCCAACCCCCTCCTTGAATGATGCTGGGGTATGAGATTCACTTGGCCAGTGCCCCACTGGAACTCCGTGAACAGCACAAACTTGCGAACCTGAGGTCACCATCCTTTGGGTTCGCCGAAGGTACTCTTCCCATTCTTCAAAGTATATTCCCCCAATTTCAACAAGGACCAGCAGTCATTTTCCAGTTTTTAGAAGAAAACTTCTTCTCCCCCATTAGCCTCCCCTTGAAAGTCACCGTTTGATATGAAACGGCCCCCCCCCTCAGAAATAGGACTATTGAAACGTAGACCCTTTTTCCAACTTTCCTCACCAAAGATTGTCACAACCAAGGACCTCCTCCCATGAGTCAACTCCCCCCTCATGATGAAAATCAGTTACAGTCGATGCCCTACCCAAATAGGCCGGGAAAGTTTAAGGAGTTATTTCGACCTAGACACCCTTCTCTTCCCCCTAGTAATTTCCTCCTAATGATGTAGCCAATCAACCAAAGCTGAAGACCCTTTAGTGTTATTCTGCCCATCTCATCCTCTTGGTATTAACTCGTAAGCATTTTATGGGTTCTTTCTTCCCTGTGATTCGGACCTCTACTTCCAGGATTCATCACATTCGACTCGGGGTTCGCCCTTGCAGGTAGACCCCAATATTCTTTTTCCAAATAGACTTCCCCCTATTTGAGTTTCCCCCCCCCTCTTGAATGTTCAGAAGCCAGGGTCCTGTTCAATTCCTTTCGGCCACCAAAAATGCGGTCTATAGAAAAATCTCGCTCGCTGAGACACACTATAGATACGATCAGCCCCCCCCCCCCCAGATTGATTTTTGTTCCAGGTTCACTTCTGCCATCCTTCCCTGACCCCTCTCCGATTTAAGTTCCCCACCCCCCTGGAATTTCCTTTTTAGGTGTTGAAAGTCAACTGTTTTCACAAATCCTAGTGTCCTTCTCGCCTTCTCCGGCATTTCCCCATTTTCTCCCTCCTGTTCTGAGAAAGTCTCTTCTTTTTTTTACGCTTGATTCTATCTGTCGCTAAGACCCAAAGCAGTACCACCTTCAGATTTTAAAGGTACATTACTACCGAGACTGACTTAGGACCCCTGACCCAAAAAACCCAATCTCCCCCCGCCTCCGAGGTAGTAGTTCTCTTTTCCCACCTTGCTCGCTACGCCTAAAGGAGCGATCCTCCTCTTTCGACTGGTCCCCCTAACTTACTTCGAAGGTGGATAAACAATTTTCTCCTCCATCTTACAGAAATTCTGAGCATCCCGACTGGGCTTCCGGGACCCTTCTAATCACACTCTGACCTCGCCAAGTTTCACCTTCAATTTAAAAACCGTGGATTGTGGAACTAGTTCCTTTCCCTCCCCCTCCCCCAACCAGTGAGGCAAGGCTCCCACATTAATTTACTCGGCGCCACGCGTTGCGAGTACGACCCTCCTTTGATCTTTTTTTTTCTTTCTAATTTTCGTCGTTGGTCCACGAGAAGAGTTCCTTGTCCCCCGATTTCCCCTAGCCCCCCCAGAAAGTTGCCGTTCATGAGCTAATGCACGATGTTAATTCCCCCAAAGACAAGGGACTCCTCCCCTCGGTCCCCCAAACCCAAGTTCGGTTTGACCAAGACCGTTCCTTAATCTGAAGTTCGAATCTACCTCTCCCGAGTCGGCCTTGATGTTGATTTCATCGCCTGGCGATTCGAAATCTCTCTCTGCTAGATAATATATGATTTCGTGGGCTCCTTCTCCAGATGTACCCGAAATTCGAGTATAGCTGCCCTGTCCCCTCAGTTTCCCTTTTTTCGATGACCCTACACTTAGCCCCTGTTTCCCCGGCAATTTTCCCATACTCTCCATTTGAAGCCCTTGAGATCCTGCTCTCTTTCCTATTCCTGCTGGACCCGCAAACCAGACAAAACCCCCGCAAGATGTCTTTAGAACCCATTTCCCTGAGGCATATTCCCCCTTGAAACCTCTTTTAGTGCTTCGCCATCTCCTCGTGACCCAGTGTGCGGCACAAAATACTTTCCTTTTCATTCATTACCGCGAACACTAATTTGACCCACGGAAGTTCGCCTTAAGACTTCTGTTTTAAAAAAGTTGTTCCTTTTCAACCCCCTCTACCCCTCTCCGGGAAATAGCCACGGTGGTAATCTACCCCCCCCTTCCTTTTTGAGATTTCCAACAGGAGCCCTCGATTACCTATCGCCCTCTCCTTTCCTGAGTTCAACCCAATTGTAACCGTCATTTGATTCCTGGAAGTCACCCTCCTGCCTGCCGTCCTTAGATACGTCGCAATTTCTTTTGCCACAATGTTTTTCTAATTATCCAGTACAACTTATCCCCTCCCCTCCTTATGTCTTTCTCTAAGGGACTTCCCCCCCCCTCCCACCTGAGTTCAGTATAAGAGTAATGGGTACCGACCATTCTCGTCGCCTCCCTACTTTCTTCTCATTTTTCGAGACTATTAAGAGACATTACATTACCCTTCCCCCCCTTTCGAGATCCCCTCCTTCGCGTAACCTTTCCCCTCTTACCAGCTTCAAGTCCGGCTTCTCTCTAATCAACATACTACCTTGCTTTTTGCTCTCTCTTTTGAAAAACAGAGAAGTTTTTTTGCCTTTAATTCCTCTTCCGACAGCTTTACACTTTCGATACCCTTATGAGAGGGCCTCTTAATACATCTCGTTTTCCCCTTTTTACTTTTGACCCCCTGGCAGTAATTCTCTTATTAGCTGTACCGTTTTTTCTCTGATCGATCTGAAACTCTCTTCCTCACGATTCCCCGCGACCCTTTGTTTCTCCTTAACGAGGTATCTCTATCTCTGAGCTCTACGAACATAATCTCTTAGTGAGTATGATGTGTTCCCCTACAACCTTTTTCCGAAGAACACGCGATTGCTCTTTCGTCGATTACCTGCTCTCTGTCAGTCCGCCTTAGATTCTGGGGAGAGATCTCAGCACGAAGCCTCTCTCTCCCCTCTTTCCGCATGTATTCCTGATAAGCCCGCCATTTCAGCAGTCATCCTACAGCTTTACTTCTTCGTTTAGATGGATTTTTCTCAGTCCCGGTATTAATAAGGGTTTTTTTCATGGGAATAATTCCGGCGATAGATAGACCCACAACACACACACATTCCCCACGCACTCGACCCCAGTCCGCACAGCGAGCACCTTTACCCACACATCTTAAGCTCGACCCCCCCCCCTTCCACTTCCCCCTTCCCCTCTCTAACGTAACTAGGAGGTCTTTCTTCCTACATCTCTTTCTTTTACTTCCGCCTAATCTTTTTGTTGAGATCTATTCCCCTGACTCCTACCCCTGAACCTTTCCCCGATCGTCCCAAGAAGATGACGAAGATCCTCGGAGTCTATTTCACTTTTCTCTAAGAAGTTGACTCTTTCCCAGTTTGACGACCGTCAACTTAATTATTCAAGAACCTTGAAACCACCCAACCTCTCAGAAAGTTTCCCTTCCAAGGAACTAGACGTCCTTCCCCTTCCTCGTGTAGATACGGCTGAAGAAGCTTTGCACCTTAATCGGTCCTCCAAATGAAAGCCACTCCGGACCACCCCTGAAGTCCAGAGTACACGTGAGTTCTCGTCTGATGACTCGATCCAGACCCCGCCTGTGAAACCATTAAAATTCGTCCTCTGTCTATCTCTGCTATGCGGGTTGCCAGACCCCAGGAGTCAAGATCAGGAAATGGATTATCCCCCCTCCCTACATCTTTACGTCGAAGGATTCAGGCCCTTTTTTTTAAGTCGGCACTTTTTAGGAGTTTTTTGTGAACATCCCCCAAGGAAGGTAGTTCTCAATTCAGGCATGTCCGGAAGGTTCGTCAGTAAAAAGATTATGTACTTCTATTACCTTCCCTTCTCCTCTCCACTGCAGCCAAGAGTTAGTTCCATATATCTTCAACTCAAAAAATGAGTCTCTGATTTCATTTGTTTCCTGACCGACTAGCACCCCCAACACTTAGGTGGTCTTCTTTGATGTGTATTCTCTCCTCAATGGACCTTCGGTGTTCAGCAGGACCGTCGTTAAATACTTTAATTAATTTGTCCTTCTCTCCACTTCCTTTTAATCCCTTGTTCCTGGATCGGTCTAAACGAGAAGACCTATTTTGCGGACTCTTAGTCCTTCATGTTCCTTCTCCAACAGTAGCGTAAAAGATCTATCTGGTCTGTAGTTCTCCCCTGTACATCTATCATACCCATTTCCTTCAGATTTGTCTCTTTAATTTGAATGCCTGATTTCGAGTGATCTATCATGCCCCCAAAGGTTATGCCCCTGCCTCATGTTACTTTTCCAGCGGTGGTAACCTTTATCTTAACTTCTTGGAATCCCCTGATGTTGAGACTGGACCGCTCAAACTAAAATAGTTCTTAGGTCCCCCCGAATTCCCAACTCTGATGTCCCGCGACAAGAGTTTTAAAAAGGCCAAACCTTTTTTGGCCCCTTCCCCCCTGAAAGTCAGCTCGACTCTCCCCCAAGTCGCGATATTAGGCCGGACCCCCCCCGGTTCTTCTTTGCCCACGTCTTTAAACCCGGAGCGTTCGACCCAAGAAGCGGTCTCGTCTACCTTCTCCACCTTGTGAGCTTTTCATATTCCCCCCAAGTGGTTCCAGCGACGTTGTGGGCTGGGCGTGTGTCTTTTGATATTGCCCTGGAAGACATGAGTGCCCCTGCCGAAGCACATTATCGCACCTTTCTTTCATTGCTTTCCTCCCGCCTTTAGAACTCCTCAATCCCCCTGATTTAAGTGTTCATTCTCTATACTCCCCCCCTTTTGCTCCGACCCTGATATCATGTCCACCTACTCTTCGGCAGAACTATCAGCGAAGTAGCTCCCTCCCCCTAGTTTCCGCTCTTGTGAACCCCCCACGCCCGCTAGCTTCTCCTCTCTTCCAAAGAAAATTTAACGCCACTCATTGAACCCTTTCTGCAAACTTCATAAATTCTTTCCTCTCCAAGATATGGCTTAATTGCCCCCCTCTAGGTATGGGACCAGAGGTTTATCCTTTTCACTTGTCAAGTGTCTTTGAGCCCTGGACCTGCATGAAAGATCTCACCTGCTTTTCCCCTAATCATGTAAGAAATGTACGTAGCTATGGTCTTCACGCTGGAAAATTTACTTGGCCTCAGAAGATCACTCATTCCTTGCCTCCAACCAAGAGTGGTTCGCATGACCCCCCTGTGGAAGGACCTTCCTCCCTTTCCCCCGGGTGGAGCATCGACGCCCAGCAATAGTCCAAATCACATTGGTTTATTCGGTGAAACGGAAGGCTTCGTTCCCCCTAAATTTGAGGAACGGTTTCCGGAGACGACGTTCCATTCGGATCCTATACGGAGTCTCCCTCACATGTTCCCCACTTCCTCTTCATTTAGGTGCCCGAAGATTCCCCTTATAATCATTCTCGCCGCTCCTCCTTCCCAGCCCCGAGACCTTCAATTGGGTAAACCCTGGAATGATATTTTCTCACCCCTCAGATCCCGCTTATTTCTTGGATTCTCCTCCTCTCCGGTCCCCTGCTTTCGTCGCTGAGGACCCTTGGACACACTTGCCCAGCCCTTTCAAGTCCTCTGTGTAGGCATGTTTTCTTCCCTGAGAAGACAGTCTCGAAAGATTTTCAGAGGTATCTCAAATTTGATCCAATAGATTCTTTGACCCGTACCTCCGAAGGGCCTGAGCGGAAAAGACGCTCGTTTTACCCCCCTCCCGGCATGGACCAACAGACACCTGCAGAAAATTTCCTGACTAGTCGCCTCGAGCTGTTGCCAACGTTCGCGGGCCCCCCTCGTGCACCCTTACGCAAAAGCGATCAACGGGCACATCCTTATAGATCTCCCGCAGAAGATCTCGCCCTCCTTCCCCAGATTACCTTAGGTGCCGAAAGAAACTCAAGGACACTTTCCTTCTACATTCCCCTGCAACAAGAGTACGTGGACGATTCCGTCCTCCCGAAGGCTAAAGCAACATACATCGGCCCCTCCATGGATGATCATTGTAGCGTTACTGGCTAAACCTGCCCCAAAAAACAGTGCAACTCCCTCGCCCTGCACAGTGAAGCCCGGTAATGTGATCCAGCCCTTCATACTTTTTAGGTGGTATAACTCTCCGGTCCCCTCCTTCTTGAGTTTTCCCTCCCTTGTTGCTCAGAAGAACACCGTTACGTCAGTAAACCCAGTACTGTTTCTTTTCAAGTAGGCTCTCAGGAAATCTTCACCCCCCCCTCTTCCTCATCTTCCCTCCCTCCGTTAGTTGGAAGGATTCCACGACTTGCCCCAGATTTTCGGTTGTGCTCGGAAATGACTTCTGGTACAGTGTAAGTCCCCTTCCGGTGTTTAAAACTTGCCGAGGATTCTATTTTATGTTTCCTTTTATACTCCCCCAGGACCTTCCGAATAACTCATCAATTACATTGGACCTTAGAGAAGAAGTGAAAATTTGCGTTCCCCGGAGGATTATAAGACATCCCCTTGGCATGGGATTCTTATCCCGATTACAAAAGGATCCGCTTGTACTATTGCTCCCTTTGGAAATCCCTTCATTTAAATGGCAACATGGAATCTTCTGACCCCATCCCTACCTTCCCTTGTAGTCGGTATAGCAGTCATCCCCTCCATATCTAGTATTACCCTCAAGGTTTTGTGTCCTTTTCCATAATCCCCCACCGTGAACCCCAAAACACCAGACTATATTTACGTTCGTAGATCTTCTTCACCCTTGGAAAGTGCCCCTTTGAATAAAGTCCCTTGCCCCCCCCCACGAGTAGAAGATAGGCAAGCGACCGTTGGAATCCTCTTGACCCCCCATTCTCCCCTACTCCTTCCATTACCTGAAGAACCGCCGGTACTCCGTAGCCCAACATTTCCTGGTAATTGCCTACCCTTCGAATTCGCCGCTTTTTTCTAGACTAGAAACAGAAACAAAGATAGCCCGCCTCTAAAACAGGCCATCTCTTGCCCGGTACCCGGAATGTCTGAATCAAAAAAGGAATCTCCTTCTTCTCTTCCTACTAACCCTCAGATGAGCTCTCCCTCAATTCCCTGTGCACTGCCTGGTATTCGAAGGTAACCCGCCGTGGAAGGGGAAGTTTAATTCTTTTGCTCTCCCCAGCGTTTCCCCCCAACTCCGCAATAGTGCAGCCCTTCCTTTTCTGTAAAATATATACAAAGATGAGCATTCATTTTGACTTTCCTCTCCCCCCCCCGTCCCCTTGGGTCGAAGCTGCTGTCCCCTGGCTGGTTGAGGTACGGAAGGTCCGTTTCCGGGGCCGGATAACCAGGTCCTGCTCGGGATGAGGTTTTCCTTACTGTCGTCAAATTATTACTTTTACGACGAATATTTGTCGTTAATTACATCACCTACTGCTCAGACAAGCCTTCTCCGTAACCCTCGTGAAACTTCGTCGAAAACTTATTTCCTGTAATATCTCCACCTATCGATAAGGCTGTACAGACACAATTTCCCG
>Ga0179591_1339132_pt1 | contig 10800 bp, 12 predicted proteins | sample CZOMad2_1_08_16f_FD_182891 | JGI IMG/M metagenome (GOLD analysis project Ga0179591, IMG submission 182891) | Vadose zone soil fungal communities from Angelo Coast Range Reserve, California, USA - CZOMad2_1_08_16fungal (PacBio error correction) | ecosystem: Environmental > Terrestrial > Soil >... | reverse complement strand
TCTTAGTACAAAGGTGGCGTGACTCTTTTTTTTTTGCAGACCCGGGGGCAGCGGTTAGCTAGACGATTGATTTCATGCCTGGACCGTGTACCTGAGTTTTTCCCCCTAAAAGATCAGCTCCCCCCTTTTCTTGAGTTCCCGATTACGCCCCCGCTGCCTAGGATGCTAGGGGGCAAGGATTAGAAGCGCCTTTTTCTCGTGCATGATACGCGTTATCGGCAAAACCCTAATGAATCCTTTTGAACGGAAGGGTTTTTTTTCAACCTTTCCTTTTTGTGTCACCTGCACCCTCCATTGGCCCTTTCCTCTTCCGGGTTTTTTTGCGCGGATTTTATTAGGTTAGGTTTTCTTCGTATACGCGTGATACCCAAATTTTTTGCCTGAAGGCTCGCAAACCTCCCGAAAAAGGCCTTACTTTTTCCTCTCCGCCTTCTTCGGGAGTCCGGAGGCAGGAGAAGAAAGGATGGTACAGGCATTTTTTAGTTCTTTGTTGTTTTCTTTGGCCAGCTCTTTTCCTCCCCCCCCCCCAATGGGCTTCCATATGCTGGCGGCGCTTCTTCCCATTTTTTCGCATTTCGCTGGTGAAAGTCCTCGTTTTTCAGGCCACGTTCACACTCTGCACTCCTGTGACTTTTTTTTTTTCACTCTCATTTTCCCTCAGTTCTCTCTTCTTCCAGCTGGCCGTTCTGGGGAATGGTTGCATGGCTGTCCCGCCCTGCGAAGGATAGCACATGTTCCGCCCGGTAGACACAGGCATTCGGCCCTTTATGGTTTTCTGCCTTTTTTTTGTCTCTGTCCTTGCGATGGCTTTTCCTCTGAGCCCAAGGCCGATCTGCATGGTGGTTGGCGATTGATTGAGAAAATTTTTTCCAAATAAAAGCCCATCGAGGTTCTTCTGTTTTGCCTTTTCATTTTTTTCTACCTTCTGCCTGATCGGCTGCTGGCTCCTTGTTGCGAGCCAAGGCTGATCGCCTTTTCGAGTAACCGCTATGTTCACGCCTGACTCCTCATTGAGTCGTCCTTCCCCTACTCGGGTTTTCCCCTTATCGTTCTCTTTTCCCCGTCTCCCTCCCGCTCGCGGCGTCGTAGCCTAAGCCGCCCCAGCTTATTTTTTTTCACCTTAGTGTTTTCCTTAATTCTTCCTTTCTCGCCCGTGCTTTCCTTTTAATTTCCCCCCCCCTTTTAAAGACCCCCACCAAACCAGAGCCGGAAACCATTCTCCTTTGTCCCTTAGGTCCTTCGCGGCAGGCTTCGGAGCTCGCGATAATCCCTCCTTCCCCCTAAATATTTTTTTGTGATTGCCAGCTGCAACTTCATATTCGCCGCGGTTTACGATACCGTTTTCACGTCCAGACTTTTACCCGGCAGTCTTCTATACTTCTCTTGAAATTGCCTTTTTTTTTTTGCCGGTCCTCTCTTAACGAGTTCTCCCTTTCCCCCTGAATTTTTCGCCTTGGCGGGACGTGCAATTGCCCCATTCGTCTAACCTTTAGAGCTTATCCAACTTCCATCCTTTTTTTTTTCTCCTTTCCGGCAGTTGCTCTTTTTTCCTTTCTCCTTTTCCTTTCTAGCCTGCTTCTTCCTCTCGGGATTTTTCCGTTTTGATATTTTTTCCCAGTTCCTTTTTGTCCTTTTAGGAATTGCGCCCTCTTGCGGCTCATCTTCCGTTTCCTTTTCCTTCCCTATTGTCGGCGGGCCTGCTTCTCCAGCGCTGGGATTCGCACGTCACTTGAGGGACAGAGCATGACTATTCATTTTCGCTTTTGGCTACGTGTTGCTTCCTCGAGATCGCCCTTCCTTTTCTCGTGTTTTTTCTACTGCAGAGATTTCTTGGATGGATGAGGCGGTGTGCCCCAATGCTGAGACCCCCCCCCCTTTTTTTCTTTTTTTCCCCTTCCTGTGCGATCTCCTCCTCTTCCCACGTACGAACAGATAACCTGACCAAGGAGCTGGTTGGTTTTCTTGGATGGGTACTTTACAACGGGTAGGATCCCCTCCCACCATTTTCACCCCCCCCCCGGGGCAGTTTCCTGTCCCGGCCCACAGTGGTGTAAATAATGTTTCCTTGAGGGCCATTTCCCCGTGCTGGGGAAGCCCGTGCAGTGCTAACCCCCTATATACCCGCTACTTCGCCTACACCGCCCTTCGCCGCCCTCCCCCTCCTCCAAGTTTTGAGATAAGGCAACACAAGGTTTTTTTTGAAACGCTTTTGAACCCGCCCACGCAGGCGCTGTGAACCCGTTTCCCAGTCCTTTTTATTGGATACCCTCCCCCCGCCACCAGTTCTCTAGTCTAAGCTTCCTTTTCCCACAAGCGCCTCGGCAAGTTTTTTACCTAATCGGCCTTGCCAACTCTCAACCACAGACGGGCAACCCTCTCTTTAGACGTTGCTCAGTAGTCCCATTTTTTCCAGTACCGGTCCGATTTAGGGTTTCCCGTGAACACGTCCTTTGAATTCTAAGTCTCCTGCCTGTTTTTCGAGAGGCTCTAAAGGAGACTGGCGAGTGCAAGCTGCCGTACAGTTCATCGTCCACTTCGATTTTTTTTCGTGATTCTCGCGGCTTTTTTCCCATTCCCCCCTGCGACACCCTCGCCTTCCAACAAGGATGTTTTGCAACCCCGTTTCTCATTTTTCCGTGAATCCGACCCCCTTTTTTTTCTTCCAGTCGGCACGGTCGAATATCTTTTCCCCCTCTCATCCCAACATGTTTAGGGATCATATCGGTCTTTTTTTCTCCTCCGGTCCCCCCAGATCCCGGTTCGGACCGAAACTGTTGCCAGTTTTCCGTCCCTTTTTTTTTTTTTTTTCGCGTTTTCTTCACGGCCCCTTTCTCACGCCTTGAACCCTGCTCTCTTTACGAGAAACCCATTTCTGTTGACACGCTCGTGTTCACGGCTTTCCCCTTTCGTTTCCCCCTTTTTAGATTGTCTTTCTCCCCAAATGACCCTTCTTTGACCGCCAGTCTTCCGCTATGTAAGAGGCCATGGTCGAGCCGATCGCAGGGCTTTGCACATTTTTCTCAAGTTCAGTTTCTTTTTTTTTCCGAGAGAACGGCTTTTTGGTTCACTCCCGTTCCTTTTTGTTCTTTAACGACGGCCAAGCCAGATCAAGGGCACTGATCCCCATCCTCATTCCCGTCTCGCACCCCTTTTTCCAGTTCCTTTTCCTGGGGTCTTTTGACTTGTCTCCAGTGTGGGGCCGTATTGTCTCACTCAAAAGTTAACCACCTTTACTCGCGTCCTTTCTCCGCTGAACATCCAGATCCTCTCCGCCCCACTTATAACGCCCCTTTGCTTGGCCCCCTCGGCCGATCTTTTCATTTCCTTGAGAAAGAGCAGCTGCCCCAACCAGTCCTTTCCGGCTTTTTTTCCCACTACTGATCCCGATGCTCCCATGATGGCGCTGCCGGTCGTCCGCGGTCGGACCTATAGGGGCATTCTTTCCGGCGACGCCGCTGTCCCTTTCCCCCCTCTGCTTCACCGCCCGCCTCCGAGACCTGGGGACGATCCCTTTTCCTTCTTTTTGCACCTTTGATTTTCGACCCCGAACATTTGTTAAAGTCTGCCCCTTTTTCCTCAGCCGCCCCCACTTACGCTGAGTCGGCTTTCCCCGCCTGATGATACTGTCGATCGTTGGGCCTTGGCCGGCGTCAGGACGCGTTTCCAGGCTAGCACGTCCCGCTTGGATTTTTTTGTCATCCCTGGTCACGCTTTCTCCCTTTTTTTCTAGCCATTGTCCCTGCGGCAAAAAGTAAAGCCGCTCTTTCCCACCAAATAAAAGCCACGGCCAACATGGCGGCCTGGTGACCCCCCAGGTCCGTCCCCTCGATTCCGCACTTCGTTCACCTTGCACGTTCTGTTTTGCACTTTTTTTTCCCCCGATAAGTTATCCTGCTTTGCACAGCTTCCAAGCAATCGGCCCCCCCCGCTAGGAACTTTTTTTCGATCTCTTTGCTGCATTCTTTCCTTTTCTGGAAAAACCCTTACCACTTTCCGTCTCTTCTTCTTGATTTGAGACTTAAGCTACTGCCGGTGTGGCTCTTTTATTTCTTGCCCGCTTCTTTCCCTAGTTTCCCTGAGACCCTCTTGCGACAACACCCTCTTTACTCATTTTGAGAGGAGTTTTTTTTTTATCTTTCCCCCCTAAAACCTCGAGCGGTCCCGCTGGTCATCCCGGGGCAGTACCCGGCCGGCCCCACCCTTACAGCTGAGCTAAAAAATTGGGGGTTTTTTCCTCGAGTTTATTCATGAACCCTTTGTTCGCCAATCTTCTTTTTTTCTTAGCGCCTTTTTATATTCTCCTTGTTTTGCCCCCTTTTCGTTTTCGATTATGAATGTGCTTGATACAGACGTGCTTTTTTCAAAAACCTAAATGACAAACCTCTTAAACCCCAATTCCCGCCTTTCCCCTCCGGTGTTCTTACCCCTTCAATTCCTTGCCGTGTCCACCCCAATCGGTTTTATCGGATTGGGGGAGGGGCGGTTCTAGAGTGACTCTGACGCTCCTTGGGACCATTTTGCCAATTTTTGCCATTTGGTGGTTTTTTTTTTTTTTTTTGTGTTAATTCTGACCCCTTGCTTTTTGATCACTCATGCCAAAAGAAGGAGACCGGAGGGAGGCGTTTTGCGCTTTTATGACGTTCCCGCACTTTTCCTTTTTTGTCCTCGTCGGTCCCTTGCGCTTCTTGATTCTGCGCTGTTTTCGTTCCTTTTTTTAAGTAGAGTATGTGGTCGTTTCTCTTAGCATCCAGTGTGATTGAGTTCCGCCCCCCCTGTTTATTTTGCTGCGTTGAATTCCCCTCTCATCATCTCCTGTAGCCAAAGCGAAAGATGCCAAATTGGCCCCTTGGGACTAGGCGGAGTACACCCCCCATCCATGTCTGTCCTTCTCCTTTTTCCTTTTTTCCTTCTTTTTATGTTTTTTTTCCCCAGATGTTTTTTATGTACCGCCTGAGAGATAACTGACAATTTGCCCTACCATTACGTACTCCCGGTTTTTTTTCTTTTTTTTTTCCCGGTTTCTTTGCGTTGTCTTTGCCTTTTTTTTTCGAACGGCTCCTTTTTACTGGTGTTTTGTGGATGGTCTGGCGAAAAGAATCCCCAAAAATATTGGCCCTCGACACTCTTGGAAGTAGAGTTGATATCCTCCCCTTTTTTGTTGACCGTTCCCTGACATCCCCCCCCCTTCCCGTGATAGGTTTGTCTTCCTCCGTCTTTTACGGCCCAAAGTGTTTCTTCGACAGAGTTCGTCGATGCAATTGCCCTTTTTTCCGCAGCTTTTCTCTTTCGATCAAGGCATCGACTCGTCATTGGCGTGAAAGGAGACATCTTTAGTAAACGTTTGGTAGACCCAGCATTGGCGGATCGGCTTGCCTTTCCCCCCCATTTCCCGGTGGGCAATCTTTGTGCGTCAGTCGCCATTCATTAGTGAGGCCCGTTTTTCCTTCCTTTTTGAAAACGCTTCAAGACCCCCCCCCCATCCTATGCCTCTTTTTTTCCCGAAGGCGATTTTTTTTTTCCTTACTTCTTTCCTGGCGCGCGTCGGCGTCGCTTCTTTTTAGACCCGCCCTCTTTGTCTTTTAGAGGCAATAATATTAGACCGCCGTTATTAAACTTTTCGCGTTATCGTCACGTAAAAATCGCCTGCCGCCCGGGTTTCTCCTCCCCCTGTTTTTATCCCATTCTGATGGTGCTCAGACCGGCCGAAGTCCTCGTAATGAGAGATACGTTTTACCTTTTCCCTTTCCTTGTTATTTTGAAGGGCCTCACTCTTCCACCGCAATCCACCTCTTCATCTTTGAGTGTTTTTTTTTTCCCCCCACATTGCATGCTTCCTTACTTCAGTTCGGTCAGGGCTACTTTTTTTTCTCATGTGTCTTATTTTTTAAAGATATCCGTCTGCAGCAGCTCTTATTTTTCGTTCTTTTTCTTGAAGAATGAAAAGAGTTGTCCCCCTTCCTTTCTAAATCGTCTCCCTTCCTTTTCCGTAGTCGGAGCCTTTTCACTTTCCCTCGTTCCGCTTGTGCGATTATTTTCTGGTGGTCTTCTCTACAATTGTTTTGCTCTTTTGATAATGCTCTGTTTCCCGGCTTCCTGGTCTCTACCATTCGGCTACCTCTGTCCGTTCCTGTAGATAGAATGCCGTCCCGGGGGACCCTCGGATGGGTTAGGCGTCGTTTTCCTTTTCCTAGTTTTTTTTCTTGCCCCTGCCAGTTCTCGACCTGATTCAATGAGGCATATCAACGAACATGCTTTTTACCCTCCTGACGGACATCTTCCTGTTGGTTTTTTCCTTATTGTTCTCTTCCTCTCTCTTTTCCCCCCCCCCCTTTTCCCTCGTTTTTTTGTTTGACTTTTGAAGAGACTCCAACTCTGGCCACAAAAAGGCCCGACCGAAGTTTACGGCATAAAGGAGTTCCCCCTCCTACTTTGATCGACTTGATCGCCTATTGAGAATTTTGGGTCGATGCTGGCCGCTTCCACGCCCATCTTTCAGAATGAGCCTACCAGCCTTTTCTCTTAACCTTCTCATGCTTTTTTCTAAAAGCCTTCACCCACTTCCTTCCTCTTTTTTTTCTGCCCCTCTACTGGTGTTTCGAGAAAAGAAGTCATGCACTAGCCAAGTTTTCAGTTTCCTTTTATCCCGACCCAAGCCCTTTTCTATTGTCGAAGTCTTCTTTTCCGCACACCAAGAAATAGGAGTTAGCTCACGTAGCGATTCTCCACCAATTGACTACCACCTTTAAACACTTTCTTTGAGAACTTCATGTTGTCTTCGTCTTCCCGCCACTCCAATGCTCAGACGATGCTCTTCTTTCCCGAGACAACCTCGCCACCCTTCCTAAAAGTTTTCCCCTTGTTGTCGACCGGTCCTTTTCTTGCCGCTGCTTTCTCTTATCGATGGCCGTCCGTGTAAAAGGGGAGCATCACAGAAAACTCTTTGATCTCTCCGGCGCGGCCCCTTTTTCTCCCACCCCTAGATGAGATCCAGTCTTTTATTCTCCCCCCCACCGCTCCCGCGCGGACCCCCTTCTCGCCGTTAGGACAGACGAAACGTTTTTCCCCCCGAAAGCGCACGTTTATATTCTTGCCGCTCCACTTTTTTTTCCCCCCCTATCGATTCCCCTGTCAGTTCGTCCTCGCCACCCCCCGATAGTCCCTGAGCAAACTCCAGCACCTCCTTTTGCCCCCTCTCCGTTCGGATCTGGTTTGGTCTTTGCTCTTGCTTCACGCGACTGATCACGGCGCTGCGCGGCCTTCTGGCTCAACAGGCACCTCCCCTACCTACCCTCATCACTTACACCATCCTACCTCCCAACCCATCTCCTTCCCGTGCCCTTTCTCCCCTTGCCCCCCCACCTCACCCCCCCTCTATTGCTCTCCCCTGCCCCCGATCCCCTAGTACCCTTTATCCTCATCATTTCCCTCCCTCTCTTCCCACCTTCCCCACCCCCCCCCTCTCCCTCTATCCTCCCGCCTCTCTCCTCCCCCCTACTCCCCACCCCTCCATGTCTGGGTCCCCCCCGCTATCGTGTGGAACATGAGCCGATACAGATGTGCACACAACTTCATTCTTCTAGGTCGTCCCTTCTACCGCCGGGCACTTACGCCGTCTGATGCCCTTTTTTGATACGCGGGAGTCCCCCCCTTTTTCAAGGTGACCGAAAGGTTTCTCCACGTCTTCCCCTGGGGTCTCTGCCCCGCTCGAAAGAAGATAAAGTTTTCCCCATTCCTATTGTCCGTCCGATGAGGTCCCCCCAAGCAAAATCCCTTTCCCTCCTAAGTTGAACGTTTTGCGCCAGATTGTGTTGGGGCCGATAAATCCCTCAGAAAACACACTTTAGTCCTTCGCATTATACTGCTCACGCCATCGGCCAGACAAAAGAGAAAGGTCCTTTTCCCCCCGGTAATCGAGGCTTCTGCTTTTTTTCAACTAGAAGCCGCCGTTTGATATCTTCCCTTTTACCCGAATATGAAAAAGGCCACACGACGTTCCTGGAAAGCGGGCAAAAGAACTCAGCACGATGGCCTTGAATTCCAGACTTCGCGTCTTGAAAGGATATTGGGAGCTCGCCTCTGTAGGGTTGATTTTCCGAGTTCGTTCCCCTTCGGCATCTCCCCCCACGGTTTTTTCTTTTTCTCCCTCCGCCCTCTCCTCCCCCGTTCTTGGCGTAAAGCTGCGAACAACCTCCCCTAGCCGGCAAAGGTGGAACCAACAGCCAAGGAGCTCGCCGGATTTTTTTCTGTCCTTTCTTTTCTGCAGCGGCTGAAGTTGCTCTTACAGCTCCTGGTTGCACAGAGGTGAGGGAGTTTCGTTTCGCCTTTTCCTCCTTTCCTCTTTCATGGCCCTTTTTCTTATCTTCTCCCCGGAAACATACTCCCCTCCCTGACCCTGCACCGGCCAAGAAAGAGCGCCACCTAGTTTTCCTTCCAGCGTTTGGCCCCCACCCCGTGCGTTATTCTTTGCGAGGTTCTTTTTTTCCCTTTATCGTTGATTCTTTTTTTTCCTCCCCCTTGGTAATCCTGCCCCTTAAAATCAGAAGCCCATCTCCCCATAGAATCATAGGGTCCCTCCCATGACAGTTTCTGTCTTCCCACCGTTTACCCCCCTTTCCCAGGTTCTGCTCTGGATGAAAGATCACCCTTTCTGATAAGGTGGAGGATCTCATCTTTTGTCCGATATTTCCGCCTTCGTTTTCTATCTTCCGTTGTTTTGTTTGGGTGTTTCGGTCCCTCCCCTTCCCTGGCGCTGAAATGAGCTTACTTTGCTCACGGGTGTCCTTGCGTCAAAACTTAGCATTGAAGCTTAAATATGCATGGACCCTTGGTAACGGTTTTTAGATCCCTGCTTCAATCTTTTTCTCTCCTCATACCGGCCCTCCCTTCTCTCACTTTATGTCTTTGGCGTTTTTCGAACCCCTTCTGCTTGTTCGTGATACCTTTGAATTGTGATAGGCGACAGTGGGTCAAAAACCCAATTGCAAGTTGAGAAAGTTTGAAGTTTCTAATCGATTTGTATGTCCACCAAACTCCCTTGGACCACTCGTCACCCTCTTTTTTGTCGCTTCTTTATTTGTGTTCCGCAGGGCTTCGAGAGGTGACTTTCTTCGGCCGCCGCCGTTGACCCCCCTTTCCGCCCCAGTCAAGGTGAACGGGGACCGGGCCCACTTCCCCTTTGCCACCCGAACCGGCTCCTTCCCGCTCGCCGGCTTCTTTTTCATGAAGAGTAATGGGCTGAGACTTTCTCCCCTTTTTGCTGTGATTAGGCATTGGTCGGAAATGCCTTCGGTTAAGTTCCTTCAGCTTAGCTCACACTTCCCCTTTTTTTTTTATGGCGATGTTAATTTTTATGATCTTGAATTATTCTCAGGGCGCCCAATTCCTCCTTCTTATTCGCCCCAAAACCTATAATGGGGACGGTTCTTACAAGCACTTACGCTTGATCGTTGCCTTTGACAATCTTTTCTCGTCTTTGTTTTTGCCTGTGGACTTATGGTAAAACCCACTTTCCCGGCGTGTTCTAAGACGGTAACCCTTTCCCCAGTTGCGTCTTTCACCTTTGGTGCAGGCCCCTGCGTCCGCGTTTCCTTATGGTGAAGCTTCTTCCGTGTCCCTAGGATTGATGGTCATAAGACCCCCCCCCCCATTTTTATGACTCCAGCGCCCGCTTCCTGATCGTACCGTTGAGGATCCCCCCAGGCTGGAAATTGTGATGCATTGTCCGAGCCCCCAGGAGAATCTCACGTTCTTCTCTGCCATTTCTTTCTTCGTCTTGCTTGAAGAACACTTTTCGTCATCCCGTCAGTTTCAATAGGCCCTTTCGTCCCGTTTCCTCCCAGTCCTCTCGCGTCTTCCCCGTTCTCGGCGTCGCTCGATCGAGATGTAGCGGTGAATGTCGTGGTACAAGTATGTTTTTTTCTACTTTGCGATAACAGTTTTCCCAGCACCTTTTCCTGACCACCCAGAGCCTAACGGCCTCTGTCCCTCCTTTATCGGCCGTCATCTTTTTTAGAGCGAAGGATCTACCTAGGTGTCATGGGTCTCTTGCGCTACACACGCCATGCTGGATTCACGTTTCATCCCCTTCTTTCCCGTTCGGCTTTCTTCACCCCCGATGTCACCTTTTCGCATTGAATTGTCCATCCACGCAGCGCGTTGTAGCCGGGAAATACTTTTTTACCCTCGTCACTCCCTTTTGACTCCTTCCTTAATGCGGAGATCCCTCTTTTTCATGAATGATTCGAAGATTGACTCTCCCCCTTCTCAAGCTCAAGCAAAATTGGAAGTCCCAGCGGATAGATTCACACTGGATTCCCTTTCAGTTAGTTCGGGTGGTGGTGTGCCTTCGCATTTGTGGAAATGAAGTTGGCCCAAATTTTAATCTTATTGTGGCAACGTAATCCAAGTCTTTTTTTTTACTTTTTTCCTTTTTTCCCACCCTTCGTTTAAGAGTCTTGATGGCGCAACCTCCCAGGGCCGGATCCTCCCTGCGCCATTCTACAGACGACTTGTTGATTATCCCCCCCTGAGTCCTTTTTTTCTTATGACCTTCTGTTGACTTTCTTCTTTTTTTTACTTTTCGCGAAACCGTAAAAGTCTGACCATTGCGGTCGAGATTACCCCTGATTGAGCGGATTCAAATTTTTCCTGAGTACCTCCTACTTCAGTCTCTTGGCGCCCTTCTCCAGTGGCGCATGCCCCCAAAAGGCCCACAGGTAGACTCCCCAAAGGCACCTGATTTGATCATTAATGCCCCTTTCTTACGGCGCCTGGTTTTTCTTTCCTTGAGTTGCTGTTCTT
>Ga0179591_1307847_pt1 | contig 10800 bp, 5 predicted proteins | sample CZOMad2_1_08_16f_FD_182891 | JGI IMG/M metagenome (GOLD analysis project Ga0179591, IMG submission 182891) | Vadose zone soil fungal communities from Angelo Coast Range Reserve, California, USA - CZOMad2_1_08_16fungal (PacBio error correction) | ecosystem: Environmental > Terrestrial > Soil >... | reverse complement strand
TCGATCCTCCCCCCGGGCCGAGTCCCTTGCTAATTTTAAATCGCGCCTCCCCCTCCCAGCTCCCTTCGAAGGCCCATTCCGGAGTCTTCCCCGTGCTCAGGCAAAGACACGGCTGGCAAACCTAAACACATTCACATGTCCCCTGCAATTTTCCCTCTTGCCACAGAACGGATACACGTTCTTTTTTTCTCTTTCCCCTAACGGACCCTTTGAGCTTACCTCTCCGGCTAGATACTCCAATTGAGCTCCCCGACCCTCCAAGTGCTGGCTGAATGAGCCGCCCCCTTCGGATCCCCAGACTGCGTCACCAATTGTAGAGGTGGAGCCCCCTGATTGGAAGTCCAAACGGCATCCCCAAGTCCGATGGAAAGGAACTTCCTGTTCCGAAGAGGTCCCGATGTCTGCTTTCACCCTTCCCCTATCCTTCCCCGCACTCCAAACACCCACACCCTCTCCTCCAGCTAAAATAGAATTCACCCAGTATGATGAGGTGAGCCCTCACCCCTAGTTGACCGGCATAGGCGAGGCGCGGTGCTTGGATGGCGGAGTATGGTAAAGGGCCATTCTCCCTCACGTCCTATCTTTTTCTCGCCTCTAACGCCGTCCTCTCTTCGCTTAGTTCGTGCAGCCTTAGAAAATCCCTCCAAAGTTCCAAGCACCGCTTTCCGGAAAGCGCTCCGTTTGGTGAACCCACGCTGGCTCCGCCTTCTGCTTAGCGGGCATTGGGTGCACGGCTTTTATATTCACTTCCGCACGGTAGTTGCTCTTGAAGGCTGACAAACCACAAGATGGCCCCCCCCCCAAAAAACGCTGCTCTTTTTCAAGCCCCGCGCAAACCGAACGCTGTACCACCTGGTGAGACCAAAGTCGAAGGACCTCTTGATCCCCCCGAAGATCCCCATTATCATAAGGTGTTCTTGCCGATAGGGCCGAGAAGGCCCTCTGAAGCAGATTGCCTTTACTCCGCCCCCTGACCGAAAGCATAAACCGATAGATTCTTTGTAAGCGTTTACCCTTGCCGGCTTAATTGCCGCCCCCAGGTCTGAGAGTCCGGTGGTTCCGGCCACTGACCACCAGTGTACTATGATCTTTATGGCCCTCAAACAGGAGTCCGAAGACATCCTTTCCTACCCCCCCCCCCCCTGACGGTCAGGTAGTGATAAGCGCTTCCTGTACAGTTCTCGCAAGCTTAGTACACACAATGAACTCCAGTCGAATCAAACATTCTTGCCCGCCATCCTACAGATAGGAGGTTCCCCATCCCAAAGAGAAACCTGTTTTTCCCCCCCGTTACTGACAGAGTTTTGAACCTAAACAGTGGGGGCCTTCCATTCTCGACGGAGTATGACCCCCTATGTATCAAGTCCTTTTCGTTGAGTGGTTTTCATCGGCTTCATGGAGAACCTTTCCTCCTAGGTCACCCCAGCACAAACACCCCGGGCTAAGACCCGTTGGTGGGTCTTTGGGGTGGGTGGGGGGCTACAGACACCGACGAATTGTTATTTCTCGTAGAATTGGTACCTTGGAGCGCACGAAAACTGGAGATACACCCTTTTTCTAGGATTCGAACCAGCTTCCCCCACTTCTTACCCAATCCCGACAAAAGGATTGACACCCCTTTTTTTTGAACCTTTCAAGGAAACCTTCTGGAGGGACATCCTCTGGTATCCCCTCTGAAGCACACCCTCGACGCCCCCTCGCTCTTACTCCTGTTCGTTCGTCTGGCCGGCGTTTTGAACATATGTTTGCCCCCTTCTTTACGCTGAGCCAGGACTTGAACGCCGATGGCGTCCCCACCAAGTGCATTTAAGACTCAAAAGAGGTCCACTGCCCGATATGACCATCCCGGACCCCCTAACCTCTGGCAACCAATATACTAAGGACCGAAGTTTAAATCGCACCATTTGCACGACTAGCAGAGACTATATCGGAGAAAGACCGCCATAATATCTTCAATCGGACCCACGAGACCTAAGTGTTCTTATCCGAAGACGAGCCAGGCCCTCTCTCGCGGAGGAGGACCTAACCAACCACATCCCTTTTCTATTTTCCTCTTCCAGTTGCTTCGAAGCGTTAAGGCAGAGCCTAAGAGAATCCTACTCGCCCCTCAGGTTTCGATCGGACACTAAGCTTCTCGAAGACAGTGATTGCTTCTTCTATGAATTAGTCGTGATGACCCCTTCCACCCGCCGGGAGGAGCTACGGCATTTATCCCCCACTCTTCTCTCCTCTACTCCCAAGCCCTACCCCCCTGCTGTGAAGGAGATTATCATCTGGCAGTCCCGATTCGTCACTCCTATCTTGACAGGTCAAGTTCCCTTATACATTGAACGTTCCGGTGTTCTCCTACTACTAGTAATTACTGGCCCCGCGTTTATCAGGGAATCCAGGCCCTCTCCCCTCCAGACAGTTGCTGAGAGTTTGACCTACGGGTGTTTCCTCTTAACCTTTTTTTTTCGTAAAGAAGTTACGGCAAGTTTTGTCCCCCCCCGGTGGCTGTTCGAGAACTCCGGTTGCGATTTTTCGATTGAGGAGAGTGATTTCCCCTTCCTGCACGTACATTTGCTTTTTTGGTTTTTTGGCGCCTTGGGAGAACCGTATAGAGAAAAACTTCTGGAGGGTGTAGCCCTGTAATTAGGAGACATCGTTGGAGGCCGAGAATTCGGGGCACAAAGGAATCCCTTCTCCCCCCCAACAAACTAGCGACTGTTTGCTAAAAGGACTCCTCCAGCAGTTAGTATTTTCCCCTCTCTTTTGAAGACTGAACGTTGGTTTCCGTGATTGAGTCGGCCTTTCGTTTTCTCCTGGAGCGTGTCGCCTTTGTCTCTAAGGACGGGGCTGTGAGAAAGGTGGTGACTTAGACTTGAGCTACCTGACCCACCCCTTAACGATTACACCCCCTCACCTAGCAGAAAAAAGACGCCCTTACCCTTCTGACTTCCTTGGCCTTTGGAAACATCAGGCCCATTACGTACTACGGCCCTGTTTCTCCTTTCTTTTTTCCACCCCCCCCCACTTGAGTCCTGTGCGTCTCTATTGCCTTAGCTTCCTTAGATTTCTCCCCATGCAGACGGGCAGCTCTGTCACTCCCCTCCCCCGTATAGTCGGGGGTGGGTGAGCTCCTCAGAGATGACGTCCCTCTGTTTCGTCGATAATAGATGCCACTCCCCTCTGCCGGTGACTTCCCCTTCAGGAATACCTCCCAAAGGTAGGGTACCTGCTTTGAACTTTATAGAAGTTTTGTAAGAGGTTAGTTGATCGACGCTTCGGTTGTTTGCCCGTTTTGAAGGGGGGTTCCATCTGGATTTTATAAGCCTTATGGAGGTCCCCAAATTCAGTTGGCCACCTCTCGGGATGTCCAGCCACTACTAACAAACCACGACCCTCCCCCAGTGATTTTTTTCCAAGATCTTCTCTTTATTATCGATTTGCTATTTTTTCTTTTTTTTTCTTTTTTATGTAACTGTTTGTAGTTCTTGTTTTTTCTGCTTTTTTTTTTTTTTCTCTTTTGATTTCTTTTTTATTTTTTTTTTCCCTATTCTTTTTTGCTTGTTTTTTTTGTTTACCTGAAATTCTTATAACCTTCCGATTTTGAAGGGGGGCGTCTTACGTCGAGGGAGGGGCTCATAGACTGGGTCCCGGATTCCTGAGGGTATCGGCCCCTCTTGCTCAGGCTGACCGGACGGATCCCCCCTACAGGGAAGAGTCTTGAATCCGTTTCCGATTTCCAAATCAACTACAAACTCCGAAACCCCCACGGTCTCTCCCTGACTAATTGGAAATTCCGGCTTATTTACCCCGACCCCCCATCCCCCTTTTATTGTACTTCCTTCGATTGGAGGCGTTGTTTGGGGATTTTCCCCTTGGGCAGTTCGATAACTTTGTCTCGCAGCCCCCAGCCCTCTCGCGGCTGACGCTAATGCTGGAAGTGTCCGCTCAGTCGCCGGTGAATGGGTTCATCAGAAATGAGTCTTGGTGCCACTAACTTCCCCCCTCGCACCCGGTTGGCCCAAAAGGAGGGTCGGTAAGATAGAGGTCGCCTTAATGAGAGACTTCCCGCCGCTCCCTTAGCCTGTCAGGCTGCAGGCCGCAGTAATAGTCCGGAGGAGACGTTTCCTTTCTTTCCTTGACCCTTGTCACCTTTTTTTTCCGAGCCTCCGGCTTCAAGTTTTTGGGGATATCCTAGGTCTTTTATACGTTCCAACTCCCCACTTGGAGACCAGCTGCCGTCTCTCTCTGATGTGGAGGAGGAACTAAAGAAGACTCGTTTGCTTTCAGAGCCTTAACTTTCAAGGTGACGCCGTTCCCTCCCCTTTGATCCGCGAGACTCTTTCGAAACCCTCCCCCTACCTATCCCCTGCGGTAACGAAAGTACCATCAGACCCCCAACCAGCATGCTCTTAGGTCTGCTTAGGATCCACCGAATTCCCTCATCCTTCCTCACACATTCACGTTCTTCATCGTTCCGATTCTTGTCCAAGCTGTGTTGCGGGAGAAGAGACCCTCCTGTCCCAGACCTATGAATTCACTTCTCGTCGCCGATCCTTACCTAACTCCCTGAAGCGGCCCCATCTACGCGTGCTCCGCCCGCCGCTCTGCTTATATCGCAGTCTTGGTTGTACTTCCCACCCGCAAGTTCAGCTTTGCCGGTTTCCTCCTTTCGTGTACTTTTTTTCTTGTAGCTCCTCTCACTCCCGCTCCCCCCTCCACCCTTCTTAATACCGTGTCGGCAGCCTCCTTTTGAGACGATTTAAAGGTTTTATTTTATGCTTTTCCCCGGTTTCCGTTTTTGTGGCGGCGTCTTTTTTATTCTCATTTACGTCCAATTTAGGAGAGGACGCACATCATGATAGTCTAGACCACAGAAGCGCCCGCATTTCTCACTTGGTTGTGGGACGCTTTGTTCTTTGGACTGTTATAGGAAGGGGCCCCTTCCTTTTTCACTTCGTATCGGTGCACCCCAACGGTGTCATTTGCGGAGAACTGGGGCCAGCGTGACGAGATCACGAAAGAAGTGTCTTCCTGCGAGTTTACCATAACCCCTTCCCCCTAAATCGGTGCTGCCACTAATAAATGCCGCTCCTTGATTGCCAGCACAGGACCGCCACCTTCAGAAACCAAAAACCGCGCGGCACGTTGCTTTACACCGCCCCTGTGCACCTGTCCCGGAAGGATCATTTCTTAGCAAAGAAGAGAGCCCACAAGACATACTTCCCTGGCAGTATTTTGCTTCGGCTTCCACTCTGGTGATTCGGGTTTTGGGCCCTTCAGTTTTGTTCATCAGAGATCATTCGACACGGTCACTACCTCCCCCCAGTGCTTCTGGTAATGGGAAAGTTTCAAAAGATAGCCCCCCCCCTTCTCCTTCCGAAAAATTAACTTCAGTGTAACCCCGGCAGAAAAACCCTCCAAGTGGGGGGGTTTACCATGGGGTTTTAACGGAAATCCCCTTTCAGGTAGGGCATTGGATTTGTGTGGGCCGGCCTGTGGAATGGATTCAGGGAGATCCTTATGTGCCCCGCAAACCCCAACATGGCGGTCGGGCTGGCTCTCTCCTTGCAGGGTTATGTACCCCGGTCGGAGGTATGAATTGAGCCCCCCATTCAACCCCCTTGTATCACCCTACTCTCCCAAAGAGGGCCGGATTTAGTGGTCGGTGGATTCCCCCGTGTCCTGATTTTTCTTTCTCCCGCACATGGGAGCAGCCCCGGTTAATCCTGGCTGATGACAGGAGTATGGCGCGAGCGGTGCACGACCAACGCAGGAGCTCTTTTCACGTGCGGTTGACCAGGTATGTGGAGAGTGCTACCGCTACTCTTCCACTCTTTTGCCGGTGAGCTAGCTTAGGGAGAGACCTACAGTCACTGCGATACTTATCCCCAGTAGACTTTCACTTAGGAACCCCTGTCTTTGAGCCGCCGTTTCCACACCCGACTTCGGCGGAACGAAAGTTCTCCCTCCCTGTCTTTCGTGACGATGAAACTTTCTGCCGAGTCGAGCTGCCCTGCGGGCGCGAGAATCCTATCTCATCCCCTCGTGGACCTTTTGTAGTCGAAGATTATTCGGGTCGAGTTTCTGCGTTTGAGACGAAGGACCTTCTGGTACATTTGGTGATGCACCAGAACTCCTCTTCCTTATTCCTTCGTTTACTGTCCCCCGACTCTCGTCTGTGCAGAGACTTTACCCTTGCCCCTTCCTCAGAGGTTGAGGAGCCGGTCCTCTCTCGTTGGGGCTTTCGGTTTTCTCCAACAACCCTTATTCGGAAGGATCCAAACGGTGGAAGGATCTTAGCACCATCAACCCCTTTCCTTCTGATTTTTTCTTAAGGGGAGAGACTCCTCGTCGCTTCACAAGAAACCCCGACCGCCCTTTTTGTTGCACCCCTTTTTTTCAAAGATGTTCTTCTCAGTCCCCCCCCCCACGGACCTCCCTTCTTGCCTTTTCCGCCGCGAATTCAAAGGACGCAGTTGATTAAGAAGATGTCCGACTTGGACCTCCAGGACGCGTTAAAGTAATATCTCCCCTTCCCCCCCCCCCTCACCCGGTGTGTGTGAGAGAGATTTGACCTCTCCTTTTTTTTTTCGTTTCCCTCTCCCCCGCTTAATTATGCATCAGGAAAATCAATGTCTTAAATTCCTAAGTAGATGTCCGATATGAGCCAGGCGACCCTTTTTTCCGGCGGTTCTTTGGCTCTCCAATTTTTCTAAAAACCCCCCACGGGTCGTAGGGGTTTTCGTGTCTTTCCAGATATCCCCCGAGTTCAAAAATGCCCGGAATCATGTGTCAGATTGAAAGACCGTTCCCCCCTTTGTTTGTTCCCTTACCTGACCCGCTCGCGCAGTTGCGACACGAACCCCTTCCGGGAAGCCACGTCCCAGCTTTTTTCTCTCGTGTACGCTTAAGTGCACCCGGCCTGACATCGGGTTTCATTGAAAGTGTTGAGGGGTGACAAAAACGACTGCCCCCCCTGTTCCCCCCTTCTTAGCCACCCCGACCTTTCCCATGACCGTGTGATGCACCTGCATCTTTGCTGGGGCAATCCGAAATTTCTCCTCTAGCAAACCTACCCCCAGTGCACACCAGCTCGACAAGTCATGCTCCGGGTCTGGAAGACTATGCGTCGATGGTTTTCCCCCCGCTAGAGTGCAGGTGACCCAGACACGGTGCGCCCCAGGGGGAAGACGTCCCTCCTAAAGACCGAAGGCCGCCGATCCCTCAGTCTTTGCTGTCATTTTTCTGAGCCCTGAAGTCGTGACTCATACCAGTCCAACCTTTTCTCCCTTGCCTCCTGAAAGATTGCTGACTTCGTTCCTTACCGCGCATGACTATGAAAGACTTTCATCTTTCCTGGCTACCCCCCGTTCTTTTATTTTATGTACCTTCGGGCTACTTTTTTCTGGGCCCACCAATAAAGCTACGAAGCAACACGTAGTTTCCCCTTCTTTTACTAAGATCTTTGTTCCTGTTCTGTTTCCCCCTCTTTCATTCACTCTTGACCCCGAACTTCGGCACCTAGGAGATTGAACCCAACAGAAATCTTGTTAAATTTTCCGCGCCTCACCCCAGGCGCCTCCATTTTTTCCCCGAAGAGAAAGCACCTTTTGATCAGGAATGTTTCTCCAAGTCTCAAAAAGTTTTCTCACGATGTGAAGGCCGTTCTCACCCCGTCCGAACTGAGTAGCTTTTTTTTCTCTTAATGAGCCGAATGTTTCCCTTCCCTCCGCACCGGAGTTTCGATGGCGAAGGGCAGGATTTAACCCGTCGTAGGCGATCAGTAACTAGAGCTCTCCGAGCAGCCGTTCCACCTTAAGAAAAGAAGTCCCTCCCTTTTTTGTCAGTTCCTTTTCCTGCGTCTGACCCTTTCAGGTTGACAGAGTATGGCGGGGACTATTGGTTTCCGCAGCAGTCGTCCCCTGCTTCTAAAGAAAGCAGTCAAGAAAGAGTTTTGTTGGGTAGTATAGTCGCTGAGCCGGACTATCGAGACCTCATTTCTTAGTACGGGAGAAGACAGCTCGATTTCCCCTTCTTTTCCCTACCTCCCTAGAGCACCCTGGCCCCCCAAACGGCCTTGCTGCTTGAAGCAGAGGATCCCTTGCCCCCCCCCCCCCCCGGTCGTTCCAATGTTGTTCCCCCAGGTCCCCGGGCTTACAGAGTCAAATGCTTTCTTCCCGTCCGATGGACAGTTGACCCCGAGGATCCGCGGTTAGCATATATGTCGTGTCGCACCCCTCTAATGTTAGGGAGGATCTAAGTCTATTTGTCTCTTCCCATACCTTTTTCCCCTCTACCCCGACCCCTTCTCCGACGGCGACGCACGAACTGCGATCTGTCCGCTCTGGCTTTCTCTCCAACTGGCTGGAGGAACCCCCCCCGTTTCGTTCTTGATGTAGTGTCTCTGGTCCCTTTTTTCACTGTTCCCTAACTCAAAGGGAAACGGATCTAGAGTTAGCTAAATTTATGGACCTCTCTCTCCTCACCAGTTTCCCTCCTGAGTAGATAGACCTCGAGAGCTTTTTTTTCCTTCCACATATCCTCTGGTGGAAGCTACGTGTAGGCATGATCGGAGCTCCCGTGAAGGACGTGTTTTTCCTTAGTTCTTTTCCTCTTTAGCTGTTCCAAACGAACCCTTTTCAAAAGTTCCAAGTAAAGTGTAAGATGATCAGGTGAAGCCCCCTCTTCAGTCGTCTATCAGGGAACGTTCTGTGTTTCCCTCTGCCACCGCACCAGTTTCGGCTCGATGGGTGGAGAACGCTCCGTTTTTCTCCCTCCCAGGTGACTACGTAGCCTTTCGCGACAGGCCTCGCTCTTGAGATGCGTTTTTTTTGCAGATGAGGAGATGTCCTCTCCGTCCCTTGCTCCCGAATAATTAACTCCCATTTCCCCCCCTAATTCTTGATCCTCGCCGGTCGTACTTCTATCGTGTAATTAAGTGACCTCCCCCGCTTTAATATCCCAACAACTTCAACACCCTGGAACAGTCTTTTCCCTAGGACGAAACAAGGCGAAAGACTAGTTGGATTGAACTCCATGAACATGCCCCTATGCAACACGGTATTGCCTGAAAACCCTATGCAGGCTCGATAAATTTTCTCCCATCGGCGCGAATATCCGCCGACGGTCCACGTCCCGGTGGGCGGTTCCCCCCCCTTTTCTAAGGCGCGGATGGACCTCGTAACTTTCGCGTTCTTCCAGCGGCGCCCGGATCGAAACAGTCACTGCCCTCCTCCGTATGAAGAGAGGCCCGAGGTCCTCTGGACGTCAAGTTTCCGATGGTTCCCACCCCCATGTTAAACCAAATCTTCCCCCTTGCCAATATACGCCTAATAGATTGAGGCACCGTACCTTATTGCTTTAGGAGCTCCGCCCCAGGTGTGATTCCGAGTATGGAGTATGTGAAAGATTTCCCCCAGACCTCTCGCTTTCTCTGTAAGCGCCGCATCCTCCCTTCCGCGAACCTTCCATCCCCATCAGCCCACCCCCCCCCCCCAGGCCCGTCCTTTTTGCCGACGACAGTGATTGGCTTGAAACTTCGGTAGGGTTCCTCCCCCCCCCCTGAAACCCGTGACATTCTTTTTTTTGACGGGTGTGCGTGACCGTTTAGAGGAGCAGGCAGTAAACGTTGCCATCCGGAATTTTTCTTCCAACCACCCCTGAAGGTTTTTGCCTAACAAAGGCGTTGAAGCCTTTCAGCAGGCCCCCCTCAATCTCCCCCACCCTATCAGTATGGACCCCACTCCTCGACACGACTTCTCCGTAACTTCCAGCTGAGGGGGATTATCATATGATCGAGGCAAAAGGTGGTGGGGAAAGATCGATAACTCTAAAGTCCCCCCCCAAGTACCGCCCACGAACTTGATAGATTTCTTCTTTCCCCTCTCTTACCTGGGAGTGCGCTTAAAACTTGACTCAGGTCCTTCAACGAAACCGGGTCCCTTACTCTTCCCCGAGGAGCTATGGTTGTTCACATGAGTATTCGTTTCATGATGCGTAGTATGGGATTTCTTGACTACCGCCCTAGCTAAATCTTGACTCGTCGTGAGTCGAAGCGTCTGGAAGCACCAACCGGGCTCTTCCCTCCGCCCAGAATATTGATCTGTGAAAGCACTTCCGAAGAGGGGAATAGCTGATGCCAAGATTACAGGAGTAACCAGATTGAGTGAGGGGAGAACAGCGAGAGGGCGCAGTTGTTGCGAAACAAGTTTTTTTTCTGTGGTCTCCCTATTGCCCAGTTTAGCCCCCCTGAGTCGCCAAAGAATAGAACCCCGTAGCCTCCTTTGTACCACTCCAGCTGTGTGATTGAGCAGGTCGTTTCCCGACGTTTCAAACCGGTTCTCCCACCGGTGCTTTTATTCCTGGAAGAAAGATTCCCCGAAGGCAACAAACATACTCTCCTCCTTCTCCCCCACATTTGACAGCATTCCACTCCGACGGTGCTGACCAAACTCTCGCACTACGCCCCTGAGTTCTGATATAGTTGAAGGATGTCCCCCCCCTCTCCGTTCTACCCCGATGCTCTCCCATGATACTCCCGACAGGCTCGCCAAAGTGACCTCGTCCAACGCGGCCTACTCTACGCTAGAATAAGCAGGATAGCATCCACCCCAGCGCAGGTAACACCCAGATAGGGTGAAGCTTAGAAAAGGATGCCTTAACCTAACCGTTGCACGCCTGCATTTCTGTAGATGGATCGCAGACCGACTGACCCCCCCAAGCTATCAGGGCCGACAGGGCTTTTTCCCTGATCACGAAGACGCTCAGTCCTACATCGAGTTGGTTGAGTTTTTTCGCCCCGACCCCAAC
>Ga0179591_1203498_pt1 | contig 10800 bp, 8 predicted proteins | sample CZOMad2_1_08_16f_FD_182891 | JGI IMG/M metagenome (GOLD analysis project Ga0179591, IMG submission 182891) | Vadose zone soil fungal communities from Angelo Coast Range Reserve, California, USA - CZOMad2_1_08_16fungal (PacBio error correction) | ecosystem: Environmental > Terrestrial > Soil >... | reverse complement strand
AAATATTATTTTCAGATAGATGCGAGAAAGCGGGAGGTCTTTCGACAGCCTCTGTTCATGCTTTGTAGTCAGCAAGACTGCCCTTGCCAGGGACTATTTGACATATGGCCAGAAATTTATGTTTTTAAGCCCCTGAACTGAAAGATAGACTTTTCAAACAATCATCGAAGGCTACTCTGAGATTGTTACGCTTCCTTCCGTTTTAGGAACCAGCCTTCTACGCATTTTTCTTGTCTCCTCGTTACAGTAGGAATCTTAGGTCTTTCGGTACGATGCGAACTAACGAATCAAGATAGTATTGTCCCCCATAGATACCTTTATTGAAGGCTGTCCTTGAATTCTTTCGAATTCGAAGATTCCCTTTTCTTCTCCTTGCCATTATGCCGAGTTTGACCATGCCCAAGAATACTCGCTCGCACCATGTATTTAATAGATGTACGATGAAGCGGATGAAATAGCTCCAATGACGTCAATGTTGAGTACCCCCCCCCCTCCGGATAATCCACTTTATGTTCTATAAGATCGTAATCCGCATCTCCTGCGAAGGAGTTTTTTAAGGCAGATCTTCCTCTTTTCCCCCATTTATACGTCCTGATTTTTACGTTCTGTGGAGTTCCCCCCGTCACTCTAGGATTTTCCTCCAGTTAGTCGTCCCCATTCGCCTCACAATGGACTCGCCTGCCAAGATTCGTAAGAGACATGAGAAAATATATTTTACAAGTGGTTCTGGAGCCCTCACTTTCATTAGAACGAATGGAACGCCGTTTGTTTCCGTCCCTTGCGTTCCACTTCTTTCCTGGGAGCCAGAAGTTGATCACGCCGGTATGAGTGCCCCTCCTGTTAATTTCTAACTTATAACATCCCCCCCGATACGCAACAGCATCGCCCCCGTCCCCATGGAATGGAATGTTTGACTTTTCGAGTGCGCCCCGCGTCCCAGATGTCCTATGAACCCACTGCCACGCTCGCCTGGAAGTTTTTTTTTTTTTTTTTTGATTTTTGACTCCTGACCCATATCTTTTCACCCCCCCCAATTCGGACGCGTCTCGCATCTCCCCCGGGAATGCTCTTTAGATAGTTCAAAATAAGTTTTAACCTGTATAACGTAAGCCTCTTTTCGTGAGGAATATATAACATGGTTAAGGCCTCATGAAGTTGGTCATGAGGGTGTCACTTGACGTAGCCCTTAACCGGAACCTGAACATTCCCCTGACTAAACCGAAACTTCTCTTATGATTTTTTTTTCAAACTTTCCTCCTATCGTACCAATATAGTCTCCTGAGCGATTTTCCGACAGGTGTTAGTCCTGGACTCCTTAAGACTGTTTTTTTTTTATCTGCTTATGGCGCCCCACATGAGACTCCGCCCCCCTTTCTCAAGGCTATTCATGGGCAGGTTCTAAGAGGCGCGAGTGGTAGACGCCCCCCTTTTTTATGAGGAAAAGTTTTTAAGCTACTTCAGCCATACTTTCTTGAGTGCTTGACAGGATCCGATTTCTTGCATCGCAATCCAGTAACCTTTTGGTCCTCGAGAACTTTTAATAAGTCTACTCCCTTCCCCACATCTATGACTCGCTTAACTTAGCTGAGAAAAGTTGATCTTCTCTCTGGTCTTTTTAACTTCACCCCACTTAGATACATCATCGGACCTGTTCTACCCGGGAAGAAACTAGAATGTACTAGAGGACCTCTTTTGGTAAATCTTTCATTACGTACTCCAGGTCACAACTATCCTATCGTCCACCCTGTTCTGAATTACCTAAGTTAACGTCTTCACCCTCTCGAGGCTTAATTTCCCATGCATTTCTCATGTCAGCAGTGCGTCCTTCTTCGAATAGATAATACAGGACTCTGATCTGAATGTATGTATGAAGTATGTAACAGTTCTCTTGCACATCCCCATGACCCTTTCTCCCCGATAAGTTGAAACTCGCCAGGGGTATCTAAGGGACCCGTATAGTATTTATATACGTTTTGCTACCTTTTGAAGATTCTCTCTTCTTAAACCCTCATCACCTACAATCTGAGAAGAAAATGATACCGAGACTCACAGCATACCCTCAGTAATGCTGGCCCCATCATTCGCCTTACTCCCCCTAGTCTTGAATATTGCCTCGTGATTTGTACATGAAACAGTTCCCCCCGACAACACCGTCATATACTCTCTAAAGATATGTATTTTTAAGCCATGCAGCAGCAAATGCCCCTGTAGTTGTTCTGGAACATCAACTTGAGCGCCAATAGAATGGGTCGGTGTTTTTTAATTCAGACGCCCCCTGTCCCCCCTTGTTAGAGGGAATCTCCTCTTCATTACATGAGATCAATGCGTGAGTTTCTTACTTTGAGTTAGGCTACACTCGTATGAATCCTTTTATTTAACTTTCAACTTATATCTTCTAAATAAATGCTAGGGACCTTCCCCCCCAGAGAGGGATCCCGTGGATGAGAAGGTAATGTTTCAACAGCACGAAGGTAGACAGGAGCTGAACACTTGGACCTTATCTCACTGTTTGTTTCTCAGATTTGAGAAAGTTCCATTTTTCCGGCCTCTTCCCCCCTCACCTACTAGGCCTCGCCATATAGCTCAGCACCTCCCCCACGGAGGCTCCTGTACAACCTAAGATAGTCTAGTCCTAAGTAGACGATGAGTCATACCGGAAGAATTCACACTGATTCTCTCCTTTTCTCCTCGGCTCTGGTGAATTTAGTTATATCCACTGTGAAGAGGAACCCTGATCAATCTGAGAAACCTCCGGCAGAGTAGGAAAGGCCGAGGATTTCAGGCCCAAACTACTTACAATTCTGGGTTTGATAAGGTAGCTTTTTTTGCCATACGATGTGACTGCTCTCTCCAGCTGCACTAATCGAGAAGCCCACTGACACCCTAGTGATACCCCGGGTGGTTAGAGGTCCTTCTTTAATCTTAAAAAAAGGAATACTGGTAAGTCATAATCTGACTGTCAACAGGCTGATTACTTTACCCGATGGGGAGAATAAATTTTTTCGGAAGAAAGTTTTCTTCTTTCCATCCTTACTCACTATTTCCTGGGAGATTGTTTTCGTTGAAAAGAAAATCGAGGTTAAAGAGCACACGGTCCAGAAATAACTTTTCTAATTTTGAATAAAAACTTGAAGTTGTAGAATTGCAGAGTTAGGGGGGCCTGCGTAAGCTTTTCGATTATTTTTTTGACTCGACCCCCTCCCCCCTAGTCTTCTACCCCTGCCGAGGAAAGGGAATAGTAGATCGTCAACAAACGTCTAGCGGAAAGAGAGCACCTCCCGAAAGAAATACGAAAAAGTTTCAGATTTTATCAGAAGGCTTTTTTTATTTCCGGTTCAACAATAGTAGCCCAACCTCGAAATTATGTTTAGCGAACACCTTTGACTAGAAAGGACTCCTCAGGACCGACCCCCTTGTGCGATCTGCATCTAATCGGATCATCTATTTTCACCGCCCTCCTGCATTCGTATTCCCAACCCCGCCTTACCCCCGCCCCCCCTTTTAATACCTGGCCAATTCCGTATTATGATAGATCTCTTCGGACGCTACTCCGGCATACGCGCACTTTCCATTTGAACCTCAAGAATTCCAGTAGAGCCCCTTCCACCTAGCAGTGCCGAAGTCATACGTCTCCACCCCGGACGTTGTGCTGACGAATTCCTTAGATTCCCCCAACTGCCTCTCCTTTCTCGCTAGAGAGCTAACAATCCTGTTTGTAAATTTTTGCGCCCTTCGCCCCCCCTTCCACGGCATGTCCCCCCCACATGTAGGTCGGTGTGAACTGATGCTCAATCTCTCACCTACTGATGTAATGGTTCCCCTCCCCCCTTCGATCGATCGCCAAAGTTGACCTCTCGACCCTGCTGGGAGGTCAAACGAACACAAATTCAACAGAATAAGGGACGATGACACGTGGGGATTAATGATGAAATCATAGAAACACAGTCCCCAAGACCCGCCTAGCACGAAGTAAATCCTCTTCCTCTTTAGGATGTAGGAGTTCATTTTTTCCTTAACTAAGAGTATGACAGCCTGTTAACTAATCGCGACGATAAACCCCTTCTACTTTTTTTGAGACCACTTGACACGCCTCCTAATCACTTACCTTCCGAAGAAGACTGACCCTTGCTGACTAGTTAGCTCTTGCAACTGTCGATGCCTCAGAAAGATAGATTAATCCCGATCGTTTTAGCTTTATCTTTGAAAGAGGCTCAGAACCAGATGACTTTATTTCCTTCAGTCTTTCCGTCCTTCCTTATAGTTTCTTTATGCAAGGTATACCGATCAGCACCAGATGATGATCTCCAGCACTACTACCGGAGCCATACCTTCGTACTCGAAAACGTCCGAGGTCTGCAGACAGTAGGGTTCTTGTCGAAGCATGACACGACGGACGCAGACCTCATCCCCAAGTAGTTCAATCTGATTTAAAACCGACAACCGGCACTGCGCGGACGGTACGATCCTCCTTAAGGTGTATCCATGACTTGAGAAGGATAAATGATTACGATGCGGTATGACATTCTGCTAGCCATTCCCTCCAGGACAATGGAAGGCATTACCCACGGCGGAAGCCAAGCCGAATTGGGGTAAAGAATTAATTAATTGTCAAGAACAATCATTCGCTTTCTTATTTCCTACCAAGCCCTCTGAGACGTCCTGCTACGAGCTTTGTTTTACCCTAACTTATTGCCTGAGACGAATAGTATTTACACTTGCCCCTTTAGCGGCCCCTACTGTTAGTTTTGCGTATCTACACTTTCCTAGCACGTCCCTGATGCGTAAGCCTATATAGACAAGAACACGCTCTTTTCTTCTTGATATTTTTTTTTTTTTTTTTTGTCTGAGTTTAAACTGCTGCGGTTATCTGAGGTCATTTGACCCTTCACGTATGTTTTTTGAATGGTCCCCAATTTCCCCTTTTTTTGCATGAAGACTTAGTTCGTATGCGTCTCCCCAGTACTAAAGAACCTCGACGTAACCTGTACTGAAACTAGCTCTTGCTAGCGCGTCTCAAAGGTCCATCACCCCCTTTTCCTATGAAGCATGTACTTAATCCTCAGAGAGGAGAGGGGCGCAGCCGCCGCCGTTCCCCGACGTCTTTCTGTCAGTTCCTCGTCGTCTTTCAAAATGGAAAGTCAGAGTTTTGACGGGGTCCAAGGCCCCTGATCCACTTCCTGCTTGATCTCGGTTTTTCTGAACAGATCCTTGTAGTTGATACACTGCTTGAGATTGTGTTTTTTCAGATTCAATCTCCGCAGAAAGAACCAAACGCGATGAAGAGGACGGGAAAAGATCTCGACCATGACCAGTTGACGAGACGGACCATCCTCCAGAACCTAGATCGAATGTACACTTTAGTTCGCGAATCCTGGGTAAGTAGCACACGGAAATAGCACTTACATTGGGGAGTGCGCCTACGGGTGCAATCCAACTTTCCCCGGGGGTTAGCGAGAGTTTTGAGCAGAATGGCATACTGATCCCCGGGTCTTTTCTTTTTGACTAAAGTGGCGAGAGAGATGAGGGAAGGTTATCACTAATCTTCTCCGACCTACAGTCAGTTTCAAACGGCACGGGCGCTCCTAGTCTTTCCTCTTCGCCCCTGGGTTTTTTCACAGTCATGTAGAGACCCTTACGTGCCTGGAGCGCCAAAGGACTTCCCCTTAACGGACCCGTTTCCTCCCGATGTGGTAGCTCGCATAAGTTAACAGACGGCAAACCCCGGTTACCCGCACAATGCACGGTATGACCCCGCGCAAGCCAAGAGCACAATTCAACATGTAGCGAACTAACATGGACGAGAATTCTTGATCCACAAGAAATCGACTAAAAACAGCAAACTCTCTTATCCGACGGAATTGAGAGGTGGTGCAATTCGACTTTGTCAAGGATCATACGAGGGGAAGAAGCGAGAATTGTGCGAATAGGCTACGTGCGGACAATCGAGCGCCAAAGACAAAAGTCCATTTCCTAAGGTATGGATGAGGATGCCTATAAGGAATGGAGGGTGAGTTTTTCAGAGAGAGAGGCAAAGCAGGAACCTCGACCTGCCTTTGTCAGATGAGCGATCCTGTATAGAACTGCATGGTGGAGGCGAAAGGGAGAGCTTTCGAAGGACTGGAGCCCCGAGCAATTTCTGCAATAGTAGCTCAGGGCGGGCCCTTCCCCAGAGCGATTCTCATTTAATTCCTCTTTTGAGAGTAGTGTGATTCCCATTTTTCTGCCCCGTTATGTTCCTGCCCGGTCATTTTTAGGCTCACTCATTATACCTGTACAGCACCCCCCCCATGTTGTTGCTGACCGGCCTCTTGTTATGCGCTTGGCCGAGATCTCTCGCGCTCCCTTCTCCGTTCCGTTTAAGAATGATAGGTGTACCGTACCCTCTCGTTTTCACCTCCTGAAGAGAGGGCAGTTTACACCTCGTTTTTCTGAATTTGGCGACCGTCTGCTGGCAATGACTGCCCCCCCCCGAATCCGATCCTCTAGCTTTGACCCGGTACTTCTCCTCTTTCCTGGACAAAGATTTCGGAATCCACTTTGATCCTCGTCGTTTTGGTATCTCTGTTTTCCAATACTGAGTCTTGTGCTAAGGTACGCATTGTGATACCGGACGCCCTCTTCCACTGCCTTTTCTCGCACTCAGGGGTAGCACTGCACTGTAAAGCTTTAACTTTTCCTATTCACCACGAGGAGGCGACCAAGGTCACAAGGATTCAACCCCCACCCACCCCCCCCCTACACCCCGACCCCCCACCAAACCACCAACACCCAACCACCCCCCACCCCCCCCCCCCCCCCCCCCCCCACAACACCAAAACCCACCACCCCCCCCCCCCCCCCCACCCCACACCACCCCCTAACCCACACACACAAACACCATGCTTCCCGCCCATTAGTCTCCGTAGATCAGCTGTCTCATTTGCTCGAGTCTGTGAGATCTCGAGGTTCAATTCCTGCTAAAACAGGTTCCCCCCCCCCCCTTATATTTAAGGTAGGGGTTCCGCAGCACAACAATTGTTAGTCAGTAAATAAGCCCGATTATTGACCGACCACTAAGGTCTCGTAAGTACCTGACAGCACTCTTGAAGTCTTTAATTGAATCATTGCCCTGATAACCCCAAGTGTTCAGCGAGGTTTTGAAAACACCCAAGCACCGCAAATGATATAACCCAGGCAAATGAGATCTTTTTTTCTTGGTTTAGGAACCCCCCACACATGAATTTTCCCCGCCTGATTCTAGGCCTTCATCATTAACAACTCAAATAGCACGTGGTAATAGGGCGACTTGGCAATGAGTCCAAACACCAGAGAGAAGGAGACCGAAGATGGTCAACACGATATAACAGACACGATAGTCACCATGACCCCTAGCAAGAGATCTATAACTCCCTCCAATAAATGCACACTGAGTACCACAGGACGACCATCTGGAGGACTCGATCACAAGAGAGCAAGAGCATTCCCCACGCCCGCGAGGTTGGGAAATGAGCTGGGTGCATAACCCCCCTGACGTGCGCCTCTTCGCATCCACTGGCAAGGTCGACTTCCAGCTGGGTTGCATCGCTAGCCTCCTAACCTATCGAACTAAGTTTTGAAGAAGAAACTTCAGTGTCGCACCCCCGATAGTTACATTTGTAAGAACGCATAGACTTGTACCGCCGCATCGAACCGTTTCCCAACGGCCCAGACCCCCCTAACCACAGTAAATCAGGCCCCTAGCGATCTGCTGCCTGACCACCAGCCTACAGACCTTATGATAGCCGCACGACAATTAGCGCCAACCGACCACCTTCCCGTACCCCCCCCCTGTAACAAAGATGCACCCTAAGCAAGGATAGGAGCCCCGCCCATGCCGAAAAGGACAGTCACAGCGACTGACTCGCCCACGGCCCAAACGTGCCCTGACGTCTACACGACCCTGCGAAGCCCATGACAGTCGTTACAAATAGAAGTCAATTAACCATGATACGCACGGCTAGCCCCCCTGGCGTAAAAATCGACAATGGTCTTCCCTCCCGATCGTAATTAGATCTCAGGCACCCACAAGAAAACAGTCCAGCATGCCCCGCAGTTTTTGCCCATCTGCCAGACAAAGCCGAGCCCGTCCGAGACCCCATTCCCCCGGTGAGAGTAGAAACATCGTTGACGCTCGTCGAGTCCCGGGATTAACTTTAGGTCCTGAAGAAGGTGGAATACAGAAAAAGAGGCCCCCTTAGCACCCGTCATATTTTTTTCCCCTCTATGTTCCTAGGTAGTAACCGATCTCTGCCCTCCCAGACAAACATTGTCAGGAAGACGAATTTCCGGAGAGCGTCTAGATTATGGGTCGACGCCCCAATTTTCACACACTCCCATTACGCGGCCCGAGACCGAACTTCAGTAGGCATCCCATTAGGAACGTTTTCAGCCGGCTCGAAAGAAAGAAGATTTCCGAAGGCACGCTGTAATTTGTGACAGACACACGCAGGAGTACCTTGTATTAGCCTCACCTCCGTTCCCTATCAGCCCCTTTCCCATGAGTTTCATCCGGATGTGATCTTTCATGTATAAGTCTACCCTACAAACCAACCGCAACAGCCAATTTCTTGTTCACGCCCGTCCTAGCAGCTCACACGCCCCAGTTACTTTTTCCTACGAGGTGAGCGATAAGAGCTCGGCACCCCTACCTCGTCGTACGCGGAGACGCGATGCTGCGATCCGACCGCATCCTCCCCCCCCCGCCGAGCGATCCACGTACTTTTTGCAGACCTTTTCCCTCGAGCGATCGCTGAAAGGAAGCGTTTTCTGTTAGCAAGAACGCGGACCTTAAAACGAGGCCCAAGCAACGTTTACCAATCCCCCGTTTTTTTACTACTACGGTGTTCCCGTTGTTAAGCTCTTGGCCTCCCTACGTTTCCTGACATTGGGCGCCGTTTATAGAGAGCTATCCCCATAAACGTCGAGCAATTTACCCTTCTACTGAGATGACCTCCTCTGGGAATGGCGCCACCAGACGCACCTCTGCATCAAGCGACTTCTTACTCGCCAAGCCTTCTCGTGCGAATGAAGAAGGGAGAAGTCCGTATTATCTAGCCCTCCTATTCCGGTTTCGTAAAGCGCCTAGTCTCTCTACGTTAGTATGTGCGCCTGAATTACATTCTCGGTGTAGTAAAGCAAAGTCTTAAGACTGCAAAGTTCATTCCCCACAGGCGGATGACGATCCCTACGCCCCACATCGTGAGTCAAGATCAACCCAATGCAGACGAAAAACAACCGACAGGCAGTTCGAAACCTTCAAGAATAAAGCCACCCCTGGACCCAACCTTTCGAATCGTCGCCGTCCTAGCGCCCCCGGAATGCGTGCGAACTGAAGGTGTAGAGCTGAGCATCCCTTGACTTCTGGTCGAGCAAAGCTGCCACCCAGCTCTTGTGCAAAGACCGTTAGAACCCACTCCGATATACCCCAGCAGTTCGTCAGGACATTTCGAAGATGTCCGCGATCGGCAGCTACGCAATGCAACGAAAAGACACCCATCCATCTAATATCCGGGCCTCAGCCACCCCCGTCCTACACTATGTCCAAACGCCTGAAGACCATACTATTCCTCTGACCGTTGTTTCTTCGGAGTTTAAAGATAATTCCATAGCTATTACTATGGAATCGTTCTACAGAAGATGATTAGACCCACCCTTGATGATCGGTCATCTTAAGTCGAAATCGACACTGTTGCCCGGGGCAACCGCTATATAGACCTCCCGTGTCCGAAGCCTTCGTACGGCTCCCCCCCACAAACGCAACTATTGAGCAAAGAAGTTGCGGGCGCCCCGCAGATTTGGCCCGTACGAATGAAGCAGTAACGTAAAGAGAACCTCGCCATGGGAAGGACCAGAATGACGTTGTGTGTTTTTTTTTCTTTTGTTTGTGGGATGAGACCATATAAGGAACCCCCGGGGCAACGCGACGGAATAGTAAGGCGCGTCCGACGAGGACGAGAAGTAGCTTGCAGGGTGCGAGGTGTGACGCTACACCCAGAATGTAGTTAAGCTCTCGACTTCTTAGTAGACATGCCGATGACCCCCAAGAGATCTGCCTATGGGTAGATAGATTTATTCCCTTTCCAGAATTTTAGCCCCCCTATGCGGGATATAATAGCACCCCTAATATTATCCCAGTGAGCTCTCTCCTTCCCGAAAGAGGGAGGCCTCGAAGACTGACGTCGATTCAATTCCTCGGCGCGTTAGACAAGGACCGACGGCAAATCGTCGACTGGAATTAGTAGATAACCAGAGCCTGTCCCCTCGTCCTCCTACGACGGTCACTAATTTTTTAGTGCGGCCAGTCGGTGCACCCCCTTCTACGCTTGACGATCGCCTGGCCATTTGCTGACCCCCCCTTTTCCGACTGCCTAGCTCTTCTGGCCTGAGATTCCGGGAGAAATTCTTGATGATTGGAATTGCTTAAAATTGCCGTATAGATGACGTTTTTCTCTAGATATTAAGCGAAGGGTGTTGCCGATATTCTTGCCTGCAGAGCCTTAGCTCCGATTCTCCCAATAGTCCGGAGGCGAGCTACTGTGTCTCTCCTGCTTTTTCGATTTGCCCTGCCCTATCCTAGCTTTGGATTCCTTTTTCTAAAAAGTCTCTTTATTTATAAGTTAAAGAAGGACGTCCGACCCGCCCTTCTTGAACTGTTTTGCCCCACCCCTTCATAAATGATGCTTATGATTAGAGATTCGAGATGTAGAAAGGCCCTTTCCCCCTGTACAGCAGCTTAAGCTAACACTTCTCTTTTTGTATGACTATTCTCCCTCCGCACCGTAC
>Ga0179591_1366347_pt1 | contig 10801 bp, 8 predicted proteins | sample CZOMad2_1_08_16f_FD_182891 | JGI IMG/M metagenome (GOLD analysis project Ga0179591, IMG submission 182891) | Vadose zone soil fungal communities from Angelo Coast Range Reserve, California, USA - CZOMad2_1_08_16fungal (PacBio error correction) | ecosystem: Environmental > Terrestrial > Soil >... | reverse complement strand
CATAAGAATGGAAGTCTCCTGCCCTTCCCCCCTATATTACTGATTCGCCGCGAGTCGAGGCGTTCGCTCTTTGCCTTGAGAACGGCACCTTCTTGCGCAAGTCCAGAAATGTCTGTTAGGGCGCCACTCCCTCGAGAAACCCCCCTTTCGTCTACGCGGTGAACGTTGTTTCCCCCAGTTCTTCCGATCAGGTTGGCCCCTTCGTTAGATAGTCTACTTTTATAGGCTTTTGTTCCCAGATGAATCCGCCCGCCTTTCACGAAACTACCTCCTTTCATGACTTGGCTGCCCTCTTTCGGAAACCTCCCACGAGTGAGAAGACTCTTTGGAGATTTTTTATCTTGCCACTTCTCGTTTCTTTTGAAAAAAGGCTCCCTCCTGTGCACGATAGTTGGGAGGTAGTGGTTTGACTCCGTTCTTATGTGTCCTCGCGACGCGCTTTTTCCCCTTTCTCCTTAGTGGACCTCCGGGAAAACTAAAGTGTTGTACGCGGCGCCTGCGAAATTCTATCCTCTTCTTTTTTCTGTAGGAGTTTCGAGATTCCCGGGGTATAAGATATAACGTCTAAGACTTTTCTCCGTCCTCGTCGAAATAGAGAAGCCATTTGGCTTTTTTTCTGGACTTTTTCTTCATTTCCTCTCGTAGTCGAGCGTATCCCTGTTTGTTTTTCCCTTCTCAGAATTTCTTTTTTGTACTTTGCCTGCCGCTTCCAGGGTCGCTAATATCGCGCTTTTCTTCCCGATTCATAACCTTTTGGGTTGCCGTTCTAGCCCCTAGATGTGAGAAACTGAGCTCGGTTTCGATTTTGCTTCGGTTTGCCTATGTAGCCTGCGATCAGTGGAAAATTCTCGTCCCCTCGCGGTTTCCGGGTCCAACCATTTCCCAAAGTGTCTTGCCTCTTCTTTTTAGGAAGGCGAGGACATGCGGACGATCGGGCCCCTTTCTGAGCTATGTTGGTGGTCAGACCTCGGGAGCCAGCCTTCCTTCTTTGTTGCACTCTCCCCTCCGCGGATTCCCTCGAGTGCCTCATTGCTAAGGCGGTCTACAAAAATAATCGCCGGACCCCTCCCCCGAGGGAGGGTCCTCGCCAATACACCACGTTCGTGCCACGTAACTTGTTAGCCTTCAGACGTTGCCGTTCGGATTTTTCTCTAAAAGTCACCAGTTTTTTTCTTTGATTTCCCATTTCCCCGTATTTCCAGGCGAGTATCTATTCCGTTCGTCTATGCCAATAGACAGGATTTTCTTCCCTCCCCAACCAGATTAAAACCAGGGAAACCTTGTCTGGTTCCCTTACTTTTTCTCGTGAGACACGGCATTTCTTTCTTTTCCCCCCTAATTGTGTTGAGGACTCCGAGTTAAGAATCAGCATGAATTTCAACTGGATGAGCTGCCTCAATTAGAAAAAGCACACTTCCTTTCCCGGAGGATTTCTCCCCGGTTTGCTTCTCTTACTTCCCCATTTTTAAAGGAACACCGTTGGACTGGCCTTAGGTCCACAGAAACCTTTCCCCCTGCTCTGCAGCATGCGCCGAAGAAGTGACCTGATTCTCGATTTTTAATTCTGCCCCCTCTATTCAGATTTAGCTTGTTGCCTGGGCCGCGCCAGCGCTGCGCCCCGACAGTTCATCCGCTCTTTGGCTCACTAGATTATTTCTCTACGCCCGCTATTGTGGCTACATTCCCCTGTTTCTTTTGGAGGTCTTTTCCGCATCTCAGGGAACTCCTCCGTTCCCCCTCCTCCCTAGAGTGTCGGTAAGATTGGACCCGCGCTCTTTGGTACCCTTTCGTTTTTTACTCTCTACGCCTCCCGATTAGCCTGACCCTCCCCCCGGCCTGCGTTCAGCTTTTTTCCTCATCTATTTAGTATATGAAAACCTTGCTTTACCCAGTTCGCACTTCTTAGTTTTATTAACCTTCCTTCCGCCACAGACTTGGATTCTGGCGGACGTCCCCTCCCCTCTGTTCGTTCGTCCGAATCGCGCCGACAGAAGACTTTCCTTTTTACTGCTTTCCCCTTTCCTTACCTCGCACCATCCTACGCAGTTCCCTTAATTTTTTCCTGTGGGACCGCCAACAGCCTTTCTAAGCAGGACGGTTTTCTCGACCTCCTCTCTTGAACAATTTTAAAGAAACCCTTCGTATCTACTCGGACCCGCATGCCCACCCAGTGAAGCGCGAACCCGACCCCTGACTTAGATAATCCCGGACAGAGGAGCATTTGAACCCGTTTCTTTGAGTCTTTTTCTGTTTTTTCAATTCTGCCCCCACATAATAACCCCTCTCTAGTACCCCCTTATTTGAGGGTGACCTCCAAATGACTTTATTTCCATGTCCTTAGCATTACCGACACGCTCGGACAATAATATCCCCATTGGCCTCCTTACGTATGGTCCCCCTTTCTACAAGATGGACCTCACGATCTCTACATTCACTCATGTGCCTGGATCCGTTTCCTCTCCCATGACCGGCCCGCCTTCCCTACCATCTCCGCCCCCCCGAAAGACTGGACCTTTGATCATCCCCTCCCAGATTTCTTTGGGTTTTTTTACACATGGCCGTTTCTTTTGACTATATCCCTTCAAGATTCCCTTTTTTTTTCCGTAGTAAGTAAAGGACACCATCATCTGTTTCGTTTTTTCCACGGGACTCCCCCGAAAGTTCTTGGCTTACTGCCTTTTTTCCCTCCCCTTTTCATTGATGTTACATGACTGCGCCTGGATCTGTTCTTTTTGTCATTTACCCTGGGACGTCGCGGGGACTTCGATTGCGGCGCGTTTTCTTTTTCTTTAAACGTTATACGCTCTTCTCTTTCCCCCTTCTTCAAAAACCCCCCCTCCGGCAATTTACTAGGCCATTTCCCGACCCCTCCTTTTTTATCAAGAACATCGCGCCCCCGACTTTGTTGAAATAGCGCTACGACCCCGTTCAGTGTTGCCCTTTTCTTGTCGTTTCTTTCAGACAAGGTCTTCACTTTTTCCAACGCTCCGTTCCCGGCCGCTTCCTCAAAGGCACTGCACAGGTTGTTCTAGGACGGCAAGCTCTTCCCCTCGCTATCTCCTAAAGAAGTGAGGGGTTTTTCCTAACTGCATTTCAAATTGAGATTTCCCGTGTTCGCAATCTTTGCGCGTGACCTCGTGACTTACTCTTTTCAAGATTTTTACCACCAGGGTTATTCGGCTGGAGCCCTGTGGCTAATTTCACAATTCCTTGTTTCCCTTGACGTTCGTGGCGCCCTCTGTGTGACAAAACCCCCCCTCTTGTTAAGTACAGAGAACCCCCGTATAACATTTTGCCTTCGCCGAGATTAGCCGCGGAAGGCCCTCACCCCCCCTCTGCCCGTAGTTCGGATTCCGATCGCGATGCGTAGCAGTTTCTTCCAATCCCCAAATGCCTTTCTCCCATCCCCCCCCTTCTTACCAACCCACTGGATCGCCTAAAGAGTGCTAGTTCCGCTTACTATATCTTCGATTTAGTGGACAAGTCCAGGGCATCACTGGTGCCAGGTGGATCGATCACCCTGGTTATCTCTCCCTTCGTCCAGTGCGATTTTTTGCCCCCCGCTTGACGGATCGAAAATCATACGATTCCGTGTTTTGTTGCTCTCTTGTTCCTTCTGTCGTGTGTGCTTGCCCCAAGCCGAAATGGCAACTCGCTTGAGCAGTTTTTCCCCCTCGTTACAGATTTTTTTTTTTTTATCTTGAAGGTACGCCTGGCGCTCGCTCGCGTTCCGATTGCTCATTTTCCACAATAGCTTCTCCGTCCCTTTGTTCCTCAAGCCTACTGTTTGGGAAAAAACAGGCCTCTATTCGTGCGGGTAAATCCTTCTCTTTGAAATCGCAGATCCATCCCCCCCTCCCTGGGTTAGGGAGGAAGGGCTTTTCCGACTCTTCTTGAAATGAACCCCTTACCCTCTCGCCGTAGACCCTTATTTTCCCTGCGTCATCTTTTTTTTTTTGAAAACAGTCTGTTTTTCCTTAAACGGCCCCTTCCCCCTCAAACCCGTTCTCCTCCTCCCATGAAATTATAAAGACCCCAGGCATGTTATCTTTGACCGTTGACCTCCCGATTTGTCCTCTTATGGCCCCTATTGCGGACACGGGCACTTCTTTTGGAAAGCGACGTTTTCTCATAGCGTCTATCCGAGCTGATTTCCTAGCCTAGGAACGCGGTTGCATCATTCCAAAACCTCCTTCCCCCCCACCTTCCGGAATCTTCCGCGTTTTTGAGTAGCCCTTTGTCGTTGGCTCGAACTTTTTCCCTCCCCCTCGTTCCAAGTAGTCGGCTTTTTGGCGCCCCTTCCTTTTCCCTCTGCGTGCGGGTTTCCGTTGCTTTAAACCCTCTTTTTTTTTCACTTTGCGTCTAGTTGTGTGATCTAGTAAGTTTTGCATCAGGATATTAGACACTCTTTTTTAACAATGAGGATGGCCACGCGCTCGCCATCCCTCGCTCTTTTTGACAAGTACCTTTTTTCCTCAACACCTTCATGTTCGTCATTGTAATGAATCCCTAAGGAAGATTCAAAGGAAACACTATTCTCTCAGGCCTTTGTTGGTACGTCACAGCTAGCAGTTTAGACCCTATGTGTTTCCTCGGTTAGAAGGGTAATCCAAACAGGTTCCGAGTTTTAACTCAGTCGTCTTCACCGCATACACGCCATTGGTAAAACCTCTCCCCAAAAGTTTTTTCCCGGTGAAATTAAAAGATCCTTGCTTTTCGGATAGCTATATTGACTTAATCGGGCCGGTTAAAGCCGACTTCTGCCCTTCTTTTTCCTCTTCTTATTTATCCTCCCCAATCGTCTTAGTGAATAAACCCTGACTGGTTCCCTTTGATCCCTGGCGTGCGGATTGTTTGTACCCCCTCCCTCTCCCGGCGCCTCCCTTCCAAAAGAAAAGGGTGTCGTGCGTGAGGTGTATTATGCCGCCGGCCTAGCCCGAGACGGTCTTTCCTGTATTCACCCTCTTAGAAGTTCATACGCCATTCTCGAGATTATTTTCTCCTTCTTAGTGCTTTTTTTTCCTAGTTGCCGTTGACGGTAGAGTACGTCCCCGGGTTATGGAAAGGCTTTTCTGTTCCCCCCGATTCTCTTCCCCCCTCCCCCTGTTCCAGGCTGTTTTCGGTGTGTTCCATCAATATTTTTTCCTTCTGCCGTGACGCCGGCGCGGAGGTTCCCCCTGTTAGGTCGTTTTCCGGAAAGGCCGCCTTCGGCTTGCTCTGCTCTGAGTCCCCATAATTCCATTTCCCCGCCCGGGGGAGCTAGAACGACATCTAAGTCCCCTTTTTTCCCCCCTCAAGACTTTTTCCTTTTTTGAAAACTTGTCTTTTCCTTGGGTCACAGTTTTCCCCTCTCCTCGGATCTGTTTACGTGCTGAGCGCCCTCTTCATTTTTGCCCCCCTCTATCTCGAAGCGGTCGCCGCGATAAGCGCTGCCCGAAACAGCCTTGCTGGGCCTTTCGTTTCAGCAGAAGCTATGGTTTTCCCCTTGCCTGCTTGTTCACGCCGTCTTTCCCTTCACTGTCGCCCTTCGCAAGCGTTGGAGCTCGAGTTCATTTCAGTAGCATCTCCTTTTTTCCCCAAATGGTCGTCTTCCCCAGTTCCATTGAGAAATTTCCACGCCTGACCCCATCTTCACGATTCTGTTTAGAGCGACACTCTTCCAGTTTTTCCCCCCAGATCTAACATGCTCCTTTTTTTTTTTTGTTTTTTACTAGAACAAACTGTTACGTTTTCTTTCCATTACTGTACTTTGACGCACCTAGCCGCCTTATCATGTAGGATGCCTTCCGTTGCCCTGTGACCGCGTTCTTTCCCCCTTTTTCATTTCTTCACTAGGGCTTTTAATTACCATTCATTTCTCCTTTCACTTTTGTGCTCGGTGCACCACTTTTACCTGCGACGATTTTTGATGGGCAGTATTTTTTCTTCCTAGCAGTTTAAACAACTCTGATAGACGAGCTGGAACTCTTTTTGCCCCTCACCTGGCGTCTGAGGGGGTTCGTCACAAAATGCCTACGAAGCTCCCGTTGACCGTTTTTCCCTTCCTATTTGTTGCTCCGGAAGCATAAGTTCTCTTCTAGATGAGGTGGTAGACTAACGGTCCGTCTGATGTCACCCGTTCCATATTTTTTTATTTCTAACCCTTTCGTAGAGTGGTTCCTCTTCCTCCATGATGGGATAGAGTTGCTTTGACCATGGCCACCTCTACAGTAGACAACCCCCCTCATCTTTCCCTCCTTCCCGAACAGGGAACCTCCTCCCCTGGTACTATCCGGTGTGAGAGTTTTTTTTCAAGACCAATTTCTTTTGGGCCGCCGGCCTGCCCAGTATCTCCTCGAAGCCACAACAAGCAAACGGCCTTTTCCAGATAAGGCGCTCCACCTCGCGCGCGGTAGAACAATAACTTTTCCTCACAAAAAGGTATTTGACCCCTACATTAGAGATCCTCGCCCTCTCTCACTCATGGAAGGAGCTCTGCCCCCTTCCTTCCGAGGCCCTTTCTTTCCCCCCTTGTCTCGATAGAACTTTGAGGCTCCACCAAAAACCCACCCCCACCCCCACCACCACCCCCCCACCAACCCAACCCAACCCCAAAAAAACCCCCCCCCCCCCCAAAAAAACCCCCCCCCCCCAACCAAACCACAACCCCCCCCCCCCCCCCCCCCCCCCCCCCCCCCCCCACCAACCCCCCCCCCATGCTCCTCCACACGAACGCCACTCTTCCCCTTAGCGGTCCCTAATCGCCTTCGAGCGGCTTGAGGCCTCCCTTGAACCCGAGGGCGCCGCTTCCCCTCGCGCGCTCCCCCCCTCCCCTGGACCCTTTATGCGCCACCTTTTACCTGGTACGTTTCTGGTCCCGCTCCCCTTCCCCAGTCGCTAGTTGTTTACCAGACAGTGGGCGTTCACCCATACCTCCGCACCCTTGGAGCATTTTTTTTTTCTTTTACAACGCAGGGCACAGCCGCTTCCCCCTCATGGAGGCTACTAGTTGCCTTCCGGGAACCCAGTTCTTTCATAGTCAGTTGGCTCCCCCTTAGTCGAGTTTTTCTCTGGTCACCCCTTTTTCCTCTATCACCTTTGGACTGCTTCCCTCCCCCGCCCAACACTTTTTCTTATTTCTGGCAAAACTTTTTCGTTCGCCGCCTTTTTTTCCCCGGGAGGGCCCCTTGAACAGTTACCCTTTCTTCTGATTGAGGCGTGCCTCGCCCGTAAAAGCTTGATCAAAGTTCCCTTTGTAGAATCTGCTTTATTATTGCCTCTCAATGCGTCTTTGCATCCATTTTCTTCTTTGGCTCATCTTTTTTGCTGAGACTCGAGTTCCCTAAGCATCTTTGGACACGCCATTCGACCCCTCACGAGGTCCTTTCCCTCCCTTAATGAAGGACGTCCCGCTGCTTCCTGTTAGGAGCCACTTCCCTTCTCAGCAAAATTAGCTTCGGTTCCCGTGTTGAACTAGTCTGAATTCTTTCATTTTGTTGTAGTCGTCAGATAAGGTTAACTGGTTTAACCCTCCTCCCTCGTTGAAGGGCAACTCCCCATTAATGATTGTCCCCTTCGCCTTAGCGGACCTTTTTAGGGTCTCCGTCGTATTGTTTTCCCCGATGTCTTTTGATGACGCGTTCTGATACAAAACTCTTGAACCTGCCCGTTTTTTTCCCCGACGGTCGTATTTTTCCGAACTCTTCCCGTCCTTTTTCCCGGCCCCGCCGGACCACGAAACCGTTTTTTTCTCGTGGATGATCGTCCCCTGAGTTAGTCATTTTGCGGTTTTCCATACGCTTCGGTTTCCTCTCTAAGAGTTTCGGTTTCTTTTGAGACAGTAGAAGTCCTGTCGGTGTTCGTTTCTCTTGGAATAGGCCCTCAGACCCGCATAAGATCGGAGGAGGCGTTCTCCCACTGAGTGATATAGAAGTTATTTTCTTAACTTTCCTTTCCCGCTGCCTTCACTGCTTCTTTCCCTATGAGGAGTCTCTTATTGATAAGAATTGATACCCCGGTTTTCCTCTCCCCTCCCAGGTGATGTGAGAACCTCTAGGTCTCTCCTCTCTGTACGTTTGTTTGGGTAATCTTTTTCTTCTGCCCGTCCGACTGAAGGACGTCGTACCCCTCCTCCTTTTAAGGGGGTCCCCCCAAACAAGTCTAGAACCTTTCTCTTTTCGTTTCCGAATCTGCGCGCGTACTTCGCGCGTGCCCCCCCCTCTGTATCTGATTGATTTTTTCTTTTCCCTTTATCACATAGCCTGATCCCTTCATCTTCCCCCTCTTTTGAGTAGACCTCCCCCCTCTCCCGAGCCCTTTTGTTCCTCTCTTAGTGGACGGTAGGCTACCCCCCCCTTAATAGAAGGCCCTCCCCTGAGAGAGGAGTGCTTTTTCCACACCTAGATGATTCACGGTCCCTGCGGCCTGAGCCATGACGAGCGCCTTTGTGTGATCTCTCATCAGATCCGCCCGTTTCTTTCGAGTCATAGATCCCCAGTCCTCGGAGTTTTTTTCCTTTGGCCTCGCCTTGCTTTCCTCCCTCAAAACCTACGCCAATTTAAACCTTCCCCCTCTTTGCACCACTGACCAGGACGTTGGACGTAAAAATGACTTTTTGATAGTAAGATTCGCGCCCTTTCCCTGTTTCCCTGAAAGATTTCGCTCTCTCATTCCCTCTTTCTAAAAAATTTTTTTACGCATTACTGGCGGCTGCGCTAGTTGCCTGCCGCCTTATTCCTTGATTCCACGTGAACCTTGAAGGACACGCCACCCCCCCGCAGAAGCTTCCTTTGGAAGCTTTTTCGCTTATCTTTTCTCGATGTTAACTATGTTGCGTTCCCTGGCGACTCTCCTTAAAAAGTTTTGCCCCTCTCTCTCTTCAAAAGAGCCCAGCTTTACTTTACTCCAGACTATGCTCCTCCCTTTCTTCGGGCCTCTGTCCAGACGTGACCCAATGGGACTCCAAAGCTCTTTCGAGAATAGCATTTATGGCTTCTTGTGGTAATTTATTTTTTAAGAGGACCTCCCCCTTCTTTCTTCTCCATTCTCAGGAAGCTTTCAGGCGCCCAGCGCGTGGCTTCGATTCTTAAAAACACTGGGCCTGACCCCTTGAACCCAGTTCTTTTGTCTTCCTGGTTTCTTCTCAACTTTCCTTTTTCGATGGGAGGAGCATCCCCACTCTGCTTTTCTTTTTGAATTTTAACCCTTCTCTTTCCTCGCTCCCCCGAAGCTTGGCCTTTCCTGCTTCATACCTCAATCGTCCCCCGTTGTTAGATCTCTTCTTGCTGAACCCTACAGCCTTGGCCAGCAAAGCAGGTATCTACCGCTTTCGTTTTTCCCGTGTACATCCCCCCTCTTTCCCTGATATACTTGGCCGCCCGGACACAAAAATCGCGCTTCCTCCCTAGCGCTCAGATACATTTTTTACCTCCATGCTGTTAAGAGTTTTCCTTTTCCTTTTTTTTCAGGGGTTGGTCCCCTCAGCCCTATAAATCCCCCTGCAACAAACCATCTTGCGGACCCCCGAGTCCTTCTCCGGACTTTCGGTTGCTCCCCCGCCCCCCCCTCGGCGGCAACTCGAAACCCCCTTGCCATGGCCTCTCCCCGTATTCTACGATCCCTTGTTCTCTCCCCATCGCCTCCTTCTCCTTTTCCCTTCAGTTGAAAAGACCTTCGCCCCCCCGTACCGAACATTTATCGCCAAGCCTGACTGGTCCCTTTGAAGATTCACCGCCCTCCGGTGCGATGGGTCCATGAGGGACTATGATAACTCTTTTCCCCCTAGGACCTGTCACAGTCCAAGTCACACCCCTCTTTTTTTCACAATCGTGGCCCCTCCTTCCCCCTGTCACGGACCGTAAGCTGCCTTCCATGGATCTGTAATGACTGGTTGCCTCTTCCTGGATTATTCCTGTCATCTGTGACTCTTTTTCGTTCAACTCGTCCCTTGGGACCTTCGTTGATCTGTTCGATTGTTTTCCTGAAATGCCAAACGAGTTTTATACGAAGCTCCAAGTAATATTTTTCCCCCCACCCCCCCCCCTGTTCCGGAACCCCCTTTTTCCGACGTTCGGAATCCGCACCCTCCCCTTCCTTTATGGGCTTGGCCTCGTCCCGACTAATCAAAAGTTAATGTCTTTCCCCTCCCCAACGAACTTTTCCGACTAACATACCCTCTCTTCCCTGAAGTTTTGTAAGAGTGTCCCCGGCACTCCGGCGGGGGAATGTACGATTTTGCACAGTCGCCCTACCATGTAGTAGATTTCCGCGATATCGACCTGACGTCTGGTTCTGATCTAAATGAGCTTCCCCCATGCCTCCTAGTGTAGAAATCTTGTTGGTCAAGGTTGAACACCCCTCCGACGTTGTTGAATTACCCTCACCGGGCACGAGAATGGTTCTTTTTCTACCGTGAATTTTTTTTCTCTTCTCCCCTCCGGTTGCCTTCCTTTTCGTCCGCCTGTGTGCACGACAAACACCGAGCTGTTCCAGTTCCAGTCAGCCTTTTACTAAAGCCTTCCCCTTTCCCCCCTTTTCCAGTTAGAAGGAGCCCCCCCTCTTCCTTTTGCGTTCGGTCACCCGGGTTTGGGATGGCTCTCCTACTTAGTTACCCGCAGATACCTCGTTACTTTTTGTCTAACTCCGGAGGCCAACAATCTCCCTCGATTATTTGGCGAAAGCAATCGGGACTCCTTATCGGTGTCTGCTTTTACCGTCCGGATGGCACCTTTCCTCCGCTCCCCCTTAGTTATGGACTGATCAAGTTCTTGAAGGGAATGTCTTTGATTTTCCTCCCCCCACACTCTGGACAGGCTCCCTCCCA
>Ga0179591_1297835_pt1 | contig 10801 bp, 8 predicted proteins | sample CZOMad2_1_08_16f_FD_182891 | JGI IMG/M metagenome (GOLD analysis project Ga0179591, IMG submission 182891) | Vadose zone soil fungal communities from Angelo Coast Range Reserve, California, USA - CZOMad2_1_08_16fungal (PacBio error correction) | ecosystem: Environmental > Terrestrial > Soil >... | reverse complement strand
CCTTTTTCAAAGACGATTGCCCTTTTTTCTTTGGGTGGGAATCCCCCCCCCCCCACAATATTTTGCGATCCCCATGAAGGTGCTTGGTAACCTTTTTAGGCAAGGAGTGCTTTCCCTTATCATACCCTTTTAATATTGCTTCATCTTTCCCTTTGCGGCATGTCTTTTCCCTTTGATTTCCCTGGAACGATAATGAGTACTCCCCACCCCTTATCTTACGGCGAGGTCGTTCCCCCCCTTCCTTAGTGAGCCCCAACTACTTTGCGTGGCTTTTGAGCGGGGCGCCCTCCCTCTTCAAATTCTCCCCTCGTAACTGCCGCGGTCTTATCTTTGATGACATTGATCCGATTCTCCTCACCCAATAAATGCGTTTTTTTTTGACTCCCGAGGTGTTGTTTTTCTTTCTGCTGGCGATTTTTCTTCTGCGTTGTTTCGCCTCAAGCTGGCAGCCCCGTTTTTCTCTATTTCGCGACCCAATGTTTCCTTTAGCCGTACTTTTTTTTTCCCCTTCTCTTTTCCCCACGTTGATTCAAGGTTTTAGTGCGGTTCTCTCTTTGCGGTCCCCAAACTCTGTCTCCGCCCAGGGAATCGGCGCGCAAGCAACTACTTTTCCTCCTCGGGAATGAGTTGACTTCCTTTCTGTTAGAGCCACGTCTTTTCGAGAATTATCCCCCTTCGAGATTTATAACACTTGACTCCGCCCTTCCGTCTTTTCCCCTTGTTCGTTTATACGTTATGAATTTTTCCTTTTTATTGCAAAAGGAGGGCTTGCCTCCTGAACTTGGCAATCGTCTGCCCCCCATCGGAAATTTTGGTTTTTTTAGCGCGGAACAGTTCGCATTTTTTGCCGCGATCTCTCAGATAGCACCAGCATTCCCTTTCCCTCCCTATTTCGTACTTTACGAACCTTCCCCCCCCCCCCCCCCCCCAAACTTTTTTTTAGGTTTATCAGGTAATGCCGTCGCTTTCGTTTCCGCCTTCCTCGTTGATCCTCAATCTAAGCCCAGCTGCGTCGGCCTCACCGTGAGTGTGCCAATTTTTTTCCTCCCCTGCAAACAGAGAATCTGATCTTGTCGCAAGCACGCTGTGCCCTCGTACCTTTTCTTGCCCCGGTGTTGTTTCCAAGGTGGACTTTCCTTTTTTAATTGCGCCGTAAGCTATCTTTCTTTCATTCCTGACCTTTACTGCAGCAGCCTTTATTGCGCCTGCTTGCCTTCCTTCCGATTTGATGGGTTCGTTGCGCGGCCTTTCACAGTTCCGAGTGCTCTTTCCCGTGCCGTATCGAAAGCTTCCTCCACGCTCGCGATTCAGTAACACTGACCAAACTCCCCACTCAAACACCCTTTCCCGGCCTGCATCCTCCTGTGGCCCTCCTTTTTCCCCAGTAGGTCCCTGTTTAGGCACTTTTTCCCGCCTGCCATCGAAGGATCTCCGTCCCTTCTGTCCCCACTCCAACACGATCCCCAATCGTTTAGCTCCTCCTTTTGTTGCAAACCTTCGTGCTGTGAGCCCAATGGGGCGGTTGCCCCCCCCCGGGCAGACCTTTTTTGTGGCCTTTTTTCGCGATGACCCAACGCCCATCTTTTGAGTCCTAAAAGACTTCCGATGGCAAGTTCCCCTAGCTATCAGGAAATTGAGGACCGCGTCCCCCCTCCTTACGTTGCGCTTCAATTTCCGTCTTTCTTTTTTATTTCCGAAATTTCCAGAAAATGTCTGGCTCCCAGCCGCTCCCGCATCGCAAGCCAACGTTGTGGCTCGCTTTATTACTTCATACCGAAAATGTCGCCAAGTTATCCTTGGATTCCATCTGGGTATAGATCTTCACGACATTGCGCGAGGAAACTACAGCGAACTACTGGAACCTCCCTGCAAAACACCCTGCTCTCCTTGCTGCGATTTAGCGCATATGTTGTTCCTTAAGCAGCCCACTTTTTGACGATTAGATAGGCCCACTTGGCGCTGGCCTTCCCCTGTCTATCCATGTTATCTACATCTTTCCAACGAACCTTAGTAAGACGGGTGAAAAGTTCGATAGAAATTATTTCCTGGCCGAACCATGGCTGCGACAAAATGACCCCCCCCTCCTCCAGTTAGCGCTACTATTTACTTGGAGTTCAGGGTATAATAGATGTCTATCTCTCTCTTGGTACTCCTCAATAGTTTTGTTTAGATCGCTCTCTAGGCAGCCGTCACGAACCCCCCTACGATCTGCGCCATTCAGCCCCCCTTCGCTTTGACCTGTTTATTAGTATTTACTCCCCCATGGTGTATAATGGGTTTTTCTTTTCGCACTTTTCCCCGTCAAGCTCTTTATTTTCCGAAAGAATTTTCTCCTTTCCACCCGCTTTCCTGAACGGTGTCCTTGTGAGTGAAGGCTCTTAATAGCAAGTGTTGCCGAGCCTGCTTTAAGGACCCCCTCTCTTTTTCTCTGCCCCCCTCTGGCAAAAAAAGCTTTAGAGAGTTTTGTTTCACTCGTGCGGTTAGTTCCCCCGTTAAGGTTTTCTCCTCGCAATTTTCTTGCACGATTGTACAAAGTAGTACAAATTATCCCAATTTTTCATTCGGGTTAATCACGAGTCTCCCCAGTACCCCGGTTTTCTTTTTCGATTCCCGGAACCTTTCCTGAAAGATTTTTTGGTACTACCCCCCCCTCCCCCTTGATTGAATTTAAGAAACTGACCTCTTTTGATTCCGGTTTTCCGCCAATGTGTCGCCGCCCTAGAAGGATTTGAGTTTCTTGTCCCCAGGCTCTCATTCAAGCTATCTGGGCGTTTTTTCAAAGGCATTAAAAACAATTATCTGGTTCGTTCTTCCCCCAAGTCCTTCAGTTTCGCTTACCGTTCCGGCATCTCCTTATTTCTCGTTTTGCCCCCTCTTCGCCCCTGATTGTGGGCAGTGGTGGTCTGTGCCCTTTGGATGAGACTGCAACCTGGCCAGGCGACAAGAATTCCTCAACTTTTTTTTTAAGGTGCCAATACCCCCCCCATTTATCCGCTCAGGTCCTGTTGCGAGCTCTTGTCGGTTTTTTTTTCTTTCCAGTGATGGACTAGTCTACTCCTCCCTCCTTTTCGGGCTTCCCCCTCCGAGCCGCCGGCAGCCTCGTCGACGTATGCTAACTCTTTGACTCGCGAAGCAGACACCTCCTTTCAGTAACCAAGCTTTTTTCCGGCAGGAGTGCTGGCCCTTCACGCCGCGGCTGCAATACACCTGAGCCTTGCGGCCGTATACAACCTGTATAGCCTTTTCCCTTTTCATCGAGGCATTTTTTTTTGAGTCCCCCTAACGATCTAGATTTATCGGGGTTTCTCCCCACCAAACCTTTCTCCACTCGCCGATTCATCACCACATCCAAAGGATACCTTCTCCACTTCTGGTAAGATGATCTTAGCCCTTGAGCCCGTTTCTAGGCCTGCATTCCGCGCAAGCAAAAATCAAGTGCATTTTTTTTTTGCCATGTCGGATTCGTGTACCATCGTGTTCGGTCAACAATGAGCCCTGAGTGCGACCAGGCCTCTCTATCGAGAGAAACCCTTTCGCGTGTTTCCCTTGCTCACCCCGACGCCTTGCCCTTATTCCTTCGGGGATAAACGGTCCAACAACGAGTCCCCTTTCGTTAATCTTTTAGTCGGCCACACCCGAACACGGTCCTCTACTTCATTGCCCTTCTTCTTTTTTTCTCACTCTTGCCGCGATACTCGGCTCTCAACAGTTTTTTACTGTGAGCACCGAGATCTTTTTGTTGCGTATGTTTTTAATATGCGTCCCCAGTTATTGCGGCTCGCTCGTTATCTACTTCCCCCCCCCCCCTGACCCGATTACCCGCCTTAGCCATAAATTTTTTTTTCCATAACATTTTCCCCCTTTTCGTACCGAGAACAATTTTCCCGGAGGACTATTGTCGTCCTGCCAAAAAAAAACAGCTCATTTCTCCCGTCTCCCCTCCTTCACGCCCAAAAAACGCTACCGAGCCGCCTCTTGTTTATGTAATCTTTGCTTTCCGCGTAGGATCTGAGGACCTTCCCGCCGCGGCCAATTTTTCTTAGTTTCGAATTTTCCTGATTCAGGTAGCCCCCTCCTGGACTACGACTAGAGGGGGTTTCCACCCTTGGGCAAGGCCCTCGATACTCCCTTTCCTTTTAGTGGGGGAGTCTGACATTCTTCCTTTTCCCCCTTTTTTCCCTTTCCCTCCAACATACGGCCAAATTGCCAGCATATTCCTGGGATAGAAATAAGATCCCTCCAAGCTGGTAATGAATAGCTGCCTAATTTGAATCGCGAAGGAGAAGATCCCTTTGTTGGTTGCACCCTGCCCCCCCCCTCTCGGCTTTTCCATCTCTCTCTCTCCCATCCGTTGTTTTTCCCTCTTTAAGCGGGTGACCAACCCTTTCCCTCCCTGTATCCTGAAGCTTATATTAAGATAGAGCTCGCATTACACGTCTTGTTCACGGTTTCGAGTTTTGTTATGACCGGCGTTTTTTTTCTCAGACTGTAATAGTGCTTTGCCGGATTTTCCGTGGTGTTTTTAGATGCTTTTCCCCTTCATGTTCATCATTAACAATCCCCAAATTTTTTTCTCTATGGTCTTCGTGTACCCCCAGTATTTATTTCGCCGCCCCCCCCACTCTCTTTTGGTGGACAGCGCGTGCTGCCCCCCAGTTCGCAAATTACCTCAGTTTTTTCTTTGCATTTGAAGACCGCTATTCCTCCTCTTATTCCCAGAAACAGTTTTTTATGTCTTTTTGCCGACCGAGTGTTTTTGATTTCTTCCGGCTTTTCCCCCTCTTTATGAGCTTTTTTTTTTGAGTGCTTCCGCGTGCATCTCTGAAAGGAGGCATCTCCCCACGCTGCGCCCAATTATTCGCCCAATTTGGCTCCCCGGCGTGAAGGCGGGTCGCGTTTTGCTGATACTCTCTCTCCCTCCTCCAGTCAATACCTGATATCACTTCCCCCCTAATGGAATTTTTGCTCTCCCCTGGTTGTTAGTCCCTTTTTCCGGATGTAATTATCTTCCCCCCTCGTATTTCTTAAAACACTCCCCCTCCCCCTTTCGAGCTCGGCCTGGTGCCTACTAAATTCCCCTTTCCCTTTTAGTCTTTCTTGATTAAGCCCCAATGTAGGAGAATTTAAGATTCTTGGTCCCCCCCGGCCATTTGGTGAGCGATGGAACAGCGCGACTTTTTCTCCTCTCCTCTATGCCCGCCAAGCATTTTGTCCCGACTTCTTCTTTCACCAATTTTAAACCCCACCCCACTTTTGTTGTTTAGCTGGTTTCAGCCGGCCGCGATTGGCGCCTCCTTGGCTGATCCAGATCAAGTCGGAATCTTTCATATTTGTCTTCAGTTTCCTAATCGGTATTTTCACGTGGTTTGACTCCCCTCACCATCATACACTTTCGATATGTTAGCTTGACAGCTCCCCTTTGCTCTTCCACTCCAAGGACGTTCTTGGTCGGCCATCACCCTTGCGAATTGCGCTTGAGCCGCTTATGCTGTTACCTGTTCCCACAACAGCGGTCTGTGAATTCTCCGCTTTGTGGGGTCCCCCGTTTCTCCCTTGCTTCTTCCCCCTCCCCGATTCTGCACGCCGATCTTTTTGTTAGACAGTTGAAACCTCTAGTCCCCCCCTGCATTTCCGCAACCCAAAGTCCCCGGTCCATTGTCAACGAGCTGATCTGTCACCTTTTTCTGCCGTTCTTTTTGTTTTAGGAGGAGTTCGACGCCACATTTTCGCAGTCATAAGAAATTCTCCACACAACCCTCTCTCTAGATAGTTTGCACCCCCCCGTCGGACGTTACAACCCCAGTTCCCCCTTCCACGGAATTTTTTTCCCGATGCCCCCTAGGCTTGAAAAGAGGGTGGAATTTTTTTTATAGTCCTTTAACTCCCGTTCCCTGTATTTTGAGCGGTTCCGAGTTTACTTTTTTAAAGCGGTCGCGCACCCCTTGCCTCCTCCCCAGGATCACAGAAGGCAAGGTTCCCGCAATTCCGTCTTTGTTGAGGGTCTCCTCCCCCTCCCGCCACTCAGTCCCCTTTGCCTACGTCATACCCATCTCCCCTGCAAAAACCTGTCGGGGGGTTTTAGCGCCTTTCTTTACCCCCTTGATAACGTCTGGTTGCCCCGCCATTTGGTTTACTGAGTTAGTTTTCAATCTGGGAGTCCTCGTCTCTCCCTGCCAATTGCTCGCAGGTGCCCTGAAAACGATTTTTCCCCCCCCAAACTCGGATCTTTCTTGTTTTCTATTGTTCTGGCCTTAGAAATTCGGGTTTCCTTACTGCCTCCCCCCCGCAATGTCCTCCTAACGATTTGATTTCTGCCTTAATACCAACCCCCCTTTCCCGTAGATTTTTTTCAAGAACCATCTCCGTTACGGGGTCCCGTGGAGAATCTCCCAATTATTACCTTTGAAAACGTTACCCCCCCCCCCCCCTCCCTCCCCAATACCAGGAGAGCTATTTTTTTTGATGGGCTATCTGGCCGTTTCGTGCCGGGCAAGCGCCGTCGCTCGGTTCTCTTCCTTCTTTTCTCGTGTTGTTGCGTCCTTTAAGACTCTAAGTCCCCCCTCTAAACGCGAGAGGTTTTAGACCCTTCCGCACACTGGAGCGCACCTTGTCGGATATGTCGCTTTTCGCCTTTTCCGTATTTTAATTTAATTTGAGTCTTTCACTTTAACCCTTCCAAGCTCGGTTATTTTAGTTACGGCATTTTTTTTCTTCCCAGATTTGACGATCCGCCGTCGCAAATTTTCGCTTATCTCAGTTTGGACGCGTAAGAAACCACCAGCCGCGTCTCTCCAGCGCCACCATCGCCTCCCCCCCCCCCCCAGTCGCGCTTTTCCCCCTCCAGATTTCCCTCTTTTTAAGTTTCCTTTGACCCCTTTCTGTAAGAGCGAGTATCCCCTCTTCCCCGCGTCCCTGTGCACCAGATTTTATCCTTTTATTTTTGCCCCCTGTTCTCGCGCCCAAGACGTTTTTGCCTTGCGAGTGTAATGCTTCTCAGTTCTGCCCCTCTTTTCCTCTTTCGTTCCTTTTTCCCGACCAGTCATGGCCTCCCCTTTCGACTATTTCCTTTCGCGTCCCTTTCTCGTTGCATCGCTTTATCCAATCTCCATAGGTTCTGCGCAGGTCTTGCTACAGCTTGTTTCCTAATACTCGAAAATCCCAACAATTTTCAAGCAGCTGGGTCTCGTACCCCCCCCCCCCTTTTTCACCTTGCCGTAGCAAGTTCTTCCGAGATTTTTCCCCAGATTCGCAACGTTTGATCGTGTTTTAGTTGCAGCCGTCCCTTGCTGATCCCTTTTGCGACCCATGTTAAGATGAATACCCAGAATTCCATCAAAATTTCGACTGTCAGCTTTCCCAGATTCCCCCCGCCTTTCCCCCGTTTTCCCCTGAATTTTTTTTCAGTGTAATTTTAAGTTGACTACCCTGAGACCGGCTTCGAGAGGGTTTCTACTCTCCACGTACGTCGTTTTGAATCGATTTGAGCTTCCCGCCGCCCCCGACACAAATCTTGTCCGTCTAAGTACTTCTGAAGGTTTTTCCTTTTTCCGGTCAAATCCTCTTTTTAAGAGGCTTCAAAATCCAACCCGCCTGTTCCCCCTAGCGTAACCCCAAGACGCCTTTTGTATCCTGGGCACCGCGATGATTCGTCCCAGTCCCCTATTCTCTTTTTGTTTGAGAAACCCTTCTGATGCATATTAATTCCTCCGAAGTTCCCTCGAAGCCGCTTTATTTGCTTACGACTGAATGACTTTTCTCTCCCGCTTGCGCCGATTCGCGGCCCCGCCAACCTCCCATCAATTTTTTTTTAGCGTCTAACGTCAGAATTCTAAATCCTTGAGTAGCTCTTCGTCGCCAGGGTTCATGTGCTCGATCTCGTCCCCCCTAACGCGCTTTCTCGTCGAGTTCCCCCGGGCCAGTCCCCCTCTATCCAGCGCGTCACCTGGTTTAACCCCCCTTTTTTTTAACGTGGAGTAGGCCCAACCACGGTCCGAGGAACGTCTTATTTCGTGTACTCCCAATGCTATACGTTCTTAGGCTCTAATGAGTTCTTGCTCCCCCCAGTTCCCCAGCTCTTCTGTGTTGATTCCTCCCTGCTTCGAGGCTGTTTCCCTCTCGTTGATCGCAAATCGCGACACCCTCCTTTCCCCCTTGATCATATAATTTTGCCTTTTTCCCCCAAACCTGCCCATTCAGTCCTGTCCCGAGCGACATTGAGCGCCTTCTTTCGCTTTTTCTCTCCACACCGCTCATAATAGTCCAGCGGAATCGCCCCCCCCCCCGTTCGCGCCCTTTTTGTTCATTTAATTCGCGTAGGTCTCTCCCCCCTGTGACAGTTCCACATTCGTTCGAATGCCTGAACTGGTGTTCTCCCCGCGCTGCCCCCTTTCAACTTTGGTCTTCCCCCATTTTTGAACGTGACACATCCCATATAGCCCTTCTTCAATTTGGGCCTTGTACGGCACATATCCCCTTTTCCCATGTTGTCCCTCCCATTAAATGGTCAAACTTTTCTTCCCCCACCAGGGATGCTCAGTTCCCCTCTTCAAAGTCCAAGAATTGGTACTCCTACTCTCTCTGAATATGCCGCTGTGAAGGAGACGGCTGATTCTTTTCTTCACGCAACCGCCCTCCGGAGCCTCCCTTTTCCTCGTTGTTGAGAGCTGAGTGACTTGTTTTTTTACAAGCCCAAAATGCTTCATCGCTTCCTTCTTCATCTATCGAGAGCATGACCCCTTTTTTGTTCCCCGTTTCGCTCTTCTATGACCGGCTTATGGTTAATTGGACTTTTATTTGGCGTTTTGTAGAAACTGGACTTCCTTTCTCCCCACCGTCCTAAAAAGTATTAGTACTGGCGGCCCCCTCTCTGTCGTTCCCCCGATCGTGCGCTCCCCCCCCGCTATGTCTTTTTGCTTTTTTCAGCTCCCCTTTCCCTCAACAATGATGATTTGTGTCGGTTTACGCCCCCGCTACTCCGAGGATGCCTCACCACCAGGGATTTCGGGTCCTCCGTTGTCGAGGCTTCCGGCTTTTTTTCTGATGAGATGTTTTAAGAGTTTTCCTTCCGTTTTCTTCAATGTCGCCTGACCCCGACACGTTTACCCGTGCGGGACCGATCCGCCTTGCGCCCACTATATTCCACAGTTGTCAGCGTTGTCGCTTTTCCTTCCCGAGACCGCGATATTGTTTCCCTGCGCCCCTCTCCCCTAAATAATAGCGGTAGGGCATGTGCTAGGACTCCTGTTGTTAGATCCGCCCAGCGAGTTCAATTCTCTCTTCTCTTTCTCCACCATATCCGCCCTGTTCCCCCCTTGGGGTGCATTTTAGATAAGAGTATTTTCTCCAATTGAGACTTCCCAGAGGTCTTGTGGGCTCCCTGGGCCCGTCGTTCCATCGGCCCTTTGTCGAGCGACTTCACATTTCGCCTCTTGTTTCCCTTTTCAACAGCTCACGCATTCTCCCCTCCCCGGAGAATTACAATATGAGCCCTTTTTTTCCCAACCCAAAATATTTTTTTATTTTTTTCTTTTTCTCTTGGCATTTCTGTCTGACGGGCCCGCGGCTCGTTTTAATATTTGTCCAGAATGACTTTTTTATCGGTTGCGAATTAGGAGAGTGCTATTGTTTTGTGACGCATCCACCCTATAATCCCTGATTTCTTTTTTTTCTGCCTCACTCCGGTTTTTGCAAAGCCCCTGATCGTGCTTCTTCTTTGGACTCTCTTGCTGGAAGCCCCTTGAGGAGATGGATTTCAAAGACTCTTCTTGATTTGCATTCCACTTCACGTCCGGCAGCAGATTGATTGCGGCTTCAGTCTCGCATTGTTTCTTTGAGAACCTTTTAGTCGCGGGAGAGCGGCTCCCCCGGGCCGGCTCCCCGCAGCGGCCGTCCCCTCCTGCTCCCCGCGTTTTCGTCAAAATGTCTTCCCCCAAGGATACGGCAATTTCCACGTCGTGCCTTGAGGCCCAATTTTTTAGGGAGTTTGAGGAGTGTTTTCCCAAGGTCTTAGGAACGGCGCCCCTTTTCCAAACAACCACGCGTTAGCGAATTTGAAACGATTCTCGTGGAGATGCTTACTGGCCCCCGGCGTGTTTTTTTTTTTTTTTTTTTTTTTTTTTTTTTTTTTTTTTTTTTTTTTTTTTTTTTTTTTTTTTTTTTTTTTTTTTGTTGCCTCCCTCAAACTAAGTGTGACTTTTTCGATTCAGTGCCGAGTGAATTCGCGATGATTTTCCCTCCAGATTGTTAAAGCCACTCCGATGCAATTTTATTTGATAACCGCCTCCCTGCGGAGCTCTCACATGCCAGCCGGTATCAAATCGCGTTGAGCCTTGTTCTTTTTTATCGACTGACCTCGAATCTTGCGAACGGCCGAAGAATTAAACCTGCAGCAAACCCCGTTTACTCCGCTTTCACCAGAATCTCCCGGTTCCCTTTGTGACGAGCTCTGAGCCTTGGTCTCCTCTCTCTTCTTCACATTTCTCGAAACCCCCTTAATTTTTAGAATGCCAGATGTCCGTCGCCGAATTTCTGATTTGTTCGGGGCATCTTTTCCTGACGCTTTTACCATTACTGCCTTCCGCAAGACAGATAGCTACCTTCCCTTTCTTGCGCCTGAGGTAATAAGTACCCCCCTGGGTAAGATTTACAATGACCTTCGTTGTCCTTTTCAAAGTTGTTATTTCATTAAATTGAATGAACATTCGGGTTCCCCCCCTAATTTCCTCGACAGTTTTCCCAGTCTTTTCTCCTGATGCGGGAGTCTTTTTCAGTTGTGCTTCTTAAGTCGCTTCGTTTTCCTTTC
>Ga0179591_1240254_pt1 | contig 10801 bp, 8 predicted proteins | sample CZOMad2_1_08_16f_FD_182891 | JGI IMG/M metagenome (GOLD analysis project Ga0179591, IMG submission 182891) | Vadose zone soil fungal communities from Angelo Coast Range Reserve, California, USA - CZOMad2_1_08_16fungal (PacBio error correction) | ecosystem: Environmental > Terrestrial > Soil >... | reverse complement strand
AGCGGACGCTTTAGCGCATGGCTCGCTTCCCTTTATGACGTTTTTTTTAATGCTGGGATGGTTTCCACGCGAGTGTTGCCCGGATTTTTTTTTCCGTTTTCACGCTTTTCGTACCCCCTCTCTTTTTGCCCCTCGTTCAACCTTCCCCCCACGCGGCGCACTTTGTCTCCCGCTTCGTACTCACACCCTCTGTCTCCGAGTCCCTCTTTTGCTATTTTTTCCCACTGTGGACTTTGTTCATCTTCAATATTAGTTTTCATGTTCAGCATTCTGTAGGTTCGATTTTCAAAATGCCGGGTATCTGGAGGAAGCTGTGCCAGCCGTCTTTCTTGGGTTGATTGAAATCTGGCTGCAGCCCCTTCCCCCCCCCTCGTCTTCCCGTTTTTTCGTCTGCTGCAATGTTATGATGTTGGTCGCAGCCTCCCTGCCTTTTATTCTTCGATGCAGCGCTCAAGCGTCCGTTCCCGTGCTGATTCTTCTATGTTTCATTTCCGCTTTTCTCCTTTTCTGATTCGCTCCAATGGCGTGATTTTCCGTGTTTTTTGCTGCCTTAACGACTGCCGCCCTTTCGGCGCGTCCCGTCCCTTTGATGGGCCATCCAGTCCTTATTTTCCGCGTACTTTTCTTGATTCTAACGGCGCAGACTCACTGTGATGTGTCCGCGCTGGCCAGCGCGTTTTTTTCGTGTTTGTCATCGAGCCCGTGGCTTCTCGAGGACGGTCCTGAGCTTCCTCTTTCCTGCTTGTTCTTTTGTGTCGAGGAGGTCTATCGCAGTCCCCCTCTCACCTTTTGACTTTTTTGGAACTGTCCGCGTTTTTTTTCGACCTGGTTTTCACGGCTGTTTTCCTAGTTTCTTCCATTTCATTTTTTTCTCGAGAGGTTATCGAGCACTTCGGCGCCTTCCTTTTCCCCTCTTGCGATGTCAATTTCCCTGACGCTGGAGTCGTTTTTCGCTTGTCTTTTCCTGCCGGTTGTAGGCCTCCTGGTTTACAACAAGCATTCATGAGAGAATGCCCGTGTTGGCTTTCCTCATTGTTTTTGTGCAATTTTCCTTATTTCCCTTTGTCCCCCGGTCATTCTTTTCCTTGAGTAAGTTGGTTCGTTTCCATTTAAGTCCCGTTTTTCTTCACTTCTAGTTATATTATGAATCGTCCTCTTGTCTCCTTTCTCTTGAGAATTTCCATTTATTCTGTTTCCGGAGAAGGCCGTTCCCTGTTCCTCCTTCGTTGATTTGTTTTTGGGCTTTCGGGATGCAGCCAGCATGGGGTGGCGCTTGCTCTTTCTACGTCTCGGTCTCCTGGCCTTCCCCCCCAGCCCTGGTTTTCTCCTCCATCGACTTCCTGTTCGCTGTGGATATTCGCGTTACTTTCCCAGTTTTTTTCCCATGGCCCCCAGAGACGACCGTTCAAGTCAAGTTGTCGTCCTTTCCAGGAAAAGGTTTTTTCATCCTCAATTGTTGTGGTTTGAGAGAGATTGCTCGCCGACTCCCTTTTTTACCCAGGACGACAGCTGCCTGACCCTGGTCATGGTCTGATTCCTTTGCTTCCCGAACACGAGAAGATCAATGTAGACAGTCATTTGAACTTTCTCCCTTTTTGATTGCCTGTTCCCGTGGCCCACGTCTTTCTCTTTTGGCCGGAGGCCGCTTTTTTTCCTCTGCCCCAGCACTCGTTTTTTTGCAGCCCAGGATGGTAACACTGATCACACGAAGCCTTTTTTTAAGTGCCCGTCAGATGAAAACTTTTCTTTTCAATACTCCATAATATGCGCTCCGATTCAGTACTCCTCGCTTTTTTTTCCGCCGGTCGTACGTTCCACACTTTTCCACCCTACTCCCCTAATGACCGGCCCACCTTGCTTTTTGACTGAGCGAACCCTTGACACCAATTTTCGGCGCTAGAGGGTTCCGAGGAATTCTTTATGAAGCTATTGGCTTGCGTGTCCACCGGAGTAGGTTCCGCTGTCCCCCCGTGCTTCCCATCCCTCGCGACCCGTCACAGCTATTGACACAGTATCTTCCATTAGTGTTTTCTACCGCGGGGCTCCCCCCTTGTGCTCCCAGCTCGCGCCACTGTTTTGCCATGAATTTTTTTTCGCAGTAGTGTTTACGTTGCATTGAGTCCGTTCCCGATCGTTCGCCTTTTCGAAGATCGTAGAACCGACGCTACCACCTCCCAAGCAGTTTCCCCTAGTCGCTCTCGTGATGGCGTTCTGATGTTGGAAAGTTGATATATGCTTGGTTTCCCCCGTGTCCTCGTCATCCCTTTGCGTCTATGTTACACGGTTTTGACTATCGGCCTCCTTCCGGGCCCATCGTGAAGGATGCCCATCCTTCAGTTGGCCTCCTCTTCAGGTCGTCTGTTTCAGGGTTCCCCATTCTTGAACTTGCCTTTCCTTCCCCAACGCTTTTCGTTCTTTTCTATGATCCATCCGATTCTTTTGTCGTAGCCGTCATCATTGCTTCTGCATGCTACCTGATTCCGCCGCCTGTTTTCGCGCTGCTCCCCCAAGCGCCCCTCGGCGGCCGCCCCGGTAGCCGTGCGCGGCAGCTGGACAGATGCAGCCCAGGTTCCAACCCATGTGCAGTCCTGTCTTGAACGTTAGCATCTTCCTGGCACTTTTTCTTCTTCGCCGATGCTGTTGTCCATGTATCGACTCTGGCGTTGGACCAGACCGCTCCGTCAGCAGGGCCGGTACGTCGATAGTCGGATCCTTGGTTCGGTGTGCGTTACTTGCACCATGTTTCGCAAAACACTTTCGTTTTCCACGTTCTTTTTTGTTTTTTTTCTAGGTGCCCGACAACGCGCGTTTTTTGGTACGTAGAGCCTGATCATGACCCCCAGTTTTACCCCCGCCTTCTTTGCACGCGGTGACCCTTCAGACCCTTCTGCAGGAGTTGTTTCTTCCCTTCTGCAGTCGGATAGCCCCGAGCTGCTTCTTAGTCCCCATTGTCCGTACCCACGTACGAAATTTTAGACTTGAAGCTTGCCCCGAGCTTCCCATGCGACCCATTCGTTGCCTTCCCCCTTTTTTTTGTTCGAGTTCTGGTTTTTTTGTTTGTCTTTGCTTGTTTTCCCCTCTCTGCATTGTTCTGCATGGCCTCTCCGCCGCCTTGCTGCTGCGCGCCGTTCTCGACACATGGCCGTTCAGTCCCCCCTACCTTGAACTGCTACTTCTGTATTTGGTCACGCGTCCAGTGCGTTTTCACCTCCTTGTTCTGTCCGTTGCTTTTTTTAGTACAACCCGCGCTGTGTTCCCCTCGATGCCCCACACGTGAGAACACGATGTTTTTTTCTCAACATTTCGCGTCGCACACCCTCGCCAGGAGTCATTCTTTTACGCCTTCCCCCGGCTGGTTATTCGGCAATATTTTTTGTCCTTCCGCTTCGGCTTCTGATCTCCCAGTCGTTCTCCCCTTCCTTGATGAGTCCATTACTGGGTTTTTTGTTTTCTTACTCTCTTTCGCCGACTTTTTTCTTACTTTGAGGTATGTCGCGCCGCGGCCGCCGTTCCGATTTCTTGGCTTTTGCGTTCTTCCATTGGTCCTACCCCAGCCCGTCTTCCCGTCCTGAATTCTATGCGTTTCCTAAGCGGTGTTTTTTAATCGACAAGGTTAGGCTTTTCTTGGCCCTGCCTCTTTGCTCTTTAAACTTTCTTTATTTGGCTTTTTCGGGTGCGCCCTTTCACCTGCCTGACTTTCGGCTTCTTCCATTTTCGATGTTTCCACCCCTTTGATTTGTCTTCGTACATTTCCGAGTCGATCGTTCCCTTTTTCCGGAAGACTTGGTTGCTGCCGCCGTTTTGCTTTTTTCCTTCATCTCTCTCCCTGCCTCGCGAGGAAAGTTTGAGCGACCGCCGCTCTCTGCTTTGATGTTTGAGGGCTGGTCTAAGCGATTCGCTCCCGCTGGCGATTCTGTCTCTGGCTTTTTTGCCTTTCATTTGTCCTTCTTTTCCTTCCCTGATGCATTTTTCGTGGACGCTAGCTCCTCTTATTCGCTTTTTATGTGGCACGCATGGCCGAGTCCTTTTCGCTGAGCGGGTTCTGGATTCATGCGCTTGAGCCTTCCCTCAGACCTCAACGGTTACACAGCAAGATACGCTCATGAGGAGTCGTTCGTTTTATTCTTTTCTCTGTGTTCATTTTTTTCTTTCCTGTTAACCCTGTGGGCGGTTTCTTAAGCGTAATTTTTTTTGACGCCGTTCGTGATCACGATCGAGGGTTTAGAATGAATCTTCCTGGTTTTGGACTTATGGGAGTAGTGAGAATTCCATTTTCCTTTATTTTTTTTTAGCGGACGTTCCTTTGATTCCCCTTTGTTCCCTTTATTGTGTCTTTGTGTTCAAACTTCCTTTGGGCTTCGAGTGCTTCAGCCCGTCACCCGTGCGGTACTTCCTTTCTTTCTATCTTTAATCGGGACCGCTCCTGGACTTGACTGACTTCTATGTGATTTGAGTTGTACGCTGGGACATGAGCAGCATTCTCCCATGACCACCCGAAGTACCTCCTTTCACCCCTCCTGTCGTCTGGTACTTTGTCCCCTACTTCCCAGTTCCGTAATCGCTATTCTTTTTTTTGTTTTGCTCGATGATGCCTTTAGTGAATTTACAACTTGTGACTTCTTTTTCCGTGACCGGTTTCTGTCATGGTCTAATTCTTTCTTGTCCTTTCCCCCCTTATCTCCCCATATTCACAGTCTATCGTGAAAGTTCTCAGTTAGGCCTGGTTCCGTCGTGTCCACTGATGACCGATTTCTTTTCTTTGCTTTTCTGCTGCAGCACTTTACGGATTGTGCACCACCCTACACTTGCCTGCTCTTTGTCTCGTTCTCAGTTTCGCTCTACTCAGACCCTGACATGTCTTTCCACCCATTCCTCTCACGCGACGATCGGATGCTTCTGCTTCGTGAAGCCCGACCCTGTCGTCCCTTTCAACTCCCCCCACCCATTAACTTCCTCAATGACCTTTCCCCCTTATGGCGAATGAGCGTCCACCTTGCCTACCCATGATTATTTGTCTTATCCGCGAAGCGTTCGTTTTGTTTTCACCGAGTTGTGGGATTTTTATCTCCCTGACCTCGACACAGCCAGCCGTAAGTGACCTTGCCATCAGTTGGCCGCTCCCTCCGGTTATACTATGCGCTTTCGCTCGCGCCCTTTTTTTTTTTCCACTTTTTCCTTTCCGTCTCTTTTAGTCCAAGTGCAACAGTTTGTAGTTCAGACGAGTTCCAGCGGTTCTTTTCCTTCGCGTAGAATAATTCCTCTCACTCATTCGAGGCTTTCTGCGTGCTCTTTTCGTCTCTCTTGGACCCCCACGGCTCGCTCTTACGGTGACCCGGAGATGGTCCCTGTCAGCCCAGGTTCTTTGGGCAATGTTTGTTTGATCGACCTGAATGTACTGACTTTCTCTTTTTTTTGATTTGGGGCCATCCAGTGGAGTGAAAGTGCCTCCTTCAGGTCGTCAGGCAGGTTCCAGGGCATTTACTCCGCGGGACCCATTTCTTTTGTCTTTCGTGCGGCGTGATTTTCCCTTCACATCCTCGCTGGGTCGCTATTTCCCGATTTTTCACGCGCTTTTTGCTCTGGAACCTGCATTTTTCCTTCTTTTGATGCGCATTTCCACTCCGACTTCTCTGCTCTCGGTAGCTTTTTTTTTTTTTTGCCTGCTCCCGCCTTCCCCATCAGGCAAGAACGACTTGCCAGTCCTTTCTCTTCCAGCCCTCCACCCGGCAGTGTCCCCCTTCTCGCCGACCTTTCGGTGTCAGAAAAAGCCCCTGAGCGTCTTTGACGCTCCACTCCGTATGGTTTGGGACTTTCCGATCTCCAGTTTATTGGCGCCCGGTTGTTTTTACTACATGTTTTTTTAATACAATGTCCGACTCTGTTCTTCTTTTTGTCTTGTTGCGCAAACCGCTCGTTTGCTGACCGTCTCCTCTCTGACCCCGGAACACTTTACCGGTTTCGTGCGTGAACCCATCAGAACTTGATTTTTTGCTGAGGCTTCGGTCCTTGCTCCCAGTTTCTTTGCAGCATCCGGCGGCCGGAGCTCTTGGACACATTGAACTTCGCGCACGCTTAACATCGCGGACCTCCATTTCTTTTCCACTCCTTTGTTGTGTTCTGAGCTCTTCGCCATTTTGAAGTTGTTTGCTCCCCTTCCTGTGTTTTAGTGACCCGTTTTCCCCGCCTCCGGCCGCCGGATCTGTCGTTCCGCCTTGCGTTCTTTCCTTTTTTGCTCAATAACCCGAGCAAAGTGTTTAGTTTCCCTCCTGGTGCAGGTCTCCTTTCCGTTTAATGGTCCTTTTAGACGACTTATTCCAACCTAGCTGTGCGCACATCGGCACACCGTGTACATTCCTTGCGCATTGTCTTTTCTTTCAAAATGTTGTTTTCTTTCATCTGCACACCGATCCCATTCTCCCCCCTAGCTCTCGTTATCTTTCGACCCCTGCTGGACGGCGGCAATGTCACGCGTCTTCGGCTGCCCTTTTCCGCACATCCTTCCCTGTTTTTTTGCTTCCTCTTCGTTTAGACGGCTGAAGATTTTCAGCCCAGGACTTCTCGTTATTACTTTTGTTTTCCGTCGTTTGCGTCCGCGGCGTTCTTTTGTCTACCAGGTAGAATGGCGCATGTTCGAGGGGAGTCTTTTTTAGCAGCCTTCGGCGGCCCTTTCCTATTACCTCCTGCCGGAGTCTTCTTCGTTTTCTTTTTTTTTAGTTTGGTCGCGACTTTTCCTTGTCGTTCGCGTGAGCTCGCCGTTTCCCCTTCTTGTTTTGAAGCGGCGGTTCCCCTTCTCGGTTTTCATGAACGACTGGCTTTTTATTTCCCTTCCCTTCCTTGGTTGCACTCCCCCCTTTCCCCTATGTGCCTTTTGCGTTTGTTCTTTGCAAACCGTTTGACCGGGACCTTAATAAACCTGGTGTGATTTCGTCGCGTTTTTTTTACGGCAGTAGCCCGTGGCTTTCTACTGGCTCTCTCCTCCGTGCCTGCAGATGGCTTGATCTTTGTGAGCGTGTTACGCGACTTTTCTTCCCTGCTTTTTCTTCATCGTTTCACCCTGACTCGGGTTTTCACGGTGGTTAGGACGCCCTTTTTGTTTTGGACGTTTTTTTTTCCCTAGTCGCAATACAATCCTCCACGCATTTTTCGTCTGAGTTTGAGGCATCTTTAGCCCAGTTTTAATTTTTTTTAATGGCCGGAGACCCATTTGACGATGTCGTCGTTGTAGAGTTTCTTTCGCGCGTTGCTATAAGCATCCCCCCACCCTTTACCCGCATTTGCTTAAGCGAGGAGAAGTGTTTCCTTTTTGAAGCTAGCGCCTCATTTGTTCCCCTCACTTCTCATCAATTTTGGGCCACGTTCATTCTCCTGAGTAAAGTTTTTTTGTGGACATTCGACCGTCGTTTTCCCTACTGGTTTCTTTTTCATAGTCGCTGCCTCTTTCTTTTTTTATATTGTCAGAATCCATTTTCATTCTGAGGAGACGGGCCTTTGCCCCTGTTTCCTCTTTGACGTGTTCCACAATTTTTCTGCCGAGTGATTCCTCAGTCCCCGCGCTTCCTCCTATTTCCTCATTCTTCACCTTTGAAACAGTGCCCTCACTTCATTCCCCTGTTCATCGATAGACTGTCTATGGGTATACCGCTTTTCTGGACATTGATCCGAGGACCCTTTCCACCTCTCCCTCCGGTCCATTCCTTCGGGTCTGGTCCCCAATTTTTCCCTCCCGGAAAAGGCTCCATCCTTTTTTCGTCCTCCTAGTTTGTGTCTCTGATCCGCTTTTCTTCTTTTACTCTGACGACAGTGACCGTGACCGCGTATTCTTTTGGTTTTTCTTACTTCTAATGCCATTGCGTAACAAACGCGACTCCCCATAGAACGGCTACTTGACCCTTTGATTCCCTTTTTTTGCCCCTGGTTCCCTTACGAGGTTCTTCGTCCATAGGAGGGCCGCGCTGGTACTGGCTCCCCTGTTCCCATTGTTTTCCCCGCCTCCCACGAATCAAGGGGTCCCTTTCCCGGGCCGTCTTCCATGTACCGGGTTTTTGCCTTCCAAGACAATTCCCATATGCCCCCTCTGATCTTTTTAGAGTCGCTTCGTGAATGCCGACGTGTTACTTCCCTTTTCCCCCCCCCCAACTTCCCTTAATTCTGCCCTGTCTCGTCAGTCGCGACATTGACACACCTCGGTTCTTTCTAGGGTACCCCTTTTTTTTTTATCCCTTTCCTAAGAGATTCTGGCTTGTTGACTATTCTTTGCGGGTCCGCCGACACCGAGCTTCCCAAGCCCTGCGTCAGGCCAAGTTTTTCAATTTCTTTTGCATACTCGGGGCTCGACTGCTCGTCATTCACTGCGTGGCATCCTATCTTTGCACACTTTTTTCAGTTCGTCTGTACACCAGCGTAATTTCAGACGACGTTTTTTTTCCGCTTGACCTGCGCTTTAGACCTTCCTTCACCCTCTCCGCCAGTTCGCGGCGTATTTAGCTTTTTTTCTTTAGGTTTCTCTTTCGGGCTTTTTCGTAGCCAGTCCTGTTTTCCCAAAAGCCCCCGCTTGTCGAGTCAGCCAGTGGCTTTTCGGGACAACGGTTGTTTTCCTCCCGAGTCTTCCTTTACCCCTGTCCGGTTGTTGGTGTCCATTTACTTGTGAAGCGCCTTCTTTCATTTTCTTTTCCAGGGAAGCGCCAAAGTGGCCAATCAAATTTTCCCTTTCGAGCGCCTAGCCTTTATTCCCCCCCCCCCCCCAGTCGCCTGGGTACTCTATATCCCGATTTCCGGCATGTCGGCAGAATTCGACCGGCTTTTTTTCCTGCGTGAACCCTCGGACCTTACGGCGGACAAAATCACTGTTTAGCCGCGCGAGGACCCGAGGTGTCCCTATGCCCTTTCCATTCCAAACGTCCCCGTCATGGATGCCATCGTTCGTTATATTCCCCCTTCGGCGTCTTTATGATCCTCTGGTTTTCCTTTTGACAGACGCCTGTTTGCTTTTCAATGTCACGCCGTCGACGTGGTTTTTCTTTAGTCCCGTCGTGGACCTGGCGGGTGTGCGTCCTCCTCTGTAGAGTCCCCCAGCTTTTCCCGTTCTTGTTGAGTTTTTCATAGCTTTGTTGTACGAAGCGCGGCCCACTTAAAAAGCAGTACCCGGTTTCGTTGCCCAACAAGCAATTGCGGCATTTTCTTTTGAGCGGCCCGGTTGCCAAGTTTTCTCGCAGCGCCTCTTTGATTTCGCCTTTCCCTCCCCCCTCCGAAATTTTGACGAACATCCCGGGCACCCCTTTTCGCCCCTCTGTTTTTTTTTGGTGTTGCGCTGATCTGGCGCATGTGGCGCTTTTGTTCTTTTTCTCCTGTTCGTTTGCTGACCTTGGTTCTCCTTGCTCCTTTTGCCCGCGCTCCCTTTTTCACTTTTTGTCACTCAAGGTGACTCCGCACTTTTTTTGGGGTCCTTCGCGTGCTGTTACTCGGTGTTCATTGTCTTCGTTTCTTCTTAGACATAACCCCTTCTCTGTGCGCAACCCTCGATTCACCGGGGACACCCTCGCGCATTTTCTTTATCACCTTTTTTTCGTTAAGTCCCCCCCAGCGCAGGATCCCTTTCGCGATTCGTTTTACGCCTCGTCCACTTTTCTTTGTGCTTTGTACACCGCATCGTTCATGAGTTCCTGGACGTTGCTGCTGTACTTTGGCCGATTTTTCCCCTTTTCAAGCAGTTCCTCTCGGTTCCATGGGCTGGTCACTTGTAGCGCCGACGGCCGCGTTGATCCTTATTTTTCGCCGGCGTTTGAATGGTCTTTCGCAGGGATCCCTCACGCCTTCGCCTTCTTTACTTCGACCAGTGATCGTGCTAGCGGACCCAGTCGAGCCCTTTTTTTCGTTTGATCCCGCCTGTTTCCTTCTCAGACCGCTTGATTGCGAGGCGTTGTTTGCTGCTTTTTTTTACGACCCCCTGCTTCTTCCGTCCCTTGACGATGGGCCATCGTCTGATGTCGGGTGTAACCTTCGTTCCCTTTCTTTTTCAATTGGTGGTTTGGTTTTCCTCACGTCCTGGTTTTCCGCTTTGGCCAAGTCGCGTTTTTTTCCAGGACGGCTTACGCCCTTGGCAGCCTCGCGCCGGTCCCCTATCTTCTCCGCGTATTTTTTTGGTTGACTTTTTTCTAGCGTCACGTCTGTTCCTCTTGTTTTCGTCTGGAAATTTTGCTTTTTCTTTTTCTTTTGGTACTTCGTTTTCCCGATTGATGTGCCACGCAGTGCTCTTTCTCGGCATTGATCGGTTTCCTTGCTTTCATTAATCGATACTTTCCTTCGTGGAGATGGTTCGTCTTTGCTGATGGTTCCGTTTCTCGCCTTCACTCCCCCCGGTCACAACAAGCCATGCTACGCTTCATCGAGGTGCCTTCCCCTTTCTTTTGCGTCTCATTTTGTTTGTCAATTTTCCCCCTTCATGCATCAGTTTGGGCCCGGTTCTACGTTTTTTAAGTTTTTTCTGACGACCGGCTTCACATCAGCTTTGTTTCCTAGTTAGCGTGTTCTTGAACGGAGTATTGACAACTCCAGTTCATTTCTTTTTTGCCGGCCGTGTCCTGTGTTTTGCTCTTTAGTTCCCCTCTTTTGGTTGCGAGTGGAGAAGATCGCGCGCCCCTATTCCGTCCTCTTCGACTAGTGGAACTTTGTATTCGGTTTCCTGTATCTTCTTTTATGTGGATCGACTTTTGTTCGCGTCCTTGAGTCGCAGGAGACTGCACCCCTTCAATACCGGTCAAGGTAAGGCGTTTTTGTACAAGGTCCCTCCTTTCCCAAAGCGATC
>Ga0179591_1389559_pt1 | contig 10802 bp, 16 predicted proteins | sample CZOMad2_1_08_16f_FD_182891 | JGI IMG/M metagenome (GOLD analysis project Ga0179591, IMG submission 182891) | Vadose zone soil fungal communities from Angelo Coast Range Reserve, California, USA - CZOMad2_1_08_16fungal (PacBio error correction) | ecosystem: Environmental > Terrestrial > Soil >... | reverse complement strand
AAGGCCTTCCCTTGTTCGGATCCAAATCTTGAAGCAGTAGAGTTTTCCTTTTCTCCCTCTTTCTCAATGAGGGCAAATACCCCCTCTCAGATCAGCGACCGACGAAGTCTATCGTTTTCTCGAATGGGTGGTTTGCCCTTCCTTCCCCTGCACTAGCGGAGCGGGATAGGGCCTACCCCCGGATTTCTCAGACAAAAAAGTTTCCCCCTCCCCCCCCCGGGAATGGAATGAGGTCATGAAGTACAACAAGCTGCCGCCCCTTTACGTGTTTGGTAAAGCCACAGTCTCCATCTCCTTGGGTGAAGAAGAGAGATAGATTCCCTCTTTTCCTCGATAAAGGGCCGAGCTTCCCTTTTTCATTCGAAAACGGCCCCGTTACCTCTCTCTTCCCCTTCTTCGAGGGAATGGTTTTTCCCGAAAATGAACCCAACTTCTTTTGCATCGTTACGGAGGTCGAAAACCGTTGGATCCTTCAATAAAGAGGAGTAGCTAGTTTCCCTCCCCCTCCCCCCTAAATTAGGGTTCGATCTTTCTTTTTTAATTGCTCCTGATGGCCTTCCCCCCCGGTAGAGACGCACGACTCTCTTTCCTTCGATGGGTGGTCGTCGATAGTATCTTCCTTCCCTTCCCCCCTTTCTTCATTAGTTCACCACTGGGACCACAGGCGCACTGCCCTTTCCTTCCTTTTCTCCATGATTAAAGGGATAGACACGATTTTTTCCTCTTCTTCCCGCAATAGCTCATGTCTCCTGTTTTCTTTTCAAGCCCCCCCCCCCCCACAGCCTTTTTAGGCGATAACCTCTTACTATCAACCGGCCTTTTCAATGATTCCTGCTCCTAGTCAGTGCGGCCTTTCCACCCCATTCTTCCTCCAAAAAATTGGATACGACCCGAATGCGCGCGAATATGCCAACCTTGCATACCACACTTTTCCTGCTTGCCGATCTTGACGGTGGTTGTTCTATTACGACTCCTGGTACAGAGGAGTGTAGGCGACGTATTTGTTCCAGAACATGGAGGGACCTGTGGGAGATAGTGAGATGAGTGACCAAGCACGCTTCTCCGGCTACTACTTATGAGACTCTTCCCTCTCCCCTCTTTTAAAAAAAGGGATGTCCTTCTCTTCCTTTCCCCGTTACTATTATTATTTTTGGATATCTTCTCTTCCTGGGCTCTACGCTGGCTCTAGGCAGTAGGGACAGCCCCTCTAGTTCCTGTCTCTTTCTCCCCTGAGATGATGATAATAGATATATTTTCCTCCTCCTCCTCTATTTATCATTTCCTAGCCCGCTGCAATTCGGCGTCAGCAGGCACTATCGGGTTCCCCCTTTCCTTAGAGCCCGGATAGGGCGCCGCCCTACTGATATCCTAAGAACTTCATCCTTTTTTTTTTTTTCTCTGCAAGAAAGTGGGTGAAACTTTTCTCTAGACTTTCTGTCGAAGGTGCGTGCAACCATTCTTCCCCCAAATCAACATCGGCATCATTAAGACCCCTTCTCTCCTTTCTTTAATAAAAACGCCGATTCCTTTCTTCCCTTTTAAAAGGCAGGTTGCTGAGGCTCCCCGGAAGGTGTGTGGGTGAATATACCTTTCGTTCCCCCTCTCCTTGAAGATGAGCGCGTTTTATTCCTCCGGACAGCGCTTTCTCTCCCACTTGTGATCATGGACTTCTCCCCCTTTAGGAAGAATGCAGTGTTCTTTTTTTTTCCCGAAGGCATACCGTGCGGCGTAGCTTGAATACGCATCGACGACCCCCCTTTCCCTTCGAAAGAAGAGAGCTCCCTTTTGCCGCTCGACCAGGAGATCGCACTTTTACTTCTCCTCCGTAGAAATGAAAAAAAGACTCCCCCTATTCCCCCCATGTTATGGAGAGAGAAGCCTTCTCCCTTCCCCTATCCAAAGGTTGAGAGCATACCCCTCTGATTCTTTTGTCGATTGGGTTCAGTTAGATTCTCCCCATCCCCCCTCCTCCGAGAAGAGAGCTCCCCCCCCTTTTCCGTTTTAGTTCATTGACCTTTCCAGGCTTCCCTTGATCTGATCTCGAGAGAATCTAGCTCTCTTTCCCTCCCCCAACAAGTGACCTGGGCGGCGCTTTTTCCCCTCGTCCTTCGGCGTTAAGGCTTGGTTCCCTTTGTCGGCGCCGGATCAGGAACTAGCCCGCTCCTCGGTTTTTCCTCGAGATTCCCCCAAAAGTCGCCCCTTACCCCCTAGAGCAACGATATCTTCTTCTTTCCCCCTTATAAAATATTAAGGACCCATTCTCCCTTTCCACCTCCTTCTTCAAGATCTTTGACTCCTCCCCCCCGGATGCGCTCCTCCTTAGCCGGCTAATCCTCTCATCCTCCCCCCTCTAAGGGGAGGGACTAAAAATCTCTTCCCGAGTCTACACCAGGGGGCAGCGCCGCTCCTTCCTCTCCGACCTTCCAAGACTGGCGCCAAGCGGGGACATGTCTTCTTTTTCCCCTTAGAGAAGCAGTAGTAGCCTCCCCCTTTTCGCGCGTCATCAAGAAAGTATCATGATGGCTTCTGTGGACGACCTATCCCCTCGGGCTGGTTCGGAACTGGACATCGGGTCCTACCTCTTTTAGCTAGAAATGGAGACCCCCCCCTCTTCCTTTCTTTTCTGTGAATATTGAGGCGCTTAACCGCCCCCTCCTAGGTTTCTCGTCTCTTGGACAGGGAGAGAGAGAAAAGACGTTTTTCCTCTCCAGATGAGGGGGCAGATCTCGCTTGGGGATGTGTTCTCTCCTCCAGGTAGGGATTGCCGCTAGACACCGTCTCTTTCTTCGAAGAAGAAGATTTTTTTTCCCTTTCATACCTTCAAGGTGATGAGCCCTATGCACCTCTTCCCCCGGGAATTTAGCTTCAGCGGCTAAGACGCCTCCTTTTCTGAATGAGCACTTCTCTTTCTCCTCTCCCGCTGTCAGGAAAGACTATCCTACCTTTGGCACCCTCTTCTTTTTCTCGTTTTTTCCGTTCTGAGATTGGCGCGGCTCTCCTATCCCCTCCAATGATCCAAAAGCCGCCAAGAACTGCGCTTTTTCCCCCTTCCTCCCCGGAGGAGCTATTTAAAGAGCATTTTCCCCCCCACTTTACACAAACGCCGTCATCCTCCCTATCAGCTGATGTATGAGTCTTCCTCTCCTCATTCCCCCAACAGGTGAAAGAACCCCCCCCTTTCCCTTGGACTGGGAGATGGAAACGGAGGCGTCCCCTCTTCAGATAATGCCTCAGAGATATGCCCTCGCCCTTCCTTTTCTTCCAAAGGAAGGAAGAATACGGCCTTTTCCTCCCTCCCCCTCCCCAATGAGGCATCTTCCCCCCACAGACTCTGGATTCATGTCTGTAGACGGAGGTTGAAACTTGGAACAGATCTTCTCCCTTTTTTCTTTCAAGAGGGACGCGGTTCTTCCCTTTCTTTTCTTAAGAAGTAGGGGAGTATCCTTCAGTCAGGCGAGATGTTCGCTTCCTTTCTGGGTTGCTGATTGCTTCTACTTCGTTGACCAACACTCTTTTACTTTCTCTCGGGTTGCCCATCTCTCCCATTCCCTCCCCTCGAGGAAGTGACGATTTTCCCCGATGGATGCAGGTGTCAACCATCTCTCCTACCGATGTGCCCGCAAAAAACATTGCTCTCTATCTTCCTTCTTTCGTGGAAAGAGGGACGGCACCTCTCCCCTTCTCTCTTGCGTTCGATGGAAACGACGGCAACCCTTTCAAGGAAGTTCCATACACCTGGGACATCTGCTCGGCAATTCTTCTCCACTCCCCCGCCGAAAAGTCGTTGTTTCCTTCTTTTCCCAAAAACGGGAGATCCCTCTGCGTATTTATCATCTGAAGAAGCCGCAATCCTTTTTTCTTCTTCTGAGATATAAGGTATATCACTGTCATGTTCCCTCCCCCCTCCCTCTTCCTTCACCGGGCCGGTAAAGTTGTCTCATACAGGCCCCTCCCGGATAACACGCAATCAGACTACTGAAGAAGGGTCCCCTTCCTCCCTTTTCATCAAAAAAGCTCGAGTCCTTTCCCTCTTTCGGACATGAACTTTCATACGAGGTCACCGTTTTTTTTTTCTTTTTTGCTTGACATCGAGAGCCAGGCTCTTCCTTCTTCGGACAAGAAGGAGGCCTTTCAATCTCACGCAAAACCTTTTGACAATCCCGATCTTTTTTTTCCCTTTCAGAGACGGACGAAGCTCCTTCATAGGAAGTGATGCGCTTCTTTGCAGTTGTTCTCTCCCTTTTCCCCTCCGGAGGGGTGTGGGGGATGCCGCCTTCTTTCCTCTTCGGGCGATATTGACCCCTTGTGAGGAACACCCCCCCTCCCCAAAAGATTTCCTTCGGCTCTTATTGGCAGAAAATCCCTCACGTCCTTTTTTGGCCGCACATTCCACTTACAGTGATATCTCTTCTTTTGGGTGGAGAGACCTTTTTCCTATTTTTAATCGTTGCGGGAGCCACTTTTACCGTTAGGTCTTGTCGGCCCATAGCCGAGCCTCTGATTCTTTCTTCCTCGGGTTTTACTGAAAAACCTTTTCCTTCAGAGATTTCTTCTCCTGGATCCATCACACAAAAAAACTCCTTCGTTTTGTCCTCCCCCTCCCCCCAAATGAAGAGAATCATCCTTCCCTTTTCCGTTCAGCGAAATTGAAAGGACGAAAGATACGGTCTTTTAGTGGGGGTAGCGATTGACGATCATCTTTCTTTTTTTCTTAGAGAGGAAGAAGATAGCACCCCCCTCCCCTTCTTATCATGGATAAGTGTAACTCAACCCCCTGGACTTGACTCGTAAGGAAATTTTCATGTCTCTATTCCCCCCTCTTATCTCCTGTCGAGATGTGGGGATCTCCATACTCTCGTCTAAAAGGGGCAGGAAAAGGGATTCCAGTTAGTCTTCCTTTCCCCCTTATCGAATAGGTGGAATGTATGAGACCCCCCCCCCTTCCCTGTGCCGCTTCGGATTGCTGGCGCATTTCCTGGGGCTTCCCTCCTGGGACACGGAGAATATACAGAAGAGAGCAGGGTTCTCCCTTTTTTTCCCAAATAGAAGAGGTGAGATCCTGTTTTTTTTTTCGCTCGAATTTTAAATTTAAAACGCCTTCTTGTTGTTGATTTTTTCCCTTCTTTTTGAGGCCCCGACGATCGCATGTCCCAGGTGGTATTTTCCGTCCTTTTTCTTTTCCTTCTTGAAATGAGAAAGACCCTTCCTCCTTCTGCTCTGTTGAAGTAATCGTTCCACGACCCCTCTGGTGGCGGCTCTCCTCCCCCTTTCTTGTTTTGGAGGAAATGCTTTTCGCCCTCCCTTTCCCACCGAAATCCGGCGCGCGACTCTCTTCGTCATTCCTCGAGGGGGACATGCTTGCGGCTTTTTTTTCCCCCTTGAGAGGCAGCCCTCGTTGGGCCCGTCTGTATCTGACGGGAGATTCCATCCTCCCCTTCCTTTTTTTAGAAAAGAGAAAATCTTTTTTTTCCTCCCCGACTTCTTCCTGCCCCTCCCTTTCCGAAAACCCTCTTTCAACTTGCGAAAAATGCCCCCCCTTTCCCCTTGGAAACATAATCTCCCTTCTTCTTTTGGACGTAGACAAGATGCCTCCTTTCTTTTGTAGCGACCCTTAAAACTCCCCTTTACCTTCCGTTCTTCCAGAAATAAGGAAGGTTTTTTCCGTCCATTGCAAAATAGTAGCTGCGCTTCTCCTTGTAAACCAATTCCCGCACGAGTGGAATGATTTTTTTTTCTTTCCCCTTTTGGAAATATGAGGATAATTCTTCCTTGATAGAAGAGAAGATACGATGACGGAGTTTTTTCATCTTGGCGAAATAGGGAACTCTATTTTGGACTTTCTTTTCCCTTCTTAGATAGGATTGTGAACCTTTTGTGCGGCTTGATCGATACAGGCGTGTCGTCTCTCAGCACCATCCAGGAAAGGAGCCCCCCCTTTTTGTGAAACTTTTTAAAGGTCGGATAGCGGTCCTTTCCACCGCTGCTTTCATAAGACCGCCACTTTTCCCCCCGGATGCGAGGCTTTCTTCCTCTCCCCCCTTTTGTCCTGAAAACCAGGGGCCTAGGTGCCCTTCCTCAAATGAAGGGTCTTCCTCACGAATGCTGACGTCGATGATTAGGCTCTTCTCCCAAGCCGACGGGGTGGTTTGCGTCATCCGACAGGCTCGCCTTTCCCCCTCTAAAGATAGAGCAAGTCTCCCTCGGATATAGGGGCGAGTCCCTTTCTATGTCGCCGCGCGCAGGTAACGAACCTCCCTTTTCCCCTTTATTTTTCAGAGAAGAAAGAGTACTCCACCCTCCCTTTTGGTACATAGGAAATTTCGAGCGCAACACTTCGCCAGACAGGTGCCCTCACCCAGCCCGAGGTTTTCTTCCCTCTAAAGACCTCCTTCTTGCGTCTGCGCTGGGATAGAATCGTACTTCTCCTCTTGCGCCTCTTCCGTTTAAAGAATTTTTCCTTCTCTCCCCGATGGCGAATAGTAGGTTCTTTTCCCTTTCTATCTAGATGATGCCCAACTTGTTCTCTTTCCCTGATCGTCCCGCGATTTGTAGGACTTTCCCATCTCTCCTTTTTCAGGGTAGAAGGATAAGATTGAGAGCATCCTTTTTTGGTCGGAGTCCCCCTTTCCCGCGCGTCCTTTGCCATCCTTCTTCCCTACTGGAATTAAGATTTCTTCCCTCCCCCTCCGACCGTCGAAGATAGAGTTGCTCGAGCTAGTTTTGCTCCGCTATCACAAGCACTCCGTCACCTTTCTCTTTTTAAGAACGAGGATCTCGACAAACGTTCCCCATACCTCCGACGACTTGGAATTCGGTCATTGAAGTCTTTCCTCAAGGTAAGTGGTGGGTAAAGCTTTCTCGGCGATGGTGACGCCGAGAGCTCTCCCGATATCGAGGATAATTCCCCCCCCTGAAAGAAAAAGGCCCCGTTACCCTCCGCCTCTCCTGCATCTGATTCGTCGATTGCCCAACCTGTGCTGCGGACTAGACCTTCCCCCCCTCCTTTCTTTAGGATAGAAAAGTTGGTTTTCTTTTCCTCTTTGTTCGCGAGCATAAATTTGCCCTCCACTCCCCAACTCACTTGTGTAGAGTTAGTTCTTTCATGTCGACTCTCCCCCAGGGTAGAGAGTCCCCTCCCCTCGACGGCCGGAGCTCTGCGTCTTGCGTGCTCTCCTTTCGATGCGTCTGCTACCGCCGGCACGGATGACTTCGCCCCCTCTGATGACGAAGGGAAAGTTCCTCACTTTGATCGAAAAGATGTCGGGATTCCATTTGAGCGTCGCAACCTCTCTCACTTCGTCGCGGTTTCTCCCCTCCCCCACCCCGAGTTTTGCGAAACCGCGCCTCGAAAACGGCCTTTCCCCCCTTTCTCCGCAAGTAGGCGGGTGGAGGACCTCCCCCCCCCCCCTTTATCCTTTTCTGACTGAGTGCGATATTGAACGGTGGTTTTTCGCTCACTTTCTCCCCTTCTAAAGACCCTTAACGGAAGAATACAGAAGTACCTTACCCTCTTGGAGAGCTCCCCTCCCCTCTTGCTGAATCTCCACCTATTAAGTTTCCAGTATCAGGAGGGAGGGGAGCCCTATCGCCTTCTTTTCCAGCAAAGAGAAGTGCCTGCTTTCTTCCTTTCCTCCCTCTCTCATCCCTCTTCTTTTTAATAATCCCAGTTTTTTTTCTCTGATCATAATCGGGCTTCCTTCGGATTTCAGCAGGCAATAGATTTTCTTTTCACTACTTTCTCCCTGAGAAAGAATACTGCTCTCTTCTTCTCTTCATTCGCCGGCGGGTTGAGGGCTCGGAAATCCCTTGGTTTTCCTCTTGTTTGAGTTCCATTGCCGTCGAAGACTTCTGTAGAAGGTTATCAACCTTTCTTCCCCCTTCAAGATAGGCAAGCCTTTTCCTTTCCCCCTTTTTTTGGCGCGTTCCTCCACCCGCCGACTGCGGCTTCCCTGGCAAACTTCCTTTTGCGAGGGCGATGTTAGTCTGCACCTCTTTCTTTGAAATAAGGTAGTGGCCCTCTTTTTCCGATGAGCGAGTGCGTTTCTCTCCTCTCGCCAGGTCTCGCCGACAGCGTGTCGATCCCCTCCTGCGAAAAAAGGTCACGCTTCCCCCTCCATTGTCGCCGCATGGTGCCTCCTCCTTTCCTTATTTCTCGGCATAAGAATCTCCTGACCTTCGAAGGAAAGCTTCCCTTGCGCCGGCGTCGAGTGATTCCGCCTCGGCCCAGGAGATCTCCCTTTCGAAATGAAAAATTCTCTTTTCTTTTCCGCAATGTTATTGCCGCGGACGCCTTCTTTCTTTTTGGAGGTCTCACCCGATCCAACGGTTGAGAGAATACGTTACGATTCCTTCTTTAGAAAAAGGAAATAGCACCTCCCTCTTCTCTCCCCTTTTAAAGGGGCGTTTTCGTTCATTTCCCGCTCGGCTTATCTCTATTCTCGACGAGCATCTAGCTCATTCTCCCTTTTAGCCGGGATGTAAACAACCAAGCTTTTCCCTCTGCCCGCAATTAAGTCGGCTTCCCCTCTTGGTGGACAATTTGTCCCGGAACCTTTTTTCACGAAGCAGCGTTTCTTTTCCCTCTCCCGCGCCCGAGGTGCCGTATTTGTTGACGAGCGTGAGAAACTTTCGATAGAGCACCTCCCCTTTCTCGGCGCGGATAAACTCCCCTTCCCCCACGAGGGAGAGAGCGATGTGCACTCTACTTTCCTAAGACAAACATGGAGGACTTCTCTTCCCTTCCTCTGCAGCGAAAAATTCATTCTGCTGGCTCTCCCCCCTACAAATCGCAGCCCTCTCTTAACACAGAAATAAAAAATTTGTCCGCGCCCTCCTCCAGAAGAAAAAGAAGAGGAGACAACCCTTCTCCCCCTCTTTTGAAACGGACGCAGCCTTCCTCGTCGCCCGTAGATTCCTATCTTTTTTCAAGAAAGGGATAATATTTCCTCCTCCCCTGCTCCCCTCGGGGCTGGTTGGCCCTGTCCCTTTGCGACTTGTGGCTTGCTCCGAAATGGCGATTTACCTCTTTTCGGAATAGGAGGAGCTTACCCCTTTTTTTCCCTTGTTCTTGAAAGGCGCGCGCTCCCCTGGCCTAGAGATCGCTGCTGGGCAGCTCTAGCTTTCTTATTTTCTAAGAGAAGGTAGGGATGCCGCCTAGCCGTCTACGCCGAAGCGCCGACCTCGCCTTCTTTTCTTTTCTTTACCCCAATGTGATGCCGCCCTATTGCACGGTTGGGCATTCTCATATATGAATTCAAGCGCTTCTTCTTTTCGGCATGCGCAACGTGGCGGCGAATCTCTTATTTTTTTATGGGAAGGCTACCGACCTTGAGAGTGCTTCTTCTTGGGTGGATGAAGGTATGGATGTCTCGTTCCCTCCCTATTCAAAGAAGAACTCACTAGGCTTTTTCTTGCATCCCACTCGCGCTATTTCCAGAGAATAGAGACTTCTTTCCCAAAAGAAGTCATCGGCTTCTTTTTTCCCTTTGCTGATGTATGAGTCGGACATCCGCATATCTTTCTTCCCTTCACCCTCATCAGTATCCTCGTGCTTACTTTTTCTCTAGGAAAGCGAAAGGCTTCCTCCTTCCCTTCCTCATTTCACAGCGACACAGGCCTGATGTCTGTCCCCCCTTCGTGGAGTCTACGGCCCCCCCCCCTTTAACGGATTTTTACTTCCCCCAATGAGGCATCTTCCTCTGCCTATTCTGTAGAAGAGGTTGACACTTGTAACTCTTGCAAGCTGGCATGGGGACAGAACGATTTTGTTTAGGAAGGGATCCTTTCCTGAAGCTTTGAGGGGAGTATAATCTCTTTTCCAGATGAAGAAGGGTTGATGATGTCTCTTTTTCTCCCCTTTCCTCTGTGCCCAACGCGGGGAGGAATGAATCGGGTGCCCATCCCTCCTTTAACGCATGTCCACCATCGAGGAAGTTGACACTCTACCCTACCCTTAGGTGTTAAAATCCTCCTTTCCCCCCCCAGCAGTAGAAAAAACCTGAGAAGATCTGTGACGAAATATCCCCCCTTAGTTTCTCTTTCACAAGAGATCCCTCTCCCTTCTCGAGGGAGTTTAGCTATTTCTGGAAACCGGGACAGCAATCCCTTCCAAGAAAAAGGGGACATGTCCCTCCCCGGCAAGTTTTCCCTCCCATTGGCCCGCATCAACAAGAGCCGTCGTTGGCTTTCTCCTTGGGAAAAAACCCCCTTCCTCGCGGGATTTTGAAGAGGAAGCAGCCGCCTTTTGATCAACTGTCGCAATTCTGGATATTCTCCTTTCCCCCTCCTGGGACATGAAAATGAGCCAGCATCCTCTCCCCCCCCTGAGGACGTTTTTCACCTTTTTGTCTCATAAGTTCCACACTCTTCTCTTACCCCCCAATCAGAGAAGATGGAGCCTTTTTCCCCCTTCCCGAATGGACGATCACCCCACCCCTCTCCCCCGGCGATTGCTTCGTGCGGGAAAGCTAGGACCCTCCCTTCCTTCCCTCTTTCGGGAAATAGATCTCTTCTCTTGCGAGCTGCGGCCGAGAGCCTTTCGATTCGTAAACGCGACGACAACCCTTTTTACCACCCCCCTTCTTTTTCCCTCTAAGGGAAATGGAGATGAAATTGTCCCTTTCTTCTCTCGGGCAGGGTGATAAGGTGCTGACATGCTTCCCCCTCCCCTTGTTTGGGGATGCCGAAGTAGCTCTCCTCCTTGCGGATATGACCCCCTCCTCCTTTTACGCCAAAAATATCAATGCACTCCCCCTTCCCTCATGGCATCACAATCACCTCACTGCTTTTTCCCGAAAATTCAC
>Ga0179591_1291091_pt1 | contig 10802 bp, 6 predicted proteins | sample CZOMad2_1_08_16f_FD_182891 | JGI IMG/M metagenome (GOLD analysis project Ga0179591, IMG submission 182891) | Vadose zone soil fungal communities from Angelo Coast Range Reserve, California, USA - CZOMad2_1_08_16fungal (PacBio error correction) | ecosystem: Environmental > Terrestrial > Soil >... | reverse complement strand
CCACGCTCTGTATACCCCTTGCTAGTTGTTAGTGGATATGACTTCACATTTCCCGCCCCATAAAGTTCTCTACTTTCGCTGGCTATTTCCTTTACACCCCGCGGCTTCACCATCCTCGCCTAGTTCCGGTCCCTTCCTGTTTCTAGAGGAGTAGGTGCTTCCTCTCCTCCCCCAGTAATGGATAAGAACTCAGATGTCTGCTCCTCAGAGTCCAGTTTTTCTGTCTACCTCCTCACTTCGGAACCCTGACCGTACTCCCTCTCTTTCCGGTCGGACTAAGGGGTCCAATTTAATTTCCGAACGTTTTTCAGGCTCTTTCGTTTTGTAGGGTAAGGACGTCTTTCATTGATACCCTTTTTTGAGTCCCTGATTGTTCAGCCCCGTCAACTTTTAGCATAGGCATGAACCTTCCCATCCCCGCAACTCGCTTTCCCATTCCCTAAGGTTTAAATGTACCTTTTCTTTTTCGTCTCTTGTGGATCTGATTAGGTCTCATGCCTTTGACGAAGACTTATTTGTCCGGCGCGGTGTAGGTCAAACAGTGAGCTTCCAGTTTGTGAGACATCGCCTGACCCCCCCTAGCCTGACTTAGTTTCAGGTAGTGATTTCGACTTACTAACCCGGTCTTGCGCTATACCGGCAGCTTATTTTTTTCATAGGGTTTTCATAATTACGTAGCATTAATGATTTGGCCCTTTCTCTTATCTTTCAGAGATCGATAGTGAAGACAGACGGCTAATCTTGGTCTCTCTACGTCTGTGGCTTGCCTTCTTGTGCTAGCAGGAGGCCTTGTAGGGGATGACTTCTCAGTTCGGCCGATGTCCTTTATCGAAATGTAACCCAGCTCGGAGCGACTACTTAAGCGGTGTTTTCGGAGTGACATGTGCTCGTCTCCCTTTGTCCTATTCGCTTTCGGTAGGGCTGTTATGCGTTTCTTCTCGAAGTTTCTACCTCTGATGTCTTGTCCCCACAGCGTGATTCTCAGCTCTGTTCACTGAAGACACTCGTAACTTTTTTCGTCAAGGATTTCCTGAATTGATTCTGGCCCCCTTTTTCAACTTGCCAGTAATTATTCCGAGCAGGGCCCCCCTTGAACAGTCTTGTTTCCCCCGTTTTCTTTTCCGTCGTATTTATCCGTTTTCCTTCGCACAGTTTGACAGTTGTCCTTTTCGTCTTTCTGACGAAAAGAGACGGGCTCCTGTAGTCGAAATCTGACTTAATCAAGCCCTCTGGCCTGAATCTTACTTAAAGGCCGCGTTTGTTGGGCAAGATCCTATTTTTCGCAGCGTAACACAATCCAGCGTCCGAGAGTTCGTTTAGTATTGGCTCACTTCTTTCTTGAATTTCCCCGTGGGGTAAACGTAGATTACCACCCTTTTGGCAGCGCGGTGTGTCGCCGCTTGCTCGGACATTTCAGGCACTAATGAAGGATAAGGCATTTCGTGACTGTTTATGACATGGCATCTGTCTGAATTGGTGTTTGACTCCCCGGCTCCTTGAATTAAGAAATTGAGATCCGCCCCCTCTTACATATTCCCACTCCAGTTTAAAATTGTTTTCGCACCCTTAGAAAAGCTTAAAGAGGACCTCTTGTTTGCGGCAGGACTCCGACTTATTGGAAACTTTTTAAGCTTTCCCCGGGCGAGCGCTAGTGGTTCTCTTTATCCTTGCGTTTTTACTTCAGGTGGAGAGGCTGTGCTCCTTTCCTCCTTATGTAGGTTGCCACCCACCCGTCGAGCTGCTTGGCCCCCTCGACGCCCTCGGTTACCTAGCGGGAATAATTGTGTGATGGTTTCCCCCCCGTTCACCTCAAGAATGCCCGTACGTTGCTGTTTCGAAGTTGATCGCGAAATAGACTTTAGTACTGAGTAAGTCCGAGTTACACTTTCACCTTTCAAGCACTTCTTTCTTTTTTTTGCTATTCTCCAAGAAGGGTAAGGGCCTGGTGGTCCTTTCAATTGGAGTGCTCCTCAAACTCCTCCGTCACCTCAGACCAGGCATGCGGATACCTTTGAACGGAATGAATGGCGACTGTATGTTTATGATGACGTACCTAGGAAGATTGACTTTTTTTTTGTTCACGTCTCTGTGTGTTCCCTGGAGGCAGTTATTTCCCATTACTAGGTAGAGATCTACTTCTCACCCTACTTCTCCCGATTCTTCTGCCCCTGAGGTAGGACCCACCTTTCCAGAGCCCTTCTAGTTCCCACATTAGGACAGGCCCCCCTGGTACCCCCATTTTACCTTTCACGATCGTCTCCTTCCACTACCCAGATAGCAATCTTTCCCGCCCCCCGGCGTCAACTGGAATGCGCTTCTCCTGTCTTTGTCCCTTTCTCCTGCGGTTCCCCCTCTGCGCTTCTCGCCTTTTTCAGGATGACCTTTTTCTCCGTGGTAAGGCCTCCCCTTTCACTGACGAAATTTTTTGATTTGCTGCGGTGCCGTTTTCGGTCGTCGGAGATGACCCTGCTGCCCCTTGGGTTTCCCTTGCCAATACAAGGATCCCCTCCTTCTTCTTGTCAATCATTTTTACCAGTGAAAACCCCCTTGTGGACAAAATTTTACTTCTCATATCCCCCTGCAGCAGAGTTGTTTTTTTCTTTGATCTCTTCCGCCTTACACTCGTGTTTTTCCCCACGTGTTTTCCCTGGTCTTTCAACTTGGGAACAAGCACCGCCCATCGGTCTCTGCGTGCTTGAAGTCTGCCAGTACCCCTCATCCTTCATCGGGAAAGAACGACGGCCGAGACGAAGAAGCTATCCCCCCCAGAGAAGGGGGAAGATTTCGGGGGGTTTAACCCCCCTTGTCTAGTCACCATTCGTCCTCAGTACAAGTAACCCGCCCCGTTGACACATCTAAACCTTTTTCCAGCGAGACGCAGGGCCTTACGTTTTCAGGGGAAAAGCTGGCTCCCAAGCAGTTCTTAGACCCATATTTCTCTGGGCATGTTGTTATGCCGAGGGGCGCACTCATGGCACCTCCTTCTCCCTGGACGCATTCTTTTGCCCTACCTCGGTTTCGCATAGGTCAAATTTAGTTGTCCCCTTCTCGATCCTTCTACTTATCAGGTTGATATAATAGAAGTGGTCCCCCCCCCGCCACACTTCGTTTACATTCGAGACCGAACGCGACCGACGCAGTCCTGCATGGAAGTTAGGACACCGATAGGCCTTTGTTGGCCCCCCGACCAGTGAAGGATGCGGACTGAGGTGCACGACAAGAAAGAACTGGTTGGTAAAACTTCCTCCCCCCGGACTGGACGAACGGATCGTCAAGTTAGGAACCACACATTTTTGTTGAACATTGAAACTGTGTAAATGAGGAAAAGATTTCCCCGTTATTTTTACCCCAGAACTTTCTTGGCTCGATCCACCCCTATTTCCTGAGTGGCACTCCCCCTTTCTGAACACCTGCACCATCTTTCAACCAGATCCAGGCTGTGCCGGTTCTCCGTCCGCAGAGCTTCCCCAGCACTCCCCTGTTTTTCTCGTGGGCAAACAGATTCTTGCAAGGTTCTCGCAAAGCCATTTCAGACCCTCTCCGGAAAAGTGCACGCCCCTGGTCCCCAGATATTCATTCTTTTTTTCTTTTTTTTCAATCCTTCAGTTCCTGCCTCAAAGCCTGTCCTCGCGTGCGTTTAACGTACGGACACTTTTCCCCTCATCCTTTGAGGGTACCGCTTTGGTGACTTTCCCTTTGGGGGAGACTGCTTCAATGTCAACGTCGTTCAGCCGAGATCGTATTCTTGCCCCGCCAGTTTCTTCGCTTCACTTCCGAAGAGGAAGCCACAGATGTCCTGTGGGCGGCACCCCAGCCCCCACGGTCGGCCAAGAGGGGGTATGAGGGACCCCTGCCGTGGCGAATCCCAATTCGAGAGTGAGACCCAAGCTCGCACCGGGCCCGGGAGGTGACCGGTGTGGAAGCCCTCAGTCCCTTCAGGCCATCCAGAGGTACTCCCAATGCAGACCCCCCAGGGAGTGTGGTATCGTTCCCGAGTGTTCTTAATGTCAATGGTTCGCCTGCTGGACCTGTAGCCGGAAGGTTGTGGATGATCTGCACATCTTTCTTCCTGAATTCCGCCTGGACGGCGGACCCCCCCTCCCCATACCTGACGGCACAACGATTTCCCACCTTTTCCCCCCCCCGCATAGGGGAATAAGCAATAATCCCTCTCGTACCTAAAGCCACAAATCCTAGAACCGGCCCTTACTCACCTTTAAGAGCCCGGGAGACTAACTTTCTCTCATGATCCGCACCTTGTCAAGATTGATTCTCCCTTCCGCTTTTTCCTCTCGAAAGTTTAGGCCGGGACTCCGTTCCGACCTCCCGAGTACCACCTGCCCGAACCGTCCTGTCCTCGGAAAACCTGGAGATGACTGGGCACATCTTTTTCAGTCTAAGCAATTCTTTTCCCTTCCAAAGACGACCTCTATCACCTTTTTACTTTGACTACCGACCTAGGCCTCCCAGCCGCCCCCGGACGTATAAAACACACTCTTCAGGCTAATGAGGCTTAGCCACCTCCCCACGCGTGTCCCAGACCGAACGACGCTGACAGCGAGGAAGATTCGTCCCATTTCGGGCATATATGAATATCGACCGTTCACCTCTAATGGTACGAATCCCGGAGGTTTTCTGACCCTGATACCTTAATTTCAATCTCTAATTGCCGTCGTCCTGACCTCGTTCAGTGGTCAGAATCTACTCCAAGGCGATAGGTATGATCGGGTTCTTCTTACTTCTAAATCCTCTTGTACAGTCCAAGACCCTTCGGAAAGACGAAGGGAAAGAATCTCGTAAAACGTCGAGTAGAACGACACCCTCACCTAGTACCTTCCTACCCGTCCAAGGGGAACCCCTCGCCCCCCCCGATAGTGGAAGCGTTTTCAATTTGAGGGGGATGGAAGGGATGGCCTTATTCTAGAGGAGCGGACCATAAGATTTTCTTTTGCCCCCCTTTCACAAGTTTTAATATGGTCCTCTCCACTGCCATAGCCCCGTTTTTTCCCTTCTGTCTCTTCCCTGTATGGTTCCCCCCGGATTTCCCGAATAGTCGGTCTCCTGGTCGACTGCAGCGCACGTCCCACTTTCTCAGGTTGTTCCTCCACCTCCCTTGAATTTTTCACAGTAAGTCTGACTATCCCCAATTTTGCCAGAAAGGGATGATAAACTTATCTTCCTTCTTCAGGTAGTTAGTAGTGCTTTTTTGCCCTTCGCGTTGGGAGCAAGAGACTCCTTACATCTTTTTTTTTCTCCAGAGTAGTCTTTCTTTACTTCGGGTTGTCAAGATATCGATTACCCCGGTTTTCTAAAGATCCGTTTCCTCTATTTTTCTTTTCAATAATCTTGTTGTTGTTGCTTGATTCCCCTTCCCCCCCCGGATCTGATCTGGCTTAGACTTCCAAACTAGGGTCAAGCACACTCTTTTCCTTCTGTAATTCCTTGGCGAAACCCTTTTTCCCCCCTCCGCGGAGCTAACGCGGAAGAGTAGCCCCTTGAGGACGTTCATGAAGTGCCTTTTTACTAGTTCATGGATATTCCCCCCCCAAAACCGATTAGAGTACTTTTCAGGCCTTTTTTCGGCCTACGATTTAACTTGATTCATTGCTTTTTCTGACTTATCCTCCCTCTATTTCTTCATGGTAACCATTCTCCGTTTAAAGTGGTGCTTCTTTATTAGGCTCCGAAGGTTCGCCGACAGTGGCTCTTCGTCGACGGGCATCCTCAAGTTTATCCTATTTCCTTCCCTCTACTTCCACGCCCGTCTTCTTACGATTTTTCCTCTTTGTTTCTTTGTTCCGGCTATCTCCCCAGGTGTCGGATTCTTCTTTAGGAATACGTTGACTGCCTCCTTCGTTGAGGGAATGGTGTTTTACAGTTGCTTCAATTGTCCTGAAGAGTCGCCTTCCGCCAAGAGAAGATACCATTGCCAGGGAACGTACTAATCAGTTGAAAAAAACTGTGAAGTCCCAGGACAGGTAGGCCTCGGCGTAGTGATACGGTTGGAGTTAGCATCCTTTGAAGACGATTAGATTTCCATTAAGTTAAGGGAGCGGGGAATGTCTTGCTCTCGATGAGAGTGCTATTGGCGGCGTGACCTTTGTCGCAGAGGAGTAGTGTCCGGCTTTCAGGTATTGTTTCGACTTGCCCTTATTTCCCGAGGAGCATTCTAGTATGAAGGTCTTTAGGAGCGATGGGACCCACTAGCGGCTTCAGCGACTGAGCGCATCGTTTCACAATTGGATGTGACACCCCCCCCTGAGTCCGTTTCTTTCCTGTGGCCACTCTCCGAAATCATCGGGTTAGTCCTACGAACCCGAGGACAGACTGCGGTGCCCGGAGCTCTCCGCGTCGCCCGACACGGAATAGAGCTGCTTGCGTATGGAAGTAGTAGAATTCGAATGTCGTCGACATTGGGCCCTCTCGGGTCTCAGGCCGCGATTGAGAAGTCTCTTCCCGGTGGGACATTGAGTATGTGGTGAGGCCCGGTTTTTAACCTTCATTTTCCCGCTCCATGTAATGCATGGACCTGGAGAGAGACGGTCCATGGTTCGGTAGCGTTTTATTTATGACTGGTACTTGCTTCTGCTCGGTCTCCCAGGCGGTTCTCCATGGGACGCACCGTTCGCGGTATCCAATTATCATGACAAAGATCCCTTGGCGCCGGGAATGCCACGCTGGAATCTAAACGCAATTTAATCTCATGACCCCGCGTTGCTTCCAGTGTTAGACCCGGACCGGTGGTTTTCTTCCTCTCCCGTCCTTGCGCGGCAAACAAGTCCGCTGTGCTTTTCTTTTATTACTTTTAGTGTTTTGTCTGAAGTGACGCCTTTTTTTTCCCCCCTTCGCTTCAAACGTGTCTTTGGCATTTCCTCTTTTGAAGGCCCTGTTTTGCGAACTCCTTGAGAAGTTTTGCTTTTGTTCCTTTCTGCCCCCCCACCACGTCAGCTCCTTGTCAATTGTGGTAAAGGTTCAGCGGTTAGCACTTGAAGGACCCCCCCATATTACCCGTCCACCCCCCCAGATGGCCAGTGTTTCTTTTTTTCAGCTAGCCAAGTTTGACCCTGTCTTGAGCGTTCAACTTGAAACAAGATAGTGTCCTTCGCTTTGCAGATCTTGTGTCCCGGGCTCCTGTTGAATGATTTAGGGCTACTGCCCTGGCGTAAATTTCCGCCTTCCTTTTCCCATAATTATAGTACCTTTTTCACCCCCCTTGTCAGGAGATGCACTTGTCCCCATTCGCGCCCGCGTCAACGAACTCCTCAAGATGAAGTAATTGTTTGTCACTCTGAGGTACAGAAATCTGGGTAAATCACTCCTTTCTCTCATACCGATCGAGCAAGAAAACTCGTCATTCCCCGACAGAGTGCTTCCCCGGTAAGTAAAGGTTTGCACCAAGTTGGTTGTGACTAGATCCCCAGGTTGTCAGGAGATTATGATGGTTGAGATTTCCCCCTGGGTTCCTTCACGTCCAGTCTCTCCTTATTTTTTTATTGCACTGGAAGGTTCCGGATTCTTCCAGACTTGCATTGTTTTGATCGCTCTGCCTTCCTTATACATTATAGCGTCCCCCCTCAGGCTTTTTTACTCGAGGTGTGAGCAGTGCTTTCGAGGAGGAGCACCCTACTACCCTTTTAGTCCAGAGTCTAACTGAGGAGGAGGACACCCCTTCGTAAAGACGCCGGAGATTAGAAAAAGCTGGACGTAAATCCCCACCTGCCGACCTGGTAAAAAACTCTCCCCCCCGAGCGTACAACTCATGTCGTACCTTCAAATGATGGGAAAGGATCCAGTTAGCCAAAATCAAGGGATGTATACACACGCCCGGATTTATATTTTTCAAACGTTTTTTCCAACGTCGTTTGCCACCGACTATGGCCTTGGCGTGACCTCAGACTTCTTTTTGTGGAACACCCGACTTTCCAAGCTGACCCCCCTCTGAGTCGATGCCGTTCCCTCCGCTGGATGTTCCACTGATTTCGGTTCATGCAGACTCTGGTCAATACCCGCGATCACCTCCAATGGGGGGCTCTTTTTCGTGCAAACGTTTAACCAGTTACCCAACAACTTTTTGTTTCACACCCCCTTGTTAAATAGATACCCTGTTCCTCTAGTGTTGAGATTTTTTATAGTACTTCCACGATGTTTTTTCCCCCCCAAGTGTTTCACTGTACCATGTGAACCAGCCCGGAAGAGTTATTTCCTTTATTCCCGTTTCTGCCTCCGAGGTTTTTCCCTCTGACATCCGGATTCAGCCAGAGGACTCCTACTCCCTGCCTTAGTGTTGATTTTGTTTTCCGGAGTTATACTGATTGTTCTCCGCCTCCGCCCCCATGTTCGCCCTTTCCACATTTCCTTTCGTGGCAGCTTCAGCCGGGACGTCCTTGTGTTCACAAGTGCGATCATTCCCTCAGGTTTATGGAGGTAGATCTGGTGCGGTACTTGGTTAGTCACCTCGCACCGAGGGGATGGATGGAAGTATTTTGCCAGCTGTCTGGCCCTATTTCTCCCGAAGGTTCGACCGTTTTGAGCCTTTGCTTTTCCAGGTCGCTCGCATTATTTTAGATGTGATATCACAGCCCTGCTCAGGTCCCCCTTCCTCCCCTGCCACCCACAGCAGCGGGCGACCGGTTCCCCCTGGAGATCCCTCCAGACTAAGGACGGCCATGATTCTCGCAGGATCCGTCATAGAGGTTAAAGTACTTTGATGCTAGGACGAGACGACCCCGCCATTAGGACCCCCGGCAGAATGGACGGCGTCAAGGAATAATCCGCCTTTCCCCCCACAACCCCCAATGGGTCAACCCTAAGTTGACGGTAAACGCGGACGCTTCATGACGAATTCTTCCTTGGATCATGATCATTCACTTAAAGCTGGCCGGGGAACGCTCCACAACCTTGACCCCCCCCCCCCCAGTACTTCCGAGCCGCGGTCGGTTCTCCTCCACCTGAGCCCCTTGCAGACTTCCCTTCGGATGCACCTTATAGAATGCGAAGTGAGCACGTTCGACCCCTCCCACGTACCTTCCCTTCCCATATTCGGCCACGTATTTTGCTGGTCCAAGATATTCCAATCACAGTCTTGTTAACGTTTCCCTCCCTTCCCCCAAGGATTCCCCTTCCTCTTGGCTTTCTATATCGTTCAGACATGGCTCGACTTTCGTGGGGGTGCCCACCTCTTTGTGATAGTAAATTTTCCCCTCTCCGGCCCTCCACCGGTCCAGACCTTCCCGATCCTGATTCTATGGCGTTCAAGCACGATGCTTCCAGGTTTTCCCTTCGACTCTCTTCCCGGATTTTTTTCCCCCCACTTCCTTCTGCCCGCCCACCCCGAGCCGCAAGATGGTTGTCCCCCTTTCCTGGACCCAACACACTAACCCCTTTCCCCCCAACTTCCCCGCCCAGGTCGGGAATTACCAATCTAAGACCTTCCGAGACGCTTTTCTCGATAAGTCGTTCAAACCAGCTTAAAGTAAAATCTCCAGGGTCTTCCCAGTCTGTCAGATTTCGCGGAATTGACCCTTTTTGATTTCGAAAGGATGGAATGTCCTCACCTTCTCGGGGTCGCAGCGGATCTAAGAGATTTTACCAGCAGTTTCTCCCGACGGGAATTTCTCCCTTTATTTCTAAGTATTACCTTTCAGACCCCTGAAAAGCCTAAGCCCCCTTTTTCATTCCTCTTTTTCCCGCTACGTCTCCCCTTCCGGACATACCAATCGTTTTCCCCATGCACACCCCATTTCCAACTTTCCTGACGACACGTTTCCTCGGCCTGCATGCAACCCGCTCTTACTCATCGTCTTTTGCCTCGATCATCCTAAGACATTCCCATTCTTGAGAAGACCGTAGCACCCGTTCTCCCCGCCAATTTTCTGGCTAAAACCCTGGGCTCTTTCTTTTTAGGCCAAGCTACTCTACTGGGGGAAAGGCCATCCTCCATCTCTAAAGTGCTTCTTTCCCGCTCACTCCATACCCCCTTTCGACCCCTCTCCTGGTCCAGTAGGCTAAGGACACTGAGTTCGCCAACACAATATCAACAGATCCCCTCTGCACGCGTCCCGCCCAAGCTCCCTACGATGAGGAAGAATCTTCTCTTCGCCCGCAACCTCTGACCCCCTTCCTCCCTAGAAGGGGCGCTCGACCCCAAACAGTATTTCCCTTCGTGAACAGGATCTTCTTTTCCCGGCTGGGACTTAATCTGGTCCCCTTGGTTCACCTCTACGTGACTATTCCTTCCTGTTTATGGAGATGTAAGGGAACTTTTTCGGCCTCGGGAAACAGACCCCTTTCCCCCCTTCTTCCCGAGTTTTCACGTTGGTTAGTCCCCCGTACCAGCATAAGCCGAGACGGCCTGGTCCCCCCTCGCCAAACCTGTCTTATGTGAATGCTCCCCCCTTTCTTGGATGGAACATTCTGTCCTTAGTCTTTTCCCTTTCCTGACTCATAACTCTAAGGGTCGGTTTTAACCCTTCCCCTGTTGCAAGTCATTTTTTCATTCCCATACGCCCCCTCACAGTAAATTTCGGGTCTTGGTGCCCAAGCTTCTACTCGCTCGGACTTTTTTTTTCTGCTAGACCTCCCCTTACTCCTTTTTCTGCCAGATTATGAAGCGTCGGGACCCCCTTTTCTGAGCTTCTTTCGCCAAGTCCCCTTCTTATTAATCCCCGAACCTTGTATCCCCTTTCTATGATCGTAAGCGAGGTTTGCTGAATGCGTGACCCTCTGACACGAGGACCTCTTAGGCTGGATCCCGAGGTTTTCGTACTGACTCTCTTTGAGTTCCCCCCCCGATCTGGTTTATA
>Ga0179591_1278275_pt1 | contig 10802 bp, 12 predicted proteins | sample CZOMad2_1_08_16f_FD_182891 | JGI IMG/M metagenome (GOLD analysis project Ga0179591, IMG submission 182891) | Vadose zone soil fungal communities from Angelo Coast Range Reserve, California, USA - CZOMad2_1_08_16fungal (PacBio error correction) | ecosystem: Environmental > Terrestrial > Soil >... | reverse complement strand
TCGGGTGCTTGCGCAATACTTCTTTTCCCTTTCCCCCTAACGTTGTTCTTCGAGATTTGCTTCATGCAACCACAACTCCCTCCCTTTTTTAGATCAAGTCCGACGCCCAAACCCGCTGACCAAGGAGGGAGTCTTGCGGACCCTTAGACGTGATCGGAAAGGGATGTGTTCACCTAGATCTCCCCCTATCGCGTGCTTTTTGACGGCAGAAGTAGCCGAAAAAGGAAATGCCTGGATCGCCGGGAAAAACCCGACCCCCCCGTCAAGAAGAAATGAAATACAAAGGCCCGAGAACAACCTCCTTCAAGCCTTTTCCTCGCAGACCCTTCCGCAGCCCAGTCTTCTACCGTGAAGAACCAGCCTTTTCCCCCCCTCCAGAGCCCACAGAGTTGAGAAGCCCCCACCGCCAGTCCCCTCATGAGGAAGACCTCCCTCCCCCGACCCCGCTCTGGGAGGCAGAAGAAATCCTCTTAGGCAACCTCACGAGCATCTCCCGTTCTTCTCCCCCTTTCGTCCATTATCCTTGAGAGAGAACAGCCTTCATTCCGTGCGGAATCCGCCTAAAAGTAATACCCTTTTCTCGGCATGTTTCCTGTCATACTTTTGGGTTCTCCTAATACAATTTTTCTTTGTTAAGAAATATTCCTCGATTGACATGGGGGACTCGGTGCCTCCACCTTGATTCCCTCGACGGCTTCTCACGCTGGCGTCGACAAGGCATGGGCCCCCTCACGCGCATCAAGGGGGGGTCGCCCTGCTAATTTTTTTCCTCTTCGAAGGTCTATCCTACCCACTGAGCGAGCACCCGCTTTCTCAAACTACAGTTAAACCCATCCTGCACTGCAACTTACCTTTTGCAGAATATTGAAGCGTGCTCCCCAGGTCCAATTCTCCCCCCCAATTACCCCTGGAAAGTGGCCGGCTCTCTCTTGTCTCAGAAAGCTTTTTCCTCCTCTTTCGCATAGGGCACTGAAGTCTTTTTTTCCTTTTTCATTAAGGCACGGCGAGTTTAGCCCTGTTAAAATATTTATTTTGGCTATTTTTTTTGGCCTGTCTCTCCTTCTTAGTGCTTCTTTCTTCTCCGTTCCTGCAAATTAGACCTTTCCAGTGAATATGCGTCTTCTGGCTGGGAGTTGCTCCTCTGTTATATTAGTAAACCCTACACGATCGTACTTTCACCCCGCTCAGAGAAGGAGAGTATCCCGGATTTCCCTGAAATCTTTTTCATTCACAGAGTAATATCACCCCCTTTTCTTCTGTTTGCTCCACTTTCGTCCTGGAGGTCATTGGTCGTGGTTCTATTGTAATTTGCGTTAGCTTTTTAGCCTTTCTGCACTGGCTTTGCCTACTTCCTGATGTTGAATCATCGTCGGCCAACCCCGATGATATCGTCCGATCTTTTACATGTTGATGGATCCCTGTCCCGGAACCTCTTTTCTGACCTCGTCCACCCCGCAGTGCGCCCCCTCCCTTCGGGGGGACTGTCCCCCAGAAACATCCTAGTCCCCCCCCCCCTCCTCCGTTTTGATGACCCCCCCCACTCGGAGGATTTTCATGTCCTGCCTCTCGGCCCTTCCCCTTCTATTGCGACCCGTGTTTTCCCCCTAATGTACCATCCCGCAAGAAACCCTTACCCTTCCCCTTCCCAGCAAACCCCAGCCCTAACCCTTTTTTTCCCCTTCTCTTGAGATTGCTGGCATTTGCCCCTTTCCAAGCCGATGACCCCATTGAGATTCTCCCCTGTTCCGGTTGACTCTCACTTCCGAAATGTCTTGCCCTGATGGGAAGGTTTCCCCTCTCTCTTTGATGAGCAATGGCCGCCGGTCACCCTTTTGGACTTCTTACGTACTTTTTTTCAACCCCTTGAGCCTTGTCGTTTTGAAATGCTTTTTTTTTTTTTTGAGTTTGGCCTAAGGTAGGTGAGGGTGTTTTTTTTTCCACCGACCCGACTAAAGACTATGGTTCGCCCGTCCCTCGTTAAGTCAAGTCAAGGGAGGCGAGCGGTCGTCGTGGCCACGCATAGCGGGTCCGCTTCAGCAGGGATTTCCGTTAGCGATCCGTTTCGAAGCTCCCCGAAGCATTTAGGACAGGCGCGCAGCCCGTCGAGTAAGACCCCCCCTCCTCCCCGCAAACGGGAACCTTCCCGCAGTCCCCGCCGGATCTCCCGTCGCGGCTCTCCTGGTTGGGATTCGTCCTAAGCCCACAGACGACCTCTTTCTATGAGTTGTATGCTTCGTTTAGGGTCAAGCAGCCCTCCCACCTTCGACACGAAAGGGGCGAGCGCCTCCTCACGTGAATGATCGTGCGCCTTGGATGACCAGCTGGATGCGCCCCTTCCCCGCCGTCTATATTCCCATGGGATCCAACTCCTCCCCAACCACACTTGGGGAGGACGCTGAACCCCTCCCCCAGAAATGGCGGTCGTCTGTTCTCTTTCCTAAGATTCCCCTAGCTCCTCGTCCCTGCATTATGCTTAGTGCCTTTTAAATCGGAAACGAGAACTCCGCGTCTGGCGGATAGCGCTGCGTCTTAAAAGAAGGACCTTCCCGCCGAGCGCGAATCGGAAAGATCATTTCCTTCTTTTGGACTATGAAATCAAGCCGGCGACCCCTAAACTCCTGCCCCCCCCTTTTCTGTCCGATCTGCAACTTTTTCCCCTTTTGAAAGATGCCTGATTTTCGGAACTGTTTGGTTTTGCATGTCGCTGGTTGACGCCCCATCCCCCCCACCTCCCTCCGGAAAAAAATATATTTTTTAATCCTCTTGTTGTGAGCGCCTCGTGCAGCGACTGCTGGCGTCCCAGCATCAACAAAAAGGTTCTCCCCCCCTCCCCGCATTTACCCTGGGCAATTTTCCCGCCCTATGAGGCAGACTACTGGTTTTGCATGCGGCCGGTTCTGGAGCTCCGGTTCCTTTCTGAATGATACCCCTCTTTCCCGAGGATCTGGCGGCCTTTCTGCGGCAGGGGACGTCCCCCTTCTTCTGAGGGGACTTCCTCCCTAAGCAGGTTGCTCTTCACTCAGGCGTGTTGACGCATGTCGGACACCCAGCAGCCCCTCTTGTCTTCTGAATCTCGCATACGGGTGTCCCTTCCAGGTAAGGACTCAGTGCGCCTCTTCTCCTTCGACGGTTTTTGGGCCGACGATGGGCGTGCCTTTCGTAGTTATCCCCCGATCCTCAGGCAAGATCCCATTCCTTCGAACCCGGGTCCCCCCTTGGGTTCTGTTTCGGCGGCCACAGGTTTCCCCCTTCTGGACAACGCATTTCGTTGGGCCTTCCTCCCCCCTGTCGCGCGACCACACCCCACCTGAGAGAACGACGAGGCTCCCTGTTTGAGGAAAGGTAGACGTTTGGAGGCGCTTGTGTTTGGGGGGTAGTCGACGTAACTTAATGCATGCTGCTACTTCCGCCGTTCTTTGACTTAGTCCTCCCCCCCTTGCGAGGTTCAAGGAAATCCCCCTTCCTTCCCGAGCGGCCGCGCTGGGTGGGTTTGGTTGGGTTGGGTTGGTGTCTTGGTCGGGCGGCCACGTCCCCTCCCCCCGCTCCGACCGCGACGATGTTCACTTCTTTCTCGGCCGTTGTCCCCGGCCCCCCCCCCCTCTACCTGAGGTTTTAGGAACCAAAATCCCTCGCCGCCTATCCCCGCCACCGCCCCAAAAATCCCCCCCCTTCACCAACATCGGCTCCGTTTTGCCCCCCCATGGCCCTCACCCAGCACTTGACGGTCGCTATCAACCTTCTTTCACCAAGGCAAAACTTACCGTGTTTGTCCATCTTCCGAGCCGTTCTCTTCGGGGAAACCAATTGTTTGTATCGGGGTGCCGAGTCCCAACCCCCCAATCCACCGGCTGGGCCCCATTGAGGTTGGGTCCTTTTGAAGACTGAGATTGTGGCGCTTAATTGGGGCTCGTGGTATCCCTTCTTGTAAAATTGGCTTCCCCCTGAGATCCCGCCACTGAGTCTCGATAGAATAGACCTTTACCCTTCACGCTCCGCTGAGTGTTAATCCCTTTTCCCTTCGTGATTTGTAGATTTTTCTTTGAAAGTAAAGCCCCGTCCCCCCTCCCTCGGGTCGGAGTTCCGCGTTTTTTTCTTGATCTTTTTTTCTTTTTCGCGCTCAATCCCCAGGATTTCGAGCGCCTGTTGTACGACTTTCGTTCTTTCCTCTGTCCCAGCTGGCTTTAATTTGTCAGAGCAGCTTCCACAGTTACCACGATACACCGACCATTGAACCGTCAGGACACCTTGAAAACTGTGCCCTTTCCATTTGCTTCCCCGCGAATGGGATAAGCTTTCCTTTTTTGCGCCTTCAGCGGATGCCTTTTCTCAGCTGAAGTGTTTAGGCTCCTAGCAGACAGCACTCGTAGTCAAGTCCATTGAAGGTGCTACTTTGATAAGGAACCGATTTCTTCCTTTCCGCCGATTTTATCCCTGCAACCCCCTCTCTCATTGTACCAGACCCTTTTTACCCTGCCCCAGGCGTTACCCCTTTTGCCAACCGGACCATTAAGTAGGCAACCCCGCTGTCGATGAAGCTTACCCTGTTGAAGTTCGGCTCCCCCCTTCGTCTTTTTTTTTTTTTTCTTCTTTTTCCACCGGTCACCGATTTTGGTCGCCGGGACCTTCCTTTTCGGCAGTTTCTGCACCGGTAAGCAGATTTGTTTTATCTTTGTTGATTCCGGGTTGTCCATGTGTCTCCATCGTCGACTCACGTTGGTTGACTATTGTTCCCTTTCCACGTGAAGCTCAACCATTTTCTGACCTCGCACATCTTCCCTTCTATCTTCCTGTTCGCCTGGATGCTTTTCAGGCTTCCGCCTGACGGTGACGTCCCCTTTCGTTGACTGCGTCCCATCAACTTTGCGCCTGATGACCTGTTTTTTCCCCCCCCAAAAATTGCCCACCCGAGAACACCCAAAGAAGTTTCCTTCCCTTTTCAATAGTCTCCTGTTGCGACACAGACCCTGAATTCCCGACTATGAGGTGTCTGCTCCCCCTCTTCCCATTTGGCATAGAAGGGGGCATCCCCTCTCGCGTATGTTGTTCTTATTCCCTTCGGACTCTTGTCTTAGAAGTCCTATTGGTGACGGGTTGTATTATTCCCTAATTATTTTTTTCCCCCGTTAGCCTCCTTATTCCTTTTCTTGCAGATTTGTCTTTGTAGGAAGGAGGTCTTTGAATTTTTCCCCTTCGTCGGCTTTCTACTTCAAGGATTTTTCCTTTGATCCATTCCCGGAGAGTCTTTAGTCTCCCGGTTCCTTTTTCTATTCCCCCTCTACCTTGCATTGTTTTCTGCAGAAGACCCCCCCCCTGATATCCTTCTCTTCGCCGCCGCCCTTAATGCATTTCGATCATTCGGAAGAGCCTATTATTGGGCAGGGCTTGTGTCCCTGCGCAGGTCCCAGCACCTAGTCTCTTTGCAGCCATCCTCTCCGTTGTTGAGTCGGCTGAGGCAAAAAGCTCCGAGAAGGCTGAGCGTCCCCCTTCTACAGGCAACCAGCCCGATAAACTAAGTATTATTCTTCCTTCGGGCTCCATTGATCCGGACTTCCTTGGACCATCTTTGCGAGATCTTAACCTCTCTCCGATTTCGGTGCGTCGTCAGTGAAAGAAACCTGCCCATCCGAGGCCTTTCCTCCCCCCCCCTCAACAACATGAATGCGTCCTGCGGCTCCTAAAAGGCGAGGGACCCACGCGGTGCTTCTTTCAGCCAAGGCGCGCCCTGAAAAAAGATTCCCGTACCCCCTAGCCGGTAGCCCCCCCGCAATCTCCTTTCCGATTTCTTATTAAAAACAGCCCTTGCAGATGGCGTAAGACAAGAGCCCATGCTCCACTGGTGCGAAGTGACATCCGGTCAAGCACCCCCTAAACTGCCTGGCTGTTTTAAAACCGCGTGGCTCGCATGGCGACGCCCTTCTCCCCCGATAGCCTCTTTTCAGGCATGCCCCCCCAGTCCTTCTTTCTTCGGCGGCAACGCGTCTGTGGGTGCTTCTATTTACCTAAATGTTTTTCCTAGAGCAGTCGCGGCATGGTTTGTCCGGGCTTTTCCCTCCATTACGGAAAAATTGGTCCTGTCCTTTGGAGCCCCGGAAAATTGGGCCCGCCATTGGTTTCAAACCTTCAATTTTGCCTCGTTGTGCAAGTTTGTGAGTGTTTCAACGTGCTTGTTGAGCTTCCTTTCACAGGTCTCGCCACCTTTTGATGACTTCCCCTGTCCTTTGGCCCCTTGACGCTCAATCGACGCTAACTTCAAAGACCGAAAAGTTTTCCCCCCCCCCCTGTGGCAGTTCAAGACAGCCTTTCCTGGTTGAGTTTTTGTCTACCCCCAACGTCGGTTTTCGTCAGATAATTGGATCGGCTCAGTTTTCCTCTTCCCTATGGAGTCCCTAGTTTGGTTTCGTTCATTTGTGACGTGCTTTTCTCTTCCGGTGTCCGTCACGACCTTTTGCTCTTTGATTTAGGTTTTCTATATGGCGTTTTGACCCTTCCGCTTGTCGTCTGTTCCCCCATCCCGACCGTCAATAGATTTTTTGGTGGTTGCTAACGATGTTCGTTTCTTCGTCGAGTCTCCCTGACCCGCGAACTGCGCGGTCCGTCGGCCCGTTTGCTTATTTCCTCTATTCACTGCAGCGTCAATCACGTTGTATTTCTTTTCCCCCGTGACTCGGTTTTTTGTGTCTTTTTTTACTTTTGTAGGCGGAGCGTTCTTTTGACCGTCTTTACCCGTTGCGGTCATCCCTTCGTTTCACTCCTGCTCGCTAGCCGCCTTTCTTGTTCAGGAGCGGACCTTTACCCCTCCCTGCAAACCCTCCACGCAAGCGGCTTGGCGCAGTGATCATCGCCTGGAGGTTGAGCGGGTGAGTCCCCCAGAAATCCTATTCGTCCCCATCAGTTATTCCCCCCTCCTGGTAATGTTGAGGGGTACTCCTTCTCCTCCGAGCCGTAAGAATTGCGACCTGCATCTTGTTGACTAGCGACAATACCACCTTTCCCACCCCCTGCCCAGCGTTCCCCCACTCGATTGGTTTAAAGACCACACTTAGCCAGGGGGGAGTTTGTTGGACCCCGTTCGTGATCCTTTATTTTCTTCCCCCTCCCTGATACAAAAATTGGGTGGGAACTCGCGCTCCCCTGAGGAATCCTGCTTGCACTGTTGCTGCTGATTGATATCTAGCCGGTAACGTTCTGAGTGTAATTGGTTTTTTCGGGTCCCTTCCTTTACTGTCTTGAAAATTTGAACTGCGCGTTTCTTCAGTGGTCCACTTGATTTGGTGCGGGTTTTGTCGGATGCCCGTGAGTTGCTTTTTGGTTCTTTCCACATTTTTTGCTTATAGAGATTTTTTTGCATACTTTCGTCCCTTACCTCTGTTGCAGCGATAGAGTCCTTTACGCCCCGACCCCTTGCTCTTGCCGTTTCTGGAGCTCCTCCTCCACGGTCGCACTGGTTTGCCTGGGCAAGGTGGCGCACCAGTTTTTTCCCCTTTTTGCACCGTCCTTCATCTCAACGGTTCATCTACTTTCAGCATTCAGCCCCGCGGATCATTCCGTCCAGGCTTTTCTTCCGTGTTTGACTTCGGCGTTTGCTCTTTGACGCAGTTTTCCCCTCGTCCCCTTTTCGGAGGCTTTTTGGTTCTACGTTTAGCCACTTTTTTTCTTTAAGCAGATTTTTCCCCTTTCCTTCCCCGATGTTTTTTGAGCTTTCCAGTTCTGTTTCAGATTTTTTTTCTTTTTGACGCGAGACGTTATTGTTTCCGCGTTTCTCGCTCCCACTTTTGGCGAAAACACGTGTTTTTCCGGTTTTGTCTTGGCATGCGTTTTGCCGCCTGGGAGATGCGGCCGTCATTGCTGATTATTCTCATCTTTGTTTCTGCTGCTAGTCCGAAATGCTGCCCATCGGCATTCCCCATGAGAAATCCTTTTTTGGCGGCGCCGTTCCCGCAGTATTTGCCGGTCTCGTCCCCCTTTGCCATTTCCACCGATCCTTGTCCTCAATTCCTGCCCTTCCGGGTTCTTTAGGGTTTTTTGACCATTGGCGTACTCAAGAACCGGACTCGCTAGTCTGTTTTGACCGCATCCCTGGGAAAATGTTTTCCTTTGTTGCTTTGGGACCTGTTTTTGTTTCGCTTTTTTTTTTTCCCCTAATTCTGCACCTATTCTTTTCTCCTTCCATTGGGTGCTGAGAGATACTCAGTATGCTGGCGGCCATCAGCACACCGTTTGACGCGACCTTTCCCGCAATTTCCAGCGATGCGTTTTGTCTTATGGTGAAGAGGGATCTGAGTTTTTGTGCGTTTGGCGTTTTTCAACCCTTCGTTGCGCTATTCGCCAGAGGGACTTTTCTTCCGGCATTTTTCAGCTGCCGGTTGTTGCTGGCCGGCCGGGTTTTTACCTGAAGATCGGGACTGCGGTTGGTTATCAATCTGCCCGTGTTTTTTTAGCATGTGGCACTAGCTTTCCTTACCGTCTTTTTTTTTTTCTTCATTTTCTGCAGGCATATACCCGTTCCCCCGTTGCCCGAGGCTCGACATTTGTTGTCGCTCCCCCCGACGTTTTTTGTTCTTTCCAGCTTGGTTCTTTACGATGAAGGCTTGCGGTCTGCCTGTTGATCCCGATGGTCTCCCCGTCTTTTTTTTATTGACTTTTTCTGCGCTTAGCCTTTTGGGTCTGGCTTTGCCGGCCATGAGTGGTTTCCCCCAATGCAGCAGGTTTTTTTGAGGCGGGGTTTCGTCGCGTCGCCGCTAACACCCCCCCGGTCTTTTCCTTGCCTACTTTTTCTTTCTCCAATCGCGACATTCCTGACCGTTTTGCTGCGCTTTTTCCGAAGTCATCGGACTGTTTCTCCGTTTTCCCGCTTCCCCTCGTGACTGTCACGCTTGTTTTTAGAACCGCTGCTCCGCGCGTGGGCGGGGCGGATGCCCCTAATTCGTCCGCGCCGCGTACTTTGTTCGTTTGACGAGGGTTTTGGCTTCCCCACCACTCTCTGCGTCTGTTCGGAACCCCAGACCTTTTTTTATTTTCCTACCCCCCGAACCCCACATAATTTTCCACCCAACGGGCATATTTCCCGGCTCCCCCTTTCCTTATCAGTCACTTTACCCTTGTCGCCACGCGCCCCCCCCCTTCAATTCATACCCCTCTTTTCCCTCCGAACAGTGCCGTCGGTTCTTCGACTTTCAGCGTCCGTCGGGTACCAATTTTTCGGGCGTTTCCTTTAAAATCAATCCCCTTCACGAACGGGGGCCCCCGTCTGCGAGGTTTTTTTTTTCTCTTGCGCCCCTTTAGATTTTTGGCCGCGTCTTTTGCGCTTTTTATTTTTTTAGTACCCCTTTTGCTCTGCTGTCGCAATGTTCCGGGCGATCCGTTCTACGTAAACCCGTCTTTTTTAGTTAGAAACGCCGCGTGAGTGTACTATCGCTTTTTTTACAGCCCCGTTTCAGACAGCCTTCGCACTGCTTTTTTCGCGTTTGGTTTGCCGTGAGTGGTCTGCGTCCACCCCCCTTTTCTTTCGTTTTGAGGCGATGTAGATTTTCGCTGTGTTGACGCTGATTTCCCTCCCTGGCAGTAGAACCCTCATGTCTCTTCCAGCCATCCCGTAACTTTTATCCACGACCATGACGTAGTAAATTTTGTTCCGTCCGGCTTCACGTTGTCAGCTGCCGTTGAGTCGTGGCTACGCCGCGGGCTCTTTCCGCGCCCCCCTGTTGATCCCCTTTTTTTGTTTTTGACCTGTAGTTGGTTTGCCTTTCCCAGGTTTTTTTTTCAACGTCGGCATCGACCTCTCACATTTTCTTCCCGCAGTAACGTCCGAAGAACTTTAATGTCGCCATTAGCGGTCAGCTCACTGCCAGCAAGTTTGACAAGGGCTCCCCAGCTTCTTTCTCTTGAACCGTGTAACCAGATCCTTACGATTATTCCTTCTTGACATGTTGCTTGTTTTCCTCTCCTCCCCACTTCGTCGGTCCCACCCAAACGCTTTTCGCCGCTTTTTGCTCCGAGGAAATTCTTCTCCTGGGTAGTTTGGCTTTTTCTTTTTGTTTTTGGATTGGTCTTTCCCTTTTCAGCGGTGTGGATATCGCCGATCTTTTTGGCTCCTGACCTACTTGACCCTCCCCACCCCTGCCTGGGTGACCTCACCTTGCTGCCCCGTTCTCCTTTTTTGCCTTGTTCATTGCGGGCGGCTTTCGGTTCGCCGCTTTGCTGATTTTTTCCTTTTGACAATCCGCTCTTTCGCTGATGAAGTCGGTCCCAACCTTTCCCCGTTTTGAGGAAAACAAGTTCTTGATTTGTTCCGCTACGACAGAGCTTGCATTGTATGCTGTCCCCTTCGATTAGCCCTTTTCGGTGTTCTTCCAAGCCCCCCCTGTGCAGCCTTTTGGACGCGTCGCGGCTGTGCTTGGTTGGCCGGCCTTGCGTGTTAGACATTGTATCAGGTTGCGGGTTGCGTGGTCTTGCTCCTCCCTTCCTGTTTCTTTCCTTCCTCTCTTCGAGTATTAGAGGGTGTTTTTTCTGGACGTTTTTCTTTTCTTCGAGCTTGGGGGACGCCCCTTTTTGCGACGGCTTTCCTCTTTTGGTATCCTTTGGGCTCAATTTTCGAAGTTTTTCGGTTTTTCCTTCGATCCACGGGTCCAGTGCTGGTTTTTTTTTTTTTTGTTTCTCCCGACAACAAGATTCGCTATGTTTGACTTGACCCACACGCTGTGCCCTACCCATGGCCGTTATATGTCTGACTCTCCAAGCCTGTCATTGGCTTTTGGACCATAGCCTTGCGGATTCACCGCCACTTCTCGTTATTCTTTACTCCT
>Ga0179591_1260417_pt1 | contig 10802 bp, 9 predicted proteins | sample CZOMad2_1_08_16f_FD_182891 | JGI IMG/M metagenome (GOLD analysis project Ga0179591, IMG submission 182891) | Vadose zone soil fungal communities from Angelo Coast Range Reserve, California, USA - CZOMad2_1_08_16fungal (PacBio error correction) | ecosystem: Environmental > Terrestrial > Soil >... | reverse complement strand
TTGACATTTTTCTCAGTCTAGTAGTCTTGTTTTCTCTACCGTTCCCTTCCCGGGCAGAGGCACCACAGTTGCGATTTTTCTTTTGATGGTGATTGCCTCCCATTGGCCCAGAGGGGCTGTTCACGATCCGCGGCGTCCTTCTATCTGTTTCCCCTCTGGGGTCTTTTTGAAATCCATTCCTCTTCGAAGGAGTGGAAAGTTAACGGAGCGATTTTCTTTTTTATTTGCGAGCTCGCCCCCTCTTCTGTGTGTTCAGAGCAGCAATTGCAGTCTTCTGCAGTCAGGTACGCCACGGCCTATCGGCTTAGCAGAGAGGCAAGAGTGAGAGAATAGACACAGTTCTCCTGCTGAGCTCTATGATCCCCAAGCAATGAAATCACATCCCGCGGATCCCGATTCATCGGATGTCTCCAAAAACACATGTCCTTTTCCCTCTCTTATTAGGGTGATAGCATACCCACTCCTACTGTATCCTCAAATAAAGAATTTGATCAGGTCCATCCGCAGCGAAGGACTTCTTACTCAGCCCGATGGACCATACGTGCCTCTTTCCTCCACATCGCTCCGGGTCTCTCCCCTCCCTCGAGGCCCCCCTTTCAGGCCTTCCTAAGGGAGGTTAAGACCTAATGCAGCCCTAATTATTTCCTCACTGACTTCTCCTGCCTGGGCTCTCTCTTAGTTCTTTCTGCGGCAGGGGGTCGTCTCTAGACGCGACCAGATCCCCAGCTCTTCTTACTTCCTTCCCTCCTAAGACTAGTTTTTGCCTCCCCTTACCCTCGCCTCGAGGGACCGTCCTGTGTAGAAGATGTCGCCTACCGTTTTTCTTACCACCGACGCATGCCTCCGTTGACTTTTATTAGGTCTTGCTTTTGGATAGACTCCCCCTCTCGGTGAAGAAAGAATTTTATCCGGCCAGGACCTATCTTCCCCGACGTGAGGGTTTTAGCTTTTGCGGGAGCCCTTAGGTTACTCGAAGCATCTTCTATGGCGCATTCCCTTCCCTTTTGAGCACTTGAGTTGTTCGAGTTCCTTACAACACCATAGACCTCGAGTTTTTTTGCAGTGAGGTATCCCTATGACAGTCCGAGCACGTCAGGGCGTCGTCCGGCCTTCAAAGTGGAGCTTCCTGGTTTTCCTGACTTTTCTTCTTCTTTCCCTCTCACGTGGGACCTAACTCCTTCGAAGTCAACGCATTCTCCTCTTTCCCGCTTCATTCTTGCGCCTTCCTTGCGAAGCACTTCAGTTTCCTTATCTTCCGGAGGCTCTTTTGATTCCCCCAGCTTAGGACCATGTCTTCTCTTCTTCCCTTTTTGTGTAGGCGTAGAGATATGCCCTTTTGCATGTCGTTTTACTGATTTCCTAGGAAACTATTTTTTTTTAAAACAACCTAAAAGTCGACCTCTTCTTGATGCTTCGATCCCCTCTCCTTCTATACGGCCTGGAGGTGAGGGCCCCACTCTCCTCCACTAAACTGAAAATCTTACGTTTAGGAGGTTTTTGTCTATTATCACGAAATATTTAGTAGAACTTTCCCGACTTCCACAGCATGAGTCGGCTCCCCCTTTCTACTGAGGGGACTGAAGGGGGTAAGATTTTTCTGATCCTCGACAAGTCCCCCCTCTCAACGTCCTTATGGTTGTGTCCTTTTGTTAGCTCCCTCTCCCCCCGCTCTTAGTAACACTCTACTTTCGGCACCGCTCTTCCACGTCGTCCTTCAAGTTCTCACACTGTCCCCGGTGGGACCATCTTTTCGTCTGGAAACCACACTCCTACTATTCCCTCCGTTGTTTTCTTTTTCGAGATGTTTTCTAGTTAGGAAGTCAGTCCCCCTTGTCGATACATTCGTTTCTTGTTTAAGCGTTCGAAGCTGGTTGGCCCCAGACACTTCTCATGTGTAGAATGCCATAGTCTTCTAGTATAGGTGATGTTAAAGTACCACCACCCCCTTTCCCAGACCGTCACTATCTTTTCGCTGGTCAGTCCAAAGTTATATGACCGACTAGACCACCTCCGTGAACCCCCCAAGCCTTTGGTTCCTGTGACCCTCTTCTTCCTTCCAGGGGCAGAAGAAGGGCTTCCACTTTTTTTCCTTTACTACGCAACTCCAGAGTCTGCTTTTTTGTTTTCTTCAAGGCTGGTGGGATCACCTCCCTATCAGTATATGCCCTCCTACTTAGGTCCTTTTCCCGTCCAACCGCTTTCAACCCCCCCCTTTGCTAACACTCCTTTTCTCTGGAGTTTCTGATCATACAGACCTTATCGTCACTCTCCCAAAATGACTTCATTCATAAGCTTCTATTTCGGATGGACCGAGAACTGGCCCTCGTCCCGTTTCTTGGGGCCGGTAGGGTTAGACCTCGGTTTTCTTTTTGCACTCGTCTCATTTTTCGAGGGGTCGACGGTAACCCCCGGTCCCCCGATCCGTGTAGCGCTCCTTTCTACCAGAAAAGCAACCCTCCTTTATTTTTTGGTTACTCCCTGACTTGTTGTGTCCCTCGAGGTCGCGCTCTGGATACGAACTGACCTGATTGGAGCGAGGATATTCTTTGTGTCCCCATATTCGCCTCCCCTCCCGGACTAAAAGAAAGAGACTTTTTATTCCCTGCTGATACCGTCCTTCTCGCCTTCTGGCCCTCCTAAGGGATAAGCTGAATCTCTTCTCTACGCCGGAGATATTCCTCTGTCTTAATAAAGGTTCTCGACGTCCTAGGCACCGAACTATACTCCCCTCATCTGCATTAATAATCCTCCAACGAACAATGATCTCCTATCCTTAAAGCCTTCTCTTTCTTAATTCTGCTTGAAAAGTTCCCGACGCCGAAATACCCCGGCAAGAGTGGCTTTCTCCACCTCTGTTAGCTTTGCCCTTACTTTTGGTTCGAGAGTATCCCACCCCCTGCCCCATTAATCTCCTCGACCTCGTCCCCCTTGCCTCCGTCTCTCTAGTTTTTCTCCTTCTTAGGTTAGGTCATACATCCCTTCCTTCGGGCCACACGTGGCTTGTTAAGAGATGTCACCTCAAACGGAAGTTTATATCTCGACACCTCTTGACACAGGATATTTAAATGTTTTGTGCGCGGCCCAAGAAGTCACTTTTTATGGGAGCGGTTGTTGTTCTCTGGAGTCGACCTTTTTTCTATGGCATATTTTTGAGAATGTTCGACCACCTTATCCTCCCCCTACGCATGATCATGTTTTTTTTGTCGCTTCTCCTTTGATGTAACTTATTTCGGATGCCTCGCCACGGGATTCTGTTCAAGCGCGGTTAACCTTTTTTTATGCTCTGGCCCCTATCACTACTCGCCATCGATCGAAGAAGTTCCTTTCTTCTTATCCAATGCTTGCCCCCTTTAGACTTTCAGGAGGACTCACATCCGCTGGACCTACGACATGTTTCAAAGGAAACTTGAAGTACTGTTTCATTTTTACGTTCCCCATCGTTCCTTTTTTTAACTTCCATGGAAGAAGGCGGTATCTTTCTACATTCCTACAACCTTCCCCTGCGACCTCCGTCAGTTCCGTATCTCGCTTCCAACTTACTGTGCTTCTTCATCTGGAAGGCCCTTTTTCCTTCCCCCTACTACCTTGATCTCTCCCCATACTTCTTTTCTAACATCCTGTTGTCTGGCTATAGATCTTTCTAAGTTAGCGGTCTTCTAATTCCTTTCAATTAAGAAGAAAGCATGTAGAGTGATCGTAGTCTGTAATATGTGTATAGTTGATGACTAAGAATTCCGCTTCTTGATTAGGTCTTTCTTTTTACTATCCTTCCGCGGTGGAGAATGTAAGACGATGCTTTAGGGGCTTCCTATCTTTATCTTTCCCGGACAGATGAACAGTCTTCGGGGTGACGTGCCTTCTTTGTTCCATTTTTTCTCTTTTTGTCCTCTGGTCGCCCGCATCAAGTAGATTTTTTGAACTATCATACTACGAAAGTCGCCCTCCATCCGGCCCCGCTTGCTACGCATGGAGCAGGGAAATTACCTTCTTTTCCCATCCCCCGCTCGTAAATCTCTGCCAGGGCGAGCGTCTCTCCACCCAGTACCTCCTTGTTTCTGGCTGCGTCCCCACATGAGAAGGAGACTCCCTTTTCTTTCCTCGAGCCTGAGATTGCCTCTGGTTACCATCTCAATGCCTCTCACTGTACCAGCTGGAAAGGATGTTCCCGCCCCTCCCCCTTTAAGCTCTACTTTTTCCTTTCTTTCTATTCATCAATGTAGGAAACCCTTCCCTCGGTCTGCCTTCCCTTTTAAGTACATCGCCGGGGAGCCAATGACCATCTCCCTATGTGGTCATATTGCTGAGTTGAGTTAATCCGTTTCTTTTTTTCATCGAGACAGAGTAAAAACCCAAAACCACCCCCAAATTCCTTGGAGTAGCTTTAGACCTCTCAGACGAGGTGTAGCTTCCCTGATTTGGCCCCTTTATCTTTCCGGCATCGGTCCTTTTCCCTCCGGGTTATATTCCTTGAGTACGCATTTAGTACTGAGGATTCTCTTTGAGCTCGACGATATGGTCACTTTTTCTCCCTTTCGTGTCGCTCCTGCCATCCGCAGGTGCAACTCAAGAAGTAAGTCTTTTTTTTTTTTTCCAGGTGGCGTGGACCTTCCTCCCTAACTTCGCTCAGGCTTAACTTTCTCATACTCCGGCTTCCCTCTCGGTCGTGAGCTCTCTTTCTTTTCGGGAGAACTGAAACCTAAGTTCCTATGTTTTATCCCCTCGCACGGTACCCACCCCCCCCCCCCCGATCTCGAGGCTCAACGCCGGGCGCCGTCCCCTTCCTTTAAGCAGGTCCTCCTTGAAGGGTTTGCCTGATACTTTTTATGTCTTATGTCGTTCACTTTCTCTCTACATTCGAGGCTCCTTCACCCCGCAATGGCAGTGATTTTCCCACTTTCCCTCAAGAACTATACTGAGAAACACTGACCTTAGCTTCTCTTAGAGTAAGGAGGCCTGCTTCCCTTTCGTTTTAGTATGTTTCTTTCCTCCTTTTGGTCTGGAGGATAGTTGTCTGACCCGATGATTGATCTGTTATCACTGGCTCTTGCAAGCCTCTACCTTCTACCCTGCTCCGCCGTAGAGAAGTCATTTCGGTGAGGATCCCACCTTTCCTAATTGAAAGAACCTCTTGAACATCGGCTCGATTCTTTTGTCGTCCTCTCTCATGGTTGAAACCTCCGTCGCCCCGTGCGCATCCAGTATCTTTACTCTATCCTGTTTGCTTGTACGTCTCTTTTTCCTCGACTTGAGTCAAGAGACCGTACAGGTAATCGGGGAAAGTTTCTATTTGATGATTCCTGTCTTCCAACTTCCTCTTCCTACCCCCTTCATACTGCTCAAGTGATCGCCCCTTTCATAACTCTTTCTACTTACCGTATCAGGGAAAGGCTCTGTACTTACCGAGAAAAACAAGTTCTATCCCTTTTCTACGTTTTTTTTTGATCCGCTTTTGCTTGTCCTCCTTACCCTCTCACCACATGACCGGATAAAGTTAATTTCTCTCTACTGCATGGTGGCTACAGAAGGGATTACTTAAGAGCGGGCTCTTTTTTTCACTTCCCCCCCCCGATCAAGGCCCATTCTATTTCCGCTGTCTTCCTTCTAGGCCGTCCCCCTTTCTTCCTCCGTACCCCCCACTTTCCTTTTCGATTAAGGACTGTGATTGCGACGAGGCAACTAGCCCCATCCCTAACCACCAAGAGACTATGTCCCCCCTTTATTTTGGATTTATCCCGACTTCTTTTATAATAACCCCCTACATGGACGTACTTCCTCATGTCTCTTCCTCGTTCCTTCCTCGCGGGAAGAAAAAATAAGGATACACTTTCCTTTTGAATATCGCTCCCCTTCTAACATGATTTTCCAGATCCGAATATAAGGCCCTGGTTTATTCTCAACAGTCTGCTCCTTAAGCGGTACTGGCCTTCTGTCTTTGAAAGGGCATTATGGCCGCCGTAGATCTTACCTTTTTTTTCTTCGGTTCTTGTCTTTTTTGCCCTTCCGACAGACGATGACCTAGAACCCTCCAACGAAGTTACTTCAATACCTCTCACCTCCTTTTCCTTTCGAGACGAAGCCCCCCATGAAGAGTGCTTTTCCCCGTTCTGCTCCCGAAGTCCCACCTGAGCTGAGAGCCCTTTGTTTTTTAGACATCTGACACTTACCATTGATTCTTCACGAAAGCCTGCTCCCCTGACGGAGACTCTCTCCAAACTTTTCAGAGAAGTATGGGAGAAGGGATACGAAATTTTCATCTATGACGTAACTCCTATTATCTTAACATGATGCCTTTCAAGAATTAAGGTTCCCCCCGACATAGACCCCTTTAATCAATCTGACTAATCCTCCAACCTTCCAGAACATGCGGCCCCCACGACCGATCTTCTCTTCTTCTAGGGACAGATCTCTGATGACACCCTTCTAAATAGCATCTATTTCCAAGCCGGAAGGGACTCACGCGTTCCTTCATTCATTTTTCGTTCGGGATTATTGTCGAGTCCCGAAACCCCCGACCAAGGAGAAAGATTCATTTTGCCAACTGGCTCTTTCCTCCCTTTTGATTTTGGATTAGGGACTTAACTGCCTTCTCCTTTTTACCGTAACTTCTTTTGTCAAGCGCCGTGCGATTTTCCGGACCGTTGAGTTCTACCCAACACTTGGAGAATTCCCATTTAGTTCTGCCATCCTGCCCGCTTCTCATTTTCGAGAGATCTTCTTGCTTTTTGTTGGCCTCCACTGGCACTAGGAGGGAATTTCTTCTCTTTTCTTACGCTTTCCTGCTCTTTTTGTTTTTCGACTTAGACCTCCGCACACGGATCCTATCTTTTTGGTCTATTCGAGAACCTTCTCGGATCTGGGAAGTACGTTTACCTTGTTCCTCCTTCCCCACCTAACCGTAAATAGCTGATCTAGCGGATACCCTGATGGCCTCCCCTTTTTGGAGGCTATGATCTCCAACCTGATGAGGCGGCTTTTCTCACTCCCTCCTAATAGAGAAATTACTTTTTCCTTTTAGTCCCCCAGGGCCAACACGTTGTTCTATTCTCATGAGCCGGTTTCTCTTCCATCACCTACCCCCCAGTCGCTTTCTTTTCTCCTTCCTCCCCGCAAGAGGAAAGGCTAGAGCCTCTTTTTTGCTGTGTGCGGCTTGCCATTCCCCTTCTCCTATACAGAGATCAAGCAATTCTTTCCTTCCTCCTCCGTTGTTGTGTTTAGATTTCTTCTATGACCGATTGTATGATTCCTGTCGTCCGGGCCTTTCCATCTTCCAGTCAGTAAAAAAGGGAGCGAGATCGGTTCAACCTTTTGGTCGAGGATGAACCCCCCTCTATATGGTCTTTTTGGGGGGTAGGTTTTACGATCCTCCTTCGGTGATCTGGGATTCCTTTTCATTTAACTATAAGTCTGTACATTCTTTTCCATGTTAGAGTTTGTATCTTTCTCCCCCCCGAATCCTCCTTTCTTACGAGTTTTCCATGAGATTCATTGAGCTTAAATTTCAGCAGTACCCTCCGGGCGATCCCTCGGACTTTCTCTTTTCCCCCGCGTAATAGGAACCCTTTCCCGTTAATGGTTTTCTCTGCAGCCCCGGAGATGCAGTCCTCAGCATTTTTTTCAACCATCTCCAGATTGTGCTTCTAGCCCCCCACACACAATTCTACTACCTTCTTCTAGTCTCGAGGGGGGAAAGTAGTCCATCTCTTCATCCTAGTTCCAAACCTCATCTTCTTTTCGAGAACCAAGACTAGCCAAGGCTTATTCCTCTAAAACCCCTTATTCGTCTTTTGATTTGCGCTCCCTTCTCCGGTACGCGCGGAACCCAGAGTCTTCCTCTCATGGCTTCTCCTAAGTTACGGGTAGAACTCCCTTCTGAAAGACCCTTTTCCCTATGTCTCTTCGTTTATCAATTAATTTTTGCTTGGAAAGCTCAAAGCGCCCCCCCCCCAGGAATCCATCCTCTTTTTTCCGCCAGGAAAGCTGTTCAATCGTATGGTCGGGGTTGGAAGCTACATAAATCTTTCCTTCCTGACCTTCTCCATTTCGGTAGAAGCATTGCCCTCTACCTCTGGCGTCCTCTTCAAGGATTCATCGACGATCCATCCCTGAACTGATTTCCCACTGGCTCTCGGCGAAATAATCTCCTTTTACCAAGGTCGCTCCTTCTTTTTCTCCTTGAGAAAAGCCTTTGTATTTTCATTTTTTCTAAGAAAGTTCTTTCTCTTTCTCTCTTTGCCCTCGCAGGAGCGCCTTGGTCAGGGGGCGAGGGTGCAGGGCCACACAGAAGGTTCCCGCCCGCTTATGGGGGCGTCTAGCGCGATGTTGCGCAACGTGTCCCAATCCCCCCCACACCACCCAAAAACCCCCAACACAGGAGTCCCCTGTTTTCCCCTCAGTTCCGATGAAGTGTTTTTACCATTATGTTCTGTGACCTTCATCCTTGTTGACATTCCATCTCCCCCTCCTTTTCGACCGCGCATTCGAAGTGACTCACCCCTCCGAAGCCTCCTTCCTTGAGAACCCGCCAGAAGGCTCCTTAGCTCCGCTTCTCTTGCTTCATGCATGATTATGTTTTCTGCTCGCAATCCGTTAGAGGAGCGAGATCGATTCTCTTTATAATCCACGGTCATTTTTTGATGTTCTAGGCACCGACTTAAGCTTTCTCCACCTATATTCCAGTCTGTTAACAGTATTGAAGGACTGCGTGAGGATACCAACCATTTTCCATACACTGACCCCCTGCATTTCGGCTTTTTTCCTCTTCTTGTCCCCTACGTCGCTCCTGATTTGAATTACTTTTTCGCGGCTCTTTTTTTCGGGCGCACTTTTGTAGAGACATGCTCTAATATCCTCCCAACTCGTCTTTTTTTTTTTCTAACCGGTGTGCTACAGCCGCTTCAAGCTGGACTTACTAAAATCTTCATTTATCGCAACTTCTTACGGCTTCAGAATGTGTCTCAGGCCCGGTGGTGTATCTCCTATTACGAGACAAACCCCCTTTCTTACTCCTCCTCCCTTTTTTGTGCTGTTCGATGTTGTAAGAACTTTTTTCATTCTCCCCTGGCAAAGGAGACAGAAGTTCGGGAGATGTTTCATTCCGAGCGTTTTTCAACTTGAGCACTCTTTTTATTTTCGAGAGGGAAACGTCTGTCCCTCACCCATGCTCAGCAGTGCCAGAGGGGTAGATATTCTTCCCCGCTTTCCCTTTCTCTATCAAAACGCCTCCTTACCCTTCAGCCCCAACTTGTTGGGTCCCTCTTTTGACATTGACGGACGCACGAGGCGGAAGTTTTTCCCATGGCTTTTTCTCTTTTCCCCCCCAAGAAGAGATGCACTGTTATCTGGGGACTTTCTCGTCGGCTGGTCGATACCCACGACCCTTCGTAATCCTTGCTCACGACCATGCATAGTAGCCGGTCCATTTTCTTTTTCTTTCCCCACTCCCGGTGAGAACTCCGGAACCTTTCAGCAATTATACTATCCTCCCACAGAGGCAATTGCTCAAGGCACTTGCGGCTTATGCGTTCCTATAAGAGGAGGTTGTCTTCCATTAGGAGGAGTTATCCCTTGTCCTATCCACGTCATTTGCCCCTTTTGGAGACTGCGGCTCTTAAGAAAAGAGACGTGAACTCTTCTCCCTCCTCCAGTCCACCCCTACTCTGCCTTGCTGATGTCTCTACGCCCTGAAACCGCTTTTGAGCCTTCTCGCTCTTTCCAAGCCCCCCATGGGACGACTTTCCAATTATCCCCCCCCATGACCAATTTCCGTCGCTCACGAATAGGCCCTGTCAGGATTCCTTTTCTCACCCTAGCAGTTTCTGGGAGAAGGGAACTCCTCCATTGCAGATGCACCCCTCCTTATCTTTCTTAGTTGCCCCTTTTCACTCACATTTCTTAAACATTGGAAAGACACTCTTTAGAGAATATTGGCCTAACCAAGACCCTTCTCACGCGAAAGGGTTACGTATTTGAAGACCGTTTCTTTCCTGGCGACGCCCTCTGTCAATGGAAGACGCCTCCCTACGGAAAAGAGGTCTGATCAATAATCCCCCTTCCCCTTAGTACTCAGAAGCACGTCTCTGGTACGCCAAATACCCATGGTACCACTGTCACGATCGACATAGAAAAAAACTCTCTTACTATCTGCCGTCGCACGTTTTCCTTTGGCATCACTAACTATATCTAGTGAGGTCCAGCCACGTGCCTCCTTGATACACTTACTCGCAACGCCATCAGACCAATCTGCTTCAGTCGCTTTCTTAATTGTCAGCTTTCTTCCAGCCCTTTGACCGTCCTGGGCTTGGACAAAGGACCTCTCGGATTGCCTCTAAGGCACATCCCCCCACTCCTCCCCGTTTTTTCCCGTTGAGATGTTGTTTCAGTCGCTTCTCCCTTAAAAAGGGCTGACTTTTTGTTTCTTGTGAAGATCGCAAACTTGCACCTGGGCTCTCTAACGACCTGGTCTTCTAGGTCAAATCTTTCTACCTAGAACTGAATCTCCCTCCCTGTCGGTTGCTGGCCAATTACCACGCCCTGGAGGCATCTCTGTCCCCCCTCGAGCTAGGCGCGACTCGAAAAGAATCTCCAATGGCATGGCACTTTTTTTCGGGAGTTCCTATTAGGCCCACCACTCTTCCCACTCGGGCATTCCCTTTTAGGGACGTGAACCTAACCAGACTGAGCTGGCCTTCTTCTCCATCATAAAATAGACCCCTTCACCCCCAGATACCTGGTGTTTTTCTGGCCTTCCTTATGTTACACTTCCTTCTTGACTACGCTTTTTCTCTTTTTAAGAGATTCATGCA
>Ga0179591_1180535_pt1 | contig 10802 bp, 8 predicted proteins | sample CZOMad2_1_08_16f_FD_182891 | JGI IMG/M metagenome (GOLD analysis project Ga0179591, IMG submission 182891) | Vadose zone soil fungal communities from Angelo Coast Range Reserve, California, USA - CZOMad2_1_08_16fungal (PacBio error correction) | ecosystem: Environmental > Terrestrial > Soil >... | reverse complement strand
CTCCCCCGCACTCGGAGACATGAATGCCACATCGACGGCTTTTCCCCCTTTTCAGAAAATTTTTTTTTTAGCTTTTCTAGGAAACGGGTTATGTCAGCTTTTCGCGGTTTGCAAGGGAATTTTTTCGTACGAAGCGTTTCTCCTTCTGCTTTTCCGACAAGTATCTTCTTTGTGGCTTCCCTTCATCCTCAATTCGGCCCCATAGTGTTCGTCTTCAAGTTGGATTACCCTTTTTTTGGCTTGATTCGAGCGCCCTCCCCCCCCATCTCTCAGTTAAATTGCCCTTTCCTTCAAAGTTCGGCTTGGCCTGGTACGACCCGCCGGGGCAATGAACCCCCCTCTTTCTCCCTCGCTGCCCGGCCCTCCCTTTCTTTTTCGCCGTTTGAACGTCCTTTTCCCGTCCCAAACTAATTTCCAACCTTGCTTCCGCACAGTAGAAAATCCTCCATGCGTCTGCGTCTGATGATTTCCCCTCTTCGGCCAGACGAACTGATCCTTTACTTTCCCGACTTCTCCGGCCTCTCATTCTACTCAACTGTGCCCCTACCTAACCCCCGATCAAGAACTATTACCCCCCCAACATGACTTTGGTATTTTTTGCCGATTCACCGAGTCCGATCTATACGAAGGTGGCTTTTCAAAAATGCCCTTCTCATGATAAAGGCTTTCCTCAGCACAAAATCCTTTTCTTCTTTTGTGGATAGTAATTTCCTGCTTACTTGCCCCCTAGTGAGCAGGTGCTTATTAGAGGTTTTTTCCTCCGTACTGGAATTGCTTTTTTATTCTGATTGATTCCCCTTCCCCCCCCACGGACGCAAATCTTTTTTGGTCGTCCTCGACGCCAACCCAAAAGCTTGCTGATTATTTTATGAATCACTCTTAGGTCCACGGCCCACTCCTCCTTGACCCCCCCCTCTGGCCGTCTCGTCTACACCAAACCTATTTTTTTATCAGAGATGCCAAATTCCCCCAGTCTTTCGCCCATGGGTTCACCCTGGCTCCCCCGAGGTAGGGTACCGGATATGGGCGTGCACCTTCTCTGACGATGGAACTGAGCCTTCAGGATTACTGGAAAGCGTGAACACTTCGAGATGATTTTGCGCATGTCTTTCTCTTCTTTTTCCCGCCTTTTCTGTTCTCCGCTTTTTAATGGCCCCTCTCTTCCAAGGATGCAGAAGAGGAAGTCTCGTTGACACCAAAACTGTCCCTTTTCTTTCTAGGATCCCTAACTGCCCCTTGGGTCTAAAGCAGTAGTCATCACCTGCCGGTCTCGCTGAGCCCTTTTGGAGAAGGAACCCTAACCCCTTTGCTTGGATTACATGTTGTAATTTATGTTGAATCGGTCTAGACCGAATACGGGGGAAATTGACTTTCCTACAGGTTAGGTCAATTAACTCTTCTTATGAGCCGATCAAGGAAGGGCCTCCCCCCTAGCATCACTCCGCCTTCAGCTGAGGACCTTTTTGGCGTGCCGCAGGGCCTCTCCTCTTCCCCAGATGGTGTAGTCCCCTAATTAGCCTAACCAAACACACAGGATAAAATATCAGTCCCACCCTTTTCTGACGAATTCCGATACCCTTAATGGTCAGCCCCGATGTCTTTGACTTTACAGTTGTTACGATTTCTCTTCTTTTTTGCCGGTTATGGCAGGTATTCCCCTCGCATTTCGAAGAAGTCGATCCAAGATCCTCTCCTCTGAATTTACCGCACACGCTGAGCCTAAGTGACCCTCCGCTCTATTCTCTAGATAGTCAACTATTCCTCCCGGCCCCACCTCTCTTTTCTCCTTTTCCCTCAACACAAATTGAAACTGACTTCCTTCAAGTGACGCTAGCCCAAGGTTGTTCGCCCGTATTCCCCTGAAGTCGTAGTTGTCTCTAAGATGTGGTCTTCATAGAAGGAGTGTTCCTCCTACTCCTGACTTAGCTCCCGATACTTCTTTTCCCCCAATTTGATTCTGTAGTGGGTAAATACAGCGCTGCCCTCCGACTGCTGCCTAGTAGTTTACAGGAGACGATTTTTCCATCCGATCGATTCCCTTTCCTTAGACGCGAGGATGTCTTTCCCCTGGCGTCAGAGCCGCGTTGAATTTCCCTCCTGTCACCCCCCCCCTGAGGCTGGAATAGGTCGTTTTTCCTATTCCTACCGATTTACAGACTTTCCCTTCTCCCCGACTTAAGGACAACATTCTTCCAATCGGAGAATTTTTTTGAACCTTGTTGCATGTCTTTTGATCCGCTCTACCACCTCGCAGAGAATCCTTTCTGTTCTCGATTCCCGGGCTCCCCCAGCTCCGTATTAGCCCCTATTTTTCGAACGAGTTTCGATGTGATTCTCTCCCCAATGATAGCATCCCCACCAGCCCGTAAAAGGGTAGGTCCTTTTTAGCTCTGAACTCTTGTGAGCATTTTCTCCCCTTCTTAACGGCCCATCTCTCTCTACTCCCTGTTTTTTGTCAGAGATGGGCCCGTCTTGATCGAGCTATTTCCCTCCCCGGTTACGGTCTATCTCCAGTTTCCCTTGTCGCTGGGGCAAGGGAGGAGAGCTTTTTGGACCGCGCACATAGCCCATCCGTGAGTTTCCTCTCTTTTTTATTAAGTCACCGCGTGTTTTTTTCCCCCTTCCTCGGGTACATCTAGTAAAAGCTATGCGCTTCTAGCTGAGGTTCGCCCCCTATACCGTCTCCTTGTTTGTAATATTTAACTCCTCCACTGCGAGCCTATCCTGTGGGTAGGATTGTCCTCTCCTGTTCCGGGTTTCATGCCGGGCCCGACACAGTGAAGCTAGTAGATGCTTGCTCTTTAAAGTAGTTCCTCCCTGTCGTGATCTCACGGACCCCTTCCTTCCCCCGTAAGAGGGCTGGCTGAAATCTCTTGAGTTTTCCCTTCCGTAGACTACCACTTTTACTAGTCTGAACTATCGATATAAAATAAGAACCCCCCCCTCGGCATAGTCCGCGCGTGAGTCCCCTTTTCCTTTTTTTTTTTATCAAATTATCATGATCCCCACTTTTTCCTCGAAGTTTTGAGACCCGTACCGTTGTGATCGAAACTTCTACCCGCCTTTGGTCTGGTAGGTGTTCTTGCTCGTAGTGTAGTGGTGGAGTTTTCTTTTAGGAATCGACATGTGGACTTTTTCTCCTTTTGAGCGATTATGACCTCACTTTTCCGAGGACCCGTCGTCGCCCGGTCGTGTGTTCCTTAAACCTCTATTTATCCCTTTTACGACTATTCCTTAGCTCCGGACATCAGTTTTTTTCCCCCCCTTGAATGAACGATACAAGCGGAGGATCATCCCCCCCCATTTATCAACACGGGCATTCAGAAACTGGTGATCTTCACGTATCTGACCGTGAATTTTTGCCTCTTTTCCGGTTTGGTCTGATTTTATTCCCTCTTTTACAATTTCGGAATAGGTGATTTTTTCCACAGGTTTTCTGTCCTTGCCCCCCCGGACCTGCGGCTCCCGAGTGAGAGACCATTGACTTAACTTCCCCCTCCTCCTTTTTGATGGCACCCCCTCCCTCTTGCATCATGGCAAGGCAGGGTCGTTCTTCTACAACCCTCTTCTGACACTCTATACTGTCCTCGGTAGTGTTAGTTTTTGCCTCTCGAAATAGCGGATCATCCTTCCTTTTTTTTTAGTTGACCCTTCTGCGGTAACATTCTGGGATTAATTTTTCCTTTCTCCCTTTCGTTTTGATACTGAACCCCCCTGTTTTTTTACTATCGGTTTTCCTTGAGTTATACGTCGCTATTACCTACTGTCTCTACTCCACGTTCATCTGGAGATTTTTCTCTGGAGGATTAACTGCTATTATTCTCTGTAAGCCTAGAAGCAAAATCCACCATAAGTGTGGAAACGTCCCCCCCCCATTGTGCACGTTGTGACTTCTTATTTCCCTTTCAGAATCTAGGGGGACCCCTCCAAGCGGGTTTTTCGGTCCGGTATTTAGCACCCTTTCATATCTGTGATCATTTACTGGGGCCTTTTTCTTTTGGTTTTTTTTTTTGGGGGTTGTGTGGGTGGGGGGTTTTTGTTGGACAGCCCTTTCGTGATCAGTGTCAACGATCTTTCTCTCAGCCTTTTGTTGACCTTACCGGTGCGTCCGTTTTGGTCTTCTTCCCCTCTTGAACGAACACAGAACCATCTTGAATAAGGCGAACTCTATATTCCCCCATTAGAGGCTCCTGGTCCTCCACTTCCCCCCAGAAGTGGATTCTTTTTTTTCGATGAGCCACCTTCTCTATTATGTAGGTGTTCTCGATGAAAATCCTTTTATACGTATTCTTTTTTTGCTCTCCCTCCCTCTAAAGGGTTATGAGTTTATCTTTTTCTCCGAATGTGCTAGGCCTATTTCGTACTGAATCGAGAGGTCGAGAGGTGGAACCTCTGGCAGAGATCCCTTCTCTTGAGGTCTCATTATGGCAGTTTTGTTCCCTTCTCTCCATATCAACGCCTCTTTCCGGTGCGTCTAGCTCTTTCTTCTCCGACATTGTCCCAGTGCTGATTCGATTTTCGACTCCTAGCCTTTTGGCTGTGCCCTTTGGCATCTTCTTTCGTTACTGGGTCCCATTTCAATTCTTTATCTCCCCTTAGGCCAGCGCACTTGTAACTCACCTTTTAAACAATCCTTTTGTGTCTTTAGCAATAGCTCCCCGATATCTAGTCCAATTTTACCCCTTCCTCCCCCACGTGTCTCGGCGAGACCTCACCCCCCCATATTCCTTGCTCCACGTATGCGCCGAGTTCTGACGAGCCCGACATTCTGTGCTTTCTTGATCTCCAGCGGACCCGATCACTTTTCTTTTCCTTCTTTTACCGCGACTAATCCCTGCACACCATAATCTCTGCGGTGCAGGAACCCTCGTCGACGAGTTCTCCCTTTCCCTTTTAGGCTGCTGCTCCCCTCAGATGGCGCGATTTTTCTCTCAATGTCTTTCAGTTATGCCACTTCCTCCACGAGTTTCACTTGTCGTTTCACGCTAGCCGAGGGCCCTCTTTTGTACATCTCCGCAGCGTTTCTGCCACACCCTTCATCCTAACGTACTTGGTGATCTCTTTTCACACTTTGTAGCCATTTCCCCCTTCCCACCCTGCTCAGGGATGAGGTAGTTTTTTCTCTGAGCTGCTGCACTCAAGACACCCTTGCACGGCTTCCTGAATATTCTGCTCCGGTCAACTCTTTCCCCTAATTATGTGTTGTTTTTTCTTCTTCAGAGTTTGATCTCACCAGGTTCCCCTTCCTTCATGTGGTTTTTCTTTCTTGCTTTGCGCGACGCCAAGCCTTCCACCCACTTGAGCAGTCTTTTACTAGTTCCCCTCCAGAATCCCTGCACTGATTAACCAGGACCCTTCGTTATTGATGGTCCTCGAACAGTGACTTCTCGAACCCCCGGCCCCCTGGCAGATCCCCTTGCTCGATTTTCTGCCTCGGCCTGTATTTCTATCTCCCTTTTTTTTTAGTTAGAGAAGCCTTTCCGATCGAACTCGGCCCCTTCGAAAGCCTTTAGGTCACCTGAAGGTTTATGTGAGTGAAGACGCCTTCTTCCGTCGCTAAGGAACAGTGTGTTGTCCTACGTGTCAGGCTGGTATCCAATCTTTTTCGTTTTGGCGTGATGGAAGTGTTTTCAGAAAGAGTCGCTGGTTTTTTTGTCAATCTAGGTGAGGATTGTTCCAGTCAAGGCAACTCTTTCCTATTAATTTTTGACGATCCCTCTTCGCTTATTGTTTGAAAAAAAGACCAATTTTCTAGGCCCACTATGTCTAGACATCTCGGGGAATGCCACCCTCTTCTTTGTTGGCATTCCAAAGTTTTCCTTAAAGAGCTGCGGCCCTCCAAGTCTCGTGTTTGACATTCTGTCCTGAGCACATCTCAAACCTTTATTCCCTGGTTGAGGAGAGACCATCTTTCCCCCTTGTCCTCGTTGGAGCTCAACATCCCCTTCCGAGAAGAAGACCGGCCTGATCGCGCCTCTGTTTCCTCTCGTCCCCTCGATTTTTTTAACGTTCCAGACTGCTTAATCACAGTCACTATCCCATCCCTATCTACACTGCGAATGTTAGTGGTCTTTTGCGTTTATCCTCAGACTGATGTCGAGCGCAGCAGCGTGATTAACCCACCCTCTGAAAGTTTTTCCGGAGAACCCACCGGCTACTCCCCGCCAACCCGATCAAGGTTTTTGAGGTTCTGAGTCCTGCCTGGCAGACCTACGTTGAGTATTAGATTCGTGCCATTCTTGCCCTGGAATGGCCGGTGTCCATTTATCTTCAGTCCCTCCAACGGCGCACCTATTAGTCCATCTCCATTAGCGAACCCATATTCGTGATCGATATCGCACCCCTCCTCCCCCCCGGACCAGTCCATCAAAATCTGTACCGGGATCTTGGCGACTGGCATCCCCCCCAGACTGGTATTTGACTCGTTTCCCCCCCCTAAATTCTTTTTTCCCCCAAAGCGGAGTTTGTTCCCCCCCAATTTTTTTTGTCATTTTTGGGGAGGGCTCTTTCGCTCCCCCCCCTGAGCGCCGTATTCCATTCAAGCACGAATATTCTCGTCGATATCTGTCGTCCTCGTCAGGATACGTCAGGTTCTAGAGATTCTAGGAGTCCCTGAAGACTCCAGGTGGGGGTGGACCCACAGACCCCCCATAACCAAATTCATTTGATGATGTAGAAGATCCCCCAGAGTAGATTTTCTATCAAGTCAAGCGTTTGTCACTCCACTCGTTTATGCCGGCAATCCGACCAGGTCCTATTATACAGGATCTCATTCCCTACACTCCTGATGACCGTGGTCAAAGGTTGTAATAGCTTCCCCTATTTCTCCTTTTGGATTTCCCATCCCCTCGTAATGCATGATCCAGGACCTATGCATCGGTATGTACCGACGCTTTTTTCCCTTCTTCCCGGTTTCAATGGACATTTCCTATAACCTTCATCGGAGTAGCCCCTGTAGATTTCCTGGAAATTGGTCCGGAGACAGTGCACTATCTTCCTAATCCGACGGTTTTCGAAGCCGAGGCAGACCCTCCCCCCCCCCCCCCGGAGCAAATCTACACATTATTTCCCAACTTTCTGGACAGCGACTGATCACTTTTTCCTTTCACCACCGCTGTGCCTCATTTGTATAGGTATCTTTATTAGGTCTTGGCGTTTAAATCACTTCCCGACTATCCTAGAGTTATGGTACGCGTAATTTCTTTCCTGAGATTGACTATTACCACACCTGAGGAGAAGAATGTTCCCCCTAAGCGATGGTATTGTCGGCATTCTCCAGCCCCCTAGTACTCTTACCCACGCGATGCCGAGCGACAACCTCCAAAAACTCCCCCCCTAGAATTTGTTTGCTCAGCCGAAGAAAACCCTTTCTCCGTTGCATAAGCATGCGGGTCTTTTTTTCCTCCCCCATGACAGGATTTCTTTCTTTTCTTCTAGAGTCAGTGTTTTTCGCATCCCGGATCGTTACTCCAGATATCTCCCCATCCTTTATGCTTTGAATCAAATGGTGTGCTTAGTGGAGCAACCTCCCCCCTCCTCCTGAATTAGCCCTTTAACACGCTTATATCCTTCGACCTTCCCCCTCCTATACTCGACCCTTCCGTGAAGTTCGGAGTCTATGGGAATCTTGAGCTACCGATCCTTTCCGCAGTTCGACTTGCTAATTCCCCAACAACCCAGGTTCAGCAGCCCTGCTTCTCCCCTTCAGGTCCCTCGTAGTTCCCCCTATGTAAAGAGTCTTGTAAGCGTCTCTTTCCCCCTTGATTTTAGGTGACAATTTTTTTCTTTAGTTCTATTAAACATGCTTGTCCTCTCATCGAGCCTCATCTATGAACCGCTCAAGTAAGACGGTTCTCGAAGGTTGATTCATCCTCCTATTCCTTTTTTCTTTTTTTCGTAATGAATCATCTCTGAGTCCTGTTTCTCTGGCGTCGGCCTCTCCTCCTGCCTGTCCCAAGAGAAGTCGCTAAACTGATAGAAATCCTTTCGGATAAATTCTTCTCCCCCTACCAAGACCTCTTAACTAACTCCTTTTTTTCTTCTGAGATTTTCTGTTCGCGTCGACGCGGGACAGAAAAGGCTTTTTTTTGGTTTTAGCCCTATTTGAAGTAGATGGTGACAGTTCTTGGGCTATTTTAGGAAGCAGACCAGAGGAACACCTTCCTTTCTCCCTCAATAGGTGCCCCTTTCTTTAGGGTGATCATTTCAGGAAAGCCCGATACGTAGACCACTCCCTTTGAGCTTTTTTCGAGTTTCTTCTCGCAAGTTCTTACGCCGGGGTAATTCTGAAAAGTCCTCCAAGTTTCCGAAATCTTACTTCTTTTCATTCGCGCTGGGAGAAGTTTTCCCTCTTTTCTTTTTAGCCTTTTACAGGAGTGAATTCGGCTACTGTGAACCAGGGGTGTTTTTCTTCTTTTCCCACTTAGTAAAGTCTGAGTCATTTCAGGTAATCCTTGAACTAACGGACTGTGCTTGTTTACAACTCTATGGACGACTGTCTTAGTGCCGTGGAAGCGCGACACATCGTGTTTTGGCGGACCAATATGTCCCACTTTTCTTTAGAGAACTGCCAGGCTGCGTGCTTATACGTAGTATTTTTTTATTTTTTGAGCAAAGCCCGAAAACACAATAGAATCCAATTTCAAAAGAAACGAATGCTGATCCCTTTTTTGTTTTTCCCCCCTTTGGAGTAGTTAGTGAATGGGCCTTTTAGTGTTGAGTTGGCGTAGGCTCTTCTTCCAGCGTACTCTAGCTTTAACCCTTCCTAAGAGCGTCGGTGGTACCCCCTAGGTGCTTTTGACGTACCTTCATATCGGCACGCTCTTTCTCGCCCTGTAGTCCCGGTATTCATCCCTTCGGCTTTCCCGGACAAAGACAGGCAACTTTCCCCCTTAGGCAACTTTTCTCAAACTTTTTCTTCCCACCGCGTGCTTATTCAATCCAGTTTGGACGATCGCACTCTGTTTTTCTCACCGTCGTGGAATATGTATAGGTTTTTTTATTTTAGGGACCGCGATTCCCCTTGTCTATAGTGACTGCTGGCACCAGGCTTCCCCAGACCAACCAGCCATAAACTTAGCCCCCCTTTTCGTTTTTTCGGCGCTTTTCTTCTCCTAAATTGATCTAGTTTCCACCTTGGACCACGACCGATGCAGAATTGACCAGGCGGCTTCGAACAACCTTTTTTTGAAATTCAAGATCTCTTCACAAATTTCCCCCCTTATAAGTTCGTTGTTCTTTCCCCCTTTAGAATGGGTTCAAGGAGTAACTTATCCTTGTACTCCTTTATACGGAGTGCAGGTCCCTGTCTTTAGTTCCATTCCGTCTTCATAGATCGGTGTTCTCTCAAAATTCCCGTCCCCCCCCTCTGGTGGGGCGGCCTCTCTTTGGTACTCTATCTTTTTTACGAATAGATAGTCTTTTTTCCCCTAAGTATCCTTAGCAGCATAGACTGATCACTGACTCGGGCTCAGGACTTTCTGCAAGCTCAATAGCTTCTTTTTCTCTTCTATATCAACCCGCCCCAGGTTTTCCACACAACAATGGGCTTCTACCAAACTGGGCTCGCCTTGGGACGTCATGAAGTTTTTTTCCTAAAAGCAAGTTTCTTGAAGGATATTTCCCTAGCCCTTTGCACCTCTTTTTATTGAAAGGGGGCTTTTATTTTCCTTTTTCATTGAGTCATGAAATCCTTTGCCCTCGTTTGGGGGTTGTCTTTTCTGCGCATACCTTTTGCTCTTTGATCCTCTAACCCGCGTCTCCTACCACCACCGCCCCCGCAAGCCGTGCCCTTCCGACTCCCCATCCCCCTTTTTCCCATTACGCCTGGGGTCAGCCTTTCCCCCGACTAGAGTAGATTCCTGTTGTTCGATGAGCTGGAGAAGGTCCGAAGAGAGGGAGCACCGGTTGCTGTCCGACATCGTCTGCCTTCCTCCGCCCCCAAGTCACGCGCTTGTTTTTTCCTGGATAGTTCTTGATCGACGGTTGTATTAGTCCTTTTCTCTTCCTCCTTTTCTCTCGTCGCTAACGATCGAGAATCACTTCTTTTAGGCTGATTTTCTTCCTCTGCACGCGGGCAATAAACCTCTCCATGTTGCGGATGGTCGATTTTCAGCAATTGTATCTTTGTGGAGCCCTTGTCGGACGTCCCTCTCCCCCCCTGAAAAGTGGCTAGGGCATCTTTCTTTTCTATTGCATGCCGCCGATCGGATAAGTATTTGTCCTGAAACTGAGGAAACTTTCCCTCTACATATTTCACCCTCCAAACTTGTCTTTCGACCTATCCCAGAATCTGATATCTCCTTTGGCAATCTGGACTCCCTCACCGATGTGCGCCCCTGCGAAGTACGCAGACGTCAGTTTCTTACACTCCCCCGACTCTTCGCGAGCCCGATTAACGGTCACTTTTTCCCCTCTTGGATAACGCGGATTAAACCCCCTTTCCTTTTTTAGCCCGACCCGCGTCTCATCACCGAAGACTTTTGCTTCCGAAGAAATGGACTTTCCTCTTTGGTCGCACGCTGTCCCCTCTCCTTCCCCTTGTCGCGAAGCGCGCAGTTTTCTGACACGCCCTAGAGACTCAACGCTTGCGAGTCATTTTTCGTCCGATATAAGTTTTTTTTTTTTATGCACGATCTTATTGTTAGAAGAGGTATTCCCCCCCCTTTTTTTGAAATTATTTTCAGGACCCCCTTGATTCGCCATTCTCGTACCCTCTCTGGATTGTAATTTTCCCTGGCGTAGCCGGCACCTTAGTTGTTCCCCCCATAAATGAACGACCAGCGAGTGTTCATTACACTTTT
>Ga0179591_1347570_pt1 | contig 10803 bp, 14 predicted proteins | sample CZOMad2_1_08_16f_FD_182891 | JGI IMG/M metagenome (GOLD analysis project Ga0179591, IMG submission 182891) | Vadose zone soil fungal communities from Angelo Coast Range Reserve, California, USA - CZOMad2_1_08_16fungal (PacBio error correction) | ecosystem: Environmental > Terrestrial > Soil >... | reverse complement strand
ACTTTCGCCTCTGAGCCTCGATATAGAAGGCCGGCGAGCAGAGAGAATCCCGCCGGCAGACTCCCCGCCACAGAAGCGGGGAGTTCAAGCCCGCTGTAGACGATCCCTCTTGCCGTTTTTGGTCCAGATCCGCTCATTAATTTTATCCCGCCCCGACTTTCTTCCCTCCAAAGCTTTGTTGTTTTTCCTTTCTTGTAGTATCGTCATGAACCCCGACTGTTCCATGTCCGTGTCGGAACGCACTGAATCCCTCGGAAACTCTCTTTTTCTAGCGCAGTCCTCTTTTGGAATCCCCCTTTGGAGGTTTTTTCCCTAGGGACATCAATGAGAGCAGTTTTTCCGATCAGGTTCCTCACCGCGACTTCTGGTCTTTCACCTCCGGGCGTTTTTCTGGCGGACCGAACAGGAAAACGGAAGCCGATGGCCCCCGCAGCCGTGGATCTTCATGACCCTCCGAATTTTTATTCGTTTAGCTGTGTGATTTCGACGCCGGATTCTTCTAACACGCGCGACCACGCGATCCACATTGCTTCACGGGCGCCTGGTCACCTTGCTTCCCTTTTTCAGTCTCCCGAAGCCCTCGGCAGGCACCCGCCATCACCCCGTCGCCGCCGGGAAAGGCATCTGGTCAGCTCTTTCGCCTTACATCACGGCGCCTTTCCACTTTAGATCCAGTAGTCTTCTGAGAAATGCAGCATGTTCTCGTCTCCTAGTTGGTGCTGGCAGTTGTTTCTCCGGCGCGGTGACCACAGGTAGATGTTTTCTGCCGCGGTGTGCTGCCTTGCCCCAGAGTTTTTCGGGTTTTTTTTCGGATACGGTCTTTCTCTTTCCACAGATGATCCTTGCCCCCGACGTCCCCCGGCGACTTTCCCCTCTCAGAGCAGAGCCAGCCCCGTCGCCAACTGCCCTTTTTCCTCCCCTTCCTAGGTGAGGAGCGCCGGTAGAGCATCGACGTCAGCTCAACCCCTTGTGCGACGCCACGAGACCCCCGTACGCGCCGAATCCATGGACCCAGCCGCGGCGGCCCCGCTCGGCCCCGTTACCCTTTTAGCAGTCTCCCCCGTCCACCGCGGGAGCTCAACCCCTTCGGTTTTTGGTCGAGGAGATTAACAGAAGCCCGGTTTGTAGTCTCGAAAAGCCCGTCCTCATCTCGCGCCGTCGTCTAAGTGGTGCCCTCCTTTTTGGCCTGAGACTTTCCCTTTTTCACGGTTCATAGCGGAGCTTCGATTGGATCCAAAGATCGACAGCACGCGAGCGTTAGCAGGAACAGGGATATCTCGAGAGCGGCTAGAGGGGACGCTTGTTCCGTCCATTTCCCCTTCTTCTTTTATTTCGTGTGAGTACGTATCTCAGCCGTCGAGTTAGAGGCAAGCTCTTGCGGGGCGTTTGGCCCCTTCTGGTTTCGTGCCTTTTCCGTGGCGATTGATCAAGCTTTATCGTTTCCTCCGTCGCCCCTTCCTGAGGATAGAAGCGAATCTCCATGAGGGAACAATTTTTGGGACTCACAGTCTACGGGCCTCGGCGTTCCTTCTCGGAGTCTCCCTTTCCGAGTTTTGGGTCCGCGACTAGGCACGGAAGAAGCGCGCCTCAGGTCCCTAGAGTTGCGAAGAGTCTGCGTGATCTGTCTTCCTGAGCGAACCCTTCCTTTTGATCTTTTTCGACCTTTCTTATTCACTGAGATACATCGCGACACTGGTTCAACCCGGATATGGAAATGCACCCTGCCGCGGACATCCTGCCTACCCGGCGATTGCGGTTTTTTTTTTCGGAGTTTTTTCCCTCCTCCGTGTTGTGTTTCTTTTTTGATTTTAGTTCGCCACGACACTCGCGGGTCACCGCCCGTTCGCACATCGAAGGTGGTACATTCGATTTCGCGGCCTTTTGGTGTCCCAAGTTGAGTCCGTTCCCATTTCCCTTCCTGTCCGCCTTCCTTTGCGCACCGCGATCCTTTCTCTTATAGAGCTCGACCTATCGTTCCACGCGATCTTCGAAGTCTTCCTTGTCCTTAGCGGAAAATCTTTTAAAAGGCTTTCTTCCTCTCAAGCGGACTCCTCTTGCCAGTCTCCCTTCTGTGCGTGGGACCTTAATGCGCTAGCCTGATTCCTTTGATGGGGCGACTCGCGGCGCCTGCGGAGCTCTCGAGAGAGTCGGCTTCCTTACGTTTATGGACCTTGCCAACGCCCCCTGTCTCCCCCCTCCGCTGAATATCTTTTCACGCCGCGTGAATCCGCGCCTTTGTACTGCCGCTGCGCCCGGTTCCGTTGACCCAGGACTGACCTGTCCTCAGAAGTTTCCTCTCCTGCGTCCCCTTCTTCTCTCTTTTTTCTAGATCTCCTCTCTCGGCAGAAGCTACTTAACCTTCGCCGAGGAATTCGCATTACATCCGGACGTGCTGATAGAGTCCCCCCAAGGGCTCCTCCTTTCGGCTCTACTTCGAGTTTCCCCTACTACCTTTTTTTTCTTTTCAGAAAAACAACGAGAGTGGGGGTCAGCACTGCTTGCTCCTCGAGGTCTCCGAAGTTCTCGCTCTGCCCGTGAAGATGGACCTTTAGCGGGTAGCTGAAGCAGTTTTTGTCCAGTCTCCCTGAGACTCTATTTCCCGGCCGCTTTCTTTCGCTGATATTCGTTTCTTCTTACATGATGGAGAGATTGTCTTGGCCACGGTTTCTTTGCTAGTATTCCTTTCTCGAAGGATTTTTTGTCCTTTTTTGCCCCATCCGTTGACCGCGGACGGCGAGGAAGATTACGCGCTCTCCGAAACAGGACTTCTCTGGGGGCTTTTTGCGCGACCCCTATGTGATTTCTTTCCCTCCTTTGATGAAACTGCATGCCCAGCTCGAGATCCAGTCGATGAGGCATGTTCCCGCTAGGATGGTAGATTCTCTCCGTGGTCCCCCCGCCTGCGCGCCGTTCCTCTGACCCCCTCTCTATTTCACGTTTTCCCAGGGTGCGAGCTGGTTTTTGATGTGAGTTGGTGTCTCTCGCAGGGTGGGATTTGCCTACTTTCCCGACGCTTCTCCCCCTCTTCCTTGATTCTTCCGCGTGGGTAGCTTTAGCTTGCCAGAAGCTCACCCAAGATATCGTTATGGTCAGGAAGAATCTCTGCTTCTTCGGGGCGTTTAATCGCGTTTTCCGATATTGTTGGCAGCTTCGTGGCGCTTGTCGCCTCGCCTATCTGCGTTCGTTAGGCCGGTCCCTCATAGCGAGTTGTCCTTGATACCGATCTCTTGTCCCTCAGACTTTCGCGCTAATCGAAGATGTCCAACCTCGGAGCTATGCGCGCGCTTAAGCCTTTCTTTCGGATTTGCCGCAAGCACGACATTCCCCCTCCTTGGACTTTCTCTTTCGGGTCCTTTCTGGTAATCCTTCCACTACCTGGCTTGTCGCTTAGAAAAGCTTTCGAAACACCATCTCGATTCAGCAGAGAATACCATCGTCTAAGTCCCTTTTGGAGTCGTATCCCGGCTGCGGATGGTTCGCTGCGATTAGTGAGAGATGAGAGCGTTTTTGCTTCTCCAAGTTTCTGACCTTTTCCCTCCCTCCCCCTCTCCTCTTTGTATTTTTTTTTAGAGAGACCAGAGACCCCGTATTCATTGCCGTTGAGATCTCTCTTGCATCTCCCCCCTTTTCGCGCCTTCCTGATATTGACGAAAGTTCCCCCCGCAGGGAGTCTTCCCGGCTGGTATTCGCCGAATAGAGCTGTCGGTGGTTTTTCGAACTCTTCCTGCACCCAGCGCCTTTAGTTGTCGCGTTTTTTCCCCCAGCACTGGATCGTGGTCGCCGCGTAACGCATAGTCGTTCCCTTGAATGTTTGGCCCCTCTCATTGCATTAGAGAAGCTTGGCGCAAGTGATTCCCGAAGAGAGTTAGGTCCCCGGCGTGGCGCCCCTTTTTCTTTGACCCTTTTTTTTTTGGACGGGATACTGGCTTCACCGCGCTTGCCCCCCAGGGCCCGAAAGAAGTATTTTTGCGGACACTGCCGCCCCCCCCAGCCCCCCTTCCAGACGACTGAAGAAGTTCGCATAAGGATGGCCACGAAACCCCTAAGAAGACTCTCCCCGGCGCCAGAGGATCGTTTTTAGCTTTTTTCTGGTCATGTTGCGCGAACCACGCGCCCAACGCGATCCACGGCAGTGCCTCACTTGCGGCTTTTTCCTACCTTCTCTTCACCACTGTGCCCGGCGAAGAGAGCACCGCCATCCCCCAGAGAGGCCCCTTTCGGGCCACTGTTTCTTGCCCCTCACATCACGGCGCGCAGGGTCTTTACGTCGCCCCCGCAGTCGCAGCTATCGAGACAGCCACGACGGATCTGCTGGTGCCTCAGCTGCGCGTGACGTACACCTTAGAAGAGCAGACAAAGTCGGTGGTAGCCGCCCTCGTCCCACCCTTCCCCGTTTTCGGCTCTTCTCATGCATCGCGTCCCCCCTCGGGCAAAAGAGGTATTCAACTCCGCTCCCTAATTGGCAGAGAACGTTAGACGCCACGAGACACGTTTCCAGCCGCGACGCTGCCGACTAATGGAGCTTTGTGAAGAGAAGTCTCACCCAGCTCACCTTTCCTTTTCCCTTTTAAACACCGACTCCATGAGGTTCCTGTACCGAGCGGCGTAGAGGAGAGCTACACCTTCCACCAGGTCCCCGCTTCCCGTGCGCCGCGATCCCTTAGACCCCTTTTTCTTGTCAAAGAGTCCCACGCGAGGGTTGGTCTCATGAGGCGGTCCCAGTCCGGTAGTAGAGACTGGTTCTTCCGGCGCCAGATCGCGCCCGCCGTCGAGGCTCTCCTTCTTCCCTTTCACTGGATTTTTTTTTTTCGTTGGTGTGTTTTATAAGGTTCTGTTTGGGTGTGACGAGGCTGTGGAGCAAGACTTATCACCTGAGCGCCGCGCGCCCTCCTTTATCGCGCGAGTCCGGTTCTTTCTTTTCCTCGGTTCCCCGGACCCGGTGCATCGCCGGATCGTAGCGGGATTGTTGCTGAACTACACGGCATCTAGGCCCCTTTTAGCGAATAGGTTTTTGCATTGCTTCCTTGGGGCGTCGTTTTTCGCAAGAGGCCTTCGATCGTGTCTTCTCCCGCTCTTTACCCGCGATTCTTTCCTTTATTTTCTTCCCCTTCATGTTTCTCGGGCCTAAACCTCAGCGACGCCTCGGCGATCGCGTTTTTGCGATGCGCTTTTCGAAAAAAAATGTGCGTTAGCGACGTCCCCGACTTCTCCCACTAGCGGACTTTGACCTAGTCGGCTCCAGAGCTTTGAGCGGGGAGCGAACCATCAGTCGAGTAACGCTCGAGCGCGTCGTGCTCTTAACAAGGGCCTTTTAGGCGAGGACTCCGCCGATTTCCTTGGAATTTTCCCTTTCCCCTCTGCGACGTGCGGCGATTGCTTTATGCCCCTGTGACCAGCGGGGGCCTTTTCGTGTTCGATCTCTATCTTTTCCCAATCCGTTGTGTTTTTTTATTTTTCGACACGAACTCCCTCTTTGGCGACGCAATCGCGACATTTCTCCTTTCCTGAGGTTTTCTTCATCAGTTAAACTGCCGAAGAATCTCCTGGTCCGGCGCACGACGCGCTCGTCTGCGACTGGTTAAGGGTTCTTAGCAATGCTCTCTCTCCCTTCGGTCCAACTCTTTTGCGGTCTCTTTAGAGCCTTGCCTCCTACCGACGGCTTTTCCGAGTCCCGTCGCGCCGTGCGTTTGAGTCCCGAGAACTGATTCCCGAATGACGCTCGCTTCCTTCTACTTGGTTCCCGTCGCGGCCCCCTTTTTTTTCACTCCCTCCTAGCGGCCATCTTCGAGCACGACTCCCAGATGAACAAGTTCAACGCTCATTCTCCCCAGAGTAGCCGGCCTTCTCTTACGGCGATTTCCCTGCCCTTTCCCCTACGATCAGTTTTTTGGTCAGACCCCGTGCAGTCCTGTCAACTGCCAGCTCTCTGCGAGATACCTTTGTGGCTCTGATCACTTTCTATTTCCCTCTATTTTGATCCTTGTGAACCGGTCGCCTAGGAATGAATCCTCCGGCACAAACGTGCGCTCGGAAACGGGATACTAGACGGCGTCTCAGAAGAGTTATTTCCTCTCACAAGCTCTTGACCCCTTTCCCTTTTTTTTGTGGCGAAGCCCCCCCTACTCCTCCTTGTGCTGCTGCGAGAAAGTGCCTTTCCACCTAGCGGGTCGTTTTCGCGTACGAAGACGCGCGTTACCCTCCTCATGGAGTCGGCGCGCTAGTGGCGCGGTTCTTTTTTGTACCCCTTCCGTTTGCGCTCGTACCTGTTCCGGGCTCGTTGGACAACGTGTCCGAGATTGGCCTTTGAAGTCCCCTTTTCCTTTGTGATACCTTGTTTTCCGATTTCCGCGCGATCAGCGCGAGCTCTTCAACGAACGGCTGCTCATGGGGGACGGCGATAGAAGAGACCCCCCCGGCGTGGGCGCTAGTCTATGCCAACGTTTTTCCCAGCTCCTAATTTTCTAGACTTCGGATGGCGTTTCCTGTGCGCGTGTACAAATAATTTCTTGCAGTGATGTAGATGCTTAGTGAACAGTAGATCGGCAAGGGAGTGCCCCCCCGGTGGTCGTCTCTTAGACTTTTCTGTCTACTGGCTTCTTCCTCCTTTTGCCCAAGAGACAGTCGGCTTCGTGTTGCTTCTTTTTTGGTTCTTTGGTTAGATCTTCGCCGGAGACTCCAACCCATATTTGCAGACTCTTGGTCTTTTTCCCTCCTCCTCGCACTGTTTTCAGCGCGCAGTGGCAGCTTTCAGTCCGTTTACGCCGCGGCTGTTCGTCGGAGCCCCTGGCAGAACTTCTCTGGAGAAGATACCAGTCCCCGCACCGGCGCCTTCATTTGCAGCTCTTCTCTCCCTTAATTTTCCCCGCCCCTGTCTTTCTTTCTAGAGTTGCAGCACGGCTCAGGTCGGCCAGCACCTTTTTCAAGGGCACGCGGCGTGCATGAATATTTCGGCGTCTTACAGTGCTCCGTCCCCCCCTGTTCTGCCGATTTAAGTATTAGATAACACCCTTCCCTCTCGAGGCCCCCTTTTCCAATCAAGCCGTCGTAAAGGATTTTGTTTTTTCCCGGCGGCGATGCGTTTTTTCCGACTTTTCTCAGGCTCGATCTCCACGGCGTGAAGCAACTGCTTTCGTATCTCTTTTTCATCCCTACTCAGTTGTTAGAGATCTCCTTTTCATCTTCTCCCCAGCGAGAGCTCCTCCCGACGGCGAGCAGCTCAACACGTCATCGACGCATTTCGACGACCGCCATCTTGACTCTTTCTGTCTCTCCTACTAGATTTACGGGGTTGCTCGAGAATACTTTTCCAGCGCAAAACTGCGTCTTTTTTTGTCGGTTTCGAGATCTTTCCGTTACAGAATAGTCTTCTGCCGTCGGCATGTCTTGATGGACAGACATGCGACAGTTTGTTTCTTCACAAGTCGAGATTTGTATCCTTTCTTCCCCCTTTTGAAGCTGTGAGACGGCCTGATGCGGGGAATAACTGAAGGGCAGGTGCATAGGGATCTGCTTCAAGAGATTCTGGGCCCCACTCCTCTATTTTCCCGCCCACGCAACGCTGCTGCCCACGCGCCGAGTCATTTCGACGAGCGCCTGCGCTGCCTTCCCCCTCCTAATTCTGATTCCTGCGCCCACTGCACGTTGGGTGAGAGCTCTCTGAGAGCTGACCCTCCCCACACTCCCCTCCCCCTGCAGTCTCCTCCTCGGCCCACTGGAGGACTATTTTGCAAGGATTGCGCCCCGAGCCTTCTCTTCACTCCCCCACGAGCGCTTTTCCCTGTCCCCCCCCTTCTCAGGGTCTTTTTCTGACATCCCAGGCGCCAGCTGTTCGTCGCCCAGGATCCCCTCCAAGAAGAGCTTCCGCAGAATAGACGGATCCCCGTTTCTCCCGAGGCTGTGCTTTTTTCAGTCCTTCCCCTTTTTCCAACAGTTTTCCCCTTTGTGGTAGTCTCCGTAGAGGAGCCCCTCTGCAGCCGTTAGTTCTGGCCTTCGCGCGCGCGATCGGCCCTCGCTTGGGCAACAGATTTTCCACTCTCTCTTGCGACCTCTTCCTTAGCAACACGAGCCCCCATTAGACACGTTGCCAGCGGCCTCCTTCGGATCATGCGAGGCTCGAGCGCCGTTAATCCAGCGCCTTTTGCTCCACGCCGTTCCTTTTCTCACCTCTTCCTTGACCTCCATTTTCGCGCGGCTGCTCGTCGCGCGAACCGCCTCCCAAGGCAACGCAACGTGCTAGCGAGCATCCAGTTTCTCGTTTCCCCCATTTTTCTTAAACCCCTTTTGTGGTGAAGGATGAGCCCCCGGTTAACATGAAGGTAGTAGAGCTTGTGATGTGACACAGGCCGCTTCGAGCGAGCGCACCCCCTCCTTTTTCCGTGGGGTTTTTTTGCACGTTTGCAGGAGGACCCTAGAAGCATCGGATGACACTGTGATCGGCGCGACTTTGGGAGTAAATCCAGACCGCGTTTTTGAGCAGGACACCTCGCATCTCTTCTGGCATGGTCGCGGCCGTGTCCCGCACCGGCCGCGCTCTTCTCGTCGCGGTGAGGGTCACGAGTTCTCGTCGTCTTTTTTTTCCGCGCACCTGAGGCAGTTTTTGTTTTACCTCTTTTTTCCCTTTTAGGCTCATGAGGCCGATCGTGAGTGGCGAGCTCTCTTTTCGCGGCCCCCTCCGTCGATTTCTGATCGTCCCCTCCTCTTTTTGCCCTTTTTTTTTTTTGACCTCAACGCGGCGCGGGCTCAGGATCCGCGGAGCTTGCGATCGATATGCGCCAGTTAGGAGAGCTGGACCGTTTCGGCACGGAATTCCTGCACGGAATCGTCGTTTCTCCCCCGTTCTTGAATCAGGCGCGACTCGAGCGTCTCGTCTCCCCTTCACAGGTTGCATGCAATCCCTTCGATACGATCGCGGACATTTTTTGTGACGACCGGATTTTTCCCACCATGCCGAGGACCTTTTTTTTGGACGACCGGCTCCCAATTTGTATCCTCAGTTTTTTTAGTTTTTGAGGCTTTTTCCCACTCGCTGGGTCACCAGCCGGCGCTCGCCGAAACGTCGACAGGCTTTCCTCGTTTGGGGGCAGTTACCGTCTCTGTTCACCAGTCAGCGATCTTTTTGAAGGCATTGCATCCTTTTCCCTTTCAGCACTCTCCTTTCTTCCTTATCCCCCTGATAGACGACTCGAATCCTCTGTTCCACCGACGATCCTGCTGCTTTTCGAGTATTACTTGGACGTCTTCCGGGAACCCCGTCTCGAAGAAGCGTTCCCCACTCGATTATCCCCTCGTCCCGTCGACGTGCGGTGCTGTACCGATAAAGAGGGGGCCATCTTTCAGCTAGCTTATAACGTATTTCTGTTCCTCCCCCCTTATCTTCCCCCTCTTGCTCTACCCGAGCACGACGTCCCTCATGGAACAGATGCAATGCTTCAGCGGCCACGACCTCACGCTCGCGAATAGAACGGTCCGGCCGGGGATTGACTGGCTCGCACTCCGCCTTCCCTTCCCTCGTGGCTTCAAACGGAAGACTTCCCTCGTCCCCTGCCGCCGCTATAGCTATTCAATGGTAATGGCCGGAGATAGATTGTCTCTTCGATAGTTGATCCCCCTTTCTGAGAGCCCCTCTCCCTCCCGGTATCCCCCTTTGAAAACGTGATGATAGCAATTCAGACAGGAGGCGGGCTAGATAGTTTGGCTTTGTCTTCCGCTATACTACTTCCCGCGTCAAATTTTTTTTTTTACGCTAAGCTTTGCCTAGCAGGTATCCCTTTTGATGCTCGCGTCTCCTTTTTGTGAGCTGGACGTTTCTCGGGTCGCGAGAGCTCTCCTAGGAGTTACTTCCTCTTTCCGGCGCGTAAGTTTCTTTGCGTTTCTTTCCTTTCCCCCCGCTGCCCCCGGCGATCGCCTTACTCGACTCGGCGCTCTCCTTTGGAAACGTGTATTAGTGCTCTTAGTGATGGCTATGCTTCGCGGACGTCGCCGTTTTTTCGCGGCGTTCTTTCCACTTTTCTCCGGATCTCCTCTGCGCGCGAAACGTCCGATGATTTGTTGGGGTCGCAACGTCGAAACACGAGGTTGGGCGCTCGTATAAATGTTTTTCCTACCGAAGTCCCTCCCCCTCTCTCTCTTTATCTTTTGTCTGAATGATCTTGTTTTTCGTTTTCAGCCTGCGCGCCCTTATTTCAGTGCCCGTCCGAGTGAAACGTCCTCCCTGGCAAGGGAGTTCTTTTTGGGGTGTTCTTTTTTTGTTCGGTCCCCCCTCTTTTGCGGCGTGACGGCTTTGCGGCACTGGCCTTTTATCGTGGGTATCGCGTGGTTCGCGCTCTAGTAGTAGCCTTTTCACCCACTTCCTCATTCCTCCTTTCGCTTTTTGTGAATCGCTCGTAGCACTCTTCGGCGCGGAGTGGGCCGCGATGAAGTGTTGTTTTCGGTGTCCTCTTTTTTTTATTTCCCTTTAGGCTCGCAGTTTTGAAATCAGCCCCCCTCCTCACCGTGACCTTCCTGGATTTCCCGATAGCTTCCCCGCGCCTTCTTCGACACGCTCTTGCTCCCTCCCTTTTTATTTGCCCTTCGGAAAGCACGACATGCGTGAGTCTCCTCCCTATGCGTTCCTCCCCCGGCGGACCACGCGCTCTGCTGGTAAGAGACCGGACGCTGCGTCTTATTACCCCGCCCTAGCCCCCCCCCTTCCATATATTTCTGTAGAATAACCCGTTTCCACGTACGGTGGCGGTCGTCTCTCCAGGGGGATTGATCTTTGCGCTCGACGGCTTCTACTCTAGGTCCTGGATGCCCTCGGCGTAT
>Ga0179591_1266383_pt1 | contig 10803 bp, 11 predicted proteins | sample CZOMad2_1_08_16f_FD_182891 | JGI IMG/M metagenome (GOLD analysis project Ga0179591, IMG submission 182891) | Vadose zone soil fungal communities from Angelo Coast Range Reserve, California, USA - CZOMad2_1_08_16fungal (PacBio error correction) | ecosystem: Environmental > Terrestrial > Soil >... | reverse complement strand
CTATGTAGATTTTTACCCTGTCAAATTTCCCAGTCGTCCTACGAAAAGAGATTTGCTCTCCTAACCCGCTCGCAGTAGTCCTAACCTTCTGAGTTTTTGCGTCGTCACTTTTTTAGTGTCTAGTCTTTCTACATTGAAAGAGAATACGGTTTGATGGAATGGCTTGCTACCTTTACCTCCCGTATAAAGGCCGTCCTTGAGCCTTCAGATTTGGGACTTCTTTTATTGGTGATCTTTTCGAGTTGGTTTAACCCCCCCCTAACAGCGCCCTCCCCATTTACCCATCGTTATCGATCCGGCTCCGCTTGTCTCGCGAGTGCTTGGCTTACTCCCCGACGTTTTTTTTCTGCCAAGAGGACCCGACTGATCGGAGAAGTCGCTTGACCCTTCTTCAGTCCGTTCTCCCCTTAGAATCAGGCTTCTTTGGCTGGGGTTGGCGATGTTTGTACCTCGCTTGAAATCAGACTCCTCAACTTTGAGCTTGATTTGCGCTTTGTCTCCCACTCTCCCCCCCATCGACCCCCTCTCCTATGTCCTGCTGCGCCGGCTGGGGACAAGGTCTTTCGGTGAGTTTTTCCTCGGTTAATTTTCGGTGGCTGAATCTCCCCTAGCCCCGTCCCCGCTTGGGTCCACCATCATTCGAGGGACTCCACCCCCACCCTCTTTTTTTTAGGGGTCCGACCCCCCGACTCTCCTTTCGCACTATTCCCTTCCTGCCCCGCTGGTGCGCACCTCATTTCGTCGGCCCCGGGCGTTTCAAGTCTTCTCGGCGTGGCTTTGTCGAGTACGTTCGTCCCGGGAGGTTTCCCACCCTTGATCCCTGAAGTCTGGCTCTTTTCCCCCACTCCCGACACTCGCCGGCGGAGTTTGGGGTATTCGACCCTGGAATCGTTTTCCTTTAGTTCACCTGGGTTTTCCCAAACGGCGACTGCCCCCCTCCACTCAACACTTCGAGTAGTCGAAGATTCTCCCCCTTGCCTGTCCAATTTGTAGCCAGTCTTCCGAAGTGTGGCCGCCCTAACTGCCCTTCCCTCGGCCCCTATGACAAGTTGTTCTTTCCTTCACGGCCCCTCTCTTTGTAACGAGATTGCCGGTGATTGCACCCCCCATCACTAGGATTAAGATGCACTGCGGAACCGGCGGACATTTTTTTGATTCTTTCTTTGCTTCCGTTTTCTACGCTGTTTCCACCACCCCCGCGATCCCTTCTGTCGCGCAGTATTGATCTTCTTACCGCCCGTCTCCTTATCACGAGAGCTACCAGATATGAGAGCCCCTCCGCTGCCTCTGCTTTTCGTTTTTAACCATACTTAGCATTCTGGACTTCTGCGGCCTCCTTTTTCCTTCAATCTGGACAAGAGGGAGAAAACCTAGAGACATCTTCTCCGTGCGGCAATGTCGAGGACTGCACGGCGGCGTTTTTAGTTACCTCGCGCTTTCTTTTTCGGCCTTAGGGAGGCCTTCCTTCGGGGTCGACCTCGCCCCGGACCTGGCCAGCAGAGCTGACATTATGCGAGGGTCTTTGGTTGTCGCAGGGCTATTCGACCTTATACGCTTACCTTGTCCGTCTCACCCACGGCGATTTTGCCCTTTGTGCGGCAGGGTGTACTAGATCGTTTGGCATGCGGTCTTTTAGTACTTACGGAAAGACCCCTTGTCACCATTTGGAAATTTCAGAGACCCAGATCACAGTGGCGGACTTTCGTAACACCGTTGATCAGTTACCCCCCCGACCCAGCTTTCCCCGAGGTCCCCCCCCCGGACTTCTGCGGCCATTTCACCCATGCCCCCAATTTAGGGGTATTTCTGCGCTTACGCCTAGCCCTTTTAGCTCGACCATATTACGGTTGACTCATTTAAGATGGTCCTGTAGGACTGCATCTATTTTATCTCCCGACCGAGAATGCGTTTACCTTTCCATTATGTCGTTTCTCGATCACCCGAGCAATAATTACTTTATCTACCTTTGCGAGAGGAGTCAACAATCCCCTTAGAGTTACTATCCTTTAAAGACCCTCCCCCCTGTGTAGTGATGTTTTTCAGAGAGAACAATTGTGCTTCCCATTTCAAAGATCTGGCGCTGATAGCTCCTGTCTCGGCCCAGAGGGTTGATTAGTCCTTGCTCTAGGAGACGGCCCCACAACCTCAACGAACGCCTGCATCCTTTTTTGTTTTCAGTTGGATGCATGGAACTTCGGCCTTTTTTTCTTCAAACCCTTCTCGCGTTGTATCCGCGCCGACATTGATCGCGGGGTGTGAAATTGTTTTTTTACACCCGTACATGTTTTGCCCCCCCCCATCCCTTTCCCTGCAAGACCTTCCCGCACACGCCTGAGAGTCTTACAAGTTGGCACTCTTCTTTGACCCCCTCTCCGACTGGTTCTGATCCTCCTGATCGGGTACCAAGGGCGCATTTTGCTGGCATTGCTTAATTTTTTAGAATCTTGCGTTTTTCTTTCTGTGTCGGCCGACGGCAATTGCGTAGCTCTTCGTGGTCCGAGCCAAGTTCTTGCAGATTTTTTCATCCAGTTTTCCGGTTATGTGAAGCAACAAACTGATCAGCACCTGTCCCTTCTCAATTCGGATGTTTGCGCACGATTGACAGGGTTTTTCGGCTTAGGCGCTGCTGGGAGAGGTTTCCTGAGGCCGCGCTTTAGTCTTTTCTCCCCTTCGGAATTTCAGGCCCAGCGCGACATATTCCGTGCCCCTCACCCACACCCAAATAGTGCAACGGTGCTTGTAAACCGGGGGTCTCTTTTTAGGCTGCTTCCCCACCTGGCGCGACCCAGTGGGAACACTTCACTTTCTCCTCGCGTTTACGGCCACTTTGCTGCCCTTATTTTTAGTGATTGGTCCCATTGAGCCCTTCCGCCATGCCCTGACGGCGGCTTGCTTGATCATCGCCCTTCGGCTCCGACCACATTTCAGCCGAACTTTTTGCGGATTTCTTTTTTCCCCTTAAGACATCTTGGTTTTGCCCGTGCTGTTTACAAGGCGAATTCGCAAAGACTATTTTGAGTCACTTGATTTCCTCCACGATTGTCGTAGCGTTTTCTTCCAATCCGCTTTGTCGATACGAGCGCTAGCCCCCCCCCTTCCTTTGACCCGACACCCCCCGGTCTTGCGGATATTGTCTTGGGAATTTTTGCCTCCCTGCGCAGATATAACTCATGGCCGATTTGCGGAGTTGAATTAGCGAATTTTGTGAGACTCTCCTCACTCCGTATCTGTTTCGTGAGTTGTGTTTTTGCGGCCCTTCGTAGTTTTTTGACTTCATATAGCCGATCTCCTAGGCGGTTGCACCGTGTTTGATGTCTCCTCAATGTTTCTGCTAGCCTATGCGCAGAATTGCAAACTCCCTTGTTTTCCGTTCGATTTCTCCGATCTTCTCCGCAAAACTGCAAGATAAACCCGCCTTGACTATGCCCTTGTATTACTAGGGCAAAATCTTCTAGCCTTGGTAAAGATTCCGGTCTTTAATTTTTTTCTTCAGCACCCAGGGTCGTGCCGCGATTCATTTAGGCTGAGCTTTTTTCGGGATTAGATCCTTCCCCTGGCCGTGCTTATCGCTCCCGGCTCTTTTCCTTTGACAGCACCTGGACCATCGGTCTTCAAACTGAGGTTAGCCTGAGTCTTTTGTACTCTCGCTTCTTTTTGTCCTAGGAGGTCGCGATGGTCGGTTTTTTTGGTCTTATCGGCTCCCACCCTATCTATTAAGCCCAGCCGGTTCGTCCATGGAAAGTCTTTCCGCGCGACCCCCCTTAGTATTTTCTGCGGCGCTGCATTGCGACAAAATTTTTTTACACAGTTTTGCCGTCGAGAGCGCATCCCTTCTTTGTACCCGACGAGGTCCCAATTTTCAGGTGTATTAGCTAAGGAGGAGACCATTGTTTCCTAGTCCCCCAGGAGTGGTTGTTTCTCTTCCAGGCTTGGCAACTCTTTTTCGTTTATCGGGGTATATTCCCCCTTTGTCCCTCGAACAGTTTTTTTGATTTGGCGGCAGTCTATAGTTGTTTCGATCCGGACCGCCGGCCCGATGGGATAAAATGAGCATTTTATTCCCCCTTAAGAATTCCCTCTTCCGGATGCGCCGTTTCGGTGAGTCAGCGATTGGGAAGGATCTCGGCAGTTTTCTAAGTTCAACATTCAGGCAGGGTCCGGCTCTGTTTTATCTCATTCTCGCTCGTCGTTCCCCCAGCGTTTGTTGTCTGGTTCACTTCCCCAGAATAGGATGCGATTTTTTCTACTGCAGTAGGTTTTTTTTATATGCCTTCTTTTTTTTGTGCTGGTCGGTTTCTCCCTTCGTCCTCAACCTCTGTATTTTGGTTGCCTCGTCCTCTGTCACTCTCGTCGATTGATAGGGTGGGGAGTTTCTCGAGCGTGTTTTCCCGCTACCTATCTCGGGTTCTCGTTTCGGATGTTCATCCTCTGATCTGTGACGATGTCTCCTTTATTTTAGAACTTAGTTTCCAATTCGTGTTCATCCGGCTGGTTTTATTTTTCGCGGACCTCATCCTGTAAGATTTTCCTTGCGGCACATTCCCTTTCCCCCCCTCCCTCTTGTTGGTCAACCACCTGAACCCTTTTGATCTACACAGTGGCCATTTTTTCTGGTTTGTGTCTGTTCTGAAACTCCGGCTTTTTTGACGCCTTAATCCTCCTGTTGCGGTACTCTTTTCCCGCCAAAGGCGAAATTCCGCTTTTTCTCTTGTGCGCCCTTAGCCGGTCATGTGGCCCTTCGTAAGTTTTCTTTTTTCTTTTTTTCCAATAGTCAAAATGCCATCTCCCTCCCGGAGGTGAGAGGCTCCCCATTTCTTGTCCCCCAACACCCCTGTCCCCCGATCGTAGAGGGCCCCTGCCCTCACCGCTCCGCGCAAGTATTGAGAGAGCCTCTTAATCACTCTTACGGGAGGTCCGCCTGTTTCCCTCCCGACCCGCCCCTCCACCTCCTCCCTGGTGCATTCTTGCTTACTTATCTCCTCTGCTTTTAGACTCAGCAAAGGGTGCGGTCGTTCCTTTTTTTAATGGACCCCCGTTGCACCCTCCTGCTCCCCCGATCTCTACCCTCCTTACTCCGTCCTCGGGACTCTGATCTCTCCGGAATTTTTTGGCAGGCCTACCTCCTTCCGTTCGTTTTTTTTTTCAATGATATTGTCCCCTTTCTCCGATGCAATATTTCCACGGATTATTTCTACACGGCATGACTGTTGCCCTTGATCTTCTGATATTGACGCCGCCGCCCTCACCCCCTGTTTGAGGCCCTGAGGTGATACCTGATTGACCAGAGGGTCACCTCTTCTGACCGATTTCCTTCCCCCCGCTTCTTCCATGTCGGAGCTTCGTGTACAACCGGATTGTTTCTGGAGGCCGGGCGAGTTGTTTTCCTCGAGAGGCGTCGCCGACAAGGTTAGTGTAGGTTTGTCGAACAGCAGTTCCCCTCTTTAGATACCGTTTCTTACCACGGCCGCTTTAAGTTTCCTCACTCATTCCGATTTAAGGCTCCCCTTTCCTTCCTTTTCGGAAACTCTCAATCGCCGCAGACTCTGCCCCCCTAGCGACCCTTTCGGCCCCAACCCGACTTTTTGCCGAGGATACTTCGCTTTGCCAAATACTGGTTTCTTCGCGGTACGTGCTGCACAAGATTCCGTCGCTATCGCGCCCCGCCTTGCATAAATCGATATGCATACTTAAGCCCCAGGCGCCCTTCCATCCTTTGAGAAGTGAATCTTCCTCACCGCTCTTTACCCCTCTACGCAAGTGACGCCTATGTGGTCGCCTTGCCCCCAATGCCTGAAGGAATACGCAAAGACCTAGTCAAGTATTGCCCTTCTTTTTGATGCAAGTCCTCAACCTCCGGGACGTTAGTTTTTTCTCTGCCTAGCGACTTAGTACCCTTGCGTCGTGTATCCCGTTTTTTCTGACGAGCGAGGTCTATCCTCCTGCATCCTGTGTGGCCCCACTACGAAGGGCTTTCAACCCCCCAAGTCTCTAATATCTGCCTTTGCTCCAGAGTGAATCATGTTCTAGGAAAAACATTTTTCTAGTGGACTCCATTCTCGGCGTCCACACTTCCCGAATGACAGATCCCCTAGGGGTTATGGCCCCCTAAGACATTAGCAGGCTTCTCGCCCCCTGGTTTTCTTACGCCGACATGTGGAGGTTTTAGCGGGATTTCTGCCTGTGGTGTGAGACCCGGATTTATGCAAGCCTCATCTCATTTGTTAACCCACTCGGTCGTATGTTGCCTATCGTTGGCACCCTAAGGACTTTCTTTTTCCTTCAATTCTTTGGAGTTTTGAGCTCTGTTTTTCTTTTTGGTGGGATGGAGTTACAAGCTTGTCGCATTCCTGCATCTGGATCAGTGCCTGCGAGGTTTTCACCTAACAGACGGAATTACAACTGTGCAGCGTTCCCCGATTGCGCACTAGGGGTTTTCTGTCCCATTTGATGGACAGACATACAACCTTTTTTAACCCTTCTTTCTCCCCGGGTAAGATTGCACGGTAGGTATGTGAGTTAATCTTAATTTTTCTGACAGATAATGCACCTTTACAAAATAAGCACGGCCGCTCTCCCATAAAGTTTGACACAAAGATGCAGGTTCCAGCGTAGCAACCGATCTCTCCCAGCACCTGGTTTCTCCCTTCCGAAAATCTGTCCAGGAGTCGGGTCCTTCTCGCTCAAAAGACTGTTGATCCTATTTCCTTTTATAGACATGTGAAGGACAGGCACGATTAGAATCCGGGTCGGTTGAACCGAGGAGGTGACATCTAGGGCCCCGGTAATCGGAGACGCATTCACTTTTTTATCGAACCCCCCGCGAGGGTTTGACACTTGAACACCCCCCCCCCCCGCACCCCTAGTTTCTTTTCTTCTCCCTTAGGCCAGCACGTTGGTCTTCTGTCAGGCGACCCCCAAGTTTGGCGGGTCCCTCGTCCTTCCGTCCGAGAGGGCTGGCCGAAGTTCTAGGAGTCCCGCCCCTGCATCCCCCTTTTTTATAGATTGCAACCCATTCCCAGGAATTGTTCTTGAACCCTTGACCACGATTTTGCGGATCGCTCTTTCTTTTTCCAGCAAAACCTCTATACACGCCGACTTACGCCGCCATCACAGGTTCGGGGCCCGGCTTTTTTCTCTTTTTAGACCTGGTCTCATCTCCCACCCACCCCTCTTTCGTATCATCGCCTGGCTTCTGTGCGCCTTGCCCCGTCGTTTTCCCATTTGTGAACGATCCTCATTGCGCCCCCCTGTGGGGCAATTGAGATCGCAACAATCGCACTGAATCAAAGAACTGGCTTCAGAACTTCCCAGGCTACAAGTATTCCGGAGGGTCCCGAGTTAAAACCTTTATAAGGCAGTGGGCTGGATTGACGGAGTTGGGAATTTCATAGGCATATAGTAGCGTTGCGTGAGCCACTTTTCGAGACAAAAGTATCTGAGAGTAGAATTGACCTTCCTCGAGGCTAAATCCATAAAATTGAGGTCTCCAGTGTTTTTGATGCACCCTGCACTGATCTCAAGATTTAGGGTTGAAATAGTGATGGAATAGACAGGTCGGTGTCGCTACCAGGCAAGAAGCTTAGGGGGCGGGAATGGACCATGGCCCGAGGGAACCCGGGACCGGTTTGTCAGCGCGAGAACATAAAGGGCATAACGACTCCTGTGTTCCCAACCCTTAGAACCCTTGCCGACTTCTGCTTTCGCGACTTAAGAATTCGTCGTCGTAATCCACTCTCAAGCCATACCACCTAACCTTTCTTGGGCGAGAGGGATGAGTACCCAATTTCTGATCTCATCCCCCTCATTCCCCCTTCGACATCCGCATTCCCACGGAAGAAGATGTCGACACCTCGCAGACGGGTCAAGGAGTACCTCCCTCGGCATTGTGTCCTTTTTCGTTCCCCCCCAACTTTCTCAGGCCGGTGCCATTTTCGCGCGTATCCTAGTTTCCGAGCGCCTCGGCTGTCCGTGCTTGGTCTTATTTCGGCTCCAGTTTAGTGCTTTTTTTTTTTGTATGGTCTTTCTCGACGATTAAGTGCGGCGTTGGCCATACTCGCGAACAGATCTCCCCTCCGTCGGAGTCCCACCGAGTACCTGTTTATGAGTATGAATTGTGAACAGCCCTGGCTTTTCCCATGTCTATCAGCCTTTGTGCTCCCCCCTACCCTTTCCCCATTTTACATTGGTTCCTCTTTTCCTGCTATGGGTCTGCATTCTTCATCTTTTCGGCATTCTAGAGAGATCCGACTGTTTTTTTTGGATTTTGGCCTTCTTGCCCCGACCCTGTTTTCGACACCTTTGACAGTTTTCATTCGTTTAACATTATTGTCGACTTTCCTTAACCAGCCTTTTTCGAAGGAGCTTTCGCTTTTTTGGGTTTCTTCCCTCACATAGTTAGTTAAGCTTTAAGTATGTCTCAGTCTCCCCTGCACTTTGCGAGCATGAGTTCCGCCTTTGCTCACCCTCTATCTTTTTGTTGCCCCTCTCTCTGCCATCAGGTGAAGAACCGTTCTATATTTGCCGGAACTTTTCCCCTTTTCCGTTTTGGAGACCTCCCCTATGTTGGACCCCGTCCGATCCAATCCTTTCTTTTCTAGACACGATGCAAGCCCTCCAACGTACATTTGTGTCAAAGATTACTTATGGACTAGGCGTAGGCGCTTGTTGACGTGGTTCTCCATATTTTATATCGTTTTTTCGCTGTAGGATTAGTGTGACAAGAGATTGATTCCCACAATTCTTCTCCCGGTCTCTATGGAGCCGGTTCTTCGATCACTGTCTAGTCCAATTAATGCTTGGCAAAGAGTCCTTTTTTTTTTTTTTACACTTCTCTGATCTTTTTTTCGCCGATACCTATTTTCAGGTGTTGAAAAAACGGATTAGTCAGCCTCATCAGTCCCCTATGCCCGCCCCTTTGGTTTTCAGGTCGAAGCCCCTTAGGGCTACTATGGCTTCCAGGTAGGACCTCTTCCTCAGTACATGCTCCGGGTTTGTCTCTATTGCGTTTTTAAATATAGTTGGTTGAAGTCACCATCTTTCTGTTCCACCCCTGTTCCTGTTCCGGTTTTTGTCCGCTAGAGGTGTGTGCAGATGGTTTATCTCTAATGTTGTCCGTGCTTTTTTCCCTCCAGCCTTCTCTAAGGTTTTACCTCTCTGCCACATCAGTTTTTGATCTCTTAACCGTGATCGAGGAGAACCTTTGTGAAGTTTGATTGACACGCAGAACAGTTTTGCCTCGGACCAAAAAAATTAAACTCCCTATCTCTTCAGAGAATGAGAGATCTCGGACCCCCCCCTAAAGCATTATCGACCAGATGGTTCAAACAACTATCCAGAGGGTGATCCCGTTCTGCGCGATTTCCAGATCCCGGTAGTTGGAATTCCTTCATCTGCGACCGTCGACCCCACTTTCGGAAACGGACGCTTTGCATTTAGGAGGGAGGCGCTTGCGCCCGTTCCTTTTTTTTATTGCCTAGTGTGGTTATGAGATGAAGGGTTTCCCACCCCCCCTTGACCACCTCTCCCCGTCTCCTTCGTTTTCTCCCCGCTTTCTTCCCCTTGCTGTTCCTCCACCCCACGTGACTCGTTTCTGCCGACAGAAATTCGTCTATCGCTCGAAGAAAACCGCTCCTTCGTTTTCTTCCGCCCCCCTTCTCCCTAGCTTTTGTTCGCGTTTTTTATGGGAGAATATAGTTGCTTCTCCGGAGCTTCTCACGATTTTCTCACGCTTCCCTTCTGAGGATAAGTTAGGACCAATGATAACTGACAGCCCCCGCCCCTCTCCCTTTCCCTCTTTTCTGTCCCCGTTCAATTCGACCCGCGTAGGGAGGGCATTAGGGTAGCTTTCCAGTTTTTGCCTTCCCGCGCTCCGGCGCTGTGGCTATCGAGTTGAAACCAGGGCGGGTGGTTGAAGCCCGATTTATCTCTTTCTTCACCTATTCAACGAGGTTGAGCACAGACCTTTCCTTCTTTCCAAGGATGCATCCTTTCTAGTCCCAGAGGAGGGTAAGGCTTTGATGACATACTCACCCTTCCAGAAGATCCTTCATGATTGATAATTAACAACTTCTCAGCTCACGCCGTTGATTCGGTGCGTTCTTCCGCATTTCGCCCCCCACCCTTAGTAGACGACTTGACGGGTCCTGTTGACCTTTGTGATCTTGTCAATTCTCCTCTGTTGGCCCCTTTTTCCCACTTCTCATTAGCCGCCTCTGTGACCCGCCTGTGCCAGGGAGTCCGTTTTTTGGTGCCTGCCCATCCCCTCTATAACTTCCATGTGAACTCTCACGGTTTCTTTCTTTCTTGCTTGTGACCCACAGCCTCTCTGAATTCCTCCTTTGCCGTGCCACTACTTTCGTTTATGCCCGGTATGAGCTTCCACCCGGAGGAGCTTCCCATTCCTTTTTTTTTTTCTTCGCTTTGCTTGGCTCGGCGTCTCTTCCTGTTCCAAAAAATCAGAGTAACTTTCCGTTGGCTGCGCCCAGGATGCTTTTTCCATCCCCCGTGGGTACTTGTATTTTAGACCACCTCGAAGAAGATTAGCTAAGATCTGAATCCACGCCGCCTCTTCAGGACCGCTAGTTCCCTTGACCCTTTCTTCCTTTTTTTTCGCTAGTCCAGGTGCCACTTTTAAGAGAATCACCTTGTGACTGAAAACGCTTTTCTGACCTGAGCTACTCATTTTCCCCTCTGGCCCTTCTCTCCGTGCAGATGGGAGGGTGGATCCCGACGCCGTTTAGACTGCCCTCATGCCCCCGGGCATGTGATGAGTTTTTGTGATAGATAGAGATTAATACATCGAAC
>Ga0179591_1254971_pt1 | contig 10803 bp, 15 predicted proteins | sample CZOMad2_1_08_16f_FD_182891 | JGI IMG/M metagenome (GOLD analysis project Ga0179591, IMG submission 182891) | Vadose zone soil fungal communities from Angelo Coast Range Reserve, California, USA - CZOMad2_1_08_16fungal (PacBio error correction) | ecosystem: Environmental > Terrestrial > Soil >... | reverse complement strand
CTTTTTAAGGGCTTCCTGTCCCTCACTGAGGTTGTTCTTCTCGTGATTAAAGCCTGACTCGCACCGAAAGCATGAGTCTGCTCTGTGTTCCCCGAGAAAGACGTAGTTTGACTTATTACCTGCCCTGCTACAGCCTTCATTTGCATCTTCCGCCCCCAATTCTTCTCCCCGTGCAAGGTTGGAGGATGAGAATGATTTTATCACGGCCATTCAGGCGTGCCCCCCTCTTCCTTTTTTTCTAGATTTTTCGACCGTTATCCTCCTCCCTTAAGACTATGCGAAAGTCGAGTATTCAGAGTGTTTTTTTTTTTTTTCATCGGCTCACCCCGCTTCTCGCTTTAGTAAATAGACGTCGGAACGATTCTCTCTCTTCACTAAGAAGTCTTTTTTTTTTCTTCTTTTTCCCTTTTCTCTTCCTCAATCTCTCGAAAGTGGCTGTCTTTCCTCTTCCTTACTCCGTCAATCTTTTTCTTTTGCCAGTACGACGTTTTTCGTTTAGTTGAGAGCCTTTTTCTTTCCCCTGATCTGTTCCCCACCTTCTTTCAAGTGAGGCAAGCATGCGCCCGTACCCCCTATGTTTATTTTTTCCTCCCTTCCCAATCTTTTTCTTTTGAATTGTCTTCCTCTACCTCCTGCCATTTTTAAGGGAGTATGATCTTTTTGAAGGGTATCCCGACTCTTCCCTTTTCCTTTCTTTTTAGAGCAACCAAGTTTCTCTCTTTTTTTACCCAAGTTCCTTTTCTTCTCCCTCTTCTTCGACCTCTCCTCCCCAGTGAAGATGGTTCCTTCTCTCCCGTTTTCAGCGAATGAGACTCGAGAACTTTCCTCCTTCCTAGTGTCCCCTCTCTTGTACATGCAAGCGGCATTTTTGTTTCTTTCGAACTCAAAAGCCAGCCTCTCCCCTCTCCGCTCCGGGAAGTTTTTTGCCTTCTTCTTTCGGCTGCTTCCCAATAATCGTATCGCTGAAGCCCATCCTTCCAGACAGTGTTCCTTCTTCTCTCCGTCTTTTGAATTCCCCCCCAGCGCGGCTCTCGTTTGCTTTGTGGCCTTCAAGGGCCGCGCTTTTACGCATTAGTCTCTTTTCTTACTGGTTAAATCCGCCTCCGCAGTAAGCCGGTTTTTCTTGTCGCACAAGTTTTTTCTCTTCTCTCTCCACTTGCCGATGTTTTCTTTCTCCCCCCGCGGCCCCCTGCTCGCTACATCATTTGTATTCCCCCTTTCCCTTTTTTTTCTTGCGAAACTTCGGCCTTTTTCCAAACAAAAGAATACCGTTTTCCAAACCCCCCGGCGTCCCCCCTTCGCCCCCTTCCGTCCCAACAACTCGGTTTGCTCTTCAAGACGCCCTTGCCGTACAGCCCCTTTTTTTTTTTACGGTGCTCCTTAAATTTTGGACACACAGCTGTTTTTTCCCTTTAGAGTCGTAGCTCCCCCCTCTCGTTCGTAGCCCCGCCTTGAGTTGAGTTTCCCTTTTCTTGCTCAAGCCAACACTCCCAAGCCGTGTACGCTCTCCTTTCCTTTTTTGCCCTCCGTTTCTCCCTTGGAGAATCCGCCTGATAGCGCGCCCAACGTCCTTTTTTCGTTTTTCTTCTTCCGAGCGCCGGTGCATTCTTTTTTTTTCCCCCCTGCCCTCGCAAACCCCCTCCAAACTCTATAGGTAATCAGAGTTTTTTCTCCTCCTTGCATCCTGGCGTCGTCCACTCAGTCCGGCCCTCCTTACCTTCTCACTGGAACACTTCTCCAATAGACGCCTGTCGTCCTCCCCCGCTTTGTCCTTGCAAGAATCTAGTCCTGGTCACCTACGCGGGGTCTCCCGTTCCCCATCTTTCCTGCCTGAATCCCAGCGTTCTTTCTTAGTTAGTCGATTGAATTCTTTTTTCTTCCCAAACACTCCCCCTAGTTTGTCGACTGATTCTTTCTTTCGTACCTGCCCAACGTTCAGCTAACCTCATCCCCCCCTCCTTAGACAGTGAGATTAATTTTACTAAGGGGTGTTCATTTTCCCCTCTTAAGACCATTGGCCTTTCTTTCGTCCCATTACTTTCTTTAGTAGAAGGCCTTTTCCATCCCCCCTGCTGAAACCTTCCATGTAGGCAGCGGACCCCAGAGTTCTTCCCTTTCCCCATGCACAGGGTCTTTATCTGAGTCTTCTTGGAGCGACATTCATTTTCCCTTTCCTAGTTCAGGGCACCTTCTTAAGTTAGGATTCTTGCCATTGGCGAGCTGCTGCTTTAGATCCTCTATCTCGGATCAAGGCTAAAACTTCCGTTTTCCCCTTCCCCTCTTTATCGCATCGGAGAGAGTTATTCGCGCCCTCAGTTCCGATCCCTTTTAGGGAATTATTTCCCCCCATGATTTTTCCTCTTGAACCTCCAGACATTTAATTACGGAAAAGTCCCATGAGTCCTCCCTTCCCCTTCTTTCTTTCCCGCTTCCGTGAGAGGTGACCTGTGATCGTCCTCTCATTCGGTTTTCTACTTTTTTTTCCCTTCCCTCCTCTCTCTGCAGAAAGCAACATTTGGTACCTGCGGCTCCCTCTCCCCCCTGCCCACGCTGTGAGGAAATTTTCTCCAGCGCAACAGGTCCTTGAAGTAAATATGTCCTGCTTCTTTTCTTTTTAATGTTCAGGTTCCTCCCTGAGGAGTTTCCAGGTCACACTTCCTGTCTTATCTCCTCTTCCCGAGGTCCGACACGTTTTTCCCGCTTCTGATTGGCACAAACTTGCCCCCCTATCCCGCCACATATTTCTCTCTTACCCAACCACGTTCGTCCCGGAGTTCCATTTTGTCTTCTTCTCCTACTGTCTTTTCCCTTCTCTCTATTCTTCGAGCCTGTTTTCGCCTGACTAGCCCACGTCAGGTTTCCGTAAATTGGAATCTTAATCTCGGCTCGGGACCTGCACCCGTCCTCTTAGTTCCATTTAATCACCTCCTCTTACGCCTTCAGCACTATAGGACGGGCATTCGAACGTTTTTGTTTTTGCCTCCTTCCCCTTCTATCTTGACACGTAGTGTAAAACCTATTGTCAAATTTTCTTTTCCTCTTCTATTTTCCTACTTTCTCCTACTTTTTCTCCCTTTTTTTTGTTTTATTAGATTCGTCAGCGAAAGTAGTGGCGATGGCCCCAGATCCCCCTTCTTTCCCCTATTTTACCGCCGTTGCTTCCTCTTGATGGTCCGCTTTCGGGCCATTATCTGAGTTCATGATGTTTATAAGGCTCTTCTCTCTTCTTCCTATCGGTATTAATTCCCCCTCCGACATGCTACTCTCCCAAGGGAGTCACTCTTTTCTCAACTTGCGCTCCTCTTTTTTTTTTTGATTTCCCCTCTTCCGGAGTAGTTCCTCCTCCCACTTTAGTCTACTTGTTGGCTCAGAACGCTTTTTGATCTGACCTCAGATTGGCAAATTTTTTCCCCATTTCAGGGTGCTCCCCTATTTCGGACGGGAGCACCTTCTTTACCATACTGCGCCTATGTGATCTGTCCTCTTTCTCCGTGCAAATTCAACGAGCTCTTTTCCCCCCCTCCTCTACCTGCTGTCGAATCCCGTTACCGTTTTCTCCCCTGATTTTTCGCTTGGAGGTATACTGCTTCTCCCTTTAGCTTATCTTTCCTTTTGAAAACGTCTTTTTAAGAATCCTCCTATCACCCAATTCCCGGGGACATAACGTCCTCTTTGTCTTCTTTGTCGAATTTAAAGTCCGTGCCTCGCGTATCCAACTTGACGCTATGCTTCGCCCCCTCCAAACTTTTCTCCTTCCCGTTAACCTTTCGGAGGTTGGGAACTATCGCGATGCCCATACCAGACCCCCCCCCCCCTTCTTCCTTCCTCGGTGACATGGATCCTCTCCCAGTAGATGTTTTCCCCGTCCGCTTACTTATCACGTCTCTCAGACGGCTTTTTGCTCTCTCAGTTAAACTCTACAGGTTCTGCGTGGAAAGAATCTACCTTTTTTTCGGTTGGTGAGTTTGGCCTACCAGATTTTCATACGATGCTCCACCTGTTTTCCTTCACCCTCTTTTTGGTTTAACCATCCTTCCCTCTCTCTACCCCCTTACGCTTAGAGAGCCTTCATTTTTTTTTTCCTTAAATTCCACAACGTCTTTTTCAATTAGTTCAGTTAACGCGTCTGAAGGATCTGTTTTCCGCTTTTTATCTTCTGTGGCGTTTGTCCCCCGAAAACTTCATCGGCTTCACAACACCCTTTGTGGTTTCAGATCGTGGAAGCATCCTTTCAATCTTTCGACTTCAGGCCCAAGCCCTTTCCCCCACCCGAGAATCCCCCCCCTCCTTCCCTCCCTAGTAGGACAAAAAGAATCCGGGATGGTACAGGTGATACACCAGTACCCCTTTCTCTTTTTCTGAATTTTTTTTAGGGTCGGTTTTCCTCTTCTCATTTTTGTGGAGGTGGGTAAAATCTTTCTCCGGTACTCCAATACCGCCCTTCTAAGTTTTTTTGCTCTTCGATTTGGTGTCCACCGCCTTTTTTCACCTGGAGAAGCGAAGACACCTTCCCTTGATGTGGTAAGATCTGAGACTTGATCTTTTATTCTCACCCCTTTGTCCTCCCCCAGATCTACTGCCCTTCTTTCGTTCTTAGACAATAACCCTTAGCAGACTTCTTTTTTTCCCTCCATCTTCGCTGTCTTTCTTTTTCCTGAAGACTATCTGCCCTCTTTCCCTCTTTGATGAACTGTCTCAAACCCGTTTTCTCTCTTTTTTTTCTCTTTCTTGCGTGTTCGGACGCGGCAAAGTCTCTTTGTTTCCCCCCCTCTCCTGAGAAACGGTCTTTTTTTTTGTCCCTCGGTCTTCTTTTTTCTTCCTTTTGACCAAGTAGCTGCTGGACTTAAACTCTTTCTCGTTGCGACGAATCGGTTCTTTTTTCCCCTCTCCTCGCTTCCTCCTTTCCCTCCCGATAACGCGCTTAGTTCTTTCGAAGATATGACCTTGTTCCTCCTTTTGCCTTTCCAACCCGTGCTCGCTATCGGCTCCCCCGGCTCCTTTCGACGGCTCGATTAGGCACCATAACGCTCTCTTCTTTTTTCCCCTTACTGGCATCTTACACGGTGGCTTCCCTTGTTTCCGGCTCCCTTTCTTAGCTCGAGTACGCTTGATGGACTCCTTCGGAGTATCTTTTTGTAACCGCAAAAACGGAGATTTCCTCCCCCTTAGCGTCTTTTGGGTATGTTAGACGCGGAGAATCTTCTTCCCCTCTTGTGGACAAAGCTTGGACACGATGAATTTGTTTTCTTATTCTCCTTCTATGAGCTTGAGTTCACCTTACCTCAATGTCTTCAATCGTGGTTACGCTTTTTCCTCCTGTCCTCCCGAAGTACTTAGCGGCACTGTAGATTTCCCCCCTCCCTCTATTTCCCTTGTCTTCCCCTCACCTAAGATAAGACCGACCTGCGAATTGAGATTCCGTCGCGTCTCCCTGTCACCTGAATTGAAAGTTTGGGCTTCCTCCTTTTCACTACTCCTTCGCCTAATGAGAATGGGGCATAGGTTCCTTCTCCTCTAGTTATCCTCTCTCCCACCGTCTAATGGGCAATGAGTTTAGGAGCTTTGTCAGTAGCATGTTATGCCATCCGGCTTGCTTTGCGAGCACATCTCTCTCTCCAATATCTCTCTCTCCCCTTTCGTTATCGAGATCGTGCGGCTCTTGCCGCCGAGAGCGCCGCTGGTCTGTTTGCTATGACTTTTCATTTTCTCCATACTTTAAATTTTCTCATTGAGAAGGGAAGACGTTTGGATGAGAGATCACTCTCTTTTTCTCATTTTTTTTCCAATTCTCTTTCCTGGGCCACCGCATGCCTTGCTCCCTCTGCCTGCCGTCATTCTTTCCCCCCTTTCCAATGACGCGTGTCTGGTGACGGTATACTGGGCTTTATTTCTTTCCTTTATGATATGTAATTTGCTTTTATAAGTCTGAACCAATTTTTCGGGGATCGCTCTCTTTCCCTCTAAGGAATGATACTTTTCCGAGGTTCGCTTCCCTTTACACTCTCTTGGCATTTAGATAAAGAGCGAGGTCCCCATTTCTCACCTCTCCCTCCTAACTCGAAACCTCGGTCGACGTTGTTACCCCTTTTTGGTTCCCTCTTCCTGAGTATAGATCTCCAGACCCCCCTCTCTTCTCTTTTTTTCCTCTCGCAGGTGCATGTTTTTTCCACCAGCACCTCTTCTTCTTTTCCCATAAGTCTCTTCTGAGTATTTGAAGAAACTGACCTGTAGCAAATTGTGTATCCTGCTTTTCATCATCTCGTGAGGATTTACGTTGTTCTACTCTGTATTCCTCGATTGTCGAATGCGTAGCAGCTCTTCCCTTTTTTAAAAGAAAAGTCCACTCCTTCGAATTCAATTTCTCCCCTCTCCAAGAGGTATCTCTTTTAGCAGCTCCCCCCTCCTCCTCTCCTTATTTTCTTTTCGCCTCCGCCCGAGTACGGTCGCCGCGTCTAAACTCCTTTTTTTCTTGAGACTTTCTTAGGTGAAACTCTTTTCAAAACTCCTTATTTCCCCACCCTCTTCTTCCTAGAAATTTGAGATCTCTCCCCCCCCCTTTCCCACAGAAGAAACGTATTGACTCTCCCATCCCCTTTTCACTTTTTTTAGTTCACGGCAATCATCGTCGACAAAAGAGGTACTTCTCGCCGTAGTACTTAACCAATCAAGAGTAGCTGCACTCCACCGTACAGTCTCTCTTCTCCTCTGGGATTGGATAAGACAACTCTTCCCTCCTGAAGATCTCGCCTCCTTATAGAAGTTAGATAGTGCCGCGTAGAATTCTCCTCATCACCCCCTCAGTCGAGCATTGCGGCACACGTGCGCTGACCGTGGCCCAGCCAGCGACGGGACACCGTCTCCTATACAACAATCCGGCACTCGCTTCCATAGCTTCTGACGCAGTTCTTTTTTCCCCACCGCTCCTTGAGGAAAACTGCTACAGGCAGGACTTCCCTCTCTTCCTTGCGATGTCTCACCCCCCATTTGGTCCCAGCCTTTGTATTAACCTTTTTTGCCCCTTTTTCCTCTAAAGTTATTTTATTCCCTTGAAGCATCTTTTCTTTCTCCCTATTGCGATGATTCAGTCCCCTTTCGCGAACCCACAAATTACTGAGTTTGTCGGCTCCTGCTTTTTTCTGTCGCCCCTCCCCCTTGCAGAGCCCTCTTTATCTTCATCCTCCGACCTGACGCCTCAGATGTCTTTTTCTTTCTTTTTTTTTCTCCCCAATGCTGGGTTTCTGGAATCTTGCGCGTAGTCCTCCCAAGTCTGTAGGCGTCGAATTTTTTCTCCCCCCCATGCTGCAGTCGACCCTTTCCCTTGCGTTTCTGCTCCCAAGCGGCGGCACAGCAACAATCCCATTTCTACTTCGCCTTCAGTCATGTGAATGTAATCCTTTGACCTGGCATATGATGCAGCCCGGTGCGAATATCTTTTTTTCTCTTTAATCTTCCTAAATGATAGTATCCCGTTTTTTCACTCTTCTCATACGGGCGCGCGTGAGATGGCCCCTTTCTTTTCGCTCCCTACGGTCCTCTCCAGGTCGGGTCGTGGTAGTCTCCGATCGTCTTCTCTTTCGAAAATTCCGCCGTTAATTTCCCCGTCCCCGACGCCTATACAAGGACAGCGTTCTTAAACCCTTTTTGTGACGGTTATTCTTTTTTTTCCAGCAGCCTTATAGAGTTCCTACCCTGCTAGAAGATGCTCTGCGTCCCCCCTCCCCCCCGATTGCTGCTCTTTGTAAGTGCCTTGTCCTTTCTCCCCTGCGTCCCCGGTTCATGACTTAAATGCCTGAATTGAAGCGTCGGCGCGTTAAGTTCCAGTTCTTTCGATTTGGTCCCCCTTGGTATTCAAATAGTTTTTCTCTCTCCTGTACCCTTCTTTCTGTCGGGAATGAACCGTGCCTTGGTAATTTATTTCCTCATTTTTTTCCACCCCCCACCGAACCAGTTTGTTCTACCTTTTCTTCCCCCCAACGTTCGAGTCAGCGATTCTCTGAAACCTACGACTGCCGCGACTTTCCCCCCATTCCTTTCTCTTCTGAGTTCCGTTTCCCTCACCCGACGCAACTTGAGAGTCCCTTTCCTCCTGGATTCTCCTGTCGTATCAATCCCCTCTCCCCTATCTGTAATACACTACCTCCTCCCTCCATGGACCAATAAGCAATCCACGGTATCTTCGACCTTCCCTAGTGCAGAAACTATCTTTCCAACGTCTTAACCCGCTCCTTTGCCCCATCTCTTCCCTTCAGTCGCGCCCCCCCTAGATATATTCCTCATTTTTTTTCCCAGAGAGCCCTAAGCGAATTCCGCTTGGAAAAGCTTTCCTTCTTCAACGATTCTCTGGAGTCCTGTCGTCCCCTTCCCATCCTTTGCATCCACTTCGCTTAAGGGCTCCTTCTCTTCCAGGCCTGTATGTCCTCTTTATCCGCCCTCTGTTCTTCCCCCCCTTCCCTCTCGCCTAGAATATGATCCACTTTCGTCAAAGACAATTTCCTACAATGGTGCGCGTCTATGTCTTTTCCTGTCTGCTTTCTTATTGCAAAGTCCCTTCCTTCGCCAGTCAGGCATATTCTAACAGAAGTTGCCTCCATTGTTCACTCCCTATCTTGTTTAGGGCTCGCTCTTTCCCCCTTCTTTTTGAAAATTTCCCTTGTTAGAAAGTGACGTCCGAACTTCTCCTCCTCGTCACCCCCTCTCTTCCTACTTTTGCTACCTTTGACAATCCAATTCTTTTCAACCCTTCAAACGCGCATACTGCTTTCCAATTTCAGTGAAAATTTACTCCCTTCCGTTAGATGAGACCATACTCCATAGTTCTCTTCCCCCCTGAGGAGACGCAAGTTTTAGTGCGACCGTTCTATGCATGTCAGGAACACTGTTACTTAAGCTTTCCGATAAACCGTCACCGCTTTAAGTTCCCCGCCCTTCTGTACAGGTCTCTTGCTATGTCGCAGGCTTTACTTTCCCTAACTTATTTTTCCGTGTTTTCTCTCAAGAACAGGGAATTAACATGCTTTCTTTCCGTACGTGCCTAGAGACTATCTACGGTTCTCAACAGATCGCACCTCTACGTTTTCACCTGATTCATGTCAACTCTCCTCTTCTTACCATTCTCCTTCTTGATCGCCAATTTGAATCATGCAGCGTTCTGCATAGAATTTTTTCACGATTCAACTTTTTTTTTAGCCAGAACCCTCTCTCAAGCGTTATTTCGAGCTTTGTGTTAGCTCTTCTGCAGCAGATTCCGCCCCCCCCCTTTTACTCTCCTTCTTCGGCAGAGATTTCCTCATGAACACCCCATTCTCCTCCCGTATCTTCTTCTTTAAGAGACCTCCTCCAAGTTCACTCCTTCTTCTCTTTCTTACCCCCCCCCCCAGCTCCTTTAAGTAAAGGTTCCTTCTTTCTTCACTACGTGAATTATGCCCCTGAAACATCTTCTTTTTTTTCGTCCCTCCACCTAATCGCTCCCTGGACAAACGCCGATTTGTTGTTCCCTCCCCACCAGGTGTAGAATTCTAAATCCCTTCTCGGAGCCTATGGTATTCGGCCGACTTCAGTTTTCACTTTCTCTTGGTCGAAACGCTTAGTGACCCTAAGCCTTTGTCCAATTTCGACAACCTCTTTCCGGAAAGGTCTGATCTTTCTCGGTCTTTCTTTGGGCCTTTTGTAGTCTGTCCTGTCTTCTTCTTGGTCAGCTGCTTTTTCATTCCGCCAATGAATTTTGATTACGATTTTCCTTTGAAATGTCCTTTCGAGGGGCTGCCACTCGATGCTTTCCCGCACTCACAGCCAATTTCCTCTGTGTTCTTTTTTACGCTAGATCAGGAGCAATTACTCCCTCTTTTCCTCACATTGCTCCTCAATGAGACCCTGAGTTCTCCTTTTTGTGCTACATCCCCCTCGTCGTTTCCGACCTCCTGTTAATTCGGTGTGCTTTTTCTAGTTGTCCCTCCTCCCTCCCCCAGATACTGTCGACAGCTTGGTCGGATTGATTTTTCCCTGTCAGAAAACCGCGACTGTTCTTTCTTCCTCTTAGTGAGTGTTGACGAGGAACTCTTGGTTTCTCCCTATGAGAAAAATGGTCGTTCTCCGTGGGAAGCACCGTTAGTCTGTTTCAGGTGCCTTCTTTCTCTATCCTTTTTCTGGTGGAAAACTGTTGAGATTTAGGTCCTCCACTCTCTCTTGAGTAGGGTACATCATACGCTCTTTTCCTTTCTTTTCTTCTTCTTTTCCTCTTATTATTGGGATCTACTATACGACAGTTTCCAGCCTCTGCGGTGAGGTTGACCACCGTTTTCGATATCTCCCTTTGACTCATTGATTCCCCACATTTGAGACGCTTTACACGCCGTCTTATCTCAGGAATCTTGAGAATTGTAGGATTCCATGGGAGGCCCGTATTATCTGATGGATCCGTCAATTCGATCTGGTGCTTACTGCCTTTATTTTTTCTCCCTTCTGCCGCTTCGGGCTTGGGTGCTTTTCTCCTCGTGATCTCTGCTATCCACTTTTTGACCCCCGGCGTTCCTAATTTATGCTTTCTAGGGACTTCTGCTTGAGTTCGGTCGGTTATCGCCATTGACCATAGTTTTTCTCTCTTTTTTTCCAATGGCAGGCCTTCTCGGCGTTGGGTTCCGTCCCTCTCTTTCCTTATCAACCCTTTCCCCCCCCTGATAATGGGAAAGCCTGTCTCTGACTGCCCCTTCTCCGTAACCTCCACCGAATATTGGAAGGTTGGCTTTTCCCTCTTTTCGGATGCAGTTTAACTGAATTTTCTAGTAAGGCATCCCATTTATCCTCGCA
>Ga0179591_1361758_pt1 | contig 10804 bp, 7 predicted proteins | sample CZOMad2_1_08_16f_FD_182891 | JGI IMG/M metagenome (GOLD analysis project Ga0179591, IMG submission 182891) | Vadose zone soil fungal communities from Angelo Coast Range Reserve, California, USA - CZOMad2_1_08_16fungal (PacBio error correction) | ecosystem: Environmental > Terrestrial > Soil >... | reverse complement strand
CTGGAGGGAATGTTTTTTGAGAAGCATTGAACCTTTCAAACCTTTTTTCCTCCCTCCTCTCGTCACCCAGAGCTTTAGCAGTCTTATCACCAGCTTTGTTTTTTTCGGACTCTTTGACGCCCCAGTCTGGTTAGTGACCCCCCCCCCCCCAGCGCTCCAGTACACGTTCGCAATCGCTCATGGTCCTCTCATCCCAGTAGCACGGGAAAAACAAATCTTCTTCTAGGCCATTTCCGATGACGCCTATCAGAAGCCGTTCATTAGGGCCTTTCACCAGTTGAAAAAGCTGTGGATTTTGCCCCTCACCCCCCACTCTCTCACTAACAGAACAGACCAGCCTGCCCTCGGAAATGTGATTCTCTATGTCTGAGAAGCCGAGCCTGTAGGATATCCTTCCCTCGGCCATGAGTTAGAAGGCGAGCCCCAACCAGTAGTATTGTGATTCTCGTCGATGACCTGGACCACCTTGCTTTTGATCGCGAATGTTTGCAAAATGACGTCAGTACCCGCCGTTCCCCCCCTCCTTTTCCCCGCGATAGCTCAAACTACTTCGCATTCCAAGGCGTTGCGCGTGGACCCTCAACCCCAAGACTGCCGGACTTTCTTTTCTTCCCCCTACTTCCCTTCGGCTTCACGCTTGACCCCTTTGATTTTCGCGTCTCCGCGCACCCCTCCCCCTTGAAGCGCCGGTCCCCATGAGGGTGTAGTTTTCTTTTTCGTTTCAATTTTTTTGCAGTTCCCCCTGATGAGGATCCCCATCCTTCCTCGCCCCTCCTCTGCCTGGGTAGATCATGGTCTTTTTACATCGTGACCTGAAATTCGATGTAGTAGAGGTAACCCTTCCCCATTTTCCCCCCAGAGATAAGCTGACCTCTTTCCCCCCTTTCAGAAACTGGATCGATTGTTCGTACGTGGTCAGTGCCCAGTTTTGAAAAACGCGTTGACTCGGGAAGCCACTTTTGAATTTTCCCCCCGCTTCCCCAGTACTTTTAATGAAGATTGACAACCAGTAACGAACCTTACCTCCTCCCAAGCGTCCCTCAAGGGTTCGTTTAGCCGGAGAGTCACACTTGCGCGCTTAGGCAGCACTGCAGTAGGGACTGCTTGCGGACTTTCCTCCCCGGGATTTATTTGCTGATCACGAGGCAATCTTTGGTTAAGACTCAAAGCTCGGTCGTTGGTGATTTTCCGGACTGAATAGGTAATTGCCCACGTATTCATAGAGTTCGAGGGCCTAATCCCTTCTCCCCTTTTTCGACAAAGGCCGGTCACCCTCTGATTTGCTGGATTCCCCGGTCTTTCGGGCAAGCTAATTATTGTGAGTCCCACACTTGGCGTCCCCCTGCCAGTGGTAACAAAGATCGAGGATCTTTGTTGGATTCGCTTTCCACTTTCTCTTAGCTCTGCATTCCCCCTTTTCGATTTTGAAGGGCCGGGACACTCAGGCATAAAAGTCTCTTTCCCCCCATCCTGTCGTAACCCCCGGTTTTTTTTGCGAAGGCACGCCGCGCCTAGGTGGAGAGAGCTTACCTTTTTTTCTCTCCCGGTCCGTTTCGGCGTTCATGATCCCGAATGCTGGATCCACAGCCGTGACATTTCCCTCCTCTCTGTTCCCATCGGGGAAAGGTTTTTTCGGATAGTTGGAATCCTCCTTTTACGGTGAGTCCTCTGTCATCCTCATACACACGGGAAGGTGTCATCGCTTTGTCTTTTTTTTTCCTTCTTCTCTACTCTTTTTCCGGGTGCAGGAACTGCGGAGTCTTGTCCTTTTCCTTGTGGATGTTTTACCATCTTATGAGGTAACCCCCTCATTCCGCCTCTCTTCAGCCTATGGATATAGGCTGCCCTCCCGCGCCTTTCCCTTTGACTAGGGTGCTTTGCAGTTGATCTCATTCTCATGCAGTGCGAATCGAGTCCCCCCCCCCTTCCTTCATAGGAAACCTATATGTAAGACCAGACATTTTTGTTTCCCTCTTTTTTCTCTCCGTTAGTGCTCGTGCTGAACAGATCACCCTGGCTACCCCCCCCCCTGTAGTGCGCCGAAAATTCTTTGACTCCTACTCCCCAGCGCAAGTGTCTCGTGTGGGCTTCTTTCCAGTTCATCTTGGACCCCCTACGCGCCGTTTCCTTCCATCCCCTCCATAGCCGAAGAGACCAACGTTTCAGTAAAAATGCTTTCTCCCGTCATGCTCTCCTTGGTTTAATTCTTGTCCCACAGCCTTGCAATTCTTATGTGCGCTGAAAAGGTCCTTAGTTGATCGAAGTCTCTTCATGAGAAGGTCCGAAGTTTTCGTTGTTGAATGGCCCAAGTTTCGTTCCTCCCCCCCCATCGTGGTCCGGCGCGCTGGTGACTAAGGCCTTTTTTGAACTTGTGTGTCTTCTTCCCGTCGGGGACTTTTGTGCTTACCCATCGTCTTCCTTTCGATCTCCCAGCGGCACGCCGTCAAGTAGTCATGTATATCAATATATATTCGGCCTTTTTTTATTCTTGCTTAGTTACCAGGCAACCGGTGCATACGCGCCGCCCCCCTTTTTTTCACGCTTGGAGTCTGTGGACAGTAGTGTCAAGAGTACCCTTCTCTCGTAATCTTTAATCTTATTTCTGTTTTTTTGAGAGCTGAGTCCTCCTTGTACGCCTTCATACGGGCCACAGACTCCCCCTCTTTCCCAAAAGGAGTCTCGTGTTAAGGTCCCTGGTGCCTTTTTTTTACTTCCCCCTAGCCCCGGCAGCAGTCGTCTTCGAGATCAGATCTGTCTCAGACATGAAGGAATCTTTCTGTGGCGGGTATGCGCCCCCCCCTTTTTTTGCCCCCCCTTTTCACTCCCCCGTTAACAACAAAAATGCCGTCTTTGAAAAGTTTTTGTTTTTTTTTTTTTGCACCTGAAGTGTGCCCCACCCCTCGTTTTTTTTTTTGAACTTCGCTACAATGTCCGTTCTTTTTTCCCCATCACCCTCTTCTGGCCTCACCATGGCAATTCCTGCCTTCACCAGCGCCTCTTGCTTCCCTCTTTAGCCGGTCCCCCACGGTGGGCCCCCACGATAGCGCCCAATTCCCCCGTGAGGCCTTTTCTCATTTCGATCAGGCCTTTCTGGCCCCTCTTGCGCGATTTGTCACGTCGCAGTGCAATCCCGCCCCTCCCCTCTCCCCTTGAAAAGTGCAGGACAGTTCTAACTTTTTTCTTAGCAGTCTTGCTTCTATACTGTACATCGCGACCGTTGTCAGGATTCTGCCCCTCTAGCAGACGTAGTCCCACCCCATCAATTTGAGCGTTGTAGTATATCCGGTTCCTCCGATTTCCTCCTCTTCAACGCCGGAGTGTCTCCCCACTGAATCGACATTTCATCTATACGATTCACGCTCGGACTCCCTTTTTTTTCCTTGAAACGCAGGTCTTTTTTCGTGAAAATCTAGTCTCGGTAGGTTTTCTCATGGTTTTTTTTTTGCAAGAATTGACTTGGCGATGTCTTTCCCCCCATGGCCTCGCCCTTGCAACACCTAGTCAATACTCTTCGTCTTTTTCGGCAGCTTTTTTCTCGCGCAGAATCCTTTTCCCTTCTCCTCTAAAGCGGATCATTTCCTTTTTCGCCTCATTCTCTAAGACAATCGCGTCCCGATTTCCCCCTTTCTTTAACGTCCAGAGCGTTCCGTCTTTTTCGACGAACAAAAAGAAAAACTCCCCCTTACTCTACCCCCCGTAAGGTGATGTCGCCCTGTTTTCCCCCAACCCATCAACCGGCTGAGTTAACCTTTTTATGAGAGCCCCCCGTTGGTAAAACTCTCCAAGTTTCCTTCCCTATCGCAGCGGTTCGAAGTCGGACAATGTCACGCCTGACCGGCTTCACGGAGGAAACCCTTTCGTTCCTCAACCCATCTTCCTCGGCTTGTTATTCTCCAGAGCCGTACGGTCCTTTCTTTTTTTCTTCCGTGAGCGGCAGTGATACTCTTCACGTCGTCCCAACCACTCTCCAATGATTGCCTTTCGAAGTTCCGTGACTGTTGACTTCTACACCTAGACTCCTCTTCCAAGGGGAAATGGCTTGTTTGCTACTCCCCTCCCCCCATTTGTTCGCCACCAACGTATCCGTTCTAGGAGCAGAAATTTGACCTCACCTCTTTCTCTTGTCCCCGCCGTTTTCTCTGGAGGATATACGTATACGCACTCTTCTCCGTCACTTTTTGTGAGGTTTATTTCCCGTTTTCCAATACCTCCTGCAGTAAACGGAGAGCCATTTATCTTTCCTTTTTTTTCCCATTTCGGGCGGGGCTCGTCAAGATACTTTCAATCCTGGGGCGGCAATCGCCCCCTCAGTAGTAGCCGACGTTTCAGGACCATATTCTCTGCAGTCCGCGCGGCTAAGAGAGAGCTTTTTCGGTCTGCTGACCGCTTTTCCCTTTCCCTTCGGGAGTGCTGTCCTCCCCTTCCCCTTTTTCGGACGTGGTGAACCCTTTTCAAGGGGAGCCATCTCCGCTTTTTTTGTTTCACCGATAAGACCGAAGCGCTCCTCCGTTTCTTCCCGGTGAAGAGTTTTCTGCGCGTTTAGTAAGTCTCCCAGGTGAGCGGTTTCGATGGTACATCAAGAAATCCGGATTCCGTGCCCCCCCTCCCCCTTTTAGTTTACACAGAGCAGGCGGAAATTGTGGAGATTTTAAGCCTATCTCCCTCTTTCGTCGACCCTTACTCTCCTTTGACTTTTGAAAGACAAATTGATAGCAGACCACCCTTTTTCCCTCTTTCGTTCATTGGGGTGGAAGGAGAGGTGACTTCTTTCAGGGTTCTCGTGAAGACTTCTGCCCCGCACCTCACACTCAGGCTTGTTATGTCGGCCGGCCCTCCTTGCCTTTGGCGAAGAATGAGATAACTTACAGAACAATTTGTTAGGTCCCAGTGTAAGTCTCCTTTCTTGCCAACAAAATTAGCGGGCCCCTTTCCCCCTTTGACAACTTTATAAAGAGGTTTTGTCCCAGCTACTGGGCGGCTTCTTTAGACTCCCCCTCATTTTTTTGCTTGAGACACCCCCGGATTCTTCGTCCTACCCTACTAGCATGGTGTCCCCAGGCAGAGATTCTATAGGGTATCTTGACTTCTTTTGATTGAAATTAAGTTCCAATTCTCTGGTTATCACGACAGGAGTATATATGGGAAGCTCCTTCAAGAGAAAGCCCTGTCTGGGTTTCCCTTCTATGTTCATATCGTTTTTATCGCTTTCTCCGTCCGGTCTTTGGTCTCCCCACGTCTGTTTAGACCCCTCTTTTCCTTCAAAAAAACCCCTGGATGATCCACTTCACTCTATGAGTCCCCGCGTGCCTGGTTGCGCTAGGACAGGGTTGCAGGTTCCCCCGTGCTGCTCGTAGAAAATGCCTCCAAAATTCTTTTCCTTTTTTTTTCCTCCTCTCCGTTTTGAGAGAGACCCTGATTGAATTCGGGAGATCACGTTGGCAAAAAACTGATGTACCCCTGTCCCTTTTTCCCGGGCATCTAATCCCTCGATCTTTTTTTTCCCCACCGCTTTTTTTGTTGGGAACCCCTTTTTTCTTGGGATCAAAGGCAGTTTGCTAACAGTTAAAACAGACTGAAGATCCATCTTGGCCTCCCCCCCCGACTGAAACGTTGACGGTACCCCACTCTCCGGTTTTGTAGGCTTTACTGCCCTCTAGAAACGTTTGCGTCCAAAGGCTAAAGATTGTCAATGGCCCATCACCCAATCGCTCCTACCGCGTCTGTCGTAAGCAGCCCTCGAATGCTCTTTTTGGCGACGAAGACGTCGTTCTGGTTTCTTTCGTCGCAACTTTCACTGCTGAGTAGTTCTTCCGAAAATCCGATGTTATTACGACATCTTTTTGCCCAATATCCCCCCGTTGGATCCCCCCGATCCTTTCCCAGTGACTGACTGACTTACCCCTCCTCTTGAGAACACCGTGAGTCACAGCCCTCTCTCTAATGATTGAACGGCCACTTTCCGTGTCCAGAACAATCTCCGGATATCAGTCAGTCTCTCAGTATTCGGATTGAACCTCTTTCCCAACCTGCACCCTCTCCTCTCCGTAATTAAAACCAGCTTCCTGAAGCGCCCCCCGGTAAACTTAGGGAAGGTTTTTTTTTACGAGGTCGGTAACCTGGTCGATTCGCCTCCCTTCTCGTCAGAGGCATTTCCAAGCACACTTTCTCCTCCTCCTCCCTCTCGGTGTTATCTCATGGTATCATTTTGACATGACCCTGGATGTTACTTGACCAAATTTCCTTCCTGCCCCCTTTTCCTATACGCAGGCTCCATTCAACCTTCCCTCCTAACTGTCATCGATGGCTATCTTCTTTCGGTCCAGGTGAACCCACAGATCTGGTGGAATAGGGCCCCCTGTTCTCCCCCCCGCTTTTCAGATTTTCAGTAGATTGACACCCCCCACCGCAGAATCCCCGTTCCCCCACCCTAATCTGTTCCTCTCTCCTTAGCCTTGTAGTTGCCATGAGCCGGCATTACTTTTTCCGTCGTGACTGGTTTTCCTCACGGGCTTGACTCGTGCATTGAAGGCGCCAGCCAGGTATTAACTCTCACCGACTTTTTTTGGTGCTTTTCTAAGGTCTGCCCTTCTTTTTGACCCGTTCCGACCTCCCAACCGTCCTGAGCTTCTTACTCCCAACTATCATCACAGGCGAACCTTCGGAAACACACATCCGTGTTTTCGCTTTTCATGCGACCGGCCAATGGTCTAAGTTAGTGTCCCCTTACCTTGTTGCCCTGCGGCCCCCTGGCATTACACAGTGCCGATAGATGTCTTCGGTTGTAGATTCGCCCACTTTTCTTTCCCTCCGATGTCAATCTGCGCTTGTGCAGGCTACGGTACAATCCGGAACCCTCGCTCCGGTGTGTACACAGATGGCTTTCCGGTGCTCCGAGAAAGCGTCCATCGGTGGCTAGATCGTACTGGGTAGTACCGCGTCGGCTTCCTTCGACTGGGGCTCACAACTGCTTGGGTTGCCGAAGACGCTCCTTTCTTCCTCTAGTGGGGGACCTCCTTTGAGAGATCTTTTTGGCCCTTCTCCGTTTCCTTGTAGACCGCGATTCCTCAATCTCTATCTCTTTGGCTTTTTGCGACCGGAAGCCCGATTGAAGGACACGGGTCCTTCTTGGCTCTTTCTTTTGTATAGTGATTCTTGCCCCACCTTCCCCCAGCGTAGAGTCGAAGGGGCGCTATGGCGCCTTCTTTTTAGAACCCTAAGCAGTTTCCTGTTAATCGTTTGGGCCCGGCCCCTTTTCCCATCCCTAGAAGGAGAATCTGCTTCCCCCCCCCTGCCCTTTTTGACCCTTGCGGATATCAGACCCAACCCATAGACTTTCCCATGCTGTTCCCAATTCTGTAGAGAGGCAGTTTATATTTTTCCCCCTCCCCCCCCCACATTCAGTTATAGTGCCTGCTGTCCGTGATGATCCCCAAATCCCCTCGACAGCCTATATCTACCGAGACAAGTGATTTACGTAGTCTTGGAGCTCGGCCCTTTGAATTGTATAAACCGTTTTCCCTCCTTTGCATTATCTAAGAATCCTCCGCCCCTCCCAACGTGCTTCACCCTTGATGTATGCCCCAAGTTAGTCGCCTTTTTAATCGATTCTTCTAGTTGGCCCCCATAGATAGTACCATAGAGACCTCGCCCCCACTCTTGGCAATATGTCCGTTATCCCCTCTTCCTTGCCTCATCATTCAGGTCGAGATAGTGGTGAAGTCCCCTTTTACGGCTCCATCGTGTCATCCAGCGCGCTGGTCGGAGAATGAAGTTCAGAGTCAAGCGTGGTGTTGGTGCAAAGGAGTCCTTCGTACCCTGTCGGATAGGTGTCGTCCATCCCAGCGGACCCTCCCTTTTTCCGGCAGTATCTCCAATCTCTTTCCGTAAGAGGACTTTCCTGATGTGCCTCCCCTTCCCCTTGACCTTCTTTTTTCCCACCGAGAACCGCTTTTGACTCTGTCTTTGTTTCCCCTTTTTTGTAGTTTTCAGTCGTAAATATCAGGAGATACGCATTCTCTCTCCTCCTCCCCCTTTTTTATGTTTTCTCTATGCGGATCTCCTGATATTTGTAATGCCTGTGAATTTTCGGGCCAAGCAACGCGTTTCCCCCGGCCTGTCTTTGATGAAGAAGGTAAATGGTGTTCCTCACCAATCAATTGAGACGGACGTCGTCCCCCCTGATCTTTCATTATCCCTGTGGTGCCGATGGCTCTTTATTCCCGTTCTTTTTTCTCCTCGCCGCCTCGTTTTAAACCCACACACCGCTTCCGGTCCGGCACTTCCTTACTTCACGTCGGAGGAAAAGCTTTCTCGTCCCCGGTAGGAACATTCAAACACGATTCCCCTGCCCCCTCCCTCCCTTCTCTCACGAGCCGGCAGCCCTAACGATTTTTTTTGTTTGTGTTAGCTACTATGGTCATTTTTTTTTGTTTTTTTTTCTTTTTTTTTTTTGTATCCATTATTTTTATTTTCAGCGGAAACTCCCCGCTGAACGGTTTTGTCCTGCCCCTTTTTTTTCCTTTTTTTCCTTTTTTTTCGTATATAAGGAACCCATCGACGCGTTGACCCGTAGTGTTCTGCCGCGCTGGACGAGAGCCCGCCTTCGGCCACCACTTTCCCCCCTGTTTTTTAGCGCTGGGAGAGCTATAGGCGGTCGCCCCCCCTGCTGGCTTTTTTCGGCATAACGAGCCGGTACACCTTCTGACCCCATTTGCCTTGGTTCACCTATAAATGAGATACCCCTTGAATTCCAACTTCTGTCTGGGTCTTTTTGTGCAATCTGTTTCTTTCTTCCTCATCTTTTTTTCTAATTGGTGGTTGCAGGCGATTCGACTGCGATGTTACGGCTCATTTCTCCCATGTCCCCCCACACTCTGTCACATTTAATACTCTTTTCGTAGTTCGGCAGGCTAGCTCGCTCAACGCCATCGAAGCTAAGTTATGACTTTTTCCCGAATCATCCGCTCCGCAACTAGCCTTACGGAAAACTTGTCCTCACTGCTGCTCTCCACTCGAATTCCACAAACAATCCCCCAAGCCTCCTTTCCACAGTCGGTGGATGGCGGGACCTCCCCCCCCGACAGATCTTTTTTTCCACAGCGACTTTAACACTGAGCGCGAACTGTCACCAGATAGCTTCATTGCTTTCCCCCCCCTGATTCCAGAGGTTAGACCCCAAAAGTCTTTCTGGAAACCCCTCTCTGGCCGCCCACCGGCCACGCGACTCTCCAACCGCTTTTCCCCCTTCCCCTGTCTTCTCACGGCAAGGCTTTTCTGTTTTTTTTTAAGCTTGACTTATCCCTCTTTTCTCCGACGACTCCCTTTTTTTCACACCCCTGAACCTTGATGCAGTCTTCTAAGAGTCCATATTTCTCAAATTCCTACACCCCCCCCCCCCCTCTGCCCTCTATCGCCACTGTGCCCCCCCTCCCGTTTGCTTAGCCGCACACATTTTTTTTCAGACACTAACGAATCCGTTTTTCCCCTGCCCCCCCCTCCCTACCTGTCTCCGGAAAATCGGGACGCCGCCCGTTTTAGCTTGGATTTCCCATCTGACGATTCAGCATATCCGGTACCTTTTTTTCTTTTTCTATTGTCCACTTCACAGTCTGTTTCGCTTTTTCCCCCCTCCCCCAACCTACGAGCTGTTCGTCGTCACCAAATGTATTTCGGGTCGTTACCCCAATCTAACGATAACTTCCCTGTGTGATGACCCTACCCTGCCCGTCCGGACAAGTAAATCAATCTTTGAAGTTTTTTCCCCTATCTGTCCTAGCGAGCCTAGACTTGATTCTTCTTAGTCCCTTCTTGTGTCGGTGTTGTAAATCGCTACCATCTTTGACGGATGAAAAGCCCCTCCCTTTTCCCTCCGATTCACCCCCGGTGGCTGTTTCGAGCAGTACGCGGAAGCACCCTAGATTCCCCCTTTCCCCTTCCCTGAGGAGCGAGTAAGCTATCGCGTGAGCGGAGCTCTTTTAACCGAAGCATCCCCGTTCTCCCGATGACAAGAAATGACACCTCGCCTCAGCGGATAGAGTACCTTGTTTTTATCTTGTAATTGCCTAGTAAGGCAGGCGTTCTCGGTCCAGCTCCCCCCTGTCACCACCTTTTAACGAACCTGTTCTCCCTCCTCATGTTCCTACGCGCTTCCAGCCAGTTCTGTTGTACTTTCTGGAGTTAATCCGCGTTTGCAAGGGTTTCCTTTTCGTTTTTCCTCCCCTCCTGCCTTCGTTCGAACACCCTCCCTTCGACGAGGTTTTTGGCCCCCGGCGGCCCGCGCGCCCCTTTCTTCAATCCCTTTCGCTCTCTCTTGAAAGACAGGTGTTAGCGCGGCGTTTTTACGACGTACTTTTCCCAACCTTTGCGGCCTACCCCAAAGATAGCCCCCAAGTTCATCGAATCTCTCAACCGCGACTGGTCGGTCCAGGAATTAGATTAACCCTCATGGACTCTTGCACCCCTCACGAACCCCTATTCGGTCAACCATCCCGGGTCCAATCTTCCGTGCTTCTAAGCTGGTTTATGATAGATTGGAGTGCTTGGCCCTTCCCCTCCTTTTCAATGTGGTGACGTCAAAGGAAGCTTAGCTCTGTCCCTCCGCGACAGGACTCCTGACTGTTGTAAGATATGTTCCTTCCCTCGGGGGTCCCCCTTAACGCTTTTATCAGTGGCGCTCTGTTTTTTTTTCTGTTCAAGCCCGCACACCCACGCGGTGATAGAGAGCTCGATTACCGGCTTTAGGACACAGTTTTTTTTCCGTTGTTTTTACCTTGTCATGCAGCTCCGTCAAATTACCCTCCCCCCG
>Ga0179591_1343869_pt1 | contig 10804 bp, 18 predicted proteins | sample CZOMad2_1_08_16f_FD_182891 | JGI IMG/M metagenome (GOLD analysis project Ga0179591, IMG submission 182891) | Vadose zone soil fungal communities from Angelo Coast Range Reserve, California, USA - CZOMad2_1_08_16fungal (PacBio error correction) | ecosystem: Environmental > Terrestrial > Soil >... | reverse complement strand
CCAATCTCCCCTTTATGTTAGCTTTCTTTCCACCCCCCCCTTGAACTGGCCCCTTAACACCCCCCTGCTCCGGCCCGGCGCGTCTCCTACTTTTCAGGCCCCAGATACGGCTCATTCCCTTTGATTTCCTTCATCCCCCCCCACTTTTTATTCCCATTTGGTTACTTTTCGCCTGAACGCTAATGTGTAGGGTTCTTTTTCTATTCCTGGAGGCGATTCTCCCCCGGAAGACGATCTGCCGTTCCAACACCCCCAATGGAGCTTTTTTTTTTTTTTTTTTTTTTCTTTTTTTTTTTTTTGAGCGCTTTTTTAATGGTCGTGGACTTCCCACTACCCGCCCCGCGACGAGAACTTTTTTTTTTTCCCTTTTTTTCGGGCGCACCCACCCCCAGGTTGGGATTTTTAACGGGCGTTTGGAAGGTCCCGGTTCCGGGACGGCAGGGGACTTTTGGCCTTGTCTTTTTTTTTTTGTCAACCCCCCCTCTGTCCCCCCAAGAGCCAGTACTTTGTTTGCCCAAGCCAACCGAGAGGTTCCCCTTCTCGTCGGGCGATTTCTTTTCCCCCCTTTCTGCCCCCCTTGCAGTCTACAAAAGGGCATTTTTTCACCGCATCATGAAAAACAAACTGGTGCCCGTTCCCGTGCCCCTTCAACCGCCTTTCCTTGCGTGGTATGGCTTGCCTTTGGGCCACGTAAGTGGGCCAATAAGTGTTTGTTTTTTTTTCCTACATCCGGTCCTTTCCTGCGGTCCCCCGGTCAGGTGTCTCCCTGACGCTTCGTAGTAAAAACATGTCCAGTGATTCCTCCCACCCCGCGGCCCCCTTATTCCTTTCTGTCCATTATTTTGAGCACCCCTTCCCCCCCCCCCTTCTTTTCACCGCCTTTACTGGACACAAATTCGTTTTTGCCAATCGCCTCCCCCCGTCTTTTGGGGGCCCACCCCCGCATGCTGAGGCAATATTCGATTTGTAGAGTTACCCTTATTCATCCTTTCACTTGCTCAAACCCTGTGTTCCTTGCCCGCCCCAGATGACTACCACGGCCCCCTTTTTTATCCGCATCCATCTCCGACCTAAGTAAACTGTCCCCGGTCACGTCCGCGCCTGTTTTTTTTTCGTCGACCTTTCTGTTGCCCCCCTTCTTTAAAAGTAGGCCCAACGCACTCGACTAGTCTATACTGAAAATGTCCCCCCCCTTTCCCCCGGTTTTACTTGAATCCAAACCTGGTCTGCCCACCGCCCTGGGTTCATTGTTTTCCCCCCCAGTAATTTGACGATGTTGGGCCCCCTCTTATATTGCATTAGTCACACCATTACCGGTCGGTCTCTTTCAAGCCTCACCAATCCGTCGACTTTCTCTGTGGCCATCCCTTCCATACGACCCAGTTTTTGTTTCGGCCCCGTCCGCCCCTCTCTCCCGGCTGGGTTTTGATGATTATTATTCGTCCAGCGCCCTATCATCTGCATATTTGTTTTTTTGGGCGAGTTCCCCCCCTTCTTAATTGTAGGTTGGGTCGAGAGGCATTCCTCTCCCCCCCTTTCTCCCCCCCTTCGCCCCTTCGTGGGTCTCTCTCTTTCCCCCCCCTAGATAGAACACCAAAGGGCACCCCCCAATGTGGCGAATGGTAAAATGCTGGGGGGCACGGGTTGGGGTCGCACATTCTTCCCGTTTCGGCTCATTACATGATTTCCCCCCTTTTGAAGGCCCCCTCTCTTTTCCATTTGACGAGCGACAGACGCCGGAGATCGTGAAACGTTAAGGGCATGTGCACTTTTCTTAAAAAGGACCCAATTTTTGTTAACTTTTAAGCCCCCCCTCGCCTCGCCTGCGATCCTTTTGAACATTTGACCGTTCGCAGGAACGTCCCACCCACCTTCCCCCCCCCCCCCTTTCCCGGCGGAACTTTCTTCCCCTCTTACAGACAAACCAAATCGGCCAAACTTCCAGCCCCCCAGTTTATTTTTTTTTTTTTGGGGTTTGTTCGGGATTGTAATTACAGTATCCTCCCCCCCTTTCTTCCCCGCGATACTTCCCCAAAAAGGGCATTTTTTTTATTTTACAGAAAGCCTTCACTTCGCCGCTTGTTATCCTGGCCTTCCCCGTCTTTGTTTTTTGGTTTCCTTGCCTTTTGTTTATAGAAACTGTTCACCAGGCATGGTTGATAGAGTCCTGAACTAGACCTCCCCCCCTGCCCCTATAGGCTGATTCCTTCCCCTTGCCCCTGCTTTCCCCCCATATCTTTTCAGTTACTGGTGCTCCGGGCGTAATACTGTTCGTCCCCCATGTCAGTACTTCTTTTCTCTACCCCCACTTTTTGTATGTCTTACGTTAAAACCCTGTTTTAGAAAAAACTGCAGTCTCTTCTTCCATCTAGTGAAACCTGCCTCAGCCTCGGGTATCTTTTTTTTTCGGCGCGTTGGGTTCCACCCCCATTCGTCCTTTTTCCACACCACCGGCGATCAGATCGAAAAATCTTCAATTTTTCCAGTTCTCATTCTCCCCGACCCGGTCCTTTGGAGTTTTCCCCCGGCACGGCCTTCCGCAGCCCCCCTGGTCTTATTCTTGATCCTAATGGGCCTCATCATGGGTCGGACCCCCTATATATTTTACTTTCCCTTTTTTTGAGTTCCGGGTATTTTCCCCCCCCTCTTTTCCCAATATGACTTTTTACTTCTTTAGTGGGGAAGATAATTTGCCGGTTGCCTTCCAAATGCGGTCACATACTTCCCCCCCCCCCCAGCCCCACCTCTGAAGTGAAATCACTGCCCCAATTTACATTGTACCTTCGCATTGTATAGGCTTCCCCCTTTCTTCTCTTATCCCCCCTCTCCTTCCCCATTTGGAAAGCGCCGTTAAATGGCCTGTCCCCTTAGCGCCTCATATATTACATCACACCCCGATCCAGTTTGGACGTTCCCCCTTCGTCCAGGTGTTTCCTTGGATGTTCCCTTTCCGGCCCCTCCGCGGCTTTGACAGGTCCTCCTTTTTTTCCTTGCTTCCGAAAGCCCCTTTTCCTAATTGGTCACTGCTTCTACACCCCCCTAACACTTTTCCATCTTTCGCGGCCTTGAACGGTCTTTTTTCCTTATATCATTCCACGTTTACCCCCTAAACACTTTGGGAACTGTTAGGCGGTCTTTTCCCTTTCCAGTGTCTGTTTATTGACGTGCCAGTGCAGGCTTTTTTCCGCGTTTTTAAAGTATATAATAAGGATTGTTTCTTATAGGTATCGATGAAAAACTCGTGTACCGGAACCCTAATACAGGTTGTGACTCTTAACTTCTCTTTGTTCTTTCGCATCCCTCCTTGCGAGTTGCCGTTAAGCTTTTTCCCCTGGGCGTTCCCCTTTTGGCTGCCAAGCCAGGCAACGAAAGAGTTAAATTTCCAATCCACCCTCCTTTTTTTGACTATGACTGTCCCTCTATTAAACTGTTGGGCCAGAAACAACAGTTCCTGGTCTTCCCCCTTTTTTTCCGTGTTTTTTCTCCCTCCCGCCGTCGACCTGAGCGACCCCCCCCGCGTGATGCTTGCGGAGTGTGGACACTCCGTGGGCCGAAGATTCATTCGCTACTCCCTCCCTTCGACAATCCGGAATACTTTCAGCAACCGAATTTGACATTCTTTTTTTTCTTTCCCCCAAATGACGATTTCCCGAGGTCTTTCCCAGACAATCGCCCGGGAACACTGCTTGTTTTCGACCCTCCCTTTGTTATGGTGCCACCCCTTTTGTATTCTTTCTCCTTTAAAACGTTTGGCAAGTCCAGGGCAGTCGATGCATCCTGGCAGGCTCCCTGTTTAAGAGGTCGGGCTTGAAACCCTTTTTTTGTTCCCGACGGTAGGTGACTCCCTCTTCTGGCCTGTCTACCTTCGTTTTTTCCTACAAGAACTTCCCTTTGGGCCTTAGCTTCCCCCTGCTTAATCTTACTTTTTACCCCCCCCCTGTTCCACTTGTTCTGCCCTTCGTTTTTCTCAGTGAGCCCCTCCAACTATCCCCTCAACCACAACCCCCTTTTTGAAGCGTGTTTTGGAGTAAGCAATCAGTTTTAGATTTCCTCCCTCGGGGCCCGGCTTTCATTGGGGCTAGCCGTTTCCCGTCTCTATCCCTTCTGCAGTTGTGATGCCCCCCCCCCCACCGATTTACCATGGGGCTGCATCCGTCTAGTTCGGATTGGTTTCTTTGTAGTGTGTCCCACTTATTTGGTTTCCTTGCTATCTCCCCCACGCAGGAAACCCCCGCCCACTAAAAGAAACGGTCCACTTCCTTTTTCACGTACCTCTTTTCTCCTATTAACCGTCTCTCTTTCTCTCCTTTTGTTTTTCCCCATGGTCTTTCCCCACCCCATCCCGATTTTCAGAGGGGCAGCACATAGTTGTTTTTTGCTGTCACCCAACATCAATTAGTGTCGTCCCTTCCCCTTTCCGCCCCCCCTCTTAAATTGCGACCGTTTCTCTTCCTGACTCTTTAGTGGGAAGTGGTTTTTTCTTCCGTAGTTTTTAGTGAGTTTTTTTAATTTTTTCTGGACTGCGGAAACCTTCACTTTACTTTTCTGCCTTGACTGTGTATTCTGGGGGCCAACCATCTTCCCTTGTTGGTTTCATGGATTCTTTCGGGACCCAGGGACCCCACCACCCCGGTTCTTGCTCCCCGACCTTTCCTACTTTCTTGGAATGAACCTTAAAGTTCTCCTTCTCCCCAATCCCCCCGAAGATCTCGATCTTTCTTTTTACGGGATTGGTCTTGAAAGTTTTCCCCTCCTAGCTTCACCGCAAATATAGACTTTCTTCCCCCTTGCTTAGCCCCATGTCCTCACGGAAACGGAATTTTACACGCCTGAGAAAGGTCCCCCTTCACCACCACATCCACCACCCCGGTTTTTGTTCTTATTTTTGGTCATCACCAAGCGTGCGCACCGTTGCCGATTACATCCTTCTTTTTGACTGAATGATTTTTTTTCGCATTGTCTCATGTAAATTTCGGTCCCCCTGCACGTCCCCCCTCCCACCCCGACCCCGTTTTCTCTTTCGTCTCCGACGGGGTTTTGTTTTTGCAATGCTTCCCGATTAACGAGTTAACAGTTCCTTTGTTTTTGCCCCTGTTTTTTTTCGTGCCTCCTTGTTGTCATCCGGGCCCTTCGCCTGTATCCAGTCTCCGGGATGCGTTGCCTGTCCCGGGAACTTCTTTTGTCATTTAATTGGTCAGTGGACAGTTTCCCCCCCCCCCCGAACTTCTCTGCGGTGTATTTAGCTTATGGTTTTCCTGTTCAGTGTTTTCTTCATTGTGTTTGAGCTCGAGGGCTACCCCAATTTTGTTCGGCGTCCTTTTTTTAAACTTGCTACCCCACGAAAAGTGGCGGTTTTCTATTTCTATGAACACCACTCCTGGTCAAGGCCTTCGGTGCGATGGCGCTCCTATCGTTTTCTTGCTCCATTTTATGCCGTACAATTCACCTAAGTCCCCCCCCCCCGTGTACCCAAAGGATGATTTTCCTTTCTTCTCTTCTGGTTCTTTAAAACTGCAAATCAGTTTCGTTGAGTGCCTATTTCGGCCTGAGCCCTCAAACTTTTCGCCCTCTCCTGTTGTCCTGTCGAATTTTTTTTCTCTTGAAGGCGGCCAATTTCCGACGGTGGTACTGTTGCGTTGGTTCTAATATCCATGATTTATTTTTTTCCTTGCCCCCACCCCCCTTTTGGCATACCTGGTAGTGTGACCTGCGGGGGCCGCTTTTGGTTTTTTACCCCCTTTTGCTTTTCGTTGTCCCCGAGGCAGGAGCCCCCATATTCTTCGTGCCTTCCCGAATTTTCCTTTGGTTTTTTTCCCGTCTCCTTGGTTGTGGTAGCCCTCATTAGCCGACACCCTGTACTTGGCTTATTGCCTCTGCTGACTCGGCAGATGGTATTAGGGATCATCCGGGTGTTCTCTTTTTTTTTGGTGGGTTTTTGGGGGCGAATTCCCCTTCCCCCGGTTTGGGACAGGGTAGCCGAGTGCATCAGTTCCCCTCACCTCCCTTAAATTCTGCTTCCTTTCCTGGCACACCCCACTCCCTAAGGGGCTGGTGTTTTTAACCTTTTTACTTATCCTTGCCGGAGCCTTTGGAGGTGGTCCGTCGCCCAAAGCCGCAATGGCTTCATTAACATCCCTTCTTGCCCCAACACGTTGGTCCGGGTTAAATTCGGGATTCCCAGTTGTATTTTCTAAGCGTAGTCAATTTTCCCCCCCCCCCGTACCCTTGGAGCTGCGCCTGGGGAAAAGTGGGCCCCCGCGTGGTTGCTTTTTTTCTCAGGTTGGCTAGTTTCGCCCAGCTCGATCTATTTTGCCGGCACTCATCACACGGCCGTCGCGTGGTTTTTTGTGTTTCTTTATCGTCGTCCCCTTTTTTTTTGATTGTGTTTCAATATCACCTTTGGGATACATAACACACCCTTTTCGCCGGTGGCCCCGAGAAAGAGTCCCAACCGATCCGGGGACCTCCCTTTTCTGGGGTCTTGACCCTAAATTGAAAGGCTACCACTCTTTTTTTCCTCCGTTTTTCCTCAATCCTGGATCAGGTATCCCTCAAATTCTGAACGAATTCCAGACGTGTGACGGCCCGGGCATTGTCTGTATTCGATTTTTTCGGCATGAGTTCAGAGGCTCTTTTGGATGCGAGGATTTTTCCCTTTGTTTCCCTGCTTTTCCCTTGTGATGAAGTTTCCCCCCCCTTCTCGCTCTGTCCGGATGGGTCTTCGTTTTCACATTTTGAAGATTTTCAGTTTAGGTGCGGTTTTTTCTTTTTTGCGAGTTCGGTCGGGAAAATCTTCCCTGGGGTTTACCTCTTATAACTGCCCCCCCCTCTGTATATGGTCCCCCCGGTATATTTCCCCCCGTTTTCCCGTTTTATTAACTTGGTTTGTACGGTATGACAGAGCTTTTTCTGAGATTATTTTTTCCCTTCTTTCGGTTCGGGAACTTTACTTTTTTTTTTCTCCTTCCATTCGCATCTGAAAATTACGCATGCTGATTGTGATCTCTATCTTCCTCCCCTTTTTCGTTTGTGTTTGACGGATCATCGGCACAGCGAATGTTACATGGGATTTTTTACACCTTATTCCCCTTTTTACCCCCCTGACCTTCTTCAAAAACGCGAACCCCCATCCGAGTCTCTCTTTACCCGCCAAGCTACGGGCTTAATCTGGCTTTTCCCCAATAAACATACCTGTTTCCCCCCCCTTCTCTCCCTTTTCAGTGAGCACGGACTTTTCTTTTTCTTTGTCGATTTCTTGTGCTTTCAACCCTCTTCCCGCTATCCCCTGAATGCTACATCGTAACAGTGGTTCTCCTCTTTCTTTGTTGCATTTTTTTTTCCTTCCCCCCCTCTTCCTTCATAACCTAACGTCCCTCCAGTGCTTCGGCGCGGCCCAATTCCTCCTACCGACGTGCTGGCGTTCGATCTCCCTCTTCCGGATTTCCCTTCCTTTTTCTTTTCGCGGGATTCCACCCCTCTCCCCTTCCCCTTCACGTAGGGCACTCCCGAAGGATGTTTTCTTCTTCTTTTTCCTTGGGCCCCTTTCTTTTTGTTTCCCCGCTCCGCATCTCGTCCACCCTTGATATGAAAATTAACATCACTCCCCCTTCTTGCTTCTCGGGCCGATAACCAACTCCGTCCTGTGCCGGTGGGATGTTCTTTTCCCCGTGGCACCCGGATCTGGAACTAAGTTTTTCTTTCTCAGACCCCCCGCGTGCGCAACGTTTTTTTTTTTTCGGGAAACCTGTCTGTGTTGTAAGTGGCCAGTTTTTTCCTCGTTATCCATAACTCGTTCCCCCCTGCCCCCCCGCTTTTTTTCCCTAGGCGAATTTTGGAGGCCATCCGACAAACTCCCCCCTCACTCCCTTTTGACAATGGTTGGTAGGACATCCGCCGCACCCTATGTTTTGGTTCGTCCCTGGGTCCCTTTACGAGATCGCTTTTTCTAACGATCGTTCCGGATTCCTTTAACTGCAAACCCCAACGTTTCCGTTTCACTTCCGATTTTTGCTTTTACGGGTTAAGGTGATGATCCCTTCATCTCCCCGATTAAGCAAACCATCCCGTTTTTTCCCGCCCTCTGGCTTTTGGGCGGGATTTTCCGTGGAGCCCACACGCCCGTTCCTTTTTACCCCCCCCCTCCTTAAAAAATTCTGCCCGACACCGACTAGCTCGCCTGCCCCAAAACTGCACCTCCTTGATTTGTCATTACCATTATTAATCTCCACCCCCCTTGTTCCTGGCCCCCCGAATGGTGGGTCATCGATAACTCTTTCACCTCTGCCCACATTACCTTTTCGGCGACATTTTCCCGACTAAACTGCCATTGTGTTTCCTCACCCCAGTGCATTGTCCCCCCATGGGTGGTCGCCGCCCGAAAATACTAAAGGTTTTTTTCTTTTTGCTTCTCCACGCCCCCTTTGCCCTATTTTCTGCCTATTGTTTGCGTGTTCTAGGGTTGAATTTAGACCAATCTCCCCTCCCTGCGATCCTGTGAACCCTGCCTCCGGTTTTCGTTATTCTTTGTGCCGAAGTTAAACCCTTTCTCTGTTAACATTTGAGATTGTAGGTATTGGGCGTCCTCCCCATTTCTTGTCACTTCCCCATGATCCCCCAACTTTTTCCTTGCCCCCAGTTTTTTTCGACAGCCGTCTCCTCCGATCTTACTCAGTTCATCCAACTTTTAATAATTTCCCCCGTTTCTTTTTCCTGTTGTCCTTTGTCCTCGCCTTCTCAAGGTCGAACCATGCAAGTTCCGTACACCAACCGTCGCCCAACCCCCCTGCACACCGCATTCCCAACAAGTTTCCCAAGATTTTTTCTTTCCCCCCCCCCCATACTTCCTCCAATGACGTCTCAAGGGTTCGGTGGGGAGGTTTTGGGTTTGCGGTCACCAGGTCATGAGACCGTTATCAACGGCCGCTAATTCCCCCCAAGTCGAATCCCTTCCCTCTTCACTTTCCCCTCCTTTTTCCTTTTTAGGAAAGAAACTCTCCCACCTTCGCCCTCTCTTCGCTCCCCGCTCCCCTCTCCCCCTCTCCCCCCCCCTCACCCCCCATCTCTCTCACCCTTTCCTTTTATGCCCCTCCTGTCTTCCGTACCTCTCTCCTTGTCTACACCTCCCTCACCCCCCCATCCTCCACTCTGCCAATCCACCCCCCCCCCCGACCTCCCCTGCCTCCCCTCCTCTCTCTTCTCGTCTTGCTACCCCCCCCCCCCTATTCTCCCAACTCATCTCCACTTCCTTCATCCGACCCCCTCATACTCTGTCCCCCGCCTCCTCCCTCAACTCCTCCCCCCCTTCCTCAGCCCCCCCCCCCCGCCTTACTCCGTCTTCCATACACTATAACCCCCCCGCCCACCTCCCCCCCCCCCTCCCCCCCGACCCCCCCATCCCTACCACCCCCTTCACCCCTCTCTCCAAACCCCCTCTCCCCCCCCCTCCCCTTCCACCCCTTACCTTCTCCACGAGTCTTCCCCTTTCCGTCCTTCCGAACTCCCCTTCCTCCCTCCCCCCCCCTTCACCTCATCACCTCCTCCTTCTCTCCTCTTTTCTCCCTATCTTTTCCCCCTCCCCATCCCTCCCTCCCTCCTCTCCCCTTCATCTACGCTCTGCCTCTTCCATTTGTTGGTCCTTTTGTTCAGGGCCCCTGAATTCCTTCAGCTGGTGCTCCCTGCCAGGTCATGGCGCTGTTCGAGATTTCCTGCCAGCGATGTATAGTTTCGTTCTCTCCCGCCTTTCCTATCTCTTGGTCTTTCCCATTTTTTCTCTTTTCTTCGTTCCTTTTTGGAGACGGCGGGTAGACCCCAGGGTGGGTCTGGCTGTCTACTCCTTTCACCGGTAGCACCACCCTGCGCCCCTAGCCCCAATCTCGGTGGCCCCCTGCTTTTTTGAGTGCAATTACGGCTTCGTGTTTTTCCCCCGCCGATAACACCACGCGTCCAGGATCTGAACCTTCCTTCCATGAATTTTGGCAGGTTCCCCTTCGCCCGCCCCCCGGGGCTTTTTTTCCTTTGCAAAGGTTCCGGCACCACGGGCTTCCCCTGTTTTCCTGCTGGGTGGTTTTTTCACCTCGGAGAACACTTCTATCATATCGGGGTGTATGATTTTGTTATTTACCACTGCTGGGAGTCACTTTCTTTAGTTCCCTGTTTAATGGATCCTTTGCGCTCTCCTTTTTACCAAAGGGTCAACATAACCCCCCGACCCCCCACTTACCAATTAACTTTCACGAGCCATTCCAGGAGAGCTTTGTTCTGCTGCATTTTCTACTCATCCACGTACCGCGCCCTGGAATCGCCCTCTGCGACCGTTGCCTTGATCTTCTCAACAAGTCTTCCCCAGGGATAGTTTTCTCCCTACAGGGGTCCCCTTCAGGAATTTGGAGTCCAAGCAAGCCGGCTGTTCCCAGGCCCCCTCCCCGTTCATTTCCCGGATTTCCGCCTGTGTCATCCCGATATACTTTGAGACTTTAACCTGAACCGTCTGACTTCTCCCCCAACCTTTTTTTTTGTAGAATTGATCCCCCTTACACCCCACCACCCGGCTTATCTCTGCGATTCTTCCAGACGATCACTTTTTGCAGTTGAAAGACAGCGGTTCCCTCTTTAGGTTATTACATACCCTTATTTTGTATTGGGTTTATCGGCCTTGACCTTGCCGGAATTTCCTTGTCAAAACTCCTTTCCGAACAGTTTTCGGAGTTAAGGATCGCCGGCGAGTTTCTCCCTTAAAGCAAACGAATCTTTCCCCGTCCACAGGGCCTGTTTCTGCCACCTTTCCCCCCCCCCCATGGGTACGCCG